>Ga0224722_1000060_pt1 | contig 57766 bp, 53 predicted proteins | sample Balambano_FR1_Me_FD_161646 | JGI IMG/M metagenome (GOLD analysis project Ga0224722, IMG submission 161646) | Freshwater sediment microbial communities from Lake Towuti, South Sulawesi, Indonesia - Balambano_FR1_MetaG | ecosystem: Environmental > Aquatic > Freshwater > Lake > Sediment | place...
CAAGACACACAGCAAACCCTACACGCCATGCGGCACGATTTCCCTAACCTGTGTGATCTGCACACATTGATCATCCATCCCAGCTACGAGAAACTGGCATCAGCGCTGGGTTTCCAAAAAACTAACCGCGATATTTAGCTCTCCATTTACTGGATGTATCTCCCAAATCGATCGCGTTCTAACCCTCAATATGGATCAGGTGGTAGCGAGGGCGTTTGGGTAGATTTTGGATTGGCGTCTTGGAGCGTCTGGAATAGCGGGTCAAGGCGGTGTTGCCTCTAGGTGTCCGAGTTTCCCCTTAAAACTAGAGGTGAATGATGGCGAACGATTGGAGTCGGCGACGCTTTTTGATTACCTCAGCGTTAGCTAGTGGTGGACTATTCGTTGCAAATGGTGGTCGGGCAGCGTCGGGGCAAAAGGCTCCGGCGATCGTCCCCTCAGAAAAAATGCGCCCACAAATTCCCTATGGAGCTGCTGTGGGCGATATTTCCAACAACAGCGCCATTATCTGGAGCAAGTGCGATCGCCCCGCTACGATGCTAGTGGACTATTCTCTGCAAGAGAACTTTCAAACCCCTCGATCGGCCATTCTTCAGCCCGTTGCGCTAGAAACCAGTGACTACACGGCTCGTGTTGACCTAACTGGACTACCCTCTGGGCACACCATTTTCTATCGTGTCCAATTTCAAGACTTGGCCTATCCAGGCATTTTCAGCGCTCCTACGACTGGCCGCTTCCGTACACCTGCCACCGATGGCTCAGTACTTCTAGCGTGGGGCGGTGACACTGCTGGCCAAGGTTGGGGCATCAATCCACGCTGGGGTGGCATGAAAATCTATGACACAATTCGCCGCCTGGATCCTGACTTTTTTATCCATTCGGGTGACCTAGTTTATGCCGACGGAGTGATCAAATCTGAAGTAACCTTACCCGATGGCAGCCGTTGGGAAAACATCACCACACCAGAAAAATCAAAGGTAGCCGAAACCCTGGCGGAATTTCGCGGCAACTACATCTATAACTTGTTGGATGAAAATGTGCGCCGCTTCAACGCTCAAGTACCGCAACTGGTGCAGTGGGATGACCACGAAGTCACGAATAACTGGTATCCCGGTGAGATGCTGCTAGGGGACGATCGCTACACTGTCAAAAGCGCTAACCTTTTGGCTGCACGTGGCAGGCGCGCCTTTCTGGAGTACACTCCCATGCGCTGGAATGCGATCGACCCAGAGCGAATTTATCGATCGTTCCGCTACGGCCCCAACCTAGATATCTTCATGTTGGATATGCGCAGCTATCGGGGACCCAATAGCCCCAACCGCCAACCCACAGCCAGTACCGAAACAGCCTTTCTCGGCTCAGAGCAGATCCGCTGGCTCAAACAACAACTGCAAGCCTCTCGTGCCACTTGGAAAATTATTGCCAGCGACATGCCACTAGGATTGATCGTGACTGATGGCCAAAACTTTGAGAATTTGGCCAACGGTGATGGAGTGCCACTAGGGCGCGAGTTGGAACTGGCTGACCTATTGCAGTTCATCCAACAGAGCAATATCCAAAACGTAGTCTGGCTAACAGCAGACGTTCACTACGCAGCCGCCCACTACTACAATCCTGCCAACGCACAATTCACTAATTTCAAACCATTCTGGGAATTTGTCGCAGGTCCCCTTAATTCTGGTACCTACGGCTCCAGCAAGTTAGATAATACCTTCGGGCCAGAAGTAAGATTCAACAGTCTGGCAGGGCGTCAACCTACCAACAACCTGCCGCCCTCAGCAGGATTGCAATTTTTTGGCACTGTCAACATTGACGGTACTAGCAAATCCATGACCGTCTTGTTGCGAAATCTAGAAGGCAAAGTTCTTTACCAAATTACACTAATGCCAGAATCCTAGGGCACGTCATCAATTAACGGTCAAATATCTGCAGCACCAATCTTTACCACGCCCGTCTCAAAAACCAGGCTAGGGGCTACGGCCTCCTTATGTTACTAGGATGCTGGCTGAAATTGATGACAGTCCCTAGTGTTAATAACTAATGTTGAGTGTTAGGCACATACCTTGGCTAAGCCTCAGCTTCAACTTTGCTGTGAGACGGCGCCTCGAACTTGTAGCCTACACCACGCACTGTCTGGATCAGAGCTGGCTGGCTGGTGTCAATCTCAATCTTCTTGCGAATTTGCCCAATGTGAACGTCTACAACCCGCTGATCACCAACATACTCATATTCCCAAACTTCTTGAATTAGCTCAGCTCGTCGCCAAACTCGTCCTGGATGGCTTGCCAGGAAGTGTAATAGGTCAAATTCCAATGCAGTTAGGGGGATAAGGTCATCATTAATTTTGACTTCGCGACGCACTGGGTCAATCATAAGGTTGTTGAACATCAAACATTGCTGTTCAGCCGTGGTGACAATGCGTTGACGTTTAAGAATTGCCCCAACTCGTACACCTAGTTCTCCCAAACTAAAAGGCTTGGTGATGTAATCATCGGCTCCCTGGGTAAACCCGCGAATCTTATCAGCCTCATCGGTACGGCTTGTCAACATTAAGACAAATACGCCAGTTCGCTTTTGCATTTCCTGACACAGAGTGTAGCCATTTGCGTCCGGCAGGTTCACATCCAGAATTACTAGATCTGGATTAAATTGCTCAAACAGCGCCATGGCGCTCTTGCCATCTTCGGCAGCTTCCATCTGATAGTTCTGTTTGGTCAGGAATCGGTGAATCAAATTCCGAATCGCGGGATCATCGTCAACGACAAGAATTTTGTTGGGAGCCGTAGCCATATCTTTAGGGTCAAACAGGTTGAGGATGGGGAATTAGCTGCTGCCAGCAATAAATTGGGTAACCGATCAGGAGCGCACTAAGAACAGGAGTCACACAATAGTCTAGCCGCGTATGCCATATTCTAGTCAATTGTTGCTAGTCCGCCTTAGTGAGATGGTTGAGGACAAGCTTGCTGCCAGACTATCCTGAATAGTAGGAGACTGCTAAATCAGGAAGACGATGGGCAAGTTGGTAGTGTGTATCCAGCCCTAGTATGCCCCAGTCAGGACAAGGGCTCACAGGTGTTCTGTTTTTTGTTAGCGTTGCTGATTCTAAACAGTTGCTTGTGTGGTAGGGATGGACTACGTTAGCTTGAGTAAGGAGGTTGAGTGACGACCCATGAGTGAGCAAAGCCCGTATGATCAGCTTGGCGTTTCGGATGCTTCGACATTTGAGGAAATAAAGGCGGCGCGCGATCGCTTGTATGCGCTCTATGATGGCGACCAACGCCAGCTAGAAGCGATCGAGGCTGCCTATGATGCTGTTCTGATGGATCGATTGCGCCAGCGTAAGCAAGGCAAAATTAAAGTGCCCGATCGTATCCGTTTTCCTGAAAAAACCACACAGCCTACCCCAGCGGCTTCTGCTCCAGATACTCGCCTAGCAGCTAGCTCGTGGCGGCGATTTTTGGATAAGCCTTCGAGAGCTGATGTGTTGCTACCAGGTGCCATCCTTACTGGACTGTCTGCGTTAGTCCTCTTTATGCCATCTCCTGAAACGTTGCAAATGGCATTGGTCGCTGGTGTAGGTGCTGGTTTCTATTTTCTATACCGAAAAGAAAAGAAGTTTGGCCGATCGGTTCTACTGGGGTTATTGGGATTAATCGTTGGATTGCTCGTGGGTGGTACGCTTGCATCCTTGCTGCAACCACAGTTGGCTCCTTTTGCCATTACGACTGAAGCAATTGCCACTGTCATCACTTTCTTCATTCTGTGGTTAATCAGTAGCTTTTTGCGGTAGTTTCTAGTCAGAGAGCCAGTTCTGGCCGTCGTTACTGCTCTAGACAGGTCAGCCTAGAAAAACAAATGAGTTTCAGGCTGAATGTTGATTTCCAGCGGAACGGCCTGCGGCTCTGCCATTAGTGCATAGATGATTGCGTCAGCAGCAGTTTCAGGGCGTAGCATTTTGGTGCGATCGACCTTGAGTTGAGCATTATCCCAAAATGGTGTATCCACGCCGCCAAAGTAGAATAGGGTCACTTTGATACCGTAGCGCCGTAGCTCATCGGCCATGCACTTACTGAAGCCCACCGCACCAAACTTGGAAGCGCAGTAGGCAGACGCCATAGCCATCGAATGCTTCCCCAAAATGCCGATGACATTGCAAATGTGACCTGAGCGATGCTCTTTCATGGCATTGGCAGCCGCCTGACTTGTGTAGAAGCATCCCTTCAAGTTGAGATCTAGCATGGCCTCTAGGTCTGAGGGTTCCATTTTGTTGAAGGACTTCATCACTCCTACACCGGCTGCATTCACCAAAACATCGATCTGCCCAAACCGTGCAGTTGCCTTTTGCATCAGTGCATTAACTGCGGTAGGGTCAGTAATGTCGGTGGGGATCGTTAGGGTGCGATCGCCAGCGTCCAATGGTAGTTGATTAGCTAATTCTTCTAGAGAAGTAGAATCACGAGCGACCAAAACCAGCTTGCTACCCAGTGCAGCCAATTTTTGAGTCAGACTAGAACCAATTCCTCCAGTTGCTCCAACAACTACAGCTACCTTGTCACGCATTGTTTACATTTCTTCAACACTTTCCCTATCATACTGGGGATGGCAGACTTTACACTAATTCGCAGATGGCTGCCATATGTTGAATCAGGGTTGACTACTGCGTCGTTAGCAAGGGACACAAGATTTCAAATGGGAATTGGAGATTTAGCAAAGGGATTCGATCCTGAACAGATTGAGCATCTCAGGCAATTGGGCAACTACCTACGTGACCAGCGCTTGGCCAAGTCGGTTTCATTGGAAACCATTGCGCACAAAACTTACATTCCTTTACGCCTGTTGCAGGCGATCGAGCAAGGTCAGGTTGAGCGCTTGCCTGAACCAGTTTATGTGCGTGGCTTCATTCGACGCTATGCGGATGCGATCGGCCTCGACGGTAAAACCCTTGCCGAAAACTTGACTGTTGAGCCATCACCCATCTTGGTTTCAGTCCCGGACACAAGTGCTTCTACATCGCCAACAGCCGCGCCTGCTCCTGTGGTGCCAGTGATTCACCAACCTGTTGATGAATACCGCCGTAGTCGCGGATCTGTGAGTAATTTGCCAAAGCTATCTCACTTGCTGTGGGGCGCACTAGGCTTGATCGGGCTGGGACTGCTGGGAAGTGCAGCCGCTGGGATGTTTAATCAGCATAAGACTAATCTCGCTGGGATGTTCAATCAGCCTAAGACTAGTGAGCAAGTGCCAAAACCAACAGAATCGGTTGCATCCAAGCCGACAACGCCAGCCTCTCTGACTCCTAACCAGTCGCCTACCAGTGCTACGGCTAAGGCTCCCTCTACGCAGAACTCAGACACGCCTGTTCAAGTATCATTTACTTTGACTGAAGATGCTTGGATGGAAATTGATGTGGATGGCGAGCAAAAGTATGCAGGCACAATGACCAAAGGAACCCAGCAGTCCTACTCGGCAAAGAGAGAACTGGTCGTGACCACAGGCAATGCAGGGGCTGTACAGCTTTCCTACAACCAGGCTGATCCTAGACCAATGGGGGATTTAGGCGAAATCCAAGCCCTTAAGTTTTCAGCCAATACCAGTAAACCAACTCCAGTTCAGTAACTGGATAGTTGAGTTAGCTTGGGTTGCGCCAGTAGGCCAGAAAGGCATTGAACGTTTCCTCTGGGATGCGGCTTTGTAGCCAGAGTAGCGCGGCAGTTTGGTGGGGTGTATTCTGTGGGTCGTAGTACTGACACAGGCTTGCTAGGGTAATGGACTGGAGTGGGTCTGGTGTGGCTGCTGCACCATTGACGATCGCAAGTAACCGCTCCCATGTTTCAGTACCGATCGTACCGTTGGTGGTGATTAAGCCTTGGTGCATTTGAAATTGCTGTACAGATGTTAGGGTTTTCTTGCCGAAATGGCCTGGTTTGTCTAGGTTGGTGTAGCCGCAGTCATGCAAAAGCTGTTGTAGGGCATGGATAGGGCCGTTAGACTGGGGCGGTTCGATCGAGTTGGGCGTCAGGTAGGGCAAACCAGTAGGTGTGCGGGGGCCGCGCCAGTAGGGAAACTGTAGGCGAAATCGTTTGCCGGGCGGGGGCGATCGCCGGGGCACTATGCGTTGGGGTTGGGTTATGGTGCGTTTGTGGGTAAAGGTTTCCAGCAACACTACCCAAGTCTGGGGATCGACTTCCCCAGTGGGCAACAACCCCGATGCTTGCTGAAAGGCTGTCACAGCCGCTGCTGTCTCGGTACCAAAGTCACCATCGATCCTAAGGTGAGGCGCGATCGTCCGTTTTAGTACCTGTTGCAACCGGTGAATAGTGCCTGTGCCTAATGCACTAGGTTCGCGATCGCCTTGCCGCAGCCGTGGGTGCTGGTGAATGGGGGGATATTCTCGAAACAAGCCGCCCGTAGGATAGATTGGCTCTAGAGCTCCTGTTGTTGAAGCAGAGGCCAACTCATCCAACGTTTGTTCAGTGACTGTGGCCATCAAGCCAGCTGCCATCACTTCCGATGTGACCAAGTCGCCTTCTGTTGCAACGGAATGGACAGATGGCTCGGCGTGGGCTGGGTCGCGATCTACCGTCTTGGGCATTGCTTCAGACCGAATCTGTAACCACGGGCGCTGACCAGTTAGCGGTAGAGGCCCATCCATTAGCTTGGCCCAGGTAGCTGGGTCTACCATTCCAGTCACAGGCAAATTCATTTGCCATTGAAACTGTTTAACAGCCTCTAGAGTTTGGCTGTTGAAAACGCCATCAATAGTGATTGGGGGTGTTGCTCCTTTGATTGTCAGGCGGGCTTGCATCTCAGCTACTGCTGCATGGGTGGAACCTACCCGTAGCATCGGGCGATTGGCAGGCGGATCGGGAGGAAAGGGAGGCAACGCACTCAGCAACGCCCAAGTCTGTGCATCCACAACTCCACTAGTAGGTAGCTGATGCACCCACTGAAAGTGCAACACCTCTGCTTCTGTCATAGCGCCAAACGTACCGTCTTCTACCAGGCGAGGATAGGCACCAGCTTGGTTAAGCAGACGCTGTAGCTCCAAAACGCTGGTACGATCGCCCTCACCACGGCGCAAATTATCGTATCCCATAACCCTCAAGGCTCCCTAGCAACCTATGCTCCTAAGGGGTGATGCCTGCGATCGCACCCCTTCCCTCTATTTTGCTGAGAACCCATAATCTTGAGCAGTAATTTTTTTTGAATCGCGCTAGCCTAGGTTTAGGAGTCATTCGCAAGAGGACTGCTGAGTTAAGGTGAAAGGATTTCTGTGCTTATCGTTGAGTGTGTTGCTGGTAGCTTACACCAGCTTTGGCTGGTTTTTGGCCAGCCCTAATTCGCCGCGATCGTACTGGTTGCTGCCAATTTGCTCTTTTGTGCGATCGGAGGAGCCTTTTTTACCCTCTGCTTCCAAATCTCGCCTGTCCCCTCACACCTCTCAGGCTCCTGAGGCAGCAGTTGAACACTCTAAACCAACCTCTAGGTCAGATAAACTATCTAATCCCACTAAAATTCGTGAGTCCGGCGCATCGAGTACTACTCAACGAATATTGCCCAATACCTTTTGTGGAAAGACGATCGCCTATAACCTATCGGCCTTCGTCATAACGTTGGGATGGATCCTACTCACGTCGATCGCCTTTATGTCCCCTATTACTAACCTCAACCATCTCATTAACCGCTGGTTTAACTCCGATTCAGTGGCATTTTTGTCGCTTTGTTTAGCCATTGGCATGATTTCAGTACTTCTTTCCTGGATGCATATATTTCTGCCCATCTTGCTGATTCTGGCAGCAGAGTGCTTGGCACGACTCGATATTCAAACTACAGGCTGGAGTCCAGGGCAAGCATTTTGGATCTTGACACTGACCTCAATAGTCGGATTATTTCTAGGATTTGTGACCTACAATCATGTAATTGTTCATCGTGTGCTGAGTGCTGGTTGGTAGGTCAGAGGATTACTTTTGTAAGCGTGAAGCTACTCCTGCATTCTAAGTTGGTTGGCGTTAGGGTTTAACTGCTTGCCGATCGCCACCTTCCAACAAACCTCGGCCAAATTGACAAGTGCCATTATCCTTGTGCACAAAGAATATACGCACAAAAAAGCAGCCGGAGGGCTGCCTACATTAGTGCATGAGGGTCGTATCTAGATTAATCCTAGAAGCCTAGTTGACTTGGATTAACAGGGTTACCGAATTTGATACGACCTCAAGACTAGGGACGATTAAAAAATCGTCCTAACTGTAGTCACGATCGCCCATCATCTTGGCGACACTGTGAACAAGCGTTTAACTGTACCCCTGACCCCGCGGCATTATCACTGTGGGGTTATTTATTTGCATAACTAAGAGTTACTGGGGTTAGAGTTACAGCACACGAACGATAAAAGGATAACGAAAGGGTTGATTTTCATTGCTGAGGCAGGCATAAACTGCCCATGCAGCCAATCCCCAATGAAATAGTAAGTAGATTGGCCCTAGAACCCAGCCAGCCAGTCCAAAAGTAACAAAGCTAAGGATCCCAAGCACAATTCCATAGGCCCAAACATTGATGTGAAAGTTAATCGCTTCTTTGGCGTTTTCCTTAACAACCGAATCTTCGGTTGTTAATAAAACTCCAATCGGGATCCCGATCGACAAAATCAATGTGCTGATAAAAATTGAACCGTGAGACAGCGCTGATAAGAGCTTGCGCTTGTCTGGATCGGAAGAAAGAGTCATGAACGTATGCTCCTGAGACCAACGGACAAGTTAACGCATTTGCCCCTACTATAATCCGCCAAAAACCGCCCAAAGGCTCAGGTCAAGGCAGAAATTTCCGGGCTTGACACCTTTAAGAAACATGCTGGGTTTAAGACCTAGATGCAGCGCAACCAGCGAAGTCTGTTAGGCTTTTCGCAGAAGAAAAACTGATGCAGACATTTGCCAAGTCTAAAGATTAGCAAACAATGCTGTTGTGTTTGGTACAAAGCATTAGTTCCAAGTGTACTCCCACGTTAAGCGCATGAGTGTTGTCAAGCCAGTCTCGTGTTCCCTCTTGGCCAGATTGCTGACTAAAACGGCAGGTTTGCTGGTTGGCTTTGCCACGGTAATAGTTGCTGATTGGTCAACAGCAGTAGTGGCTCAATCCGTTCCCGTACCTGCTCCAGTAGTGCCCGATCGGGAAATTCAGCCCCCCTCAACCCGTCCGTTGCCTAATCCTACACCGGTAACTCCTCTGCCGCCCCCCGACGAATTACTGCCACCTTCCCCTACACCTCCTACTACATCACCGCCTGCTGTCGATCCTGGCGATGTACCTGACACAATTACAGTTGAACGGTTTGAAGTAACCGGCAGCACAGTTTTTAAGCCAGAGCAGTTTGCTGAATTGCTCAAATCCTATACTGGCCGCCCCATTACCCTAGCGGAGCTGTTTCAGGCACGAGCAGCCGTGACAGATTTTTATGTCGGCAAGGGCTACATTACCTCTGGGGCCTACATTCCACCGCAAAAGCTTGAAGGAGGCGTGGTCGAAATCCGTGTGGTGGAAGGAGGCTTGGAAGATATCAAGGTGACGGGCACCAACCGCCTGAAGCCTAGCTATGTACGTCGCCGCTTGGAGATTGCCACGCAGCCACCGCTCAACCGCGATCGCCTGCTAGAAGCGCTGCAACTGTTGCAACTCAACCCCTTGATCCAAAACCTAGCTGCAGAACTCTCAGCGGGATCTCGTCCTGGCACCAGCTTGTTAGAAGTAAAGGTGACCGAAGCCGATGTTGTAGATCTGCAAATTACCCTGGACAATGGCCGATCGCCCAACGTTGGCACCGATCGTCGCCAGATTCAGTTCAACCATGGCAACTTACTGGGCTTGGGCGATGCTCTTAGCCTCAGCTACACCAACACCGACGGCAGCAATGCCTTTGACTTTAGCTATACCGTGCCGACTAATCCCCGCAATGGCTCCGTGAGTTTGGCGATTGGGACAGCTACGAGTCGTGTTATCCGTCCAGAGCCCTTTGATCAGTTACGAATTCGTTCTGAATCAACCTATTACGAACTGACCTTGCGTCAACCGCTGATGCAAACACCTACCCAGGAATTTGCGATCGGCGTTACCGCTACCCACCGCGACAGCACGGCCACCTTCAACCCCTTTGGCATCTCTGGAGATATTCCCTTTCCTACGTCTGGTTCCGATAATGACGGTAAAACCAGCATTACAGCTCTGAGATTCTTCCAGGAATGGGTGAAACGCACCAGTCAATCTGTTTTTGCAGTGCGATCGCAATTCAGTGTGGGGCTCGATGCTCTCGATTCCACTATAAATGCGGCACCGCCAGATAGCCGCTTTGTCGCGTGGCGCGGCCAAGTGCAATGGGTACGTTTGCTGGCTCCTGAAACGCTGCTACTGCTTCGAGGCGACTTACAGTTTGCCGATCGCCCCATTCCTGGGGTAGAGCAGTTCGGCTTAGGCGGGATCCAGAGCGTGCGGGGTTACCGCCAGGATGCGCTGCTAACGGACAACGGCATTTTCGCGTCGGCGGAAGTGCGAGTGCCGATCGTACGCTTTCCTCGTGCGTCTGGCATTCTTCATCTAACGCCCTTTTTGGAGTTTGGTACAGGTTGGAATCGATCAGGAGGACAGGCCGACCCTGACCCCAGTACACTACTATCGGTAGGGCTGGGGCTACGCCTGCAACTCAATGACAATTTGACTGCTCGCTTGGACTGGGGAATTCCGCTCATTTCCGTAGATGGGAATAAGGACACATGGCAAGAAAACGGCGTTTATTTCTCCATCGTTTACAGGTTCTTTTAAGGCAGGCATTGCCAGGTTTGCTAGGCTTAGCCACCGCGGCGATTGTAGGCATAGTGTGGCCGATCGCGACGCCGTCCTTAGTTCAATCTCTGGCACCAGCAACAGCTCAGTCTCCTCTTGTGGAGCCATCTCCTGGCAGGACGTTGTACGAGGCTGGTCGCTACACCGAAGCCGTGCGGGTGTTGCAGGAACTAGCCCAGCAGCATCGCCAACAGGGCAACCAGATAGAACTAGGTGTCACCTTGAGCAATTTATGCTTGGCCTACCAGGCATTGGGGGCGTGGACTGAGGCCGAGCAAGCGATCGCTGAAGCATTGCCTTTGCTAGAGAGGCAGGGTAGCCTTTTGGCTCAGGCTCTAGATGTGGAAGGCAAACTTTGGTTGACACGTGGACAAACTGCTCGAGCTCTGGAAATCTGGCAGCAATCAGAACCGATATATCGGGCAGCTAACAATCAACCGGGGGTCGTGCGATCGCGCCTTAACCAGGCACAGGCACTGCGAATACAGGGCTTTTATCGACGGGCACTGGCCTTGCTGACCGAGGTCAACCAAGAACTTGCTCCCCAACCCGATTCGCTATTGAAAGCTGTTGCCCTGCGATCGCTGGGGGATGCCTTACAACTAGTGGGGGATTCAGAGCAAGCCCGTACTACCCTGGAAAAAAGCTTAGCGATCGCCGAGCAACTCCAATCGTCGTCTGATCTTGCTGCTACCTGGTTTAGCCTGGGTAACGTTGCACGAGCAGAGCAACAACCTGACTTGGCCATTACCTACTACCAACGAGCAGCTACCCAAGCGCCCCAACGGCTGCTACGGGTACAGGCCGCGCTGAACCACCTTAACTTATTGATTGAGGCTGAACAGTGGCCGCAAGCTCGCGCCCTCTTGGCTGGTTTGCAAACACAACTAGACCAACTGACGCCCAGCCGTGCTGCGGTTTACGCCCGTATCAACCTGGCTCAAAGCCTGCTCAAGCTGCACGCAGCTCAAACTCCTGGAAATAATCAAAAGGCGTTAGACATACCAGATATGCGGGCGATCGCCCAACTTCTGGCAACTGCCGTGCAACAAGCCCGATCGCTGACTGACCAGCGCGCTGAAGCCTACGCTCTGGGTATGCTGGGATATGTTTATGAGCAGACGCAACAAACGGCTACTGCCCAGCGGTTAACGGAACAAGCCCTGCTATTGGCACAAGCCACCAACTCTCCTGACATTGCTTACCGCTGGCAGTGGCAACAGGGGCGCTTGTTGCGGCAACAGGGTCGCTTATCTGATGCGATCGCCGCCTATGATGCTGCTGTGGAAACCCTCAAATCTCTTCGCAGTGACCTAGTTGCGGTCAACCAAGACATTCAATTCACCTTTCGTGACAGTGTTGAGCCTGTCTATCGCCAGTCGGTAGAGTTACTACTGCAAGCCCAGGAGCAAACCCCTAGTCCTCAAATCTTGGACAAAGCCCGCCAGCGGATTGAATCCTTGCAGCTAGCCGAATTGGACAACTTCTTTCGGGAAGCCTGCCTGGAAGGGCAGATTGTACCACTGGATAAAGTCGTAGACCAAGACAACCCAACAGCCGCCATTCTCTATCCCATCATCCTGCCAGATCAGTTGCAGGTGATTGTCAAAGTGCCCAATCAACCTCTGCGTCACTACACCCACAACGTTTCCCAGACGGAGGTAGAGCAAACCCTGGTCAAGCTGCGATCGAGCCTAGTGAATCCAGCCGCTCTAGGTAGTATGCGCCTCGAATCTCGTAAGGTTTACGATTGGCTAATTCGCCCGATCGCTGCCGACCTCGCCTCCAGTGGGGTTAACACGCTGGTCTTTGTGCTGGATGGTAGCCTGCGCAGTATCCCAATGGCTGCCCTCTATGATGGTCAGAAGTACCTGGTCGAAACCTACGGGGTTGCCCTTAGCCTTGGTCTACAGTTGTTTGACCCCAAACCATTGGCACAGGAGCAACTACGTGCCCTCACCGCAGGACTCACCACTCCTCCCAAGCCATTTGATAACTTTGCGCCGCTACCAGCTATCCTGTCTGAGTTTGAGCTGATTCGAGGGGCTGGGGTAACGACTAAGCAACTATTGGATCAACAGTTTACCAGCAACGCTTTGGAGCAAGCTGTTAATGCTGCTCCCTACAATGTGCTGCACTTGGCTACCCATGGCCAATTCAGCTCTCGTGCTGAAGACACCTTCATTCTGGCTGCCGATGGCCCAATTAATGTGGCTCAGTTCGATCGCCTGTTGCGTAGCCGCGACGAAACGCGCCCAGAAGCCGTGCAATTGCTGGTGCTGAGTGCATGTCAAACTGCTGCCGGAGATAGCCGCGCTACCTTGGGGTTGGCGGGGGTGGCTGTTCGTGCTGGAGCCCGCAGCACTATGGCTTCCCTTTGGCAAATTGATGATGAATCCACGGCCTTCTTTATTGGGGAATTCTATCGATCGCTGATTAACAGTAAGGCCACTAAGGCAGAAGCTTTGCGTCGAGCACAGCTAAAATTATTGGAGCATCCTAACTACAATTCACCTAGCTTCTGGGCAGCCTATGTCCTAATTGGCAACTGGTTATAAGCAAAACAATCTTAGATTTATGACCTTTAGAAGAATATTTTTACATAGAGCTTTGATTGGAATAGGTGCGATCGCAACTTTTTTCCTAACCAGCTATTTCCCTGTTTCAATCATTGGATTTCAGCCGGTTTCGGCCCAAGAGAATCCTGTCCTTGCTAGCGATCGCCCCTTGCCTGCAACAGTAGCAGACTCTACTCAGTACGGCACAGGCATCCAACGCGCCCTCTATCATTTAGCAACTAGTACACCAACTCATCGCCATACGATTCGTATTTTGTTCTATGGTCAGTCCATTACTAAACAAGACTGGTGGATCGAAGTTATTCATAATCTTCAGCAACATTTTCCCAACGCCAATTTAATTGTAGAAAATCGAGCGATCGGGGGATTTGCTAGTCCATTATTAGTACGCACAGCCAAACACGATTTATATCCGTTTTATCCTGACCTGACCATTTTTCATGTTTATGGAGATGAGAAAAATTATGAAGCGATTATTGCAAAGCTTCGTGAGCAAACCACCTCTGAAGTGCTGATTACTTCAGATCACATTACCTGGTTACCAAACGATGTTTCTAACGATTCAAAGCAACTCAACACCTATCAATGGCACAATAACCATGCTCAATGGCTTAAGGCACTTGCCAAAACCTATGGCTGCGAATTTGTTGATATTCGTGAGGCTTGGCGGCAATACCTTAAGCAAAATGCCTTGCAGCCAAACGCATTACTTGTTGATGATGTGCACCTGAATAAACAAGGCAATCAATTAATGGCTAGGTTAGTCACGGATCACATGCTTCAAAGTCCTGTTCCTAGCAAAGCAAACCTTGACCAAGGGCTCATTGACTATCGTGGTGATGACTTATCTTGGCAGGATAATTCATTAACATTAGAATTCACAGGAAATCGTATCGATCTTATTCAAAAACCTGCTAGTAATTATGGAGAATTTAGCTCAGCCCAACTACTCATTGACGGTAAATCTCCCTCACAATTTCCTAGCCTGTACCGAGTAACGCGCCCTAGTGATGCGCCCGGAGTTGACTGGCCTGGGATTATTGCGATCGAATCTGCTGCACCTTTAATTGTGGAAGATTGGACACTCATTATCACGGCTGCTAATGCAGAAATGACCCAATTTAGTTTTGATCTCTACGGTTCAAAAACAGGCTTTGACGGTAGTGGAACAAGCCAGGAATTATTTGTCTCTAATTCAAAAAGAGTCATGATAAAGCCAGAGAATTGGTGGTTAGGTCAGTCGTTCCAATTTACCCAGAAACCTATTCCGATCGGCTTTCAAATTCGATGGCAAGTACAGCCAATGTTTATGGATATTTATACGCCATTGATTGTTCCAAATTCTCAACTACACTACCCCCTTACCATTGCCCAGAACCTAACTAATTCCAGGCACACGCTAGAAATTCATGCCCTCAGAAATGCACCTATTCCGATCGCAGCCATACGAGTTTACCGTCCCCAAGTTAAAGTATTATCTAATTCTTAGCAGCCACCTTCAGATTTAGCCAGTCAAATTAGCTCGGTGTTCTTAATAACTACCTAACAACTTTCCTCGTCATTACTTAAACATCTGAAACAATGTCTTGACCATTTGCCTGGTTTTGAGCAAGCTATGCATGATAGTTCGGTACTAGCGGGTTAACTTATGATTCAGGTGACGCAGGCTCCAACCATCGTTCAAGTTGGGCAACGGTTTTCAGTAGTTGGCGTAGCATCTCCTACCTATGCGGGGCAACGGTTAAAACTAACGGTTGATAACCAGTTTGAAACTCAAGGGCCGATCGTAGGAGACAACGGCGCATGGGAGGTGGCGTTTCTGTTTCAGCAGGCTGGTAGCCGCCGACTCAAGATTTCGATTAGCAACGAAAGCGTGGAAGTGCCAATTCAGGTGACGGTCAATCCTGTGCCACCCCCAAGCCGATTGCGCTTTTTGAATGTGCCGCAAAACGTTTCAGAAGGGCAGCGCTTCACAATCGAGGGTGAAGCAGATAATTACGCTGATGGAGCTACACTGTTGCTTCGCGCCGATAGCCGCTTTGAACTCTCTCGCCCCAAAGTAGAAGGTCAGCGTTGGCAAGCTTTCATTGGCTTTAGCAGTGCAGGGCGGCGCTTGCTTGAAATTATTGGCGATGGCCAAGACCGAGCTGAGATTGTAGTAGAAGTGCGTCCGATTCCACTGCCACCGCCTCGGCCACCTCGATTGACCTTTGTTAATCCCCCCAAATCCGTCAAAGCTGACCAAGCCTTCATTCTACAAGGGGGTGCTAAGGACTACATTGATGGAGCGCAGCTAGTACTCCGCGCCGATCGCCAGCTTGAGTTGTCACGCCCATTGGTTAAGTCAGGTACCTGGCAGTCTGCTGTTGTATTTCGGCAAACTGGGGAACGATTGGTTGAGATTATTGGCTCTGAGCAAGATCGGGCGCAAACTACCATCACCATTACCCCAGTGCAGGAAAATGAACTGGAGGTGATTCCACGCAGCGCCTGGACAAGCATTCCTACCCCTTCGGAATTACCCAACCTGCTGCCTCAGCGAATCACGTTACACCACACGGTAATTTCAGCCTTGCCAGTCAGTGCTACCCAAGCCCAAGAAGTGGCTCGGATGCGGCAAATCTACAACATTCATGTCAACAGCACTGGCTGGGCTGATATCGGCTACCACTTCATCGTGATGCCCAGCGGCAGAATTTACGAAGCTCGCATGGAGCGCAAGCGCGGTTCCCACGATTTGGTTAATGATGGCTTGGGCATTGCCTTTGATGGCATTCATACCACCGCAGTGATTACCCAGCAGCAATTTAATGCCACGGTGGCTCTGTGCACTAAGCTCTGTCAACGCTACGGTATCAAGGATCCTGTCACGCCAGTACCGACACCCACAGGGGATTTTGGCACACGTAACCTGCCGCGCATTCTGGGACATCGCGATCGCGTCAGCACGGAATGTCCTGGCTCAGAAGGCGGCAGAACTGTGCGCCTAGCTGAGATTCGTCAAGCTGTGAAGCAACGGCTGTAGGTCAGATTGGCTGATTGCACTCTAAGTCCTACAGCCGTGGGAGAAGGCATAAAACTGCCGATATTGTTAATTAGAACCGGACACGCACATTTTCGGCGTAACCATTGCGACTGATGGTGAACCGGGCTACTCTGGTCGGTTGCTGCATGAACTGTTGCAAGTCGCTGAAGGCTGCCAGAGGGTTACCGTTGATAGCCATGAGGCGATCGCCCACTTGCAGACCGCTCTGAGCCGCTAGTGAGCCACCCTCAACTCTCTGAATCACCAGGGTTTCAGTGTCTATAGTGACACCCAAGCGCGGCGTAGCAGGCACAGTTCCGTAGGGATTAGTCTGGCGAGGTGCAGTTCTGGCCTGCCCTGGTAAATCAATAATCACATCTCCGGGGGCGTAGGGCACGCTGGGCTGAAGTACTGGAGGCAATACAACATCTCCGGGGCGCGTGGTGGAATAGCTTGGTGCTGGGTAGGCATCTGGTGCTGTGGCGATCGCTCCCGATGGCCGATATTGCTCGACAAAGCTGCGGGTAACACTAGCGCTAGTTGCAAAGCTGATGCCCGTATTGGTGCCCCGCTGGGATTCCAGGATGGCTTTGTTTACGCCGATCAGTTCTCCCTGGGCATTGAGCAAGGGGCCACCAGAGTTGCCAGGACGCAGCAACACACGAGATTGCAAATCGCCATTTCCCCGAATGTTGCTGAAGGTACCGTTGGTCATGACGCCGGGACGTCCGTAGGGGCTGCCGATCGCGTAGACGGCTTCCCCAGGTTGGATGCGATCGCTGGCAAACCGAACAGTGGGTAGCCCACTAGCCCCCGTAAGCTGGATTAGCGCTAGGTCATGGACGCGATCAGTGGCAATGACTCGGCCTGAGAAGCGATCGCCCGCAGCCGTGCGCACGGACAATTGACCACCCCGCACCTCGTTGATTACGTGATAGTTGGTAATCACCAGTCCATCAGCGCTGACAATACTGCCAGAGCCAATTTCCTTGCCAGCGTAGACAGTGACCACCGCAGGATTGACTAGGCTGTAGACATCATTTCCGCTGCGCAATCGGCGCGATTCGATCGCCACTTGTACGGGCGACCCCACCGACGGTACCGGATGCACAAGCAGTGCAGATGCCACCAGAATCAGAAAATACTTCAAGTTCATTGTGGATGGAGCAACGACAGCACCCTTCCCATTCCAGGATTAAGCCAACTAATCCGGATAAATTTTTGGCACAGCCTCATCTGAAAAGCCCAGCTTACCCACTGAAGCTATTCGGTTAACCTTACCGAGAACCTCGTGTCAGGGCGCTTTAACGCCAGCACTTGGCAAGGTTAAGGGGACAACGTTAGGGAAGGTCAGCACGAACCCTACAGGTGTAGCAGCGAATCCTGCCCAGACCCGCTAAGATAGCCCCTAACTGCTGCATTGTCCTTGCTAATACCTATGTGTCGTTTGCTGGCCTACTTGGGAGTACCGATCGGCCTCGATCGCCTGCTCTATGAACCAGAGCATTCTTTAATTGTCCAAAGCTATCAGCCCCGTGAAATGACTGCTGGGCTTTTAAATGCGGATGGCTTTGGCGTTGGGTGGTATCATCCAATCCGCAAAGCAGACCCGTATACTTACAAAAGTCTGCTACCAATTTGGAATGATATCAATCTGCCTCACCTAAGCCGCTATGTTGAATCAGGTTGTGTATTGGCTAATGTCCGCAGCGCTACCCCTGGCCTAGCGATCGATTTGAGCAATTGCCAGCCGTTTCAGCAAGGAAATATCTTAGCTATTCATAATGGCTATATTGAAAACTTTCGCCAAACCCTGTATCGCCCTCTGCGGGATAGTTTGAGTGATTTGAGCTACCAGTTCATTCAAGGCACTACCGATTCAGAACACATTATGGCTCTGATTTTGGAGCAGTGCCGGAAAATGCCCGATTTATCCCTATCTGATGCTGTGCAGCAGGCGATCGCGCAACTGATTCAGCTTGGACAAACCTACGGAGCCGAGTTCTCGGCCAATTTGGTTTTGAGTGATGGCCAGCAATTGGTGGCGACTCGGTTTGCTAGCCGCGAACCTGCCCCTAGCCTGTATTGGCTACAACAGGACGATCGGCTGCCCAATGCCACCGTCATTGCCTCAGAACCTCTTTTTGCTGGTAACTGGCGACCTGTTGCCGAACGCACCTTATTGATAGTGACTCATGACTTCCACTTACACACTACATCTCTCTGAACGGCTCTCATCAGCAGAGTGCCGCCAGCAACTTCGTGCTTGGATGCAGCAGTGTCGGCAAAGAACCCTAACCTGGTTTGAGGGCATGACGCAGGCGACCCTGTGTCAGCAAGCTCATCCTGACTTTAGTCCTGTGGGCTGGCACTTGGGGCATATCGGCTACACCGAAGCACTGTGGATTTTGGAGTATTTAGCCAACCGACCACCTCTGTTTTCCCAATATCGTCGCTTATTTGCTGCCGATACCCTGCCCAAGCGCGATCGCCAGCACCTTCCCCCCCTAGCCGACATCCTTGACTACCTGCGCACGGTACGCCTGCACGTTTTCGACTATCTGGAGATTGCGCCCTTGCAGGAGCAAGAACGGCTATGGCGGTGGTTGTTGCAGCACGAAAGCCAGCACTGTGAAACAATTGCTATTGTTCTGGCGCTACAAGGAAACTGGCAGGCTTGGAGCCGAGCTACCCCCCCAGTTCCTGCTTTTCCTGCCAGTGAGACGATGCAGTACATCCCAACGGGGTCAGTCACGGTTGGTAGTGATGCGATTGACGCCTTAGATAACGAGCGTCCGGCGTACTCGACAACAGTGGCAGGCTTTTGGGTCGATCGCACTCCGGTTACCTGTGCCCAGTTTCGCGAATTCATGACTGCGGGAGGCTACGACAATCCAGAATGGTGGACTTCGGCAGGTTGGCGGTGGCAACAGCAGGAGGCGATTACCCAGCCGCGCTACTGGTCTGGCCGCGCTGAATTTGATGCCCATCCTGTTTGTGGTGTCAGTGCCCACGAAGCTGAAGCCTACGCTACCTTTGTTGGCAAGCGTTTACCCACCGAAGTGGAATGGGAACGCGCTGCTCGCTGGTGCTTGAACCAGTCAGTGGCAGCGATCGATAGCAGCACCATAACTCGCTGGACAACTCCGATCGCTCTGAGAGTGGATTACTCTGAAGCCTGGTTAGGTCAGGTTTGGCAATGGACAAGTTCCTGGTTTCAGAACTATCCCGACTTCCAACCCTACCCCTATCGCGGCTATTCTCAAGCCTACTTTGATAAACAGCATCGAGTACTGCGTGGCAGTAGCTGGGCTACGCTACCCTGGGCTAACCGTGTCACCTTTCGCAACTGGTACCACCCAACTGTGCGTGAAATTTTTGCAGGGTTCCGCTGTGTCACGCGCTAGGACAGGTGCGGTAAATCAGGAGCAGCAGCAAAGCCGGTCTAAACTCAGCGATGTGATGCTAGGCAAGAGTTTCTGGACAATAACCCAGGCCGCGCACAAATTGATTACGAAACTCTTCAATTTCAGTGCGATCGGGCTTGCCATGAGATACGACAGCCACCTGATAGCGTTGCATCACATCCACAGGAGATTGCCCCGTTTCTAATCCCCAAAGTGCCATTTGCACCCGAATACCTGGTTCGCAGGGAATACCAAGTTCGTGCATAAAGGCACGAAAATCTCCATGCTGGCGGGGTGAGAGCGATCGGCTCATTTTCACCCTCACAATCCAACCATCAATTTGATGAACAACAGTGACAAACTGAACAGGCAAATCAGGGCAATGTGTATGCTCCACTGCCCTCAGGGTCAGACTTGTATTGGCGAGGTAGTAGAGGTAGTCCATCGTTGTGCCGGAAATAGATCTATAGTTCTATCCTTCCCAGAAACGGGGTTTTGCAATAGGGGAAAGTCCCCCATTCCCGACGCGGAACATTCCCCAACCTTTGAGCTGTGGCAGCCAGATTTAGCTGAGATGTTCCAGACAACAGGGCAAATCTAGCCAGGATGGTTTAATTGAAAGCGGATACTTGGGGAGTATGGACGCAGTGGAGGATGTCAACTATCAACTCAGTGCTTACGACTATGAGCTACCACCAGACTTAATTGCTCAAACCCCGATCGCGCCTCGCCACAATTCCCGTTTGCTTGTTATCAAGGATAGAAGCCTGCACACGCACGTAATTTTCCGGGATTTGCCTAAGCTGCTGCACCCAGGCGATTTGCTAGTCCTAAACAATACTCAAGTCTTGCCAGCCCGCCTTTATGGCTATAAAGCCAGTGGATTGCCCGTAGAACTTTTATTACTGGAACCCCAGCCTGGACGATCGCCCCTATCAGATGGATTCTCTGATCGCTGGCTTGCCCTCGTCAAGCCTGGGAAACGACTCAAACCGGGTGCAGAAGTTTGGTTTAGCAAAGATGGTCAACCTCCAGCCGATCTGTCCTCAACTGTAATGCGTGCCAACATTTTGGCCACCGATGCCTCGACGAGTGGGCGGATTGTGCAGTTTGAAGTGCCTGAGGGGCAGTCCTTGCGGGAGTTGATCTATCAACTGGGGCAAATGCCGCTACCGCCCTACATCAATGCCACCACCGCAAATCCCGACCAATACCAGACAGTGTACGCTAGCCAACCAGGCGCGATCGCCGCACCCACCGCTGGGTTACATTTCACACCCGAATTGCTTGCAGAATTAACTGATGCGGGTATCTCGCAAGCCTACGTCACACTACATGTGGGGATTGGCACCTTTCGTCCTGTCGAAGTAGATGACATTACAACTCACCGGATGCATGCTGAGTGGGCCGAGGTGCCTCGATCCACCGTGGATGCGATTCGACAGACCCAGGCCGCAGGGGGACGAGTGATTGCTGTAGGAACAACCGTGGTTCGATCGCTAGAAGGCGCAGCTCAAGAGGTTACCCTACAACCGTTCTACGGCAAGGTAGATTTGTTCATTTACCCTGGCTATCGCTGGCGGGTTGTTCAAGGGCTAATCACCAATTTTCATCTGCCCAAATCCAGCTTGATGATGTTGGTCAGTGCACTCATAGGGCGAGAACGACTGCTTGCCCTGTATCAAGACGCGATCGCCAATAAATACCGCTTCTACTCCTTCGGAGATGCCATGCTGATCTTGCCAGAAGCTCTGGTCTGAAGCAGGGTCAGTTTGGGGCTTGTACGAGCGACACAGCTTGTAGAAACTTGGCATGGCACAGGTAGGTGCGATCGCGATCGTTGACACTTGGGATGGCTTGTGGCTTGTAGTGTGAATCACCCAGTGATAACTTGAGACAGCGATTTGTAAACGGTAGCTGGAATGAGCTTTGATACCACCTGTCGGCGACTTGCTGAAATCTTTCCCGAAGATTTTGCAAGCTGGCTCCTCGGCTATCGTGTTTCCCTCACACAGCTAAGTCCAACTGAACTTTCCATTGAACCAATTCGTGCAGACAGCGTCATCCTGTTGCAAGGACGCAACGAAATTGCCCACATTGAATTCCAAACTGACCCTAAAAACGATGTGCCGATGCGATTGGCTGATTATCGCTTACGCTTACATCGCAAATTTCCAGATAAGACGATTCATCAAATCGTAATCTACCTGCGAGAAACTGGATCAGAATGGGTGTACCAAAACCATTTTGAGATTGCCGGAATGTATGCGGAATTCAACGTGATTAGGATTTGGGAGGTGCCTGCTGAGGAGTTGATGGCATTTCCAGGCTTACTGCCGTTTGTCGGACTCAGTCGCAGCAACAACTCAATTCAGAGCTTGCGCCAAGCCGTGCGAGAGATTCAGACCATCAAAGATGAGATGCAGCAACATGAAGCAATGGCAGCCACCTACGTGCTTGCTGGGCTAAAATTTGAGGCAGCAACAGTTTCACAAATCATCAGGAGAGACGTGATGCGGGAGTCTGCCACCTATCAGGCGATTCTGGAAGAAGGCCGTGAAGAAGGCCGCGAAGAAGGCCGCGAAGAAGAGGCGATCGCACTTGTAACTCGCCAACTCACCCGACGACTACGACAAGAACTTCCTGAAGAGGTGCGATCACATCTTTTAACACTGTCACGACCGATACTGGAAGATCTGGGTGAAGCGTTGCTGGAGTTCACCAATTTAGCCGATTTAGAGCAGTGGTTAGAGGTACGCTCGCCTGAGCGAGGGAATTAACAATCGACTAGCCTAAAAGATCAGCAACCGCGATCGCTGTTGCAGTTAGGTGCGCTCGGCGTAGCTTATAGAAGAGTGACATCGCAGAGGTAATGGGTGCGATGCTTACGCCAAGCCGTGCGAGAGATTCAAAATATTGAGAATGAGACTCAGAAACATCGAGCGACAGCAGAAACCTTACTCAATTTCTCAGATGATGACAGAGTTGGAAGCTTGGCTAATGGGAGAACCTTGCAGCCTTTCCCTAAAATTTCAAATAGGTTCCTGTAAAACGCTATCCTGAGCAACTGTTGACCTACTAAAATGCTGAGAGAGTTTGCAGAGTATCGGATTTTATGAGTATCAAGCGTGGTAGCTATGTACGGGTTGTGCGTGAAAAACTGGAGAACAGTCTAGAGTCTAAGGCCAGTGACTCACGCTTCCCAGCCTATCTCTTCGAGACCAAAGGCGAAGTTGTGGAGCTTAACGGGGACTACGCTTGGGTCAAGTTTGGTATTACACCGACACCAAACATTTGGCTCCGGGTCGATCAATTAGAACTTTTTTCTTAATAGGATGTGCGAGACGTAACCTTGAGCGATCGCTGGATTGTGCTAGGCTCATTCGCGATCGTTTCTAGGCTGCGCCAATGAGTAGCAAAGCAAACTACACTGCCGAAGAATGGGAACTGCTGAGTTCAGCTCCATTTGTCGTTGGTGCATCCCTGATTGTGGTAGAACCCAGTGGCCTCTGGGGCATTCTCAAGGAAATCTTTTCTGCCTTTATGGCTACAGGAACAGGAAAAGTGCAATTCCACGATAATGAACTGATTCAGGCCATTTTTGCAGATACCCATCAACGACAGGCTCCAGAGTCGGTATCTTCCTATGCCAAATTGAGCCAGGAAGTTCGTAGACAGCAAATGCAAACGGATGCGTTAGCACATTGCCGCAAAGTCAATCATGTGTTGGCGCAAAAAGCCTTGCCCCAAGAAACTCTGGAATACAAGGCTTGGCTGTTAGCTGTGGCCAAACATGTGGCTGGTGCTGACAAGGAGGATGGCTTTCTAGGCTTGACAGGAAGGCGGATTAGTGAGGCGGAACTGGAGTATTTGCACACGATCGCTGAGGCATTGGGCATTGCCGTTGAACCTAACGAGACCCCGCTGGAACAATCAGCCACCCCTTAGCCCCCTAGTTTACCAAAGACCTGAAAAACTAACTAGCAGCCTCAGTAGTCACGACTGCTTCAATGGTTGCCTTTTGGCGTTCACGATCCACTGCTGTAATCGCCCAGCGTAGGGGTTCGCCACGCTTTTGGAGCTCGGCTTCAATCGCCCGATGCAGTTCTTGAGGTGAAGTTTGCAGGTCAACTTCAGCAGTGATGAAATGGGTCGTCATAGCATCCTCTATTTTTGAAATTGCCCAAATTGAAGATGGTAAACAGTATCTTCTTTCTCAGTTTCAACTTTTAGGTCTGACTGCGGATAGGCCACGCACAGTAAGGCATAGCCTTGAGCTTGCAAGTCAGGGCTGATACCCATACCATCCGTCTGATTGACACTGCCACTGACTAAATAGGCTGCACAAGTCGTACAAACGCCAGCATTACAAGAGTTTGGCAAACTGAGTCCAACAGCTTCAGCCGCTTGCAAAACGGTTTGCTCATCAGAGACAGCGATCGTGTGGATTTCTCCGTGATGGTGAATCTCAACTGTGTAGGTGTTAGCCATAGCCTTATCCCAGTGCCTCTGCACCCCCAACCACTTCCATAATTTCTTGGGTAATGGCGGCTTGACGTGCTTTGTTGTAAGACAAGGTCAATGTGCTGATCAAATCTTTGGCATTATCGCTAGCATTGTTCATTGCTGTCATCCGAGCGGCCAACTCACTAGAGGCTGATTCTTGCAATGCCCGCAGAAGTTGGTTGTTCAAGTACAAAGGCAGCAGTGCATCTAGAATCTGCACTGGATCTTGCTCAAAGATCATGTCTTGAGGCAGAGGTTGGGTTTCGGTAGTCACCTTTTCTCGCTGCACTTCTAGTTGCCCACCACGGCTGGTAAGCCGAAAGATTTCATCATCGGCATCAGCAAGGGTATTGGGATCCAGCGGCAGCAGAGTTTGAATCACTGGGCGAGAACTGATTAAGGAAACAAACTTGGTGTAGATCAACTCAACCTTATCGACGGTTTCAGATAGAAACAGAGACAAAAGCTGATCAGCAACCTGAGCGGCTTCTGCTGAAGTAGGCACTTGCTCTAGGTTAGTAAAGCTAGCCGCGATCGGCTGATTACGGCGCTCAAAGTATTGGTTGGCTTTGCGTCCAATCAGAATAAGTTGATAATTGATGCCTTCATTCTTGAGTTCATTAATCCGGTTTTCTGCTCGTCGGATCACGTTTGTGTTGTAGGCTCCACACAGACCTCGATCGCCGGAAATAACCAGAACTCCTACTGACTTAACAGTACGCTTCTTAAGTAGAGGTAAATCAGCTTGATCAAACTGAAGCCGAGCTTCTAGGGCATACAACACCTTTGCGAGTTGATCGGCAAAGGGACGAGTTGCAATTACTTGCTCTTGGGCGCGACGTACCTTTGCAGCCGCCACTAAGTACATGGCTTCGGTGATTTTCTTGGTGTTTTTGACCGACTGGATGCGATCGCGAATATCTTTTAGGTTCGGCATCGGGATGTCTCCTATATCTACCTCCTACCCAGTAGGACTTATGGATAGGAGGTAGTGGTTAACTCGATTTAAGCAGCAGCCAGGAAAGTCTTCTTGTAATCAGCGATCGCTGTTTTCAACAGCCCTTCAGCTTCTTCCGTCATTTGCTTAGCACTGCGGATGATTTCACCATACTGGGGCACGCTGGTTTTTAGGTATTCCCGTAGTCCCTTGAGGTACGGCACTACTTGTTCGACCGTTAGGTCGTCCAGGTAGCCATTAATGCCACAGTAGATAGCAGCCACTTGGTCACTCACCGACAACGGCGAGTATTGGGGCTGCTTCAAAATCTCGCGCAGACGCTGACCACGAGCTAATTGGTTTTGCGTGGTCTTGTCCAAATCGGAGGCAAACTGTGCGAAGGCTTGTAAGTCATCGTACTGAGCCAGTTCCAGCTTCACCTTGCCAGCTACTTTTTTCATGGCTTTGGTTTGAGCGGCTGATCCTACTCGTGACACTGAAATCCCTGGGTTTACAGCAGGACGCAAGCCAGAGTTAAACAAGTTAGAGGACAAGAAAATTTGTCCATCGGTGATTGAAATGACGTTGGTAGGAATATAGGCTGATACGTCACCAGCTTGAGTTTCAACGATCGGCAATGCCGTCATGCTGCCACTACCCAGCTCGTCGCTCAACTTAGCTGCACGCTCTAGCAAGCGCGAGTGCAGGTAGAATACATCACCAGGGTACGCTTCCCGACCGGGGGGACGACGCAGCAGCAATGACATCTGGCGATACGCTTGAGCCTGCTTGGACAAGTCATCATAGATCACCAACGTGTGCTTTCCCTTATACATGAAGTACTCGGCAATGCTAGCTCCTGTGTAGGGTGCTAGGTATTGTAGGGTAGCGGGGTCACTGGCGTTGGCTGCTACGACGATCGTGTAGTCGAGGGCACCACGTTCCCGGAACACGTTAACTACATTGGCCACAGTGGAAGCTTTTTGGCCGATCGCTACGTAAACGCAGATAACGTCCTCACCCTTCTGGTTCAAGATGGTGTCTACCGCAACCGAGGTTTTTCCTGTTTGACGGTCACCAATGATGAGTTCACGCTGTCCACGACCAATCGGGATCATGGCGTCGATCGCTGTAATCCCAGTTTGCATCGGCTCACACACCGACTTGCGCGCCACAATGCCAGGAGCCATAGACTCAATTAGACGGGTTTCAGTGGTTGCAATGTCGCCTTTACCGTCGATCGGACGACCCAACGCGTCTACAACCCGGCCAGTCATGGCATCGCCCACAGGCACTTGAGCAATTCTGCCCGTTGCAGTCACAGGGCTGCCTTCTTCAATACCAACGCCACCACTCATCAACACGGCACCCACGTTATCTTCTTCCAAGTTCAGCGCCATACCAATGGAGCCGTCTTGGAATTCCAAAAGTTCACCAGCCATTACCTTGTCGAGGCCATAAATGCGGGCAATACCATCGCCAACCTGGAGCACAGTACCCACGTTGGACACTTTTACGTCCTGGTCGTACTGCTGAATCTGCTGCCGAATGATGCTGCTAATTTCATCGGGTCGAATGCTAACCATAGAAGTTGCTCACAAGTGGGGTGTACAAAGGAAACAGGTTCAACAAAAGAAGTAAGAAAGGCGTTTAGGTCGCGCCGCTGAGGCGAAGGGAAATGCGCCGGATTTGTCCACGCAAACTGGCATCAATAACTTGAGAGCCAACTTTGATAACCACACCACCGATCAAATCAGGATCTAGTTTGGTGCGCAACTCTACATCGTTTGCACCAGTCATTGTTTTGACACGATCGCACAGCGTGCGCTTCTGGTCGTCAGTCAGTTCTCGGACAGAGGTCACCTCAGCCAAAACAGTTTGATTTAGTTTGCGTAATAGTTCCTGATACTTACCGCAAATTCCCTCCAGAAAGGCGATACGGTTGCGATCGACAAGTAGCATCAAGAAATTTTTGGTGAAGGGTTGAACTTGGTTACCTAAAATCTGCTCTAAGGCTGCCTTTTTAGCGTCCGGCTTAATTAGCGGATTAGCTAGAAACTCCTTCAACTCCTGAGAGCTATTCAAAAGCTCTATTAAGGAGCGCACGTCTTGAGAAATTGGGTCGACTAAATTACTCGACTGTGCCAGAGATAGTAGCGCTTGAGCATAGCGCTCCAAAACTTCAGCCGAAACTACACTATCTTTCACGAGTCACCTCCAAGTGCGGCAATGCTGCGATCGACAAGCCGTTGTTGCAACTCATCATTTAACCGAGCAGGCAACTCAGCCTCCACCTTTTCAACCGCCAGTGCAGCAATGCGCTGACGCAACTCAGCCATGATGCGAGCCTCTTCGGCACTGACATCCTGCGAGACAGTGGCTCGCATCCGCCCAATATCCTGTTCCGCTTGAGCCATGATCTCAGCCTTAGCTACTGCTGCATTTTCTACAGCCGCTGCTCGAATCCGCTCAGCTTCTGCTTGTGCCTGAGCCAAGTTCTGTTGCTGTTCAGCTAGAGCGGCTGCGGCCTGCTGTTTGCGCTGTTCAGCTTCCTGGATAGCCGCCTCAATGCTAGTGCGGCGATCGGTCAGAATTTTGCCCAAGAAGCCACGGCCAAAGTAAACCAACAAACCAATTACGATTAGCAGGTTTACCAAGTTGGCTTCCAAAATATCGAAATTGAGCCCAAAGCCATGCTGTTCAGAGGCTTCGATCGCTTCCGTAGCCGCTGTTGCTACAACCCACACATTGCCAGTCATACCTACACCTGTGCCGTCTCTACTTTGTAAATACCCAGGACGTGAGTTCCAGTCATCCACCAAAGGTGCTTGACTAGGAGGCAGTTCCTAATAACTTATCGATAATTTGACGACCCAAATCATCGACCTGCTGCTCTAGAGAATGCAGAGCCTCTTGCTTTTGCTGATTCAACTCATTCTGAGCTTGCTCCCGTTGGAGGCGGGTCTCCTCTTGAGCTGCAGCAATCTGCTGGGCTACGATCGCGCTTGCATCAGCTTGGGCAGCAGCAATCGTTGCCTGAGCCTGCTTACGCGTATCAGACAACTCCTGCTCATACTGCTTAGCCAAAGCTTCTGCTTTCGACAGTCGCTCCTGAGCCTCAAGTTGATTTTGGCGAATGTAATCACTGCGCGCCTCAATAGCCTTAGTTAAAGGCTTAAAGAAGATCACATTTAGAATTGCCATCAAAGCAAGAAACTGAATCGCCATCAAAGGCAGCGTTGCATCAAAATCAAACATAAGCTTTCACTTCCTGCCAGTTTATGTTCCCAAATCGGGAAATCTGCAGTGCTCACAGAGTAGTTGCAATCACGCAATTGTCTTTAACTTGGGCGACTTTGTGGAAGCGGCTAAGCACCTCCACAAAGCTTCACTCTAGTGCATGATCCTAGGATGCAAAGGGGTTTGCAAACAGCAGCACCAGCGCAATCACCAAACCATAGATGGTCAAAGATTCCATAAACGCCAACGTTAGTAGCAAGGTGCCGCGGATTTTACCCTCTGCTTCGGGCTGACGGGCAATGCCTTCTAAAGCCTGACCTGAAGCATTACCTTGACCAACGCCAGGGCCAAGAGATGCTAAGCCGATCGCAAGGGCAGCAGCAAGAACGGATGCAGCAGCAACAAGTGGATCCATAAGTAAATTTCCTCTTTACAGTGAACAGAACTTTAGCAAGGTCAGACTAGAAACCCTAAAACTCAGAATTAACTCCCGAATTAGGCTCCATCATCTCAATCAACTGAGGGCTAGGCATGCTCCTCATGCTCGTCTCCGTGTCCTTCCAAAGCCTCATGGATATAGGCCCCAGCCAATGTTGCAAACACCAGCGCCTGAATTGCACTGGTAAACAAACCCAGCATCATTACTGGCAAGGGTACAAACAGAGGCACGAGAAGGACTAGCACTGCCACTACCAGTTCGTCAGCAAGAATGTTGCCAAACAGACGAAAGCTGAGGGACAGAGGCTTGGTGAAATCTTCTAAGACCGCGATCGGTAACAAAATAGGGGTTGGCTGAACATACTTAGCAAAGTAACCCAACCCCTTCTTGCGTAAGCCAGCGTAAAAGTAGGCCACAGATACCAGCAAAGCCAATGCTACGGTTGTGTTGATATCGTTAGTTGGGGCTGCCAGTTCTCCCTCCGGTAGGTGAATTAGCTTCCAAGGCAACAGCGCCCCCGCCCAATTCGACACAAAGATAAACAAGAACAATGTTCCAATAAAAGGAACCCAAGCACGATACTCTTTCTCACCGATTTGGCCTCTAGCCAAATCACGGATGAAATCCAGAGCATACTCCATCAAGTTCTGAATGCCAGATGGGATACGTTGAATATCTCGTGTTGCCAACAAAGAAGCAATGATTAGAATCCCAATCACGACCCAAGAGGCTAGGAACACCTGCCCGTGCACTCGAAGATTTCCTAGTTGCCAGTAGAAATGGTTTCCAACTTCTAGGCTGGCTAGGGAAATAGAAAAATTAATTGCAAAAACACTCATCATTTGTGCAGACTTCCTGGTGGGTTGTAGGGGTCTACTCAAAGTCCATGAAATCCCAATTATTGAGGTTCAGGACTCAGAATTGTTTTCAGCATGTAAACAATAAGCGTTGCCTTATAAGTAAGAAAGCCTAAAAAAACAGGCATCACGTGCAATTGATTCCACTGAGCTGCTACTATAATCAACCCAATAAAAACGGCAATATGTGACTTTCCGATTTTTCGGCTTGCTGTACCAAGTCGCTCAACGTTTCTAGCCAACACTTTCAAGTAAACCACACCTGTGCACGCACCTAGCAGATAATTCAAGGCAATATTTAGGGAATAGAAAACCCATACAGAGACAAAGATGATCCCTGTCAAAATAAGCGTGGTACTCAGCAGCTCTTGTTGCAGTTGATAAAACTCCTGCATAGAGTCAGATGTTTCTGGCTGAGCTGGGTTAGCTTGAATCGGCTCTGACATGGTGAAGTGAACTAGAGAATTTAGTGATTAACCCTGACAAGGTGAAGCGCTAAGAACTTCTTAGTCTGGTAGTTGGGATGCCAAGTTTAGATGACATAAGTTTTAACTTGGGATTGAGCCATCCATTGGGTTCAAGCCATCTTTAATCATAACACGCAAGGTAATAATACTTAACGAATCTGCGATCACATCCTAAACAAGTTGTGGTGTGTGTTCAAGGTTTAGCCTGTTGGCGTGATCAAAGTAGGTAGTCTGGCTCGTGCATGTGGATCCTTGATGCCTACCCGCAAGGGATCTCGGAGGTCTTTGAAGATCTGTAGGCAGCAACGCTCTAGCGGCAGGATAATCTGCCTCTAATGAAGTAGCACTTTGTAACAAAACATTTCTGGTTTCTCAGTCAGGCGATCGCAATCCACTATGATCTGACGATAAATCGGGCAATTCGGCTCTACATAGTTTTTCATAAACTGATGGTGTGGGATCGAATCGTCTTACTCTTTATATAGGTTCCGTCGCCCTTGTGTTGATACTCTCGCTAGGTCTTCTCAAAGCAATGTTTTGGGTGCAGGCTAGCGACGATCGGCACACTAAGCGATGGTTTGGCTGAGAAGAATTAGCACATTAACCATCCGTTAGGGGAGTTTTTGAAATCCAATGAGTGTTAAAGCAAGTGGTGGAAGCTCAGTTGCACGCCCAAACCTTTACCAAACCCTGGCTGGTTCGACCATTTCCCAGGCGGAACAGCAGGATCGCTTCCCAGGGCGGGGAGAACTGGACGAGTTGTCGCGTTATTTTGCCTCCGGTTCAAAGCGCCTAGAGATTGCTGCCATCCTGACTCGCAATTCTGAAATTATTGTGTCTCGTGCGGCCAATAGCATCTTTACCGGGGGGTCGCCGATGGCCTTTCTGGAGAAACCAGCAGAAGAGCCTGTCATGACTATGGCAGGAACCGTGATGGATACCCGTGAGGGGATGAAGTTGGGAACGGTTACCTACTTGGATGCAAAATCTGGTGGCGGTGCCCCCGGCGGTATCTTTAGTGGGATCCGCTCAGTTTTTAGTATTAGCCCTGGGGATGCTGGTGCAATCCCGCCAAACTTCCGGCCTATTAATATTGCGCGGTACGGCCCCAGTAATATGGCCAAATCGCTGCGGGACTTGAGCTGGTTCTTGCGATATACCACCTATGCGATCGTGGCTGGCGATCCCAACATTCTATTAGTCAACACACGCGGACTGAGGGAAATCATTGAGCGGGCATGCTCTGGCGAAGCGACGATCGTGGCGCTGCAAAAGATGAAGGTGTCGGCGATCGGCTACGTCCGTGGTGATCAGGAAGCCGAAGACATTGTGCGGCAGTACTTTGATGTATTGATCACCGAGTTCAAAGCACCTACTCCTTCAAACAAGCTGCGTCAGCGCCCTTCCACTGATTTGCAAGGGCTACAACTACCCCAGATCTACTTCAATGCGTCCGAGCGTCGCCCCAAATATGCGATGAAGCCTGGGCTTTCCTCAACGGAGAAGACAGAAGTTGTTAAGGCGGCCTATCGCCAAGTATTTGAGCGTGACATTACACGAGCCTATTCACTGGGTATTTCAGATCTAGAATCAAAGGTCAAGAATGGCGAAATTTCGATGAAAGAATTCATCCGCCGTCTAGCCAAATCACCGCTGTATCGTAAAAACTTCTTTGAGCCTTACATTAACAGCCGAGCTTTGGAATTGGCATTCCGCCACATTTTGGGACGTGGGCCAAGTTCTCGTGAAGAAGTGCAGCGCTACTTCAGCATCCTTTCTGAAGGCGGATTGGCTGCCCTAGTGGATGCACTGGTTGATTCTAAAGAATACGCTGATTACTTTGGTGAGGAAACAGTTCCCTACTTACGTGGTTTAGGACAAGAGGCTCAGGAGTGCCGTAACTGGGGTCCACAGCAGGATCTGTTTAAGTACAGTGCACCGTTCCGCAAAGTGCCTCAGTTCATTACTACCTTTGCAGCTTACGATCGCCCCTTTCCTGACCAACATCCCTATGGAGCTGGCAACGATCCGTTAGAAATTCAGTTCGGAGCGATTTTCCCGAAAGAAACTCGCAATCCCAACACACGTCCTGCACCCTTTGGTAAGGATAGTCGCCGTATTCTGATCAACCGAGGCCCTGCGGTCAACAGCCAGGTATCCAATCCTGGTGCACGGGGAGTGGCTCCTGGAACTTTAGGGCCTAAGGTGTTCAAATTTGACCAAGCTCCCAGCTTTACGGGGTTGGGATCTTTTGGGGCGACGAGTTTCTCCGCCGGGCGTCCAGCTCCTTCCTATAAAGGGGTTAGCACTAAATTCTCTGAAAGCTCTACCCAGGCTGTCATTCGAGCAGCCTATCTGCAAGTTTTTGGCCGCGATGTCTACTCTGGCCAGCGCTTGAGCGCCCTGGAAACCAAGCTGGAAAATGGAGAGATCACGCTGCGTGAGTTTATCCGTGGTTTGGCTAAATCCAATACCTTCCGTAGCTTGTACTGGTCGTCGTTATACGTCATGAAGGCGATCGAATACATTCACCGCCGTCTCTTGGGGCGTCCTACCTATGGTCGCCAAGAAACAAACCGTTACTTTGACATTGCGGCTAAGAAAGGGTTCTACGGCTTGGTTGATGCCATTATTGACAGCCCAGAATATACCGAAGCCTTTGGAGAAGACACTGTTCCCTACGAGCGCTATGTCACTCCTAACGGTTTGTCTATGCGGATGATGCGGGTTGGATCCATTAGCGATCGCGGCGCTAGGGTGACGATCGATGAAACCCCTCGCTTTGTAGAACTAGGCGCTGTTAACGTGATCCGCACTGAGCCTGATGTACAAATGCGGATTAGTCAAGGGGTGAGTAAGCAGCGCGAGCAGACAAAGGTCTTTAAACTAACAAACCTTGACGATAAAGTCGCCGTAGAAACAGTGATTGGGGCTGCCTATCGCCAAATCTTTGAGCGAGACATTGCACCTTACATTGTGAAGAACGAGTTCACACCACTTATCAGTAAGTTGAGGAATGGCGAGATCACTGTCAAAGAATTTATTGAAGGATTGGGTTGCTCTAACCTGTACCTGAAAGAGTTCTATACGCCTTATCCCAACACTAAAGTGATTGAACTAGGTACCAAGCACTTCTTAGGGCGAGCACCGTTGGATCAAGCCGAGATCCGCAAGTATAACCAAATCTTGGCTACTAAAGGGCTACGCGGCTTCATCAGCGCAATGGTTAGCAGTTCAGAATATGTACAAGCTTTCAGTGAAGACACTGTACCGTACAACCGATTCTTGACCTTACCGGCTGCGAATTTTCCCAATACTCAGCGACTTTATAACAAGCTGACTAAGCAAGACAATGAACTTGTAGTTCCTAGCTTTGAACCCGCGAAATCCCGCATGGATGTAGCCCAAATGCCTTTGACAGGAAAGGCGCTGGCTAGTCAAGTAGGTTCAGGTTCTAGCTACACCAGCGTTGGGCGATCAACAAATGCTGTAGAGTCTTCTAATCCAGGACTTCGCCGCCCTGCTCGCATTTACCGATTGACAGCGGCAATGTCTGTGGATGAAATGAACCAAGTAGTTCAGGGGATTTACACTCAGGTGTTGGAAGCCTCCTCAGACAGCAGCATTACGTTGCGACTGCCTGATTTGGACGATCGCCTAGTCCGAGGTGAACTTTCTGTAAGAGACTTGGTTAAAGAAATTGCCAGCTCTGGCTACTACCACCAGCAATTTGTAGAAATGCAGTCGGCTAATGCGGTTATCGACCGCCTGTTCTGTCGCTTGCTGGGACGCAATCCAACTAGTCCCACAGAACTCAGTGACTACGTACTCTTACTGGAGCAGCGTGGCCTCAGAGCGGTTGTGGAAGCAATGGTCAACAGTGCTGAGTACCATCGCTACTTTGGTGAAGACGTCGTACCTTATAGCCGCTTCCCTGCTCACTTAGTTGGTGATGCACTATAGGCTGACAGGCTGAACTTCTTCAACCACTTCTACCTACAACACTCAAACACTAGAGCCCTCCAGACTTGGAGGGCTTTTTTAAGGGAAAGCAGGAGAGAGAACCAGTTACCCTTGATGCATAGCAGGTTACACTCGCTACTGCATTTCTGCAGCAGACGCTGCCCAATTGGAAACTTTGACAGCACGGTTTTCCTTGCCTAAGGTACCTGCATGGACAGCGACGATGACCGGACGGTTGTTGATAACAGCTAGAATTGGGCCTCCGGAGGCGCCGCCGAATGTGTCGCAATTGTGACGCAGGAATCCTTTAATGTCTTCCAAAATTTTGCAACTGCGGGCAACGCCAGCCGTGCCACCGGGCGTATCTTTTGGAAAATCTCCAGAGTAGCCAATCAGTCGAATTTTGGTTCCCAGGGCTTTTAGTTCAGTTACAGAGAGGTTTTGCCAACCGAGTGTTCCGTGAACCTCTCCCAAGTTTTTATCCAGCTTTAATAGCGCCCAGTCGTTGGGGCCAAAAACGCCACTCATTCCCCGCTCACCATAGCGTACTCGTATTCCGAAGGCTTCGGTTTTAGCTGTGTTAGCAATTAAGTTGGGACGAAACCTTAAGGGACGACGGGTAGCCTGGTTAGTGCGTGGATTAATCACGCAGTGAGCATTGGTCAACACAAGGTCTTTACCAACGAGAGTCCCTGTGCAAAACCCAGCCACCGTGCCGTCTGGGTTAAGTTGTTCTAGCCGCCCGATCGCTGACCAGGGATAAGCGGTGGACAGCACAGGAGCGCGATCGTCCCGACCAATGACCTGCCGAGTTCCTGTGGGATTCATTGACTGAGAGAGAGTTGTGGGGATAGACCCTTCCCGGCGGGCTTGACTATCCTGGAGAGGGATTTTCGCTTCGGATTTTGGATCGACCTCGGCGATCGCTTGTGGTTGCACGGCATTGGCATAGACTACGCCTCCCATGCCTATGCTCCACGCAAGTCCTAGCCAGACTGCCAGTTTTCTCCTCATAACTGCCATACTCCTTGTCAAGTGCTTGTTAGTTAATAGTGCCGCTAATTCAAGCCTGCCAATCACGCCAGTCATGATTGGAGTCAGCGATCGTACTCGTCCGGCTACCGAGGCTGAGCCCATTGCTGTTAACTCCTTCAGCATTGCCACTGCTGATTCCGAAGGTATTTCCATAACCAATCACTAACTACAGAGGTAGTTCCATAGACTTTGCCAATGGCTGAACTATTCGATAATGCTTTATTCCCCTAAACAAACTGGCCTCTAAAGACAGGCATTGTGGTTCCAAAATTCCTGGTTTAGCCCTGACTGGCGCAAGCCTAATCTCAGACTAGCTTTGACACTTAATCCTGGCAAAACAACGTAAGCCTACTTGTATCGGTCTTTGAGAATTGCACTGAGGTTTCCTAATCGTTACTCTTGCCTCAAGAGAACATGTGGTCTGATAAAATAGCCTTGTAACATAGAGCACCTTTCTGTCTGTACACTTAGTTGGCAACATTGCATCAGGTGCTGTGTAAGGTGAGTATTGATTGAGCGATCGGCCTTTGTAACTGGTTTTAATTCATCCAGGTACGATCAGAAGTAGTACCACTGGCATCCATGGTTGAGCACAGTGAGCATACGTCAATTAGTCCGTTGAATATTACTGAGGCTGAATTAAATTAGTGAGGAATGTGTGGTTCCATGTCTTTATTTGATTGGTTTGCAAATCGGCAAAAGTCAGGGTCAATTGGTCATGAAGGGCAAGAGCGAGAAATTGCTGATGGGCTATGGTCAAAGTGTGAAGCCTGTGGCGTTTTGACTTATACCAAAGATTTGCAGGCAAACTTTAAGGTCTGCCCAGAATGTGGCCATCACCACCGCGTTAACAGTGATGAGCGCATTCGCCAGCTTTTGGACCCAGATACCTGGGTAGAAATTGATGCCACGCTGCAAGCTACAGACCCGCTCAAGTTTCGCGATCGCAAATCCTATAGCGATCGGCTTCTGGACATGCGGGCTAAAACAAATTTGCAAGACTCTGTATTGACCGGTTTTGGTACGTTGGACGGCCTCTCACTGGCGCTAGGTGTCATGGACTTCCGATTCATGGGGGGAAGCATGGGCTCCGTAGTGGGTGAGCGCCTCACCCGACTAATCGAGCGTGCAACCGACGAATGCCTGCCAGTTGTGATTGTGTGTGCTTCCGGTGGGGCACGCATGCAGGAAGGTATGCTCAGCTTGATGCAAATGGCCAAAATATCGGGTGCCCTTGATCGCCACCGTCAAGCCCGTCTGCTATACATTCCAGTGCTGACTCACCCCACAACGGGAGGGGTTACGGCTAGCTTTGCTATGTTGGGTGACATTATCCTGGCTGAGCCCAAAGCCACGATCGGCTTTGCAGGTCGCCGGGTGATTGAGCAAACTCTGCGCGAGAAGCTACCAGAGGGTTTTCAAACATCTGAATACCTAGTTCAGCATGGCTTTGTAGACAGCATTGTGCCCCGAACGCAATTGAAGCCAACCTTAGCCAAGTTGATCCGGTTACACCAACCAGTTCCGGTCTCTGGATTGCCGCTACATTTACCTGAAGTGCCAGCCTTTGGCCTGCCAACCCCTAGTTACGAAGTTTTAGGCTCTCAGGACACTAGTCGGTAGAGCGCTGTTGGTTCTTAGTCAAGCACCTCAGAAGGTTCGAGCACCACTGCCGGAGGTTTACTGACTGATAACAGAGATCTAACTCAAGATGCGATCGGCTAACCCTGCTGGAAAGGGCACACTCAGTGGCATGATAGTGATAGTCGATAAGACTACAACTCAATCACATTCATTTATTAGTTAGCTCTACTAGTAAACTTGGCGGCTTTTATTTCTGCTTCACTGCTAGTAGTGACCGCTTCCAAAACTGGAAGTATTTGCTATTTCCCTGGATTTGCGGCTTGGCTGTCAAGCGCACTGCCCTAATGCTGTATTTTTGGTTCGCCCAACGCAGCGATGAGCATTCCAGGATACCGGCAAGTTAAGCTGCTTTCTCGATCGTCATGTTGACAAATGGCCATGCCTAACCGGTCTGTACCTAAAAGGTTGGTTTCCCTCAGATGATTAAAGCAATAAAACTTGGCAGACGCTATTGATTGATTGAGTCCATTAAAATTTTCTGTAAGACTAAGCGATAGTTAAGGAGAACCATGCTCAAGCGAACGATTTGGCTGGCTGTAGCCACCTTGTTCCTCACTGCTCAGCTTTTTGTATCTAGTGCTAATGCTGCTGAGTTGAATGAGACGATTCGGACTGTGCCTGCCGACAGCGCCGGAAACACTGTTGTCCTTAGCCTTAAACAGGTTAAGGAAGGGAAGCGTCTATTTCAGTATGCCTGTGCCCAATGCCACGTGGGTGGTGTCACGAAAACAGACCCTAACGTAGGTTTGGATCCTGAGTCATTGGCGCTGGCTACACCTCCTCGTGACAGCATTGATGCTTTAGTTGACTATATGGAAAATCCAACCAGCTACGACGGTGAAACCGAAATTTACGAAATTCACCCTAGCCTTCGTAGCAAGGATACCTTCCCCGAAATGCGGAACCTGACTGGTGACGATCTCGTGGCGATCGCTGGGCACATTCTGCTGCAGCCTAAGGTAGTTGGGGATAAGTGGGGCGGCGGCAAGATTTACTACTAATTCTTCAATTCCTGAGCAGCCACCGTTTGAGGTAATTGCATGGTGTTGCAACTGTGGAACTATTTGCTCACTGTTGGGTTAGTAATTCTTGTGGTGCTTTGCCAAAGTAATCCTGCTCAGGCCGCACCAGACCCCTATATCACTCGCTATCTAAAGGTAATAGAACCTGTTTCTCTAGCAGTTAATCATCAAGGAAGTACTTTACAATTCTCGGCGGATGACCTCTCCGCCGGGAAAGTATTGTTTGAGCAGAATTGCTTAAATTGTCATGTGGGGGGGTCTACACTGTCGGAACCAGATGTGACTCTTTCCCTCAGTGATTTGCAAGGTGCTACTCCCCCCAGAGACACCATTAATGGGCTGGTGGCTTTTCTGCGTGAGCCGATGACCTATGACGGTACAGAAGAAACTATTTGGTGCCGCAAGGTGCCTGAGTCATGGCTACCCCAATCGGAGATTCAAAAATTGGCAGCATTTGTCTTGCAAGCCGCTCAAGCTGCCCCAGGATGGGGTGTGGGTATCCTGCCCCAGGAATAGGAAATTTCCTCCCAGCTTTATCTCTCAAACATCGACGGGTTGTCCTAAAATTTGAGAGAGTGTAATTACGACATCTTGTAAAACAAGCCTATGAAATTCTCCATTCCTGCGATCGCAAAGCGCATTGGTCTCGCTTTCGCTGCTTTGTTCATTCTTGTAGCGACGTTGACGGTAGCACCTACCTCCGCCTCTGCTGCAACCTACACTGTCAAAATGGGCGGTGACACCGGCATGCTGGTTTTTGAACCTGCTACGCTTGCTGTAAAGCCTGGGGACACTGTGAAGTGGGTAATCAACAAAGTTCCTCCTCACAATATTGTGTTTGATGACAAGAACATCCCTACTCAAGACAAAGCATTGGCAAAATCTTTGTCTCACCAGCAACTGGAAATGACTCCTGGTACTGGCTTTGAGCTTACTCTACCCGCTGATTTGCCTGCTGGCGAGTACAGCTATTTCTGTGCCCCTCACCGCAGTGCTGGTATGGTAGGCAAGTTGGTAGTAGCTGGCTAGTTGAATTAGAGTTCTATTTCCAATAGAAGACTCTGAGCTTTGCGGGCTTTGTTCTCTTGGAGGATAAAGCCCGCTACTGTTAAAGTCTCCCAAGTTTGTTAAAGTCTGCTGGAACATCGTAGATTAGCATTAGTGCAGATGTTGCATCCGCTACCCTATAGGAGAAGATTGGTGAAAGTATTGTCAGTTTGGTTTGCGATCGCGTTGGCTCTGCTTGTAGCGGTTCATCCTGTAGAAGCGGCAGATTTGTCTAATGGAGCCAAACTGTTTAATGCTAACTGCACTGCCTGTCATTTGGGTGGTAATAACGTCATCATCGCTAGCAAGACGTTGAAAAAAGGGGCACTAGAAAAGTACGGAATGAATTCTCTGGAAGCTATCAAAACCCAAGTCACTAAGGGCAAAAATGCGATGCCAGCGTTTGCTAGCCGGTTGACCGAAGCCCAGATAGAAGATATTGCCAACTACGTTCTGGCTCAGTCTGATAAGGGTTGGGAGCGCTAAATTAGCTCTGGACGCATCATCAATTAATGGTCAAACATTTGTGGCATCACCCTTACTCTGCCTGCCTCAAAGACCAAGCTGGGGACTTGTAACCTCTCTATCATCAGGATTCTGGTTAATATTGATGATAGGCTCCAGAGGTTAGGAAGGTTACAGGAACTTAGAAGAGAGTAATTGTTTACCCAGCATAGGTAATAGGTATTTTGATCTGTTAACAATCAAATCTAAACCCGTCTAGCCGCTTCATAATGCACTGAAGGTTAGAGATAGGATAGGTTACGCGATGCAGAAGTGGTGGAATAGGGGGCTGTTTGCGTTAGTGGGGAGCTTCCTAGTTGTGACAATGACCACGATAGTTTGGGCTGGTTCATCCCTGATTCTGAGCTATCCTCCTGTGAGACACCAAACCACAGCCGATCGCATTTTTTTGATTGGTACGGCTCCTCCATCAGGAGAAGTAGAGGTCAATGGCCAACGAATCAAGCGTAGTCAGCAGGGGCATTTCGCACCTTCCTTTCCATTACGGACTGGGGCTAATGAGTTTGTGCTCCAGCATCAAGCGCAGCAATTGCGCCTGACAGTTACACGCCTTGCTAAAACTCCAGAACCTGTAGAGGGATTGGCTTTTGGTAAGGACTCACTAACCCCGGCGGTGGATATTGCTCGCTTACCAAATGAGTGGGTTTGCTTTGGGGCGATCGCGCCAGCCAATGCCAGTCTCTCTGTTCAGCTTGCTGAGAAAACGTTGGTACTATTGCCAGACTCACTCACTGTTGAGTTGCCTCCTAATTCGGCTGTGCTTACTGAGCGAGAAAATCAAGTCGCCATCTCTAAAGCAACCCACTATCAAGGCTGCCTAAAGCCTCCGCAAGTAGGGGAGTTAGGCAAACCAGAATTTCAGCTAGCGATCGGCGGTAAAACGCTGAGTCAAACGGCTGCTGGCAGCGTGACAGTGTTGGCACCTGATCGTCTCAGCGTTGTTGAAGTCATTGTGGATGAGGGGCTGACTCGCAGTGGCCCCAGTAGCGACTACTCTCGGCTAACACCCTTGCCTAAGGGAACTCACGCCGTAGTCACCGGCAGTGAAGGAGACTGGTTACGCCTAGACTACGGAGCCTGGATTGCTGCTAGCCAAGTGGCGGCGAAGCCCAGAGCAAGTTTGCCTATTTCTCACATTCGTGGTGTCCGAGCCCGTCAACTTGTAAATGCAACGGAGGTAATTTTTCCGCTGCAGGTGCCTGTTCCCATTAGCGTGCAGCAGGGCGATCGCACCTTTACCCTAACGCTTCACAACACCCTGGCGCAAACAGACACCATCAAACTCAACGACGACCCACTCGTTGCCCGCTTAGACTGGCAGCAGACAGCCGGGAAGCAAGTTGTTTACACATTTAACCTCAAAACAGCTCAGCAGTGGGGATACAACCTTCGCTATGAAGGAACTAGCCTCATCTTGACCCTCCGCCATCCACCTAGCTTGACCGATCGCCAAAGCCGCACCCCTCTGACTGGAATCAAGATTTTGCTGGATCCTGGCCACGGTGGGTCAGAGGATTTGGGCGCACGCGGGCCAACAGGCTATCCCGAAAAGGACGTTGCGCTGTTAATTTCCAAAGCTGTGCGATCAGAACTGATACAGCGCGGTGCCTCGGTGGTCATGACTCGTGAGGCAGATATAGACCTAGATTTAGCCCCCAGAGTGGCGCTGATTAACAAAGAGCAGCCTGTGCTGGCGCTGAGCTTGCACTACAATGCTTTGCCCGATGATGGTGATGCTGAGGCAACTCAGGGAATTGGAGCCTTTTGGTATCAAACTCAGGCTCACAGCCTAGCTATCTTTCTGCACAACTATCTGGTCAAAAGCCTGAATCGTCCTTCCTACGGTGTGTTTTGGAATAACTTGGCCTTGACTCGTCCCGCGATCGCACCAACAGTCTTACTGGAACTAGGTTTCATGATTAATCCTGAAGAGTTTGAGTGGATTACTAACTCTCAGCATCAGGCACGTTTGGCCACTGCGATCGCGGATGGGGTTGTAGCTTGGTTATACGGCACGCAGGGATCCTAGCACTAAATATCCCCTTCTCCTTCAAACAATGTTTTCAGCGGATGAGCATTGACTCCATGCACCTCAGATAGGTAGCGCGCCAGCACTTCCGATTGTCCATGGGTCACGTAGACTGTGCTTGCCTTTGTTTCCAGAATGGTATTGACCAGTCCCGACCAATCGGCATGGTCAGACAATACAAATCCGCGCTCATAGCCCCGTCGTCGCCGTGCCCCCCGTACAGCCATCCACCCGGAGGCAAATGCAGTTTGTGGTTGAGAAAATCGCTTCATCCAGCTAGAGCGATGACCTGAAGGCGGTGACAGCACCAGATCGCCGGCAAATTTGTAGTCTCGTGGCATATCCGAGGTCGAGATGGTGGGCACCATTTCTATGCCAACCTGACGATAGATTTGATTTAAGGCATGAATGGCACCGTGGACATAAACGGGGCGATCGCTCAGGTGCCGCAGTTCGCTTAGGATCCGCTGAGCCTTACCAAAGGCATAGCAAAACAGTAGCGAGGGGCGATCGCGATCGCTTTGCCACCAATCATACATTTGCTGGCAGGTTGCAGCCCCAGTATCCCAGTGATAAATAGGTAAACCAAAGGTTGCCTCAGTAATGAAGGTGTCGCAAGGAACCACCTCAAAAGGCACACAGGTAGGGTCAGCACAGCGTTTGTAGTCCCCCGAAACAACCCAAACCTCATTGCGATGCTCCACACGGATTTGGGCTGCGCCGAGCACATGCCCTGCTGGATGAAATGACACCCAAGTTTCCCCTAGTTTCAGCTTCTCACCATACTCTATGGCCTGAAGTTGGATATGATTGCCAAGTCTCTTTCTGAGAATGTTTTCTGAACTACGAATGGCAATATATTGGCGCGAGCCGGCACGGGCATGATCAGAATGGGCATGGGTAATGAGAGCAGTGTCCACCGATCGCCAGGGATCGATGAAAAAATCACCTGCTTCACAATACAGGCCATTAGGAGAAACCGTAATCAGAGGCATGAGCTGAATTGATTAGCAAGAGCTAGCTAATCACAAGACTAGCGCGTGCCCCCGCCCAATTTACCTCCAGGAACACCACTCTTGGCCGCATCAAAAAAAACCTTAACAGAACCAACTTGAGGAATTATCAGAGAGATTGATTCGCTACTTTGTGACATGGCCGCAGGTGCAACCATCAGAAACAGCCCTGAGATTAGGGAAGCAATGATCAATTGAAATGGGTGGAGATGCATGATTAGTTTCTTCGATGGTTACGGCTTGACTCTATAAAGGAGCTTTCTGCAAATCATCGAGGAATTGCGCAATGAATTTTTATAGCCAGAAAAGATAATTAGAACAACCTTACAGGAGTGGAGTGGGGGCTAGGAGAACTTCCAAGTTGGCAGGAAACCAGTCTATTGAACGTTAACCTAAGCGTCGGCGATCGTCCACCGCGTTTACCCCTCGCTTAAATCTGGCTTCAATCTTATCCGATGGGATGATTGTAAGTTTCTCCAATTAGGTAAGGCAAGATATCTGCATTAAAGTTCTACAGATTGTCTTTTGACGGGGCATACACCTTAGGCGACAATAGGCAGCGGTTTATGTCCCGACAAGGAGAGGAGCATCCTTACAATGGTATTAATCCGAAAAATTTTAGTAACTGGTTTTTTAATGATTGGTTTGATCATCGGTTGGGGAACGCAGATAGCCTGGGCTGATGCCAATAGTGACCTAATTGCTCAAGGTAACAAGGTGTTCAGTGCCAACTGCTCAGCTTGCCACATAAATGGTGGAAACATCGTTGCTGCCAACAAAAATCTCAAGCTAGAAACCCTCAAGCAGTATGGCATGGACTCCGCTGAGGCCGTTATCACCCAGGTAACCAATGGCAAAAACGCGATGCCTGCCTTCAAATCTCGTTTGAATGACGATCAAATCAAGGCAGTAGCCGCCTACGTGCTAGCCCAAGCGGAAAATGGCTGGAAGAAATAGTCACCGAAATCGGTGTTGCTTCAAACTGCCCTCACTCTGACTCTCGCCCAAAGGGTAAGGATTGGAGCTTTGGCGCCCTTCTACTTAGGGAAAAGCACTGGAAATAAGGGGAATCATGCTTGCATTCAGCAACGCCCTAAAATCTATTCACACTATTGATTGGATCGGTAGTGTGAGTAAACGTTCGTTAGGATTAGCTAGCCCAATTCATTGTTTGATTTGAAAATCATGCTGACCGTCTGGAAGCCATCGGGTTGGTGATGACAAGCGATCGCCCCCGACTGCACTTCAATGCGACGACAGCACAGCATCATTTCTGTAGCAAAATCTCGATTTCCTACAGGGGCAAATCGTTGAGCAGAAACATACAGATGAATCTCTCCTGCCTTGCAATCTAGTCCCAGCACCACAGGGGACAGAGGATCGGAATAGCGGAGCGCCCTTGCTAGCAAATCGGTTAAAACCGCTTCCATCAGTTCTCGATCAACCCTTGCCACAGCCGATGGAGCCTGGATGGCACATACCAGTCGATTGGGCGTATTGCTGCGAGAACTTTGAAATGGTGCACACATCATTTGAACGACTGCACACAAATCAATGGGTTCTAAATTAAGCTCAACCTTTCCAGCCTCCAACTTCTGGAGTACCACAGCATCTGACAGCAAATCCCGCAAACCATCGACCTCATGCTGCACCAGCGCGATCGCTTGATTCCAATTAGCCGGATCCTCAGTCAAATGGATTAACTGATCTATATACCCATTCAGAACGCCTAATGACTGACCAAAACGGCGCTCTAAAGCTGACGTAACTTGGCGCTGAGCCGTCAAGCGTTGCTCTAACTCAACATTCTCAGTCCGGATGCAATGCAACGACTGAGTAGCTACTCTAGGTAAAACATGCTGAGACTTCATGGCAAGTACTGAACGTCTGTTTAAATGTAGCTATTTTATTAAGAGTTGTAAACCTCTGCCGTTAATCTGTAACTGGATGAACTGCAACTTTCGCTGAAACGTTGGAATCTCTAACGTTCACATCAAATGGCAAAAAAGATGGCAGGCAGAGTTGCCCCCACTTGCCATCTCAGCGTTTAGCTTACAAATTGTATGCAGCCTGTAGTCAGCAGGGACTAGCGAGCGCTACGCACCTTTTCCCAAGCGTACTTGATTACAGCCTTGTTTTGCTCCCACGTGTCGGGGTTCTTCTCTTCCCAGATGCGGCGAGCATCAGCTTCTACAGCCGACCAAGGACTGCTGCGGAAGGGTTCACGAGTAGCCAAGCCGTAGCCATAGTTGAAGGCTGGCTTCAAACCGTCGTAGGTAACGCCGCTATTAGCCAATTTGCTGTCATAGAAGCTGCGGAAGTCTGTGTCGTACTCTTGGAAGGTACGAACAGCAGGAACTTCTTCGATTTCCACATCTTGACGGCGAAGGGTTTCCTTGATGGTTTCAATCTTCTCAACCACTTCCTTGCCAAGAGAGACTTCTTCAACCACACGAGCAGTCTTGCTAACCTTAGCAATTTCATCCACTTCAACCATTTCAAAAGATTGCTCTCTGAACAGGTTGGGATTGATTTGGACTTCACGGTTCACAGGACGGCGCTGGATACGGATGGTTTCATCACGCAGAGCCACATCTTTCTGAACTTCACGCTCGGTGACCACGGAGTAGATGCGCATGCGGCCACGCTCAACCTGCTCGGTGCCTACCTGTAGATCCTCTTCGATAACTTCGATGACGTTATCCTGAGTAGCAGCATTACTGAGTACCAAATCTTTGTTGGTTGCTTGCAATTCAGTAGCACGCTGTCCAACATTTACCATGTTGAAGTTGGACATGATTTCGGCTGCACGAGCAACAGCACCTTCAGTAACGTTAGCAGTGATAATGGTACCGCCTTGACGAACGCCTTCCAAGTAAACGTTAACGTCTGGGGCAGGCACAGCTTTACGCATTGCTTCTAGCTTGGGCACATCATCTTTGTCATCGTTGGTCAAGATGTCTAAATCAGCTTTTGCAAAGCCTTCCTCATGCAACGCAGTGTATGCACGCATCGCTTCGTTGCGATCGTCAAAAAGTCCAATCACCGTTTTCATCTTGTTGCTCCTTGTAAGAGAGTCGAAAAGTCGTAAATACCAGCAATGCTGAGTGAGAAACAACTTCCAAAAACTACGACAATATACAAGTTTTGCTTAGTATGCTGTCGTAATCATTTAATCTTTTTCTCTAGGATAAGGTAGCATCTCAAAAAAAGTTTGTGAGTTTGGCAAAACACATTGATGCAAATAGTTGCTTACTCAAAAAGCAGTTGCAGAACCTACTGGATTCTGATAAATATTTTGTCGAAAAGCTATACCTAAACCGTCAGTGCGATTAAGGAAATTGCAGGAAGAACCTGAGAAATTAGGTTCAATGCACTCTAGCCATTGAACAAAGCAACGTGCTTAAACAAAAAGCAATAAGCTCAATCGAGAAAATTACACAGGCTACAACCCTCTGAAGGTGGCTAAGAATGATGAATAAAGTAGCTAGGTGAAAATGTAGCAAAGAACCTACTGACAGGAGCTAGGGACATTAACAGTTAATTGAACTGTAGATTAAAAGCCTCACCGAAGTTTCTAGAATATGGTTTCATAACCCTATTCTAGGTAGCTTATGGCCTATCGCTTATCAAGGTATTTAACCTTGTTTGGTTGGTGAGGCTGCATCACCTAAATCAACCCGTTCAACATCAACAACCTCGCGGCGTAGAGTCACAGATTGAGACACATTCTCGGTCTTGCGCTGTTTAGATACGCGTACTTCTTCGCGGATTAGCAAGCGCTTTTCAACTACTAGGACTTCTTCGATAAGAGGAATAACTATAACACCATCCTCATGGCGGGCTTCTGGAACAATATCCTCCACCAGCTTGTTGATAGGAACTCGTTCTACCACGACTTCTTCGTGAATAACAGGGACATCTACAGTTTCTTCGCGTGTTTCAATACGCTTATTAACACGTACTTTTGAACGCTCGATTTGTTCTTTCTGGACATTCAGTTCCTCAGCGAGAACCTGAATCACCATATCGTCATTAGATTCAGTAATTGCAGTTAAATTACGAGCGTCTGTAGCAGTTCCTAGTGCAAGATAATAGGTGCCATCATTCTGGTAGGTTATAGCTTGTTCTGATACAACCATACGAGAACCATCGTTGAACTCAACAATCCAATAACCTGCTCTTTCCTGGTCAATAACTTTACCACGCTTGCCGTTATCACAAACTACAGAAACGCCCTTCATGCTTGCTCTTCCTCCAATAGCGTAGTGATACCTTCTACCCTACCTAGAAATATGCGATAAGGCAGCACCTTAATAGCTAAGTATTTATCATCATTAATAGTAAAACTGGTTGTGTCAATTAGCTTGTTTGCATAAACACTTGACTATGAAAATTAATTATGTACTGATGCTTGAATAGATTTAGATGCTTTGCTAATTTCATAGTCACGGCCAAATGGTGTAGCTTAGAAAACATTATTTAGATAGCGGTAACGTCAAATAATGGCTACAAGATTTTCTTAGTGTTGTCTGGTATACGATTGTAATGAGTTGAGATATAGCCGAGAGGTTCAACTAACGATTGAAATTATTGGTTTTAGTTACCTTCAAAATTTAAATTTATATTTTCTCTGTTTGTGACTAATAGCTAGCTTAATGATTTCTAGTTTTTGGTGATGACAAGTTTACTTATCTTTCCTGCTAGAATTCTGATCCTGTTGGATAAAGCGTTAGATCGATCGCACTAGGCTAGAAGGCATTGGAGAGAACGACGGTTTCTGTGGACTCATTGCTGCCAATCATAGGGGAGTTGCGGCAAACATTGCGGGAGTGGTATCAGCAGCATAGGCGCGATTTACCATGGCGGCGAACTCGTGATCCCTATGCTATCTGGGTTTCAGAGATTATGTTGCAACAAACCCAGGTAAAGACGGTTATTCCTTACTACGATCGCTGGCTAGAAGCGTTACCAACGATCGCCACGCTTGCGGCTGCCGAACAACAACACGTGCTGAAACTGTGGGAAGGGCTAGGATACTATACACGCGCCCGCAACTTGCATCGAGCAGCGCAGATACTAATGCAGAATTATGCTGGCGTATTTCCGCAGGATTTACAGGCTGTGCAACAGCTACCCGGAATTGGCCGCACAACAGCGGCTGGGATTTTTAGCGCGGCCTTTGATCAGCCTGTGGCAATTTTGGATGGTAATGTGAAGCGGGTACTGGCGCGGTTAGTCGCGTTGACGCAACCTGTTAATCGGGCAACCTCGCGGTTATGGCTACTTTCGGAGACTGTGCTGGATCCAGAGTATCCTCGCGATTTTAACCAGGCGATGATGGATTTGGGGGCAACGGTGTGTACCCGCCATCAGCCTCAGTGTGATCGCTGCCCCTGGCAACCCTTTTGCTGTGCTTACAATCTAGGTGTTCAAGCCCAAATTCCCATGACTGAAGCCCGATCGCCCATCCCGCACAAAACTATTGGTGTTGCCGTGATTTGGAACGATCGCGGCCAGATTTTGATTGACCAGCGCCGACAAGACGGCCTGTTAGGAGGACTGTGGGAGTTTCCAGGAGGCAAGGTCGAGCCGGGAGAAACGATCGCCGATTGCATCCGCCGCGAAATTCAAGAAGAGTTAGCGATTGTAATTGAGGTGGGCGACCACTTAATTACGATTAGCCATGCCTACAGCCACTTTCGGGTAACACTGCATGTGCACCACTGCCGTCACATCAGTGGCGAACCGCAGCCGATTGCATGTGAACAAATTCGCTGGGCTACGCTGGCCGAGTTGGATCAGTTTCCTTTTCCTCAGGCAAATGTGCAGATTATTGCTGCCTTGCGGCAAACGGTTGGGTAACTGCCTGTAAGGAGCCATCATGTTATCAGAGTCAGAACCTGCAACCTTTTGGGGACTTGACCCTGAGGTTACCTTTCTCAACCACGGATCCTTTGGGGCGTGCCCACGATCGGTGCTCGCTGCTCAGCAACAGTGGCGCGATCGCCTGGAACAGCAACCCCTACAGTTTTTTGCCCGGGATTATGAAGCATTGCTGGATGCAGCACGGCAGAAACTAGCAGACTTCGTTGGAGTAGACGCTGATGATTTGGCTTTTTTGCCCAACGCCACCACCGGGGTAAACACTGTGTTGCGATCGCTGCGGTTTGCTGCTGGAGATGAACTGCTGACCACCAACCACGAATACAACGCCTGCCGGAATGCGCTGAACTATGTGGCTGAGCGTGAGGAGCTACAGATTGTGGTGGCTGAGGTGCCCTTTCCGATCGCCTCTGCTGATCAAGTCGTGGAAGCGGTCATGGCACAGGTGACGCCCAAGACACGGCTGGTTCTACTTGATCATGTCACCAGCCAAACCGGATTGATTTTCCCGATCGCTCAACTCATTTCTCTGCTGCGCGAACGCGATATCGATACGCTGATTGATGGAGCCCACGCCCCTGGGATGGTGCCTTTAAACCTGCAGCAATTGGGGGCAACTTATTACACGGGCAATTGCCATAAGTGGCTATGTGCGCCCAAAGGAGCCGCATTCCTTTATGTACAGCCCAATCGCCAAGCCCAGATTCGCCCATTGACTATTAGCCACGGAGCCAACTCTCCCCGATGCGATCGCTCTCGTTTTCGCCTGGAATTTGACTGGATGGGCACCGACGATCCTAGTGCCTATCTCTGCGTACCTGAAGCTATTCAATGCTTAGAGCAGTTGTCACCAGAGGGTTGGCCTGGGTTAATGGCAGCCAATCGAGAATTGGTGATCGCAGCACGTCAGCAGTTGTGTGACACCCTCAACGTAGCTCCCCCAGTTCCAGAGACCATGCTTGGGTCAATGGCAGTGGTGCCTTTGCCTGCAGGTGATTGGCAATCCTTGCAAGATGCACTCTGGGAGCATTACCGGATTGAGGTGCCCATCATTCCCTGGCAGGTTCCGGGACGGCTCGTACGCATTTCGGCACAACACTACAACTCATTGGCGCAGTATGAATACTTAGCAACAGCACTTACCCACCTATTGGGCAAAATGGGTTGAGTTATATTTTGTTGCGACTTCTTAGACTAGCGATCGAAAACATTATTAATCGCCAAAAAACGTTAAATTAATTGCAAATCTTCAAAGTCATTAATATTTCTTCGCAAATCCGTATTGCCTGACTGAAACGGCTGTCTTGCGGGGGCTCCTCGTCCAATAAGGTAAAAAAATACACCTATAGATATACAGATATCACATGATTTTACTGAGAGGAGTAGCCTTCAAACATTGCTCTCTAAGGCTATTTTGTCTAGGGTAAGTACAAGCTTCAAGTATCTTGTTTTGCAGACAAATTATTCATAGTTACTCAGCTAATTGTTCGATGATTTTCTTAGACCAGTTTTATTGTATTGATGCAATCAGTTTCTAGTTATTTAGTCTGAATTCTTAACTTGGTATCTATCAGACTGGCATACCTCATCAACCTTAGAGAAAATTGATTAGAACGATCGCATCAGTTAGTTCCAACTGCATTTCAACCATTTGATTAATACGGCTTTAGATAAGCTCAGGGAGATATTGTTATGAGTCGCTGTCCATGTTGTTCTGAAATTTTGCTTCGTCACGCTCGCCGGGGCACCACCTATTGGTTTTGCACTCATTGTTGGCAGGAAATGCCTGATTTCTCTGCCGGTATAAATCATGAGCGCCACGTGGCTGTACTTCTCTCACCACAACCTATTAACTGGGTTGATCCACTGTTAACCGATCGCTCGTCTGCACGATAGGTTAACTGTCTAAATGGCAGCCCTAAACCATCGATAAAAAAGGATGGCTAGGGATAAGGGGATCAATTTCCTTGCTTCTCATAGCTCTGATCCGATCGCCATAACCTCTGACGATGTAGGTTTGGAACAGGCTTTTTATGTAGCCCTTAGACTGAAATTTTTGAACCAATTCCTGCCGAATCGACTACCATGCGTTGCAGGTAGATTGCTAGCTGTGATCTGCCTACTTCACTGGATCAGAGTTGTGGTGCATGAATCTTCCCCTTGTAATTGACATTGCGATCGGGTTAGTGCTGATTTATCTTGTACTCAGTTTGCTAGCCTCTGAACTGCAAGAGTTGATAGCAACGTTGCTGCAATGGCGTGCTAAGCATTTAAAGGAATCGATCGAGCATCTTTTATCAGGTGGCCACGATTCACCATCCTTGAAAGCACAGGTTCACTCGCTTACCGCTAATATCTACAACGATCCTTTATTACGCAATGTAAATCAGGAGTCGAGGGGATTAATTAGTGGGGCATTGCGGGCTATTACCTGGGGAATAAGTGGGTTCTTTCAACTGATTTTCCGTCGTAAGGATGATGACTTTTTCGGCTATCATACTGGGCCATCCTATATCCCCTCTGAAACCTTTGCGACTTCGCTACTAGAGACGATCGGCATTCCAAAGATGGTCGATAAGTTAGTTGAGTCACGCTTAGAAAGCTTTAGCCGAAAGATCATTGATGGCATTAATCGCATTGCTGCCCAAACTGGTAAGAATGTGAACCAGTATGCTCGACTACGCCGCTTACAAACAGACCTATATGAGGCTATTCAAGACTATAAAAATAAGCAAGCAAGTCTTCCTATTTGCATAGACCGTTTCTCTGAACTACTAGATCTCTACATCAATAGCCACTTACCATTGTCAGCTTCTAACTCATCGGAAATAGCTTTTTTAGAACAAGTTAAAGCTCTGAAACTGGGACTATTTGGCATCAAAAACGAGCGGGCTATTTTATCTGGAGGGTTGCAACCAACCGTAGCCGAAATTGTAGAGGCAATTAACCCAAAGAGCAGGGTGCATCAAGAAGTTCAGCAGGCATTTGGGGACAGAGCCAGCGAGCCCTACAAAGCCTACGAGAACCTGCGCGCTAACTTGGAGCAATTGCCTGTCCCGATTCGAGAAAGTCTGGCAGCACTGGCGCGGCGTGCCCAAAGCCGGGTGAAACAGGAGAAAAATGACCTCGCTCAACTACGGGAAGAGGTAGCCTTGTGGTTCGATCGCGCCATGAGTCGTACTTCTGGTGTGTACAAGCGCAATGCTAAAGGAGTAGCGATTTTAATCGGGTTATTGCTGGCGATCGCAGCTAATGCCGACACATTCCACATCGTGGGGCGGCTAGCCAGTGACGAAAATCTACGCCAAGTCATTGTTCAGCGTGCCAGCCAAGCGCCAGAGACCAGCCAACCTCCGAGTGAAGTTGAGCTGGAATTATTGCGAGAACAGACAAAAGATGTCTTAGAGGACGTTTCAGTGCCCATTAGTTGGTCTCCTAGCAATCTGCGGCAGCAGCTAGGTTGCATGGGTAGCAACCCCAGAGGCGGTAACCTAACTGAATGGGGCAAGTTGTACAGCCAGTGCCTACCAGGAAAGCCCATTTCCGAAGCCGGGTTTAGCCCGCCGATGCTGGTTCAAATTGCCTTGACTCACCCCTTCTATGCCGTCAGAATGCTGCTGGGCTGGGGGTTAACCAGTATTGCCTTGGCGATGGGTGCGCCCTTTTGGTTTGACTTGATGGGCAAAGTCATTAACGTTCGCAACACGGGCAGCAAACCTGCTTCTCTTGCGGCTGAACTAGAGATGGGAACTAGAGAGCGTCCTTCCAGCTAGAAGGCTAGGTAGGTTGGGGCGATCGCCCGTGCCACACAATCTGCCCTAAGACAATAGCCAGCAAGGGTATACCCAGAACAACTACCGCCTTAAAACTGTGTTGATGCCCCTGCAACGTGTAAGCTGCACTGCTCGATAGACAGAACATTAGACTAGTGAGGCCAAGCAAACGGGCAGTCGGGACTACCGCGACGATCGCTAGGGTAATAGAGGCATACCACGGCACAATCCAGGAAGTGACCAACATCAGCGCCAGGGTCGTCCAACCACAAGCTGTCAGCAGGGAATCTGCTGTACTCGGCTGTTGACGCAGAATTCGCCAGACTATCCAGCCATACAGCCCAACAAATCCGGCCTGTAATCCCTGGGATAGATGGGTAACAAGCATTCTGGACTCGGCCAGGGTAACCGACCCAGGCACGACCACTCTCCAGGTGTCGAGGCTAGCTCGAACAAAGGCCGCGATCGATGACTGGTACAACCCTGTTACCCCAGGATTCAGCAAACTGCGCCAAGCAGCTACCTCTGGCAACACGGTGATGGACAGGAAACTAATCAGCGCGATCGACAGCACCACCCCTACCAGGAGCGCTTTCCACTGGCGCTGCCGTGCTAGAAACAGAACCAGCAAGGGCAACCAAATAATCGGGATAGTTTTAGCTAAGATTCCGACCCAAATTGCCGCCATGCCTAGCACATAATGCCGCTTGGCCAAACTGGTAGCGAGTAGTAGCAGGCTAGTAGAAACAAAAATATCTACATGGGCAGAGGCAACTTGTTCGATCAGTAAAATTGGATTGACCAAGTAAGCGATCGCCACTCGGCTGCGATGCTCATCAGGTAATAGCCGCCAAACAAGATAACCATTCAAAGTGTGGCACCCTAGACAAACCGCCTTGAAGCTGTACACGGCCAGCAATGGGCTAGTGGGAATGGCCAGTGCCGATAGGCTAAACAACACCTGAGATAGAGGGCCATAGGTTGAGGTTTGTCCCCAAGCCAGGAACGGCGTTAGCTCTGAGGAGAAGGCATCGGCGCGAACTAGGTAGGGGTTAGCTCCCCGCAAATTCATGAGCCCAGCATGCAAGTAAACGTAGATGTCGTCTCCCAGGGGATAAGCGGCATAGGCAAGTAGGAGAAAAATGCCTGTGAACAGGAGCACTTGGCGAAACGATCGCGCTCCACTGGCTGCGGTAGGCAGAAACAGCCACAGTAGATACAGTCCCCACAGAGCCAGGTAGACAAAGCCAATGGTGAACTGGCTAGTTAAATCAGGAAATGTTGGGTAGCGGCGACCGCCTGCTAGCAAGTAGTGGTACTTATCCAAGCCCAAGGCTACGAGGGCATAGCTGAGATAGAGCGACAAGGGAATGGCTGCACCAACCACATAGCTACTATAGTGAGTGCGATCGCTACTGACCATTGCCATGCACGTAGACCTTCCACTCAAGACTCAGAGTATCTTTACTAACGGTAGTATCAAAGCTGGCGGATGTCAGTGATTTGGACTGAGGTAGGAGTTTCACTGTGAAGACAGGCTGGCAAACGGTTGTAAAACTGATCGGAATTACCGCGATCGCTATCGGTTTCATTGCCGTCGCCTTCTTTCAAGATATTGTAGGGTTGCGAGCAGCGCTGGGAGCCTGTGTTCCAGCCCAGAACACCACTATATCCTGCTATGCCCTTGCCGATACGCTTTCGACTAAGCCTATTACGGCTATTGCCATAACACCAGACGGGCTGACCCTAGCCACCAGCACAAGCAACCAAATCCAGTTGTGGAATGTCCCAACGGGGATGCTGACGCGATCGCTCCCAGGGCACACTGACTGGATTACTGCGCTGGCTACCAGTGCCGATGGCCTGACTCTGGCTAGCGCGAGCTTTGACGGTACCGTTAAGTTATGGGACATTACCTTTGGCGTATTGCTACACACCCTCGATACAGGGCGCGTTACTCACCTAGCCTTTAGTCCCGACGGCACTCTTCTGGCCACTGGCAGCCGTACGCTCAAATGGGCCGATGGCACGCTTAGCTCCGTAGGAGTTTCCCTATGGAATGTGTCTCAGGCAAGCATTATCAATCGACTGGGATCAGACATGATTACGGCACTGGGGTTCAGTCCCAACAGTCAACTGTTGGCCGTTGCCAGCAAGCAACTCCAGATTTGGCAAGTCTCCTCTGGGGCACTGGAGAAGTGGATAGATCTCAGTCAGCTTGATGCACCAGAGACTGCCGGGTCAAATCGAACGGTGACTAATCCCGCCGTAGTGGCTCGTCCCTGGCTACCCAGCGAAGTGACGGCACTAGTCTTTGGGCTGGATAACCAGACTTTATTTGTAGGCAGCAACAGCAAGCTTAGTGTGTGGCAAGCCAATACAGGAGATCTCGTGCAGGCGGTGAGCTCGACTGCGTCAGACCTGGATCTAAGTCCTGATGGCAAAGTCCTGATGGCCGCCAACGGTGGCACGGTTAACCTGTGGCAAGTCGGTCGTCGGCTGAAACTTGTGGGCAGCTTACGCGCCTCTTGGTTTAGTGGGTTGCTGACGCGGTTTGCGCTGGAGGGACAGGCGATCGCCACGGCAAGTAGCGATGGCGTTAGGCTGTGGCGGCAATCATTTGCTCCAGTGCAGCCTGAATTGCCTGGGTTAGATCTGTGATGGCTTGACGAGCATTGCGTCGCCCCCCTTGATATGCCTCCCAGCGATCGGACACAGAAATAGGCTCTCCCACAGTTAACAACGCCTTCATGGATCCTAGTTTGGGACGGTTGAACGGATTTTCATCTTTGATGCGGGCAATCATATCCCACATCAATAAGGTTGTTTCGGCAAACCGTTCTACCGAGGGCTTTTCCTGTACATACTTGCCAGTGACCGCAACAAAACTCTCCACCATCCGCATGTGCCAAATCCGCAAATCTGCTTCTTCGGCTACTCGGTCTGCTAAGCCACGGGTTAACGGCGGCAAGCTGTCTAAGTCTTTGATATCTTCTCGGTAAATGTAGTCCCACCCAGCTTGTTCCAAGCGGCGACAGCGATCGATGACGCTACCTTTGGGTTCTAAGGCAAAGTATTGTTCTGCTACTTTGAGTGCTACATCCAACAACGTGTTGAGGCGATCGGCAAAGGCTTCGTTACTCAGGGTAGTAGTGGCCTCAGCAGCAGCAGGCGTAGGTAGCGGTTGATGGTAAAAGCGAATGTAAAACTCCTCCATTTGAACCAGAAGGTGCTGCCCTAATCGGTAAAGCCGTTGATAAAGATCAGTTTGGCGCGTCTCTGGGTGGGTGGTGCCAGCAGGTAAGCCGGTATCCTGTTCTAGCTGGCCAATCAACTGTTCCAGGGCATCCCAGGGAGGAGTAAGGTAGCGGTAGCGAATGCCGATCGGCAAAATGTAAACCTGCTCAGTGCGGCCTGTTTTTTGCAAATCTTCTACACACCAAAAGCCCATCTGTGCTACCCCTGGCTCCAATGGACTAATGATTTCGGTGTGACCATTGGTTGCTCCCTCTGGCGCTGCGGCCATGGGCAACACCCCATTGGCAAATAGGTCACGAATCGATCGCAATCCCGTTCGATCCATGCGTCCCCGATGCACCGGAGTACCCCCCAGATTGGAGTAGAGCCAGCCCAGCCATCTACCACCCCAGATGGGAATGCCGCGATCGTAGATGAAATGGGCATGCAGCGGTGGCTTCAGGGCTATACCTTGTTGCCGTGCAACTCGTGGTACATGTCGCCACAGCAAATGAGCCAGACAAATGGGATCGTCTGCACTGGGATGGCGAAAGGCCATGATAAACCGAACCTTGCCATCCTGGAATTGCCGATATAAATCGACTAGGGCTTCCACATTCTGCGCTTCAACATCGGCGATCGTCGTGCGCATTCGAGTAAACATGGGTAGCACCTGCTGCATCCCCCACAATACAGTTCCGTTCAAGTTGGGGGGAATGAACTCCAGCGCCGGCTGGGCTTCGGTAATCGATCGGGGCAAGGCCGCCTCCTTGGTCAATTCACAGTAGGGACACTAAAATCATGACATGACAGGCAATGGCTCACCTCGAATCAGCGGTAGACTGGAGAAGAGTGGGAAACAGTTTGAGAACTACGGCTATGGTGGAACCGCAATCTAATCCAACCCCAGTGCCTGAGGCTGCACCAGCTACGTCAGTTGTGGGAAATCGACTGAGGAATTTAGTGATTGCTCTGGTTGCAATTGCCCTGAGTGTCTCGCTTTACCTCGGCCTTAATACCCAGTCGGGCACTGGGCTATTGGCCACGATGGCCGATGAAGCCATCCCGCTAGAATTTGCCACGCGCAACAGCAAACCTAGCTTGGTTGAGTTTTATGCTGACTGGTGCACCAGTTGCCAAGCCATGGCTCCTGATTTGCAAGAGCTAAAGCAGGCTTATAGCGATCGCATCAATTTCGTCATGCTGAATGTAGACAATACCAAGTGGCTCCCCGAAATGGTGCAGTACCGGGTTGATGGCATTCCTCATTTTGTGTTTCTGGATGCTACGGGAAACCCGCTAGGGCAGGCGATCGGAGAGCAACCTCGCAGCATTATGGAAGAAAACCTGATTGCCTTGTCCGCTGGCAGCGACCTACCTCACGCTAAAGCCATTGTGGGTCAAACCTCTGCTGTCTCTGCGCCCGTAGCCAAAACCACCCAAGCCAAAACCGCCCCCCGCAGCCACAGCAGTCAAGCTGTTGATTAGCCGCTAATTGGGTAGCGTAATGAAGTCAGACTACAGGGCAGCACAGATTGTGTGACTGTTTTTGCATCATGTGTAGAAAAATTTGAAGGCTGAAACTAAACTTGACCTACTTTACCTTTCAAGGCTTGATCCAGCGAAGAATCGCCTCTCTATGACCTAGAAGGGCGATCGCGGATTGGATTCAACCAACGAGTTTAAGCGTCAACTACGTGATTTTATCTATAGTTAAGTTGCTGTAATGTTTGCTACCTACTTCCTGGACTCACAACCAATACCATCTTTGTCACGGTCAAGCTTGTGAGGATCGGGCTGAAGGACTCTAAAGTTTTTCCGGCTAATGTCTTTGCAGTCTAGGTCTGGTGGCGGAGGTGGAATGCAGAAGTCAGGATAGGACTTGTCACAACCAGAGGCGGTTTGTATGGGTTGAGGATAAAGAGTGGACATGGCAAAAGTCAGGCATAGTCCAATCAGGAAGCTACGGAGCCGCCTAAACATAGAAAACTCCTGAGTGTTTACGTTTTAGGTTTCCCAAGTTGCCACTCTAATTCATTGCCAGCAGCCATAGTTCACTTTCATATCGTTCAAAATGGGGGATCTAGTCTGCACAGACTACGTTCAGCCCTGACAGGGAAGCGCGCTTCTAATCCTTGGTGCAGTTGTACAGTTCAAGGCGGTAATCGATTTTAGTGAAAAAGGTTACATATAGTTATTCCAATTTAGAGTGAGATAGATTAGTCTATATTTAGCTAAATGACCTTCTACCAAAAAACGATGCCTTACAGCCTGGATTTAAGAAAACGAGTTGTTCGCTTTGTAGAAG
>Ga0224722_1000061_pt1 | contig 57694 bp, 50 predicted proteins | sample Balambano_FR1_Me_FD_161646 | JGI IMG/M metagenome (GOLD analysis project Ga0224722, IMG submission 161646) | Freshwater sediment microbial communities from Lake Towuti, South Sulawesi, Indonesia - Balambano_FR1_MetaG | ecosystem: Environmental > Aquatic > Freshwater > Lake > Sediment | place...
GCTCATGCGCACTGACCCACCTGTCAACGTCCCCTACCTTTATGCCACCTACATCCTGGACTACATCAATCCCGCTAGAACCCTGGTCATCAACAATCCCCAGGGCATTCGAGCTGCCAACGAAAAGATGTACGCCTTGCAATTTACCGAAGCTATCCCCGAAACGATCGTCAGCCAAAGTAAAACTGTGATTCGAGAATTTATCGATCGCAAGGGAGCGGCTGTGCTCAAACCCTTGGGCGGCAAAGCAGGTGAAGGCATTTTGTTTTTGCAAGCGGGCGATCGCAACATTAACTCCCTGATTGAAATCAGCACCCAGCAAGGGCTAGTGCCAGTTATGGTACAAACCTATCTGCCCGCCGCTAAAGAGGGTGACAAACGGATTATTCTGCTGCATGGAGAGCCAATCGGAGCCGTGAATCGCATTCCCACAGGCAATGAGTTCCGTGGCAACATGGCCGTGGGCGGTCGGGTGGCAGCCGTAGACATTACCGATCGCGAACGCGAAATCTGTGCCCAGTTAGCCCCCACCCTTCGGCAAGATGGTCTTATCTTTGTCGGCATTGATGTCATTGGCGGCTACCTGACTGAAGTTAACGTCACTAGCCCTACAGGCATCCGGGAAATCGATCGCCTCAATCATGTGCGGCTTGGTCACCGGGTCGTTGCATGGATTGTTGACCAACGAGATGCCCGCAGTATCAGACTTTAGGCATCAGCGACCAAACCTCAGCTATCCATCGGGATGACTGGATTCGAACCAGCGGCCCCTTCGTCCCGAACGAAGTGCGCTACCAAGCTGCGCCACATCCCGTAAAGCACCTGCTCCTCAAGCCCTGCGATCGGCTCAAGCATGATGCCGAATCATTCTAGCATTCACAAATTGCTTAATCACAGCTACGCAGCGCTACAAGCATGAACACTTTTAAACAGCACCGCTCCAGCAGTTGACAGCATTAAAAAATCTGTTACAGTACTAATGTACTATGGGTCAAATTGGACGCGATTGGGTACAACCCTAGCACTAAAGAGGAACTAATGACTACTACTACTCCTACCACCACTCGTCAATCCCGCCGTGAGAAAGTTGTGGCACCTGCTGTGCGCACACTGGCACTGGATGCAGGCAACTACGACTTGAAGTTTTGGGATGGCACGGGACAGCCAAAGTCGGTGCGATCAGTACGCTTCCAACTGCCTCAAGGGCGGGATGCCGTGCGCTACTCCGACAGCTCACCACTGATTGAACTGGATAACCAGGAAACACGCTACCACTTTGGCATCCAGGCTTATAAGTATCGTCGCCAGCAACAAACCGTTGTAGAAGACAAGGTCGATTTGGCACGCCTTCACCTCTATGCCTGCCTAGAGCCTGCTGATGGTCAAACAGAATTTTCGTTAAACCTTTTTCTGTCAACACCAGAACTCCACAAAAGCCAGGAAGCTCTGAAAGAGCAACTGCTGGGGTTGCACGAATTCCGTCGCAATGGCCTCGACTACCGAGTTACCGTAGAAAGCGTCGAAGTTGAACGCGAGGGCATGGGAGCTTACCACTTTGCCCAACGGCTGGGGCTGGTTCCTGGCAATGGCTACACGATCGTCATTGACATTGGAGGCGGTACCTGGCTAACCCGCCTAGTAGACGAGCAAGGTGAAGTCATTGATGAGAATGTAATGGATCGCGGCGGTGCCTATGAACTGGCAACTTCGATCGGCTTTGACAAACGTCTTACCAGTGCTTTGGGCACCACAACCGACCCCGGCATTGTGATGGATGGGTTTAAGCATGGCCATGTTTATGCTGACACAGGCATTAGCTGGGAACCCTGGCTAGGTGAGTATCTAGAACCCTGGTTCAAAGGCATTTTCCAAACTGTGAAGGCTCAGTACACCCCATACATGGCACGGGTCACCCGCTTTTTGGTTACTGGCGGTAGCTCTCACCTAATTTCAGAGCGACTGTCAGGACGGAAACTGTTTGTTGTTATGCCTGACCCGCAGTTTGCAAATGTGCGGGGGCTGTTCCCGATCGCTGAAGGAGCCCAACTATGCATGACAACAAAATAAGGCTCAGCCAGGATGTGCTAGAAAAAGCCGCACAAATCGCTGAATTGCGTGGCCTGAAAAATGCCCGGGCGGCTGTGGAAGCGGTGTTTCGAGTCTATGCAGATGATTATGTACAGGGTCAAGCAGAGGGTGGAGTGGTTATGCATCGTCCTCTGTTAGCTACTATGCCTACTCGAACGCACAGTTCCAGTCCACGATCGGATGCCATGCTGGAGCTGGATGACATTTTAGGGATGTAACTTGGGAAGTGCTGATTGACTATTTCAGTGGACTAATAATAGTTGGCCTTACTTAACATCAGTTATCGGGCTGTCTAAGTAGCTGGGCATAACTAAACTAAAGATGTTTTTGGGGTGGAGGGGGCAACGCCCTCAAATCCCTTCTTAAAAAGAATTATGGCTACCTACTTATCTTCACTGAAATAGTCAACATCTTTCCATTGCGCAGATCCAATTTGCCCACCACGTCAGATAAGCAGGTCTACTTGGGTTCAATGCGGCTGATGCTTTTCACAGAAGTGGCCAGAACTTTCCCTTGCACTAACTCAAATTTGATTGAGGCATCAGACTCAGATTTGAATGCCAATGGCTGGCTTTGCATGGTGACGGTAATTTCTTCTAGCAGGGTGTAGGTTGCGATCGCCGATTTGCCATTAGACGCTACTTTCACCTGCAAATTCTCGATCGTGCTGGTATAGTTTCGCGTGATGGCATAGCCCTGCTCCAAGTATTGCCGATATTCAGTGCGGGACAGGCGCTGCTGCTGATTTCCAAACGCACTCTGCACTGTCATATCAATAACAACATTGGGAGCCAGATATTGCAGGATAGTATTGGTATCTCGCTTTTGTGCCGCAGTTTGCATAGTCGTCAGGATTGTGCGGATCTGGCGATCGTCTATCTGGGTTACCTTCGGTGCAGCAGCTAGGGTAATGGCAGGGGCAGACGAAACAAAGGGCAGCGCCGGTAGAACCCATAGGGAAAAGCTTGCGGCCAAAGCTAGAGAACGTTGCATTGTTTTTACCAGGTGATTCCAGAGCTAGTGAGCAGTTCTTTGAGATGATTTACTTGCTGCCGCAGCGAGTCAGCACAGACGTGGAAATCTTGCCGTTCAGCATCTGTCAGATTCAGTTCTAGCACGCTCTCAATGCCGTGGCATCCGAGCCGACAAGGTACCCCAATAAATACGTCGTGAAGTCCGTACTCTCCTTGCAGGTAAGCGGCGATCGGCAATAAGCGAGGCTGGTTAAATAAGATTGATTCCACCATCAGGCATGCGGACGAGGCAGGGGCAAAATAGGCACTACCTGTCTGCATTAATTCCACAATTTCGGCACCACCGTTGCGGGTACGCTTGACCAAGCGATCAATAGCGTCTGCGGGCATTAATTCTGGTAAGGGAATGCCGTTAACACTGGAGTAGCGAGGAATTGGCACCATCAAATCACCGTGGCTTCCCAGTACCGTGGCATTAATATCAGCGATCGACACGCCCAACTCCATTGCCACAAAGGTTTTGAACCGAGCAGAATCTAGAATACCTGCCATGCCCATTACGCGGCGCGGCGGCAACCCGCTTACCTTCCAGGTAAGGTAAGTCATTACATCTAGGGGATTAGTAACGACGATGAACACAGCATTGGGTGAATAGGCGATCGCCTTTTGGGTAACCTCAGCCACGATTTTGGCATTCGTCAGGAGCAGGTCATCGCGGCTCATGCCTGGTTTGCGTGGCAAGCCTGCTGTGATTACCACTACATCAGCTCCAGCAGTATCAGCGTAGTCATTTGTGCCGATGATTTGGCGATCGTGGCGCTCGACTCCCCGCGCTTCCATTAGATCCAACGCCAATCCCTGGGGACGCCCCGGCACAATATCCAAGAGCACGACATCGGCAATGTTCTTTTCAGCTAAACGCTGAGCCAGGGTACTGCCTACATTACCCGACCCAATCACCGCCACACGGGACGTTTTACAATCAATCGAAACAGGATAAAGAGTCATAACCAAGCAAGAAATAAGGTGGTTGAACGATTGAGCATTAGTCGAGATCGCCCACTTTGTTCCAGTATGGCCACTCCCTCCAGAAACGCCTGGAATCGTGGCACTTTCTTAAAACTTTTGTAGTCAAAACGCAGAGCATGGTTCAAGCTTGGGCAAGGAAGCATTAGCAAGTAAGCAGAGACAACACCATAGGTTATTTCTTGCTTACTACTTTGAAGGGAATTAAAGTCAAAGAGGAATTGCCAGAATCCAATGCAATTTTTAGCTGGACTGTTGTCTGTACTGATTGCGATCGTTGCCCCCGCCGGATTAGTGCTGGAGCAGGTGGCTCAGCGAGCAGTGCGATCGCAATTCAAACAGGTAGAGCACCTGCGGGTACGGGTAGACAGTGCACCCAGCTATCAATTGGTAAACGGACGAGCCGATCGCGTGCGGTTGGCAGCACGGGGGCTGTATCCCCTCGATGGTGTGCGGTTGGAAGCGCTGGAAATTGAAACTGATCTGATCGCGGTGGAATTGCAGAAATCCCCTCAACTCAAGCAACCTTTGCGGGCTGGGGTACGGCTAGTGGTCACTGCTGAGGATATTAATCGGGCTTTGCGATCGCCGACGGTGGTAAACCAACTGCGCCAATTGGGAATTGGCGCCTTAAGCCCCAATGATGCCCAGCAGGCCGAACGATTTTTAGTATTGAATCCACGGGTAGAATTTCTGCGCGATCGGCGTATTCGCTTACAAGCCGCTCTGCAAGAAACAGGTGACCCAGAGCAAGTGGAGGTTGTGGTTGAATTTGGTTTGGCCTTCCCGGCAGGGCGGCAGGTACAGCTTCTGCAACCTAAGGCTTCTCTTGATGGGCAACAAGTTCCCCCTGAAATAATGACCACGATTGCCGAGGGCATTCCCGATCGGCTAGATTTGCGTCAACTAGAGCGCTCCGGCATCATCCTGCGCATTCTCAATTACCAGTTGGATCCCAAACAGTTAGAAATGGCTGCGTTTGTTCAATACCCCAAAGGCCAAAAGTTCTAACAAAAAACAACGTTGTTTCTACGGAAAGAAGCCCTGAGTTATTGTAGAAGTAGATTAATTCTTGGTTCAGTTTTTGCTGTTTCGATCGCCGCCATTATGGAAGATCAATCGCCCCGCCGCCGTATTCCCATGGGAATTATGGCTAGCCTGTCAGCCCTCGTTGTCACTAGTGGTAGTGCCGCCGCTTGGCTAGCTTGGACGACCCATCCGCGCAATGCTGTTGCTCCTTCTGGAACAGCTCAGCGATCGGAAGAAACCCAGCCACTGCCTTCTGAACAACCTTCCCCTTCCGCGACTACAACAACCCCTAGTGGCATCAGACCTGCTCCCATAACTGCTCAACAAGTTCCTGCCCCTGATGTCGCCGCACCAACCGCCCCAACCGAAAAAGTCCTCCAGGTTTACTGGCTCAAAACATCCAGTTCTGAGATTGAACTGATGCCAGTGCCTGTTAAACTCAGCGCTAGCAATGGTCAAACGGCTCTTTTAACTGGCGCGTTGGATGCCCTGCTAGCAGAGCCACCCAACGCTACCGTCTCGACCGCAATTCCAAATAGCACTCAGTTACGCGGCGTCACTGTCAAAAATGACGGCATTCATATTGACTTGTCCAACGGCTTTACGACAGGTGGTGGCACCACGTCTATGACCGCGCGGCTAGCACAGTTAATCTACACGGCCACTAGCCTGGATCCTGATGCACCTGTGTGGATTGCGATCGAAGGAAAACCCCTAACTGTTTTAGGCGGCGAAGGACTGATGCTAGATCAACCTTTAACGCGCCAAAGCTTTGAGCGGAGCTTCCCTTTCTAAGTTGAATCTAAGTTGAATTAGATTTACAGATTAGTCATTGCTAACAGGCAATCTCTGGCCGTTTTTAAGCCGCTGCTGGGTCAGCAAAGCGGATTTTTAGGTAGTCCTCTTCCATTTTGGCTCCGGCAGGTTGCAACGCTGCCAACGCCTGGGGTAGCACTAAGTTGCGGCGATGATTGCCAATGCGGATGTTTAGCTCGTCACCGGTCTTGCTAAGCTCAATCTGGCTTTTGGCAATGCCCGGTAAATACAGTTCCAAGCTGTATTGCTGATTTTCCTGCACAACTCGCAAGGTCGTTTCCTTGTAATAGACTTGGGAAGGGTCTTCTCCAGCGGGAAAGAGTGTATCTTTGAGGCGATCGAGGGCAGCTAGTCCGCACATCTCCTCGGAGTACAAGGGCACTTCCTTAATCGGCAAGGGCGAAAAGTTGTCGTGAATTTCCTGGCGATACTGCTGCTGCTGCTGTTTCCAGCGTTGGAAGAATGGATCGGACACGGAATCGGGAATGATTCGATTGGCTACAACGAGATCCGTAGCCACATTGTAGAGACTTAGGTAGGCATGGGCTCGGAGTGATTCTTTGATCACCATCTTTTCAGGGTTCATAATCAGCCGTACCGACGTTTGAGTCGGATCGGTCAATACCTTTTCCAGCGCTTCGATTTGTTCATAGAACTCGTACGGCGCATCCATTACTTCTTTGTCGGGCAGGGAAAATCCTGCGATCGGCTTAAAAATAGGCTCCACCAGCGGACGCAGCGCCACAGAAATTCCCTGAAACGGTTTGTAGAACTTGCGCATATACCAGCCTCCCACCTCTGGCAAACTCAACAGGCGCAGCGCTGTACCCGTTGGTGCCGAGTCAATAATCAACACGTCATACTCACCTTCGTCGTAGTGTCGCTTCATGCGTACCAAGCCAAAAATTTCATCCATTCCCGGCAAAATCGCCAGTTCCTCCGCTTGGACGCCTTCTAGCCCGCGTGCCTGCAACACCTGAGTAATGTAACGTTTCACAGCACCCCAGTTACCTTCCAGTTCCATGAGTGCATCAAGTTCAGCCCCCCAGAGATTAGGGCGGACTGAGCGTGGCTCGTGCCCCAGTTCCCTATCAAAGCTGTCTGCCAGGGAGTGCGCCGGGTCGGTACTCAGCACTAGGGTTTTGTAACCCATCTCGGCACAGCGCAAACCGGTAGCTGCTGCCACGGAGGTTTTGCCCACACCGCCTTTCCCAGTCATCAAGATTACACGCATGAATTTGGCCAGTCCATTCTGAGAGTTAGTTACACTTTTTTACTTTATCGAGTTTTGGTGATGGGTGTAAGGAACACGCCACGATTCGGTATCGGGTGTAGGGATTACAAGCAATTTTTAGTTGAGTGAAGCGTAGTTCATGCAAGAGAGTCAAGGGAGTGAGAGGTGGAGATTATTTCTTTAAGTGAAAACTGCCATAGAGTGCTGCTTTTGTGTGGCTCAACAGAGTTTATATCCCTCTGGTAGAGATATAAACTCTGCTAGTCCCTCGATGCTGGGCGTGTAGCTAGTAGGGAGCTTACAGCCAGGGCAGCCGCTGCAAAACTAATTAGAAGGCTACTATCAGGATTTAGATAGCGCTGCTGGTTTGCCAAGGTGACCAAGGCTGTGGCTGCTCCCATGCCACCAAAGTAAAATCCAGTGGCAGTGCCTGCCTGATTTGGTGGGGCGATCGCCAAGACACAGGGAATCTGACTCGTAAACAGTAGTGCAAAGGTTACGCCCAGCGTGGCAATTGCCAAGCCGACAACATAAGGATGGCCAATAACGTTGAGTAGCCCCATTTGAACCAGAAAAAGCCCTAAGCTTGTGACCAGAGCCGCACGGCTACCTACGCGAGAAATCCACTTTTCTAGGGGAACAGCGGCGATCGCCCCCACCAACAAAATTCCAGCCGCCATCCATTCTGGCCGACTCTCAGAAATACGCCCCAAGACGATTGGGCACTCCCGCAGCATGAGATTGACTAAACCGCCAATTCCAAGTCCCAGGGCAAATAAGCATCCGGCATCTCGACTGGATAAGAATTGATCGACTTGAGCTGAAGTTGTAAATACAGAACTTCTGGGGTTGGCTGCCGAAAATAATAATGCCCCTCCTAACAAGACAATGCTACCTAAAAAGAAAGTTAGAGTAGCACCTAGAGCATCAATAACTGAAGCAAAAATAGGCCCGATCGCACCCGTCAACCCAAATACCAACGTCAAAATGGCATTGGCTTTGGGCAGTTGTTGACTAGGTGCAAGCTGACGCAGTATAGCAATAGCTGGGCCACGGAAAACAATCATTGCCATCACCCACACTGTCATCAACACCGGCACTATCCAACGCCATTCCATCGGTAAGGTTAGTTGCAACAACACAGACAGCGCCACAAAAATTAGACCTGCTACTGTGGCTCCTGCTGCAATCATGGGTAAGCGACTGCCAATACGCCCTAACAGTCGATCGGAAATAACGCCAACAAATGGCTCTACAACTGATCCCAATAATCCTTGAATCACACCTAAGCTGTTCGCCAGTGCGGCAAATCCTAAGCTTTCCAGAATCTTGGGTTGATAAAACCCGTAAGCCATCCAGCTAAAAATAATGGCAGCTAGGAGCATGGCTAAACTCCACACTTGCAACCATAGAATTCGGTACGGAGTGGTCAGAGAAGACATAGCTAAAGGGCGATCGAGTAAACGGGCACAAATCATCACTGAATGAATGCCATCAATGCTGAGATTTTAGCTGGTGCAGCATTTCATATGGCTGTCATGCTAATTATTCTTTAACCAAAACCACAGGGTAACCAAGCTTAAGAATGTCCGGCCTATTGTTACTCATAAACTTCTAGAAAACAGAGGATAAGAAAGCTGCGTTAACTCTTACCCTCTGCTTTGGAATCTCTAACAAACGTTGCCAACTAAACCTTCAAAACCCAGGCACTGCGGTTCTCCTGGCTGACAAAAGCTGCAGGCACAATGTCTAGATTGACGCCTAACGACTTGAAGGCTGCCCGAATAGCTGCCGCATGAGCTGCTTCTGTCGAGCCAATACTAGCACCTGCTGTAATCAGTGCTGGTGTCATGAGCTTGCCAGCTTCTTGGGTGTAGGCGATCGCTGCATCCGTCTCCAATGCCAGTGCTAACTTAGCAATATTCACATCGCTATCTAGGCCACCTTCACGCTGTTTTAGGTAGGACGATACATCGTAGCTAGCTTCTGCTACAACTGGTTTGCCGCCTAAACTCTGCACTGCTGCGGCCAGCACATCACGGTGCTTTTCATGGTCAGCCTTATTGCGCAAGGCTAATGCCAGCACTGCTTGGCCAACAGCAGTATTGGACAATTTCCCTGCCGCGAAAGTGTAAGCCCAAATGGCCTGATGTTCGTAATACAGTGCCGTATTCAGAATAGTGATGTCATTTTTCTTGACACTGGCCTCGTCTTTTTTGGCGATCGGCATAGCCGCTGCAACGCGGTCAGCCAACTGTGGTAAACCTACTGCACCCACTGCACCAGCCACAATTCCTGTTGCTAGCATGCCTCGTCGGGAAAGCGTCTTCCCAGATCGAGCTACCTGAGTGTTATTCGTTACCTGCGCTCTCTCCATAAGGATCTCCTAAAAATCACTAAAGAACGTGGACGCTTGATTGAATCAAGTGCCCAAAGTCGATCGGCTGTAGCAAAAAGCCTGATTGATGAACGGCTAGCTAACTCTCAGGCTGCAAACCAGTCACAAACTAGAACCAGTTCGTATGGCCAGAAAGCTTTCAGCTAGCAGGTTCCAATCTGTGTAGGTATACGCTGGGAGAATAGAGTCAGATGCTTTTCTGCTGTCCGAATTAATATTCCGAATTAATACAAAGTCGGACTGACAACATGGCAGCTAGTGAACATGATGAGTGCCTTGTTACTTGTAAACTTGTGAAAGTGCCTTACACTTTGTAGGGAAAAGACTTGACTAAATCCTTAACCGTCTAAGCAGCATGGATAGTAAAGAGCCGAGCTTTTTAGCAGAAAATCAATCCGTTGACTCGCTGGTCACTCAACTGCACAGTTACTTTAGAAACTCCTATTCACGGTTCAAAATTGAGCGCAATACGCTGGTTGGCCAAATTGAGGCAGCCAGTGAGCAAGAGCAGAAGCTTCTACTGGTTCGGCTTGCTGAGCTAGAAAAAGATCTGACCACGCTGGGGATTTTGCGTGATGCCCTTTCCATCGCCGATCGCTTGCTTCATACCAAAGCTGCCAAAGAGGATCTCAGTACTGGCATGTACCAGATTGGAGCATACACAGTTCACCACGATGCTGACCACGAATAGGTTTCAGTAGTCTGAGTCTAGCCCTGTTACCAGCAGATACCCCAATGAGCCTCAAAATTTATTTCCTGCGCCACGGCGAGACAATTTATAGCCAAACAGGTGGCTACTGTGGCGATTTGGATCCCGATTTGACCGAAGAAGGGCACCAGATGGCAGCCGCCTTTGGTGCAGCCCACAAGGATCATCCCTGGACTGCGGTTTACGTTAGCCCCAAAAAACGGACGATCGCCACTGCTAAACCCTTGTGTGATGCAGTTGGTCTAGAAATGCACCTGCGGGATGGGTTGCGAGAAATTGCTTATGGCCAGTGGGAAGGGCAAACTAACGAGTATGTGAAGCAAAACTACGCAGATACCTATCTAAACTGGATGACAGAACCAGCCTGGAATGCACCCACTGGCGGCGAAACGGCCACTCAGATTGCCAATCGAGCTATGCCAGTTGTAGCAGAGATTGAAGCAGCTTACCCAGATGGCAACGTGTTGATAGTATCTCACAAAGCTACGATTCGGATTATGCTGTGTAGCCTGCTAGGCATTGATTTGGGGCGCTATCGCGATCGCATTAATGCCCTAGTTGCCTCCGTCAGCATTGTCAAATTCACTGTGCATGGCCCCATGCTAGAGGTACTAGGCGATCGCTCCCACCTGCCTCCAGAACTGCGCGATCGGCACGGTACATAGGAGACATCTCTACTAAAAGCTGTAGAGCATTTCTTGATCCACAATTTGCAAATCTTGATTCACCCAAACCAGCAACGCCTGGGTCACCTGGTAGCTCTCTAGGGTAACTAGCGAAACGTTGCGAAGCCAGCCTGCTCCCGAGGAAATAATCCGAGGTACCCGTGCCGCGTTGAGATAGATTAAACCACTGGCATCACGGACAAGGCTATGGCGCAGTCGGTCTTTGCGGTGGCGAAGGTGATGGTGCATGTGGCCAAATGCCACCAACGAAAGGGATTTGCCTAGCAGCCGAGCTTGACTAATCGCGTCCGTGAAATCTGGATCACCATGATCTCCACCAAGCTGCCCCCAATCTTTACCGCAGATATCTTCTGGCTGATCACCCAACCCCTTTGGGCCGCAATGTCCGAGAAAAATGATGTGGTCATAGCTAGCCTCTTTTATAGAAGCAACGATGCGATCGACCGATTCCTGAAAATTTCTCACTCCATAGTAAGCGGCGTAGAATCCAGCATTTTTCCAGTCAGAACCACCCCAACTAAAGGGACGTGCCCCTACTACTGTCAGTCCAAATTCTGGAAAATCTAGCTTGCCGTAGCCCACATGGGCAGCCCCCAGTAAATCCAACTGCTGTTGAACGCGGTTTTCCTTTTGGCGATCGTAGGGACAACGCTCAGCCCCCCACTTCGAGGCACTGTACCAGGCATCATGGTTCCCAAAAATTGCCGCCTTAGGCAAAGACAATGCGGCGATCGATCGCACTATCTCCACTGCCTCGTTACCAAAGTCACCCACCAGCAGCACCAAATCTGCCCCTAGCGCCTTCAGCACCCGTTCATCGTCAGCATTCCACTGATCATGCACGTCCCCAATGACAGCGATCGTTAGCGATCCCTGGGGAAGCTGCGTTGGAGGATTAGTCACTCTGTACCTCGTGGTCTTCCATTTCCAGGATAAAGGGATCTGCCAAACTGGTTAGTCAACATGACCCTAGATCAGGGGTAAGTATCTGCTAGGCTAGTTTTCTCTCACTCTTCGGTTTCCTCTATCAAGGAGGTGCTCTAAGATAGAGGTTTGACTACATCTAATCCTATCTGTACACCCAAATGGCCTCTCGTCGTTACCACATCATTACCTTCGGCTGCCAAATGAACAAGGCAGACTCTGAACGGATGGCTGGTGTCCTGGAAACCATGGGGTTTCAGTGGACAGATGCTCCCAATGAGGCTGATGTCTTGCTCTACAACACCTGTACCATCCGAGACAATGCCGAACAAAAAGTCTATTCCTACTTGGGACGGCAAGCCAAGCGCAAACACGAGCAGCCCGATCTAACGTTGATTGTGGCAGGGTGTGTAGCCCAACAAGAAGGTGAGAGACTGCTGCGGCGCGTGCCAGAACTAGATTTGGTCATGGGGCCCCAACATGCCAATCGCCTGCAAGACCTGTTGGAACAAGTGCTAGCAGGCAACCAAGTAGTGGCTACCGAGCCAGTTCACATCATGGAAGACATTACTAAGCCACGGCGGGACAGCACCGTTACGGCTTGGGTGAATGTGATCTACGGTTGCAACGAGCGCTGTACCTACTGCGTAGTGCCGAATGTGCGTGGTGTAGAACAGTCGCGATCGCCCCAAGCCATTCGCAGCGAAATTGAAACCCTTGCCCAACAAGGCTACAAAGAGATAACCCTGCTGGGGCAAAACATTGATGCTTATGGACGCGATTTACCGGGTGTCACTGCCACCGGTCGCCATCAACATACCCTGACCGATTTACTGGAATATATTCACGACATACCAGGCATTGAGCGGATTCGCTTTGCCACCAGCCACCCCCGCTATTTCACCCAGCGGCTAATTGACACATGCGCCAGCTTACCTAAGGTGTGCGAGCACTTTCACATTCCTTTTCAGTCAGGAGATAACGACATTCTCAAGGCAATGGGGCGAGGGTACACCCGTGAAAAATACTGCCGCATCATCAAGGCAATTCGTGAAGTGATGCCCGATGCCGCCATTAGCGCCGATGCGATCGTTGGCTTTCCAGGAGAAACGGAAGAACAATTCCAAAGTACCCTTAGTCTGGCAGACGAAATTGGTTTTGATTTGCTGAATACTGCTGCCTACTCGCCCCGGCCTGGTACCCCCGCCGCCCAGTGGGACAACCAGTTGCCAGAGGAAGTCAAGCAAGATCGCCTGCAACGATTGAACCATTTGGTTGGCCTTAAAGCCGCGGAGCGATCCCAGCGCTATCAGGGACGCATTGAGGAAATTTTGGTGGAAACGGTGAATGAGAAAGACCCTAGTCAAGTGATGGGGCGCACCCGCACCAACCGATTGGCCTTTTTCCCAGGTGACATTACCCAGCTCAAAGGCAAGCTCGTGCCAATTTGCATTACCGAGGTGCGCCCCTTTAGCCTGACTGGGCAAGCCGTAGAGATAACTGCCCCGGTGCTACAAGAAGCCTAGCTAAGCAGGCGATCGACCATGGCATTGGCTTGGGAATCGTAGCCCCCACCAAACAAATTGAAGTGGTTCAGGATGTGGTAGAGGTTATACAAAACCTTGCGCCGATCGTAGCCTGGAACCAGCGGATAGGCGGCATCGTAGGCCTGGTAAAACTCGTGGGGAAACCGGCCAAACAATTCCGTCATGGCTAAATCTACCTCGCGATCGCCATAGTACGTCGCAGGATCAAAAATGACAGGTTCGCCAGACTGAGTGATGGCCGCATTACCTGACCACAAATCCCCGTGCACCAGAGAAGGCTGGGGGTGGTGCCCCGCCAGAATTTTGGGAATTGTGGCCAGTAGGCGATCGCCCTGCGGGAAATTGCCACCGCGCCGTCTAGCCAACTGCAACTGAAACTCTATCCGCTGAGTACACCAAAACTCTGCCCAGTCAGCCATCCAGAGATTCGGCTGGGGGGTTGCGCCAATTGTGTTCGATCGCTCCCAGCCAAATCCTTGCGGGCAAGTGCTGCGGTGCATTGCAGCCAATTGTTCCCCCATCCTAGTCCACGCTGTACTGCTCCCAGAACCAAGCTCCAGCCACTCCAGTACCAAGAAGGCTGTATCTCCTGTAACGTCGTAACCTACTGGCGTTGGTACGCGGATTGTCCCTGTAGCCTGCATCACCTGTAGTCCTGCCATCTCAGCAGCAAACATCTCGATTTTGGTAGCAGTGTTGAGCTTGACGAAGTAGGAACGTGCTCCATCCGTAAGCTGATACCCCGAATTGATGCAGCCACCACCTACTGAGCGGCGATCGTTCGGGTAAAAGACGCATCCAGTTGCGCGGGAAATAGCTGCAGCAATATCATCCCACTGGCTCACATTGGGCATAGAACGCTACCACAGCCCTCGCACAGTCGAAGCTCCGGCGACGCAATTGCGATAGAACGGCTTATTGTCTATGTCAACAAGTGCTGCGTTGCCTTTCATGAATACGGTCACGACTCCATTGCTGTAGCGAACACCTGAAGCAGAGGGGACTTTGGCTAGCATCAAGCTACGACTGCCAAAGGATGCCTGGATCATGTCGGTCATGCCTGTGTTGTAGTTAACGACAAAGCCTTTTTGGTCATCGCAGCGGTAGGTTACGCGATCGGGCATCTGAGTTTGAGCAATGGCTGGCATCTGCGTCATTAGCCCAACTCCAGCCATAACTTGGATCAGGATGTTGCGTTTCATAGGTCACCTCTTGGCTCACTCTTAGGCAGAGTTGTAGCAGACTTTTGGCAACCGAAACAAATTTTCTATGCAGCGGAGGATCCAGGACGAATCGTCACCACGCCATAAGCATGGGGAGAAAGATACTCCTGTGCTGCCTGCTGCAACGCTTCTGCTGTGACGGCACGAATGTGATCAGCATAGTGGAGTGCCGGAGTCAAATCGCCTAATAACGCCTGGTAATAGCCGTACGAGCCAGAGCGATCGCTGGGAGTTTCATTACCAAAAATGAACTGGTTAGCCACACGGGTGCGGATGCGATCGAGTTCTGCCTGGGTCACTGGGGTTTGTTGCAGGCGCTCCACATGCTCTAGGACGGCAGTTTCTGCGGCATTTACATGCTCTACCGGCAACTGTGCCGAGATGTAGAACAAGCCTTGATGGCGATAGTTCATATTGCTGACAGAAATACTGGACACCAAACCACGCTGCTCACGCAGATCTTGCACCAGCCGAGAGGTACGCCCATGTCCTAGCACCGATGCTGCGACATCTAGCCCATAGGTCTGGTCTAGCTGATCCAAGCCAGGTACCCGCCACATCATGATCAGGCGTGCCTGTTGCAGGCTAGGATCGGCAATCTCTCGCCGAACGATCGTCGAAAATGGAGCATCCGGCAACAAATTTGGGGGCAAGAAGGGGACTTGTGCAGGGCGGGATGCACGGCTGCCAGCCTTAGCAAAACTGTCTTCCACAATTTGAATCAGTTGTTCCACCGGCAGATTGCCCACAGCGACGGCTATCATTGCTGCCGGGTGATACCAATAGCGATGAAAATCTCGCATTTGCTGGGCTGTCAAGCTAGCCACCACCTCTGCTGAGCCCAGCACTTGACGCCGATAGGGCAACTGGTCAAAGGCTAATTGAGAAGCATGGTGAAAGGTGCGTCGGCGGGGATTGTCCTGCGATCGCCGAATTTCTTCCAACACCACCTGCCGCTCTCGCTCAAAGCCATCGGCGGCAAAACGGGCATTCAGCAGCACTTCCACTTGTAATGGCGCTAATTCTGCAAAGTCTTTGGGCGCAGTGGTGATGTAGTAGTGGGTGTAGTCTTGGCTGGTGGCTGCATTAGTGATAGCTCCACGCTGCTCAATCAGCCGCTCAAACTCGCCACTCTGCAAGCGATCGGTTCCTTTGAACACCATGTGTTCTAGAAAATGTGCCATGCCGTTAATGGCATCTGCTTCTTTGGCTGAGCCAACATCCAGCCAAATATTGAGATTCACCACATCAATGGGCATTTGCTCCGCCACGATCGTTAGACCATTGGCCGCTCGATAGACCGTGGGTGCAATCAACAATGAGTCTGTAGTTCTGGAGCAAGTAGCCGTCATGAGTCGTCTTGCCGTGCGAAAGGATCCTCATCTATCTTAATTTGATTGCCGTGAGACCTGTGCACGCGCAGCAACAGGCTGTCATCTGTAGCACTCTCAGATCAACAGCCGTGGGGTAGGATTGCCGCAGATGCCAGCAGTGCACGTCCCTTGTCAAACCCGATTTAGGAACTCAGATTGAACTTGAAGGAGCAGCTAGCTTATGTACATTGAAGAAATTATTGCCAGTGAAGTGCTGGACTCCCGCGGCAACCCTACGGTAGAAGCGCGTGTAGTCTTGGAAGACGGAACCGAAGGTATGGCGATCGTTCCTTCTGGAGCTTCAACCGGAGAAAAAGAAGCTGTAGAACTGCGCGACGGTGACAAAGCTCGCTACGGCGGCAAGGGCGTTCTGAAAGCTGTTGAAAATGCCAACAACAAACTGGCTCCTGAACTGATTGGCATGGATGCCACTGACCAACGGGCTCTTGACAAAGCCATGCTGGAAATTGACGGTACCCCTAATAAAGCCAACATGGGCGCAAATGCAATTTTGGCTATTTCCCTCGCCGTTGCCAAAGCGGCTGCTAACTACATGCAACAACCGTTGTATCGCTACGTTGGCGGCGTTAGTGCTAACCTACTACCTGTTCCCTGCCTCAACGTCATCAACGGCGGACGCCACGCAGACAACACACTCGACTTCCAGGAATTCATGATCGCTGCTCACAATGCGCCCAACTTTGCCGAGTCAATTCGCATGAGCATCGAAACCTTCCATGTGCTGCGTACGATCCTGCGCGATCGCGGTTTGAGCACTGGCATTGGCGATGAAGGCGGCTTTGCCCCTAACTTAAAGGACAACGAAGAAGCCATGCAGGTCATTGTGGAAGCAATCGAAAAAGCTGGTTACAAACCCGGCGATGACATCTCCATCTGTCTCGACCCCGCTACCAGTGAAATGTGGGAAGGCGGCAAATACGTCTTCTTCAAATCTGACAAATCTGCCATTACTGCTGAACAGATGATTTCTCTGTGGAAAGATTGGTGCAGCAAATACCCGATCGTGTCGATCGAAGATGGCTTGGGTGAAAAAGATTGGGATGGTTGGAAATTGATGACCAACGATATGGGCGCACAAATTGAACTCGTTGGTGACGACCTATTTTGCACTAACCCCAAAATCCTGCAGGAAGGCATCGATGCCGGTATTGCCAACTCAGTGTTGATCAAGGTAAACCAAATCGGCACCCTCACTGAAACCCTGGATACCATTGCCCTTGCTCGCCGCAGCAACTACAAGTGCTTCTTCTCTCACCGCTCTGGCGAATCGGAAGACACCACGATCGCCGATTTGGTTGTAGCCACAGGCGTCGGCCAAATTAAAACTGGTTCTGGCTGCCGCAGCGAACGGATTGCCAAGTTCAATCAGATGTTGCGGATCGAACGACAACTGGGTGAATCGGCTCAGTTTGCAGGCAAATCAGCCTTCAAGTAAACCCCAGCTAACTGAATAGTTCAAACGACCCTTTGTTAGTCTCAGTTCGGCTAGCAAAGGGTTATTTGAGTTGTACACTTGCCAACTCTGTAGCAGTGGTAAGAGCAGTTCCTTCTTAAAGATCTCAAATGGGTTCTACAGAGGCGAAGAGCCCAACTATAAGGGTGCATCAAGAACGGGCATACCTGCTTTTACTGATGAATGTGAACTGGAGAGCAAATTGGCTAGGGCGCGTCATCAATTAACGGTCAAACGTCTGAGGCATAAACCTTACCGCGCCCGCCTCAAAAACTAGGCTAGGGGCTGTAAGCTTTCCATCATTGGGATTCTAGCTGGAATTGATGACAGCCCCTAGCCCTTTGCCAGCGCAACTATGGAAAAGGGCACCCCAGGATTTGCCTACAGTTGTTATCCTGAGAGGTGTTGCTCGGATCCTAGCGGCAGACCTTATGACTCAAGCTCCTGCACAAATTTGCATTCTGGGTGGTGGATTTGGTGGATTGTACACGGCTTTGCGGCTAAGTCAGCTCCCCTGGCACGATCGCGGAAAAGCCGACATTGTCCTAGTAGATCGCAGCGATCGCTTTGTATTTTCACCACTGCTATATGAATTGATGACCCAGGAATTGCAAACGTGGGAAGTGGCACCCACTTTTACAGAACTACTGGCAGGTACAGGGGTGCGCTTTATCCAGGCAGCCGTGGCCAACATTGACCCCATAGCGCAGGAGGTGCATCTGCAAGATGGTAGCCGCTTGCTCTACAATCGCTTGGTATTGGCACTGGGTGGAGAAACCCCGCTCCAGCGAGTTTCTGGTGTAGCAGAGCATGCCTTTACCTTTCGTACTGTTGCCGATGCTCAACGTTTGGAAGAGCGGCTGCGCCAGCTAGAATCCTCTGAAACAGACAAAATTCGGGTGGCGATCGTTGGGGCAGGTTATTCCGGGGTAGAGCTGGCCTGCAAGCTGGGGGCACGGTTGGGCGATCGGGGACGCATTCGCCTAGTGGAATTGAGCGACCAAATTTTGCGTACCTCCACCGACTTTAACCGGGCTGCTGCTCAAAAAGCCCTGCAAGCTAAAGGTATTTGGGTTGATTTGGAAACTGGGGTGGAATCAGTGACTAGCAACACGCTGTCACTCAATTTCAAAGGCACAGTAGATACGCTTCCGGTAGACATTGTGGTGTGGACGGCGGGTACCCAGGTGGCTCCCGTAGTGAAGGCGTTGCCCCTAAAACAGAACGATCGCGGTCAGCTTGTGGTGACCCCAACCCTTCAGGCGATCGACCAACCAGACATTTTTGCTTTGGGCGACCTAGCCGATTGCAAAGATGCCGAAGGTCAGCAGATTCCGGCAACGGCGCAAGCCGCATTGCAACAGGCAGATTACACAGCTTGGAACGTGTGGGCATCCTTTACTGATCGCCCCTTGTTGCCCTTCCGCTATCAGCATTTTGGTGAAATGTTGGCGCTAGGGAATGATACCGCTACGTTGACGGCCTTAGGCATCAAGCTAGATGGCTCAGCAGCTTACCTGTTACGGCGGTTGGCCTATCTTTACCGGATGCCCACCTTCAAGCACCAACTGCGGGTAGGGTTAAACTGGTTGACCCAGCCAATCTTGAAAGCGATGGCTGACGTGGAGCGCTTGTAATCACCGAATAAATCTATTGGGCGATCGTCAGTGGAACTGGGCATGCTAGACCTAGATCGGCTACCTCCTATCACGTAGGCAGCGAGTTCCTGAAAGGCATCGGATACGTACATCGTTAATGTCAGCCCCCTTCCACACACCCTTATCAGCTAGTGCACGTATTTCCCAACGTAGTCCTGGACAGAATTCTGCCAGCCAACTTTGTGAGGCAAGCAGTTCTAAATTCGTGAGTTCTCAAGTAACATCTGTGCAGAGGACAGGGGGCAGGACATGCGTGCAAGTGAACTTCTGAAGCGCTATGCCGCAGGAGAGCGGGAATTTACACGAGTCAGTTTATGGGGCGTCAACCTGACCAAAGCCCTGCTGAAAGGGATTGACCTGCGCCAAGCTGATCTCCGAGGTGCCAATCTGCGGGGAGTAACTTTGCGGGAGGCAAATCTTGCTGAGGCAAACTTGGCAGAGGTTGATCTGACTGGAGCCGATCTACGAGGTGCCAATTTGCAAAAGGCTACTCTGGAAGGCGCTAACCTGACTGAAGCCAACCTCAACATGGCCGACCTCAAAGGCGCTAACCTGGCACAGTCAATTTTGAACAAAGCTAATTTGGACAATGCCAATTTGAATCAAGCCAGTCTCAAAGGCGCACATCTGTGGGGGGCAAACCTGTGCAATGCACGCTTGGTAGATGTGGACTTGTGTGCTGCCAATCTCCGAGGTGCCTATGTGTGCCAGGTTATTCTCAGCGGCGATGCTCGTGAAGCCAATTTGAGCGGAGCAAACCTGAGTTGGTCTGTGCTGACCAATGCTGATTTGCGAGATGCCATTTTGACTGAGGCAGAGCTAGACAGCGCCAATCTTTGTAGAGCTAATTTGCAGGGTGCCAAATTACGGGGAGCAAATCTACGGGGAGCCGACTTAACTGATGCAGACTTGAGTGGAGTGAATTTGAGCGAGGCTAACCTGTCAATGGCAAAGCTAGCAGGAACAATTTTGGATCGAGCTGTTTTTATGGGTACGGATTTGCGGGGAGCCGATCTAAGCAGCACCAACTTGACTGAAGTAAGTTTGTCAGGTGCCGATCTGCGGGGGGTGAATTTCCCGGCATCTAGTGAGGGTTAGCTTGGTCTAGGGTGCCTTTAGAAAATAGGTTAATGAGCCATCTGATTAAGTTGCTTTCTGGGCAACGAACCAGTAGTTTTGGCAAAGGGGGGCGAGGGGGCGCTGTAGATAGGTGTCGATCGCATCCCAGCCATTAGCTATTACCTGTGAGTTTCTCAACCGGGCTGGTAAAAAGTTCCAACTGTTGCGAGGCAGCACGCCGTAGGGTTGTAGGGCAATCAGGCTAAATTGGCTTTGCTGGCAGAGATCGGTAATAGTGGCTGGGGTGTAGCGACGGTGGTGATGGTATTTGTTGGGAATGCGGCTAGCAATTTGCTCGATTAAACTATGTTGGTTGGGTAGGTGATAGCAGAGAAATAGCCCCCCAGGCTTAAGTACGCGATGGATTTCGGCAAGGCTGGCGAGTTCGCTACCGCCGGTTTCCCACACATGCTCTAGTACGCCAACAGAAACAACTGCATCAAACTGTTGGTCGGGGTAGGGAAGGGCGCTGGGTCGGTTTGGATTGCCATGTTGGTAATGCCCCTTCTGGGTTAGGGTTTGCAAGACAGGGTCGCTGGGTGATTCGCCAAAGGAAAAGCTGTAGGTTTGGTAGCCGCGCTGCACCAGAAAATAAGAAAAGTGCCCGTTGCCGCAGCCCCAATCTAGGACAGCACTGCCTGCGGGTAGGTAGCGATCGACCAAGTCATAGAGAAGCTGATACTGCCGTGCCGAAACTAGACTATGAAATTGGTTCAGGTTCAGGGATTGGTGCTGAGCCTGCAAGAGATGCAATGCCTGAAACACAAAGTCTTGGTTCTGGTTAGAGAGGTGAGGGGCAGTCATGGGGGCGATCGATATGGTCGCTAATGCATTCTGACGGTAGCATTGATCTGCGCTGGTGCAGCCGTTCTTGACAGGTTCCCATCGCTATCCTCTCACTACTAAATAAGCTGACCAACAACATGATGGAGCCTGCCCTTAGCCACATTGGTGCTGAAATGTCCCGCCTCACGGGAGTGCGGGCAATTATGCAAGATATCATTGAGACGCTGCGATCGGGGGCAGGTCAAACTTTCATTAATCTGAGTGCAGGGAATCCGGTGATTTTGCCGGAAGTAGAACAGCTGTGGCGTGACTGCACTACAGAGTTGCTAGCCAGTTCAGAATACGGCGAGGTCGTTTGCCGTTACGGCACCAGCCAGGGATATATGCCGTTGATTGAGGCGGTAGTGCAGGATTTTAACCAGCGTTATGGGCTGGCTTTGACCGATCGCAACGTGTTGATCACTCCCGGCAGCCAAAGCCTCTATTTCTATGCGGCCAATGCCTTTGGCGGTTATACCACCCCAGGCCACCTCAGAAAAATTGTTTTGCCTCTGAGCCCAGACTACACAGGCTATGGTGGCGTCACGCTTACACCAGAAGCCCTAGTGGCCTACAAACCTCTTCTGAACGTCGATGCGGCGGCACATCGGTTCAAATATCGCCCAGACTTTAGCCTGCTGGAAATAGGTGAGGACACAGGCTGTGTCATATTTTCCCGCCCATGCAACCCCGCGGGCAATGTTCTGACTAACGAGGAAGTCACTAAAATTGTTGACTTGGCTAACACCTATCGGGTGCCAGTATTGGTTGATTCTGCCTATGCACCGCCTTACCCTGCCTTGAACTTTACAGCGATGACGCCCGTTTTTGGTGAGAATGTGCTGCATTGCATGAGCTTGTCCAAAGCAGGCTTACCAGGTGAGCGCATTGGCATTGCGATCGGCCCCAGCTCTTTAATTGAAACACTGGAATGCTTTCAGACTAACCTGTGCATCCACTCACCCCGCTATGGTCAGGCGATCGCAGCACGAGCGATTGCCTCTGGTCGCTTAGCAGATCTGTCAGTCAACGTGATCCGTCCTTTCTACCAAACCAAACAACAGGTGGTTGACGCTACGCTCGATCGCGCCATGCCATCAGCAGTACCGTGGTTTTTGCATCGTGGTGAGGGCGCAATCTTCTCCTGGCTATGGTTGCAGGATTTACCAATAACAGACTGGGAACTCTACCAGCAACTAAAACAGGTAGGTGTGATTGTAGTGCCAGGTAGCAGTTTCTTCCCTGGGTTAAAGGAGGATTGGAGCCACAAACAGCAATGTTTGCGGATTAGCCTGACAGGCAGCGAAGCAGCGTTGGAAACAGCCATGCAGCGACTGGCAACGGTAGTTGACCAGGTTTATAGCGGTAGATAGGGTGCAGACATGACGACAGGCTATTTCGAGATTGGTAGAATCGTTGCTGCCCAGGGATTGAACGGTGAGGTGCGCGTTTACCCTAGTTCCGATTTTCCAGAGCGATTTACCCAGCCGGGGCAGCGCTGGCTACTGAAACCAGGGGTTACCCAACCAGAGCCGATCGCCCTCGTACAGGGACGCTACCTTGCTGGCAAGGGGCTGTATATCTTGCAGCTTAAGGGCATTGACGATCGCACCCAGGCCGAAGCCCTGCGAGATTGTGTGCTGCTGGTACCTGTAGATGCTCGTCCTCTTCTGGAGGAAGATGAGTTTCATGTCCCCGACCTCATTGGCCTAGAAGTCTACGACCGGGCTACACAAACCCTAGTTGGCACCGTGATAAGCGTGATTCCAGCCGGTAACGATTTGCTGGAAGTGGCTCTAGCCAACAACGCTGATGACAAGACAAAGCCAGTTTTGATTCCCTTTGTCAAGGCGATCGTCCCCATTGTTGATCTTGCCCATCGTCGCATCGAAATTACACCTCCAGCAGGGCTGATTGAGCTGTAATAGCCCGCTAAGGCCACTGTGCAAGGGCTTAGATAGCAATAATCTCCCATACATTTGCCAGGGCTTAACTCCAGCGAACGGAAAACTGCTCCACTACAGAAGCAAGTTCCTCGGGCCGGTAAATCAAGAAATCAGGATTTTGCTCGGCCAACACCTCACCCGAATTAAAGCCCCAAGCCACCGAAATAACGGAAATCCCTACCTTGCGTGCGGCTTCAATGTCCCGCGTTTCATCCCCCACGTAAACCACCTGTGCTGGATCCAAATCATACAGTTGCAGTAGGTTTTTGATAATTCGCCCTTTACCAAATAGGGTCAGCCCAGAGCCAATGAAATCGAACCAATCCAACAACCCTTGCCGTTCCAGAAATGCTCGCACATTGCTTTCAGAATTGGACGTTACAATGCCGAGCTGGCAACCTTGTTGCTTAAGGTCTTGCAGTGCTGTTCGGATACCGGAAATGGGCTGCAAGTGGCTAACTTCTCGTTGCAATTCACCTCGCAGGCGGCGCAGGAGAAACGGCAGTTTGAACCGAGGCACCCCAGCGCGGCGCATCACCTCTCTGGAACTTAGTCCTTTTAACTGGGGAATGTCCTCTGGTTGGGTAATAGGGTAGCCGAACTCTGGAGCCAAGCGATTGGTAATGTTGAGGACAACATCAAAAGAGTCGGCGATCGTTCCATCAAAGTCAAAGATGACAACAGTCACAGTGAATAACAAATAATAGGAAAAATAGACGCCAGCCTAGACGGAACAATGCGAACTCTGACTAAAAAACCCAACGGCAACGTATCGCCATAGTAGGATATAGCATTTCCTTAACCAATCCAGTCTAGCGAAGCGGCTCCTGGCACTCAAGCCCATACTGAGTTTGATTCAAGACTGAACTCTAGGCACTTCGGTTGCTTAACTTGGAGTAAGAACTTGATCGAGATGGTTTGTCAGAAAATCTTAATAAAACCTTTGTTAAGGGATAATTGACGAATAAAAACAGTAGTGTATGATACAGAAAGAAAAGAAAACGTTCATCTTTTCTGACTTGTTAAGGCTGATCATAGACAAGTTTAGAAGAGACGGAAGTAAGGATTCATCCTGAAGGAACGCGCCTCTCACCACTGCACCTTGTTATTTGTTACTTTGAGGCGAAACTATGAAACTTTTATATCGCGGTTCAACCTACGAACACCAGCAGACGACGATCGAAGCTCCTGCTGCTGACGCTATTTGCACCTATCGTGGTGCAGCCTTCCGTTGCCACTTGGGCGCAAAAGTACCCCACACAGGTCACTCACTCAAATATCGCGGCGCAACCTATCAGGGCTAGTTAGCTAGCCTAGCCAAGAGATGCTTTGTCAAATCAATAGTCAGGCTATCTCTAATGGTTAGATAACGGATGGTTTGGGGTTTGTTTACTATCCAGCCAACTTAAGGGTTTGTTCGGAGGAAAGGATGGAACTGGTGTATCGTGGTTCTGCCTATAAGCATGAGCCGATCGGGTTAGAGATTACAGAAGGCGAAATTCTAGGCCGTTACCGAGGCACTAGCTGGCGTTGTCACACGCTGCATGGGTTGGAGATTCCTGGATCAGCAAATCAGCACCAGCCGCTGGTTTATCGAGGCATTCCCTATGCTGGTGGTGAATTGAATGCTGAGTCTGGTCGGCCTCAGGTTGTTGTGCTTAGCCAAAAAACTCAGACTTCTACATTGGTCAAGCAAAGTGCGGCTGAAGCCCATCATCGCAATCTGCAACGTAGCCTAGAGCGCCGATTGGCTGCGGCTCAGGCTCGCAATGATCGAGCATTGATTTTGCAGCTAGAAGCTGAATCGAAACAGCTTTCTCTGTAAGCAAGTTCTGTAAATTGATTCAACAACGTGGGCGATCGCGCTAGGCAGATTTGCTGGGTGCGATCGCCCTTAGGATTTGGAAGAGCTATTCCAAACCCAGTTCCCGTTTCAGTAGGTTAATGGATTTGCTAACAATAAAGTTTTCGCAGCAAATCAGTTGAGGCGGGCGAATAATATCGTCACGGGAAGCAAGCATTGTAGCTTTCACGGCACTAAAGCTAGCTTGGTCGCTGATGATAGTTTGGGCGCTGCGAACGGTTGCGTTCATTTTATAGTTGTCGCTGGGCTGGGCTGTAATCACCAGCAGTTCATCGCCACGCAAACTGTGGATAATCACTTCCGCCACACGGGCGCTCTCGGAACTGAGGGAAACCACCCCTAAGGTATGACCTTTGGGCAGTTTCTTAATCAGCTTAATCTCTTCTGCAAAGTCATAAATGTCTACCGGAATGACGCGCACTGATTTGGGAGCAGCGATCGCCTCGGCTTGGGCGATGAAGTAGCGGCTGGTCACTACCGTTCCCGATCGAGTTTGATCCAGCACCTGCGATAGTTCTTCCAGCGGTACCAACTGAATTGGAATATTCAGGGTTCGCTGCAAATCGCGCATGATCACTTCGCCTGCTTCGATATCGTGCTCTGGCGCTGTAACCAGTACTTGGGCGCTACACCGCAACCGCCAATCTACTTCGGCTAGGAACAATTCTCGAGACTGACTCAAAGAACATCCCTGTTTAAGCAATTCATCAATAGCAGCCTGCACTACCCGGTAAGCATCAGGATATTGCTCCAGGATAGGCGACTTGACATTGGCAGAAAGGTCATGCGCCTGATCCCGCACGTAAATGCCTGACCCCGCTTGGGCATCTACCACGCCTGCTTCTTCCAACTGGCGATAAACCTTACTAATAGTGTTGCGGTGTAGCCCCGTTTGCATGGCGAGTTGACGGGTGCTAGGCAACCGATGCCCTGGAGGAAACTGACGCGAGGCGATCGCAAACAAAATCTGGTTATACAGTTGCGTCGATGCTGGAATGTCGCTCTCTGCCTGAATGTGAAATTGGATCATGCTGTCGCCTCCAGGCTTTCACCCCTAATTCACAAGCGTAGTCTTCTCCAAGCATTATGCGCCTAATTTTTACAAACGGGTTAAGGGCACGGCTACAGAATTTTTTACACTCAAAATTCCATAAAAAAACAGACACAGTTTGCTGTGTCTGCGGTTAATCAAGCCAATGCTCAAAGACGGTTTAACCAAAGACTAGGCAACCAAAGGCTGGTCAACTTTAACCACCAAATCGTTGAAGTCATTGTCTCCACCACCAAACAGATCCTCAAAAGCCAGCGCTCCATTCTCAAAGCGAACGTGCTCAACGCCATCAGCATTAGCAGCACCAAACGCAAAGTAGACTTGGCGTACATCGTAGTCATCAACAGTACCATTAGCAATGAGGAAGGGCGCATACAGGCTGCCACCAGCCACAGCCGACTCAAATACCGATTCTCGCCTGTTACGGGTAAACAGATTCACGGCTTCAGTCCGAGCGTTAATAGCTGCCTCGGTGTAGCCAGCATCGCCAGGATTAAGGTCAGCAAGGCCATCGCCATCAACATCAATACCGCCGCTGAAGCCCGTGACTTGGTAGAAGCCAACAATGTTGTTGAACTCAGCTTCACGGTTCACAGTAAAGGCTAACTCGGCTTCCCCAACAACATTCCGCAGATCAAGGAAGAGATTGGTATCAAGACCATCAGGAATAACCGCGTCTTCACGGAAAGCTAGGTTCTGGATGCGTTCATCCAACGCTCTGGATGTGTCTGCTTCTGCAAAGGGAGCTTGGCCGTTATCGGCATTAAAATTGGCCGCTAGATATTCTGCCAGGGCGTCTTGTTCGCCACCTTCGTCGAGATCTGCTAGCCCCAGAGAGTCTGGTTCAGCAAAATCTTCCAAAGAGACAACATTTTGCAGCACTGTAGGATAGCTGTCGCCGCCAGTGGCCAAGAAGCTCAAGGTCACGACGGAGAAGTTGCGGCTGGGGTCGCCTACCAGGCTACCATTTTGCACCACGATGTCTTTGATGCTGCCATCATCATTGGTCAGTACCAGGTTTTGGATGCGCTGACCGGGAGTGGTGTTGGTGCGAGCAGGGGCAGTGGGATCAAAGCTGAACTTGAAGCCGCCGATTTGGCCAAATTGTCCGGCTACCCGCTCGACACCAGCGACCATGTGCTCAGCTATTTCGTACAGTCCAGCAGCCGTAACCGTTGCCACGGAAAGGGAGTTGTCGAATCGGAGGGAGTTGGTGATGTCGAGTTGAGAAATATCACCTTCTTCTTTGCCTACGTTGGGGTTAGCGGCAGGAGGCAGTTGCACTAGGTCGCCACCCCCACCAGGAATGAAGGACTGGCCGATGATGTCGCGGATACCACCGCCGTTTTTGAAGGAAATATCGATGCTGCTGAAACCAGGCAGAAGAGCATCGCCGTAGGCTTCTAGGTATTGTTCAGCATAGAAGTCGTTGGCATCAGCGGTGAGGTTACCCAGGTTGGTTTCTTGGGTACGCACATCGCCCCGAATGCCGTTCAAGAAAACATCGGTTTGACCAAAGATAGTGCCATCGAGGGTATTGACTAAGTTGCCAACGCCTTCGACGATCGCCACGATGTCGGGGTCAGCTACTGCTTTAACTTGGTCCAAGGTGGTGATTTCCTCGGAATAGAGGCGATCGACCCCAGCAATGTCGGTCGCAAAGGTGCCGCTTTCATTACCAATTTCAGTAATCACGCCATTGTCATCAAAGGTCGTGATCAATTGGCTGAGGTATCGGTAGTTGGCACCTGTGTTGACGTAGTAAACCGTGTTGCTGCCGCTAGAGAAGGCTTGAGGATAAGGCTGCAATAACTGCCCACTCGTTTGCTGGGTCTCGTCTTCGCGGAGGGGAGGAATAGTAGCTGCATTGGTCATGACTCGGTGAGAGCCGCCCCCAATGTGAATGTCGACAGGGATACCCTGGTTGGCCAGAGCTTGTGCCAAGGCTTGTTCAATCTCGGCTTCTTGCAAGTGGGTCATCAATACAATTTTGTTGACGCCTGCATTAGTTAAAGCCTGTACTTCCGGCTGCAAGTTAGCGATGAGGGCATCGACTTGCGTTGCGATCGGGGTAGCTGCCGTAATGCCGCTGCCTGTGGTAATTTGGACGCTGCCAATGTTGGCAATAGTAGGCAGGTAGGGAGTAACTGCAGACAAAATTCCCACAGACTCACCGTTGACATCAGCAATCACGCTACCGCTAAGAGTGTTGGGCAAGGGCGCACCCCCGTCGGGTACTACGCTCAGCCCAGCGGGAAGGCGAGAAGCGCTGAAGTTCAGATTATTGGAAAGGTAGGGGAACAAAGCACCTGCATAGCCGCCTGGGCCAATGCCTTGCCCACCTGCGGAACCATTTACCCAGTTAGCGTTAGGAGCCAGCAAGCTAAAAAAGGTAGCGTCTCCAGCATCAAATTCGTGGTTACCGATCGCCGCAGCATCCCAGCCCAATTCGTTCTGAATCAGGATGTCTGCAATCCCTGACTGCCCGATCGGATTTCCCGTAGAGGCAAGATCATAAAGATCCGCACTAGCACCGAAGAAAGGGCCAGCAATGAAGAGGTCACCGGAGGTCAATTTCAGAGAATTTTCGTAGGTGCCTGACAAAGCATTCATAACAGCAGACAAGCCAATAGCATCTTGTAATGCAGGGATACCGGCTTCTTGGTCAGAGGCGTGGAGAATCTGGAGTGTAAAAACCATAGGAGATATGCGGGGATTACGACATGTAGCTATTGCTACGTGTATATCTTCGGCTATTACTTATTAGAAAGATTTATGCCTTGGCTAAGCTACCAATAACTTCTATTTAAGAAAACTTGAAGTACCCCTTAACGATCGCCTAGTTCCCACAAGTTTGCTGCGGCTGAAATAGCATCCCCCCACCAAAAAGGCTCAAATCATTGACGGGTTTGGCTCAACTCTGAGTCAGAGAATGATCATTCAGATGTTGAAAGAGTTTTGCAACTTGAGCTAGGTCTTTGTCTCCAGGAACACGCTCCACACCGCTAGACAGGTCTATGCCGCTGGGGTGCAACCGTTGCACTGCTGTCAGCACATTTTCAGGGGTAAGGCCGCCTGCCAACAGCCATGGACATTGGGGTTGAAACGACTGTAGGATTTGCCAATCTAGCTGGAGGCCAGTACCTCCAGCTAGGTGAGGATGGTAGGCGTCGAGGAGCAGTGTGTCGATGTAGGGATAATAGATGGCCGCCTCCTTTAGGGTGTCGGCATTTCGTACCCGCAGGGCTTTCAAGATTTCTACCTGGGGAAGAGCTTGGCGCACCTGTAGACAAACATCCGGGGATTCGTGGCCGTGCAACTGAACGCCAGTGAGGTTACCGATCGCAGCGGTACGGACGATCGTGGCCAAATCGGCATTGACAAATACCCCAATGCGATCGCATTCTGACGGTACTTGCGCTGTAATTGCCTGAATTTGCTCCGGGGTAACGTACCGAGGAGACACTGGCACGCAAATAAACCCCAGAGCCGATGCCCCAAGCTGGGCGATCGCCTGACCTTGTTCTGGTTGGGTAATGCCGCAGATTTTGACGCGCAAGCCTAATTCTGGCGTTTTTTTATGTCGAATCATAAATTTTTTGGTTAATTGTTCAAACAATTTCATGCAAGATTGCAGTTCGTTGCAGCCAGATTTTTATAATCCTGCTATTCGCTGCATAGTTTTATTTATTAATTCAGGAGGTTAAACCATGCTTTATTCCATGCTATTGGCCACTACGGCAGCTCGCACGGCTCCCTGGTCGATCGGTACTAGTTTGATAATGATTACCTGCTGCTTATTATCTGTGGCGATCGGTCGCTATGCTATCCAAAATCGAGGTGCAGGCCCTGCGCTCCCCGTTCAGGCTCCGGGTCTATTTGAAGGATTTGGCGTGGCAGAATTGCTGGCCACTCTCAGTTTTGGGCATATTCTTGGGGCAGGTGCAATCCTGGGACTAAGCAATGCAGGCTTGCTGTAGCACGTCATTAAAGCTGCACAATAACTAGCAAAATTGCAAAAGGGGGCAACGTTTGCCTCCTTTTCTGTGAGAGGGGTATGTCTACGTAGCGTGCGATCGTAGGCGTTAGGATCAGCTAAGCATTTTCTTATTTTGACTCCAATTCCATGGCCTCTAACCTCGCTTTGCCTACAGTTCAGGATTACAGCACCGTGTTAGTAGCGGCAGCAGCAACCTGTTGCGATCGCACACAACCGCGCCCCCAGCCAAATGTTGTTAAAGCCGCTTTGCTTCAGGCCGAAGTGGCCACCCGGCGGCAGTCGCTTGTCCATCCCTTTTCATCGTTGCAGGGGGCTTGGCGGTTAGGGTTTGTGGTGCAAGCTCGCAAACAAGCTAAGGGAGGAGTAACGTTAGGAAGTGGGTTTTATGCTCCCGCCTTTGCTCCGGCACAGATCTCTTTTGCCGCTAGATCTGAGGCAGCAAATTGGGGAGAGATTGGCAACCAGGTAACATTTGCGGGGATTCGTTTTCGCCTCACAGGGCCTTGTCGCTATTTGGGCAAGAAAAATCTCTTGGCATTTGACTTTACGCGCATGCAGGTAGATTTGCTGGGGCAAACGGTTTACCAGGGTGGGTTTCGCAAGGGAACTGCTGGGCAGACAGCGTTTGAGGAGCGAGCGATCGCTCAGCTTCCTTTCTTTGCCTTTATCTACGCCAGTGACGTGGCGATCGCCGCACGAGGGCGGGGCGGTGGGTTGGCACTGTGGGTTCGCCAGCAGTCCTAGCTAGTGCGCGGGTCAAGGGCATCGCGCAGGCCATCTCCCAACAGGTTAAACGCCAGTACGAGCAGTGTAATCACTAGTCCAGGAAACAAAATTGTCCACGGAGCTGTGAGGGAATAGCCGCCTTTGAAGGCATCAGACAGCATGGTGCCAAGCTCTGGCGTCGGGGGTTGGGCACCCAGTCCCAAAAAACCAAGCCCAGCAGCTTCTAAAGTGGCTGTACCAATTGACAATGCTGCTTGAATCACAATTGGGGCTAGCCCAGCAGGCAAAATATGCCCCAGCAAAATCCGGCTGGGAGGTGCACCTAAAGCTCTGGCCGCTTGGACAAAATCCTGTTCCCGTAAGGAAAGAACCATGGCACGTGCGAGGCGCAGATAAATAGGGATTTGCACAACGGCGATCGCGGCAATGGCACTAGTTAGGCTGGGGCCAGCTACGGTGACAATGGCGATCGCCAGCAAAATGGATGGAAAGGCTAGCAAAATATCAGCCAGCCAATTCAGCGCGGCTTCAACCCAGCCACGCCCATAGCCAGCCAATAGTCCCAACAGGGTGCCAATTAATAAGCCCAGTCCAACTGACACCAGGCTGATTAACAATGAGGTGCGAATCCCGTACCAAACTAAAGTGAGCAAATCTCGTCCTAAAGCGTCGGTACCAAACCAGTGAGTTGCGCTGGGAGGTGATAGGCGAGCCAGATAATCACGACTGGTAGCAGGGTCATAGGGGCGAAGCAAGGGGGCTAAACAGGCAAGAACCAGCAGGCTCAGGCCAATCAGGAGGCCAGCACAACCCTGGGGTGATCGCCAAAATCGCTGCCATCGTTTGGGGGAAACAGTGAGTTCTGGAATCATCGTTCCGATCGCAGATCACTCTGAGGTAATGGTTCCATAGCTTGTAACGTATCAGCCTCAGGGGTAGGGTCAGCAGATGGGATAGCCAGCGGTTTGGCCGTTTGGGTTAGGTCTGGCAAGGCAATTTGTTCTTTTTCGGATTCCCGCACGGTCAGCGGCAGACGCAGTGGTTGCCGTTCCTCAATCCAACAGCTTGCCAGTGGCAGGGTTTGATCCAGATCGTCGAGAGGACGAGGCACCAGCATGACAGCGTGCAGTTCACCAATGCGATCGGCCTCGGCCATACCCACATCTAGCGCCATCGCTACATTGGCCACAGAGCCGCGAATAATCGCCGTGCAAAGCCCCGCTCCGATCGTTTCATAGGCCGCTAGCACAACATCGGCAGATTTAAGCATGGCATCAGAGGCACCCACCATAGCGGGGAAACCCCGTGTTTCCAGCAGTCCCACAGCTTGGTTACTCAGACGACTGTGGCCGCGCCCGGTTGCCAGTTGTGCCAGACGACTGCCGATCGGCAGCACCGCTTCCAGGTTAGGCATAGGCCGTGGAATTACCAGTGTTGACAATGGCTGGCCAAACTGTTCGGCACGTTCGGCGCCTTCTTCTACTGCTAGGCGCACATCAGCTACCGAACCACGGACGATCGCTGTACAGTGGCCGCCACCGATCTTTTCATAGCCCACCAACGTCACACCTGATGACTTTAGCATGTGGTCGGCAATGCCCACGATCGCAGGAAAGCTCTGGGCAGAAACCAGCCCTAACGCGGTGTCGGTAAAATCTTCTCGTCGCCCCATGCCCTCAACCTAGTCGTTGGCTCCCACTCGTACTCCTATCCTAACGGTGATTACTCGTTCCAAGGATCGGCGATCGCCCCGTCAACCTTCTGAGTCGGCTCATCCAGGGAAGCACGGGGGAACAGCTTCACCAGCAACTTGTTTACGTACATTTGTCCGTAGACATTAACACCAGAACCATGAGCCGCAGGAGCCGATGTCACCTGTCCGGTTTGGGATAGGGTTTGCAACTCTGCACTGCCAGTTCCATTTTCCTCGACTACTGCTGGATAAACGGTGGTATCAGTAGCGTGTAGCTCTGGGTTGGCGGCCACTGCAACACCGTCAGATGGATGACTAGGGTCACCAATTAGCGACCCAGGCGGAACAATTTGCCGTAGCTCGATCGAACTGTTCAGAATCGTTGAAGCTGATCCAATGCAAGCATGAGCGCCGATAGTCACCTGTCCTATCAGCAGCACCTCTGCACCAATACTCGCCCCTTCGCCCACTTCTACAACACCATCATGGGCATGGAGAATAGTACCGATGCCGATACATGCCCCCGACTTGATCAGAACATAACAGTCCGGATCCGCTTGAATCAAAACGCCAGGGGCGATAGCCACGCCTGCTTGAATCCTCACATCGCCACTGGTGTAGTAATGAGAGGTGCTAATGGGTCGCAGTTGTAGTGGCGGAACAGCCATACCTTACCTCTTCACCAGGATCGTATCCCAAGACTGAGCCGCAGGGCGATCGCAACCATGTGCCGCCATTATCGCCCTGTACCCGATTTAGTAGGTTGATGGATCAGCACCTCAGCCACACGCCGCTTCACTTTTGGATCGATCGCAATCATCCGCACATAATCGCCAGCATGCTGTTGGATGGCAGACTCCAACGCTGTCAACACATCATGGTCTCGGCTCGATTGAATTGGTGCTCCACTCTGCCAGGAACTTGTGCGAAAACGGCGTTCATCAGCATACTCCACCGCAATGCGGCAGCCTTGACCCAGCAGGTGACGAACTTGATCCGCAGTAGCGTGAGCCAAACGCCCTACAGAAGGTGCAGGGGATGGTGCGGTGGGATGGGACGAGGAGCGTGGAGCAGAGGCTTGGGGTCTGGATATTTCACTAGAGGGTGCTGTGCCAGCCCTTTTCCCGGGTCGGTGCACCATTACTTCGGCCACGCGCCGCTTAGCTTTGGGATCAATGCCGACAATACGGACATAGTCGCTGCTGTGCTGCTTAAGAAGATTTTCTATCGTAGCGATCGCCTCTCCAGCCTGACGAATTTGTAAGCCTGGAACACTCTGCCAAGAGCTGGTACGGAATCGGCGTTCATCGGCATATTCCACACCGATTTGACAGCCCTGAGCCATCAGTTGACTGACTTGCTGTGTGATTTCACGATTCAGTTGGCCACTGTCTACTGGAGCACCGTAAGCTGCGCTAGCACGGGTTGATGCCATGGCAACGTCTCTAGGCGCACTCGCTGTTGAAGTAGCGGCTGTTTTCTTTTGATCATTAGGACGCTGAATAATAGTCTCCGCTACTCGTTTCTTAACCTTCGGATCAATCCCAATCAAGCGGACGTACTCGCCAGCATGTTCGACCATGCAGGCTTCTAGTGCTGCTAACACCTCTGGCTCACGAGTTGCCTGAATGGGGCTGCAACTTTGCCATGAGCTAGTTTGGAAGCGCCGAGCATCAGCATGTTCTGTGCCAATTCGAGCTCCCTGCGCTAGCAACTGGCGTACCTGGCTTACCAAATCGCCTTGCACTCGATAGTGACCATTGCTGGCGGCTGACCCAGCCGAGGTGTGAGATGGTACAGATACCTTAGCTACAGGGGCTTGCACAGTTTTATTCCCAGGACGCTGAATAATCGTTTCAAACACACGCTTTTTGACTTTGGGGTCAATGCCAATTAAGCGAACGTACTCCCCGGCATGCTCAGCGAGACAGGCATTCAGCGCTGAGAGAACCTGACCCTCTTGGGTAGATTGAATCGGTGCGCAGCTTTTCCAAGAACTAGTTTGAAAACGGCGCTCATCGGCATGTTCTGCGCCAACTCGGTAACCTTGTGCGAGCAGTTGGCGCACCTGATTCACCACATCGGTATCCATATTTCCTCCATATGCATGGCTGTGAGACGTGCTACTGGCGATGGTCGAAGCTGCTGGCTGCAACTCCTGATAACTTGGGTCGAGGTATGCAACCTTGTTGAGTGGCTGGGCATCCGATCGCAAAAGTCCACTGATTCCCGCAACATGATTAACAAACAGTTGATCGCGTTCCTGTACATTGGGCAATTGATCGGCCTGCCGCTGGCTGGTAATCACTGCGCCAGAGGGAACAAGTTTGCCAGGGGGAACCTCAACATCTTGAATCAGGGCATGCATCATCACAATGCAGCCTGACCCAATTCGGGCGTTGAAAATTGTGGAACGAAAGCCAATAAAGCAACCATCACCGACATAGGCGGGGCCATGAATCAAGGCCATGTGGGTGATCGAGGTGCGATCGCCAATCCAGACGGAATATGGATTGCCATCGTCGCCAATGACACGCCCCTGCTCTAGTCCATGAATAATAACGCCATCCTGAACTGTGCTGCGATCGCCAATGTAAAACGGAAATCCATCGTCAGCCCGAATCGACGTCCCTGGTGCGATTAACACGCCAGCTCCAATGCGAACATCCCCAGTCAAACTAGAAAACGAATGAACGTACGCGGTCTCATGAATTTGGGGCTTGGCCAAATCTTGCAACCACGGCGTTGGAGGACTCGCATAATCTTGGACAACCATATCAAATGCTCCCAATCACTGTGGCCCAATCACTATGCATGGAGACAGGAGCGACAACAACCAACACGACGGTATCTACTGCCCCAGCCGATCTTGATCGCGCTTGCTGTAGAGCAAACGACTTTCAACACCAACCGTATCAATAATGGCAATAACCGCCGCATCAACCGGTCGCGCTTCACTTCCCGGCACCTGACGAGCTGCGCTACCGTAGCTGACTAATACCCACTCGTTCACTCCTGCCCCCACATTGTCCGCCGCCACCTCGTACCCAGGCAAAGGCTGTCCATCTTCATCAATTCTCTGTAGAACCAGAAACTTGATTCCACGTAGACTGGGCTCCTTCTGGGTACTGGTGACAGTCCCAAGCACTCTAGCAATTTGCATTCGACCTAGGGACGGTTAAGAGGACGAATACCACTGACACTTTCCCGGAATGGCTCTACAGCCTCGGTGTAGCGAATCGGCAAAACGTATTCCAGGTTTTCGTGAGGACGGGCAATGATGTGGGTGGAGAGCACTTGTCCACCATTAACGCGCTTGACACTCTCGATGCCTGCGGCCACGGAAGCCTGTACTTCAGACACATCCCCGCGGACTATAACGGTAACGCGACCGCTACCAATCTTTTCATAGCCCACCAGGGTGACGCGAGCGGCTTTCACCATCGCATCAGCGGCTTCCACAACGGCAGGAAAACCAAGCGTTTCAACCATTCCAACTGCAATTGCCATCGTACTTAACTCCCTTCCAAAAACAAAGTTCGATCGATTTACGTGAGACCCAAAAAACTTAGTGAATTCAGCTAACCAACAAACTTAAACACACCGCAACCTGAAGTACACTTCTATCCGTTCCTACGTCCGAAACTGATCAACCGCTTCGGTGTAGCGAATAGGTAGAACATATTCCAGGTTTTCGTGAGGACGCGCAATGATGTGGGTAGAAACCACCTCACCACCGTTGACGCGCTTGGCTGATTCGATGCCAGCAGCCACCGACGCCTGTACCTCAGACACATCCCCACGGACGATAACGGTAACGCGACCGCTACCAATCTTTTCGTACCCTACTAAAGTGACACGAGCGGCTTTCACCATCGCATCAGCGGCTTCCACAACGGCTGGAAAGCCCCTCGTTTCAATCATTCCAACTGCAATTGGCATTACTGCTCTCCTAACGACTCCGATTCTTTCTTATAAGAAAAGCTGATATCCCCAAGCAATCACTCAATTTGAGCCATACCATTCCAATAATTAGGCCAATAATCAGGAATACTAGGGATTTTGTTGACTCATCCTCAGCATACGGGTGCTGTGTATCCTAAATCAATATAAAAACCGATGATAGTTCTAAATTTGCGGCATTAGATGTGCTTATGAACATTGATAAACCATGAACATACCCAGACCAGGCAACGGTTTATCTAACCTAGTCGTTGAGTCTGCTGGATTTGCTTCAACAAATGTGACAAAAAAAGGAAGCAATCTAACTGGAATAAACACCCAGCTTGCCCTCATAGAAAGCATTTCAGATTAACTGAGATGCAAAATAGTAGGACTTTGTGAGCACTGTATAGTTATGATTTTGCCCTTAATCATCATAAGGGGTTTAGGGATCAAGTTAAGTAATTTATTACTTAAACATAAGTCGCACTTATACACTCAAGTTAGCAATTCTCCATGATTGTTTTTCAAAACGAAACAGTTTATTGTGTAGAGCACGATCAGTAAGCTAACAATCAACATCTCTGGTGACACGATGAGGGCTTGCATGGGTCGGTTGATCGAAACAGAATTTCGATTAGGCTGTAATTAGTGATCTAGTTCTCGACACACTGTTTTGCAGTAGCAAGCTTTGGGTGTCTAGGTTGCTAATGGGGATTGCAAGTTTTTATTGTTGTTGTTTGGAGTCGCTCGAGGCAGAACCTACATGAACCAGTTTTTGCTGGAAGCAAGTTGGTGGATACCTGGCTATGGGTTGATTGGGGCTGTGTTGACGCTGCCGTGGTCGATAGGAATTATTCGTCGAACGGGACCACGACCTGCGGCATATTTTAATGTGTTCATGACGGTGCTGGCGCTAATTCATGGAGCCATTGCTTTTAAGTTGAGTTTGAAGCTAGACCCTCAGCCACTCTTGCTGCACTGGTTTCAGGCGGCTGGGTTGGATTTGTCGTTTGCGATCGACGTGTCCCCAGTCAGTTTGGGGGCAATGGAGTTGATCACTGGGCTGAGTTTATTGGCGCAATTGTTTGCGCTGGGGTATTTGGAGAAAGACTGGGCGCTGGCACGATTCTTTGCGCTGATGGGCTTTTTTGAAAGTGCGATGAGCGGGCTGGTGTTGAGCGATTCGCTGTTTTTGTCCTACGCTTTGCTGGAAATGTTGACGCTTTCTACCTATTTGTTGGTGGGCTTTTGGTATGCCCAACCTTTGGTGGTGACAGCGGCACGGGATGCATTTCTGACTAAGCGTGTGGGGGATGTTCTGTTGTTGATGGGTGTAGTAGCGCTGTCGTCGATGGCTGGGAGCTTAAACTTTCAAGACCTTTATGAATGGTCAGAAACGGCTAGTTTAACGCCGCTGGCATCAACGTTACTGGGGCTGGCTTTGATTGCAGGGCCGATCGGTAAGTGTGCCCAGTTTCCCCTGCACCTGTGGTTGGATGAGGCGATGGAGGGGCCTAATCCAGCGTCGATCTTGCGGAATTCAGTGGTTGTGGCCTGTGGTGCTTATATTCTGATCAAGCTGCAGCCGATTTTGATTTTGTCGCCTGTGGCGTCTACCACGCTGGTAGTGCTGGGGGCTATGACGGCGATCGGCGCATCCTTGGTGGCTCTGGCACAAATTGATATTAAGCGAGCCTTATCCCATTCCACCAGTGCCTATCTGGGTTTGGTGTTCATGGCAGTGGGGCTGCAATGGACAGATGTGGCACTGTTGGTGCTGTTTGCTCATGGAATCGCCAAAGCACTTTTGTTTATGAGTGTGGGAGCCATCATTGCAACGACCAGTACGCAAGACATCACAGAGATGGGGGGGCTGTGGTCGCGCATGCCTGCGACAACGTTGTCGTTTGTAGTGGGGGCGATCGGGCTAATTGGCCTGCTTCCTATGGGTGGATTTTGGGCGTTACTGAGTGGTGTGAGTACCTTTTGGTATGAACAACCGTTACTTGTGCTTGTAGTGGTATTGGTCAATGGATTAACGGCTTTGAATTTGATGCGGGTATTTCGGTTGGTATTCCTAGGGACTCCGCAACCAAAGACTCGTCGCGCTCCAGAAGTGCCGTGGCAAATGGCTGTGCCTATGGTGTCGCTGGTGATTGTGACGTTGCTGGTGCCTGCGATGTTGCAGCGTTTACTGTTGTTGCCAGATTGGGACTATATGAACCAGGGGGCAGCTATGTTGCTGGTGGTTTCTGGACTGGTGGGTGTTCTTCTGGGCAGCAGTATTCGGCTAAATCGTGCCTGGTTACGCCCGATTCAGGTGCCTTTGCGATTTATGCAAGATTTGCTGGCCTATGACTTTTACATCGATCAGCTTTATCGAGTGAGTGTGGTGTGGGTGGTCGATCGACTATCCCGACTCAGTGCCTGGTTCGATCGCTACATAGTTGATGGTGTGGTTAACCTGGTTGGCTTGGCCTCCATCTTCACAGGCGAGAGCCTCAAGTACAGTGTTTCTGGCCAGTCTCAGTTTTATGTATTGACCATTCTGATTGGTGTGAGCTTGCTGGGGATGCTACTGGCTTACCGCATTTGGTAATGCCTTTTGCGTCTAGGCCATTTTGTATAGCTGACTGAGTTGTTCTGACCCATTAGAACGTATTGTTGACCTAACCTGTAATATTCTCCAGTTGTTTATGTTGAGTGCCTTAATTTGGGTTCCTTTGCTGGGGGCTTTGCTAATTGCCACATTTCCCTTGAACCACGCGGAAAAGCATGCTAAGTCGATCGCGCTTACATTCGCAGGGCTTTTGGTGGTGTGGTCAGTGGTTTTGGCTATTCGCTTTGACGTAACCTTGCCAGGATTGCAGTTTCAGGAGTCTTTGCCCTGGGTTGATGCGATCGGCCTTACCTATCAATTGGGGATAGATGGATTGTCGCTACCGTTAGTGCTCATGAATGCTGTTCTAACATGGGTGGCAGTCTACAGTACCGACGAGTCAATTCAGCGGCCTCGACTTTACTACAGCCTGCTTATGCTGTTGAATGCGGGTGTGGCAGGTGCATTCGTAGCGCATAACCTGCTGTTGTTCTTCCTGTTTTACGAAATTGAGCTGATTCCCCTATATTTCCTAATTGCCATTTGGGGTGGTGCTCGGCGTGCCTACGCTGCCACTAAATTCCTAATCTATACGGCTATCTCTGGCATTTTGATTTTGATTGCTTTCCTGGGGATTACCTGGCTGAGTGGTGCCTCTGATTTTGAGTACGAGGCAGTGCGGCTGCAAGCTTTGCCGTTAGGTACGCAAACGTTTCTATTGATAGTTCTGCTAATTGGCTTTGGGATCAAAATCCCACTCATGCCGTTTCATACCTGGTTACCAGATGCCCATGTGGAAGCGTCAACGCCTATTTCGGTGTTGCTGGCGGGTGTGCTGTTGAAGTTGGGTACCTACGGTATTTTGCGGTTTGGTCTGGGTCTTTTCCCAGAAACTTGGGCGTTGCTGGCTCCTGGATTGGCTATCTGGGCAGTGGTCAGTTGTTTGTACGGGGCGCTAACGGCGATCGCCCAGACAGACATGAAAAAGATGGTGGCTCACAGTTCCATTGCGCACATGGGCTATGTACTGCTGGCAGGGGCAGCGGCAACTCCCCTGAGTATTTTGGGGGCGGTGTTCCAAATGGTGAGTCACGGTTTGATTTCAGCGCTGCTGTTCTTGGCCGTTGGCGTTGTTTACAAAAAAACAGGGACACGGGAGATTAGCGTGCTGCGAGGGTTGCTGAATCCTGAACGTGGCTTGCCGCTGATTGGCACCATGATGGTACTGGGGGTAATGGCGAGTGCAGGCATTCCTGGCATGGTGGGTTTTATCTCTGAATTCTTGGTGTTCCGCGGCAGTTTTACGGTGTTTCCGGTGCAAACGCTGCTGTCTATGGTGGGAACAGGGCTGACAGCCGTTTATTTTTTGTTGCTGGTAAACCGGAGCTTTTTTGGTCGTTTGCCCGATCAGCTTTCAAGTTTGCCACGGGTCTCTTGGGCAGAGCGATTTCCTTGTATTGTCTTGGGGTTGGCGATCGTTATTCTGGGACTGTACCCTGGTTGGCTGTCACGGTGGAGTGAAATGACTACTACGGCTATGTTAGAGCCACCTGCCACAGTGGTGACTGCGCCAGCGTTGGCAGTCCCTGTTGATTGACTGGTGCAATGGTAGTGAAATTTGCCCCCCATTTGTTAGTCGCAATGTCCCAAACCGGGCGAACATCTTGCTAGGCTTGAATTGGTTGCGTTTCTATTGGTGCTATGGTCAGCTCACTTCCCTTACCTCAATCAACTCATGCACTTGGTTCAATCGTTGAACGTTTAGAGTCTGGCGGTGCCTTGTTACCCGACTCTCCCAGTAATGTTGTGGAAGTAGTGGGGGTGCTGAAAAGCTATGGTGTTGTCCTGGACGCTTATTGGCGAAATTTGATTTACATTTCGGAACATCAGTTCCTTAAGCTGTTCCCATTTTTCAAGTATTTCAATGATGAGGTGACGGTTGGTAAGTTGTTGCGCCATTGGTGGCACGATCGCATCAACTACGAATTCGCTGAATACTGCATGAAGGCGATGCTTTGGCATGGGGGTGGCCGTTTGGATGCCTACTTGGATACACCAGAGTTTAGCCAGCGAGCTCAGGCAGTGATCCAGGCCAAATTGGGCGGTAACATTGTCATGCAGGGGTTGAATAAAGCGTTTTCTGAGTTTTTGCCGGAACAAGTGCGGCAACTGTGCTATTACAGCGTGCTGGGGCAGTTCTGGCGAGTCATGAGCCCCATGTTTCTGACGTTATCAGATCGCTACGATCGCGGTGAGATTAAAACCATTCAGGACGTGGTCAACCATGTTTTGGTTGGGCTACAAGATGCTGCTGACAAGCCAATTACCTATGCGGTCAATGTGGGCGATCGTTCCTATGACATCATTCCTGCGTCTGCCGGACTAACCTTCTTGATGGATGCAGCGGTTCCCTACGTAGAAGCAGTGTTCTTTCGATCGTTCCCATTTATGGGAACTGTTTCCTACAATGCCCAAGCTGGACAAATCTCTTCAGATATTTCCCGGTTTAAGTACGGTGCGCTCTACGCCGATCCACTACCCATTGGGGGAGCGGGGATTCCCCCAACGCTGCTTATGCAGGACATGCGGCACTTTATCCCAGACTACCTGCACGAGGTTTATGGAAAATCACTGCGTGGAGAAGAAGACCTTAGGGTTCACATTTGCCAGAGCTTCCAGAAGTCTATGTTTTGTGTGACAACAGCTGCTATTTTAGGTTTACTCCCCCATCCACTGGACACAGTAGATGCCTCACAACGTCAGGCCAATCGACTCTACTTAGAGCATTGGATGGATCGAATGATGGATTCTCAGTTACCAAGTGTTCAGTCTTGCGATATTTTTTAAAGAACTGATCCTGAATAATCGCTGTATCAGCACTATATAAGACCTGTGCATCTGATTAATTTGGCGTTAGGGTATTTAACAAAGGAATCGGCTGATTCAGTTGCTATGCTTACAACTGAATTGTCTACTCATTAACAACTGTTGCTGGTGAATTGTCTCCAGTAGATTATTCGGATTAATCATGCTGCCTTGCCACGAGTGCATTTGCTTAGGTGTACACAGGTCTATGCCAACATACTTTACCCTAGACCTTGCTGGGACTATCCTGGCAGTCACTGAACCAGGCATCTACGAACTTGGATTGGAGCCAAATGCTGTAATTGGGTGCTCCTTTAGCGAATTGGTTGTTGAGTCTCAGCGTGAGTCAGTACAGCAGCAGTTATTGGCGATCGCTGCGTCAAGCAAACTAGAGGATCTTGCTCCATTTGCAATCCATAGTCCGCAAGATAACTCATTGCGCTTTGCTAAAGGTCAACTGCACTGGCTACAGTCTGGTTCAAGTGTATCAATGCTGTTAGTCTGTGAACCGTGCCCTAGCTCTCTGGAGAACGGAGAAGTTGCTGCTGACTCCCAACAGCTTTCGCTTCAGGCTGCTTTGGAATCTGCTCAGATTGGGGTGTGGAGTTGGTCGATGCAGTCGGATCAATTGAGGGTGTCAACCTCCCTGGCTAGAATGTTGCAGCGATCGGACTCCACAGAACCCCTAACCTTGCATAAGGCATTGAACTGTGTGCATGAGGACGATCGCCTAATCTTGCAGCAAACGATTCGGCAAGCCGTGATTGATGCCTGTGACTATAGTTTGGAGTGCCGAGTCTTCCGCGGAGATGGTGTCCTGCGATGGCTAGGCATTCGTGGTCGGGTGTGTTACGACTCAGAGGGTAAGCTAGCAGAAGTGATTGGTGTGGCTCTTGACATTACCAAGCGCAAGCGAGCCGAAGAAGCGCTGCGTCAGCAAATTGATCGGGAACAGTTGGTAGCCGCAATCACTCAGCACATTCGCCGTTCGCTGAACCTGAAACAAATTCTGGAAACAACGGTGACCGAGGTGCGCCACGTCCTGCAAACCGATCGAGTCTTGATCTTTCGGTTTGATGAGAATCGGAACGGTACAGTGATTGTCGAGTCAGTCGGCGATGGGTGGATGTCTCTACTGGGAACAACGCAAGACCATTGCTTTACCGACTCCCAATCGCAACTGTATGCCCAAGGTCACACCAGTGTGGTGGATAACATTCATACGGCTAATCTTGCTTCCAGTTACACCGATCGCATGGTCTCTTACGGGGTGCATTCAGCGTTGACCGTACCTATCTTGCAAGCCGAGATGCTGTGGGGTTTGCTGATTGTGCATCACTGCCACAACCCGCGCAAGTGGTTGACGATCGAAGTGGAACTGTTGGAAAAGCTGGCGGCACAGGTAGAAATTGCGATCGAACAGTCTGAACTGTATCAACAGGTGCAACGGCTGAATGCTGACCTAGAGCGCCAAGTCCAAATTCGTACGGCTGAGTTACAACTGGCGTTTGAGTTTGAGGCAACGTTGAAACGGATTACCGATCGCGTCCGCGATAGTTTAGACGAGCATCAGATTTTGCAAACCGCTGTGCGGGAACTTGCCATTGCTCTGGGGGTCACTGGCTGTAATGCCTCGCTCTATGACCTGGAAATGCGCACCTCGACCATTTGCTATGAGTACACTGATACCCTAGCTCCTTTCCAGGGGCGAATAGTGCAAATGGCCAATTTCTTAGAAGGCTACAACCAGCTTTTACGGGGTCAATTTTTTCAGTTTTGTTCACTAATCCCCAATCCTGTGCGTGGACGGGTCGCTATGCTAGCCTGCCCCATGCTGGATAATCAGGGCGTTTTGGGTGATTTGTGGTTGATTAGCCAGCAATATCGCTCTTTTAGTGAGCAGGACATTCGCCTAGTGCAGCAGGTGTCTAACCAGTGTGCGATCGCCATTCGTCAAGCTCGTCTCTACCAGAAAGCTCAAGCCCAAGTTGAAGCTCTAGAGCAACTCAATCGGCTCAAAGATGACTTCCTCAGTACAGTTTCCCACGAACTGCGAACACCCATTTCCAACATCAAACTGGCCATTCAAATGCTTGACATCAACCTCAGGCGCATGAATCTGCTAGGTGATGAAACTAGCCCTGGCGGCCTGAGCAAGTACTTTCAGATTTTGAACGACGAATGTCGCCGAGAAATCACGTTGATTAATGATTTGTTAGATTTATCCCGGTTGGAGTCGGGGGCAGAACCCCCCTGCCTAACGGTAATTAGCCTGCAAACCTGGGTTCCTAAGTTGGTGCAGCCTTTTATGGAGCGAGCTACCAGTCAGGGACAGCAAATTCAGATTGATGTTCCTTCCAACTTGCCAGCAGTGACAACAGATGTATCTCGCTTGGAGCGAATCTTATCTGAACTACTGAACAATGCCTGTAAATATACACCGAGGGGAGAAACAATCACGGTGACGGCAGCTATAGATGGTTTGCGTAATCAGGCGGCACCTATACCGGAAGCTGTTGATGATTTGATGCTGAATCTGTCAGTAAGCAATTCTGGGGTGGAAATTTTGCCTAATGAATTGGAACGAATTTTTGACAAGTTTTACCGGATTCCTAACAATGATCCTTGGAAACATGGGGGAACTGGTCTGGGGTTAGCGCTAGTGCAAAAGTTGACTGAAACTTTAGGTGGGACGGTGCAAGTCACTAGTTCGCAGTTAGTCACCTGTTTTATGCTGGAGTTGCCTTTGAGTGTGGCAGAGCAAGGGCAACGCTTAATTGCTGCGGGGAACCCTGGATAATTTTGCGGCAGGCTGCGATCGAGAACCCAGAAATCGTACACTATATGATTGCAATCCCAGCATGCTTGCTAAGTTAGATTTTGGTTCGCCCCTATCGTGATATGAGTGCAACGCAATTGAACAGCTTACCGGTTGACTCCTCTAGCTCACCTATTCTAGATAGCTTGCCTAATCCATCTGTGGCCGATGGCATCTGTCCCCGTCGCGCTCAGACCCAAATTGACCTGATGCTACTGGCGATCGAAGCTCTAGAATTAGGCGGTTCGGAAGCCATTTTGCTAGTGGCAGAGGAAATTGGTGTGCAGGACATTATTAAAGATCGGGTAACGCTATGGCGCTTACGCAACACCAATCCGCTGCGACGCTACTACCAACGGCGATCGCTTAGCTTCACCGAAGCCAAAGCCCTAGTGCTGGTAGGGTGTAACCTGGCGCGTCGGCTAACAGTACTGATTCGGCAATTGCTGTTGGCGCATCAACAACTGGCAGAAAAAGATCTGTCGGCGGATCACCATTTTCGTTTGGCCGACTATTTAGAGCGCTTCCGTGCCCATTTTCGATCGCGGATGAATCCGCGGCGATCGGCAGTAATGGCTTACCAATCTGATGAGTCTCTTAACCAACTGGCACTTTTCTTGTTGACACAACTGCTGTTTTGCACAGGAACCTACGGTGCTCAGCGCTATTGGACTAGCTTGTTTGATGGAGAAGTAGCATGACAATTCAGCGGCAATATAGCCTGCCCAACTGCACCCTGGTTCTAGAAGGCATGGGTGATACTTTGACCGTGTCTCCTTCTAGCGGGCGGCCACCCCTGTCGATGCTGTTTAATGCTGAATGCTATTTTTCTGGGCTGGAAAAGCCTTTGACAGGAGGACGTGACTTTTTGGAAAGCCTAGTGACAGCCGTTAGCCAGTACGCCCAGGAAGTGCTAAGTGGGATGTCAGGGCAACGATCGCAGCCAGGAGAAGCGACGATGGTGCAGTTGCAGCGCCTCAATGCCGATCGCCATCGCTTGGTTGTGAAACCACCAGGAACTCCTGCCGAGGTTGAGCTGAACACCGTGCAACTGTTCGATTTGGTTGAAGCTGTTGACCAAATGCTGGCTGACACGCAAACGCTGCCAGACCTAGCACTGAAGCTAAGACCCCTGTCACGACGGCAAGTTACCCGTACGGAGCCTGCCACTCGGCAAATCCTGCCCGCTGCGATCGGAGCATCCAGTCTGGCTGTAGCAGCAGCAGCACTGTTTGCAATTCCAACTCCACAAATCAAAGAACCCGAAACTCTCTATCCACGTCCCGGTGCTACGTCCACCACAGCCCCAAGCAGCAGCACTTCGCCCCAAGCAGGTGCCTCTCCAGGTAGTTCACCTAAGCCTACAGTCAGTCCTGGTGCCAGCCCCAGTACGTCTCCCGATGTGAGCCAGCTTGAAACAATTTTGACGGCGACCTCAGAGATCAAAGACAGCCAAGATGTAGCCAAGTTAGGGGAATCGCTGCGGGAGAAAATTGCCCAAAAATGGACTAAGTCACCCATTTCCAAAGATCTGGTGTATCGCTTAGGTGTAAATCGGCAAGGAGCGATTATTGGGTACAAACCGGTCAATCCCGATGCGGCAATTAACGCTAGAGAAACTCCCTTGCTAGATTTGTTGGATTTGAAGGCGGCCAGTGCGCACAACCCTACAGAGCCGATCGCCCAGTACAAGGTGGTGTTTACTCCCAGCGGTAACCTGGACGTGTCCCCTTGGGGCGAGGTAGCAGCCTCTGTTCAAAACAAAGGGCCTGAGATCACAGACTCTGCGGCGATCAAAACGCTGCAACCTAAGCTTTACGACCAAATTGACAAAGCCTGGAAAGAAAAGCCTGTTTTCAAAGAAAGCCTCACCTTCCGGGTGCGGGTCAGTTCTAATGGTTCTATTCTCAGCTATCGCCCTGAAGGGAAAGCAGCGATCGACTATGGTACTGGAACGCCGCTCCCTAATCTGGGTAGCCTCGAAGCTGAGGGGAATGTACCCCCCAAGGGAAACTTTGCGCTGTTCAAAGTGGTGTTTAAGCCCGATGGCAAGCTAGAAGTAAGCCCGTGGCGGGGACAACAACCATAGCCTCTCTGTTAGGAATAAGAATTCTCAATCACGCTAGGATAGGCCAGAGGTTAGGCGGAGTTGTGCTAGAACGCAGGTAGGCAGGCAAGCGGATGAACGGTCTGAACTTGGGACTACTGCTGATAGGGTTGATAGGGTTAACTGGATTTACCCTTTCCAACTGGTCAACCGTACTGCCGCTCACCTTTCTGGGCGTTTCTCTGGCTGCGCAGCCGTTGCCAATTTGGGTGCTGGGGGCGATCGCCGCAGGCTCACTCACTACGATCGCTGTTAATAGTTTGTTTGCTCTGTCCAACTACGCCACAGCGCGAGGGATGCAGGCAGAGTTTAAGCAAAACCGTCAGGGCTTCTGGAATCGGTTTGAGACAGATGGCCCAGAGAAAGACCGATTAAAAACTCCCTGGCCAGGTCGATCGCAACCGCGTCCTGACTACGTTGCTCCTGAACCGCCGCCACGTTCCCCCGAACCACCACCGCGCAAACCGACTAACTCTATGGATGATTGGGATCTGCCACCCCAAGTCGATTGGAACGATCCACCCTCCCCCCGCGATCGAGCGTCAGCCACATCAACTCAGTTTTCTGGCGAACCCCCGCGATCGGTGTCTTCAGTTAATCGGGCTGAGCATAGTCAGGCAAATAGCCAGCAGCGCGATCGTCCTCCAGTCTCCCCTCGCTACCCAGAGACGCCACCCTCTGAAAAGGTGGTTGATGCAGACTACCGCGTTATTATTCCGCCCTTTCAAGGTACGGAAACGCCCTTTATTCCACCGCCTTCTCCCCCGGAAGAAAGTGCCGATGACTGGTTTGAGGATGATGCCCAGGGGCGACGCTGAAAACTAACCGCTTGGGTTTGGCTTTGGTTCGTCTTGCCCCTGGATGATTTATCAATCTGGCCTTGCCTTACTGAGTGCGTCGGGCGATTTGCCGGTGCACTGACAACAGTTCATCCTCACGAATTGCCCACCAGAGCTGGATAGCAACTGCTTCAGAGCTATGAATCTGACCATACTCCCGTTCGGGAAATAGGCGGGCAAAGCGACGATCGGCAAGGCGATCGATATTGCCATGACTCAGGTCTAGCGATTGCTGCAACTGATACTGGAGGGTGGAGCCGTGGGGCGGTTCAAAGGAACCCAATTTGCTTCGTACTTGTCGCCGCAGGCCATAGAGCCGACCTATCACCTGTTCCGATGGCAAGTTACCCCAACGGTAGGAATGTTGCAGTACTTCTCGACGCAAGGCTTGGCAGAAGTTAGTAGATACGCCCAAGCGATCGCACTGGGTACTCTGAGCAACAACAACAGCCTGTGCTGGCTGAACTGGTTGACTAGGTGCGACCTCTGCCGCTGCTACGGGCGCAATCCACAGCGATCGCAGCAAAGACGAGGAAGGGTAGCGGCGATGGGGTTGAGAGGTAGGTTTAGCTTCGCTGGCCAGCAGAAAGCCAATCAACAAAGCAAATACCCCCAGCCACACCACAAAGTTAGAATCCAAAGGCCGAAACGAGTATTCATGATTGCATTTGAGGCAAACGTAACGCTGGCTATCGTTGGGGTCGGGGACAAACGGGCATTGCTGTTGCTGGCAGTCTCGATCGCAATTCGGCGGTTTCATCATGATCTATCTCCTTCAAGAAAGAAATCAGACCAAACACAAACAGCCGAAGAGATAAACTTGCATCTCTCCGGCTTGCGTGGGACTTTCACCCATCCGAAGTCCGGTCATTAGGTTGTTTTGTTCAACGGTGCCAGTTCTGTCAACTGTGCAGTGCAGCAATCCTGCGGGACAGGAATAAGCCCATCCCAAACTTGAGTTAATTTAGATAGCGGAGTCGAGTCCTCTCCTCACATCAGCATCCGAGAAAACAAATCGGCGATAAACGGCTTCCCTGACTACAGCGCCGATTAAGTCCTTCCGAATTCGTTCAAATTCAATTTCCAAGCGTCCATAGCCGGTTTCTCGCAAGATTTTAAGTAGAGCAAAATCAACGCAGGTGGCTAGGTTTTGGGGCAGGCGGTGGGGGTAGCCAGTTGTGCCCTGCGCGATCGCGTGACGCACCTCTTCATGACTAATTTGGTAGGGGTAATAGGCAGAGGCTCGCAAAGTTAGTTGCAGAGTTTGGTTCACTTGGATACTGTCGATGACGATGCAGCCATAACCAGTTTCCTGGCAAATTTGCAGCACAGACTGCTCTACTAAATGCATGAACTGTAACAGGGGGATGTTACTCGGATGTGACATGCTTGTGACCTCGCATTGGATTGTTATGTAGGGCTCATTGCTTTGCTTCACTCATAGGATCCGTTTACAGAGCACCCAGTAGAATTTGGATTGGGGTGTTGCAAACGACTGTAGTATGTGAGAAAAAATATGTCAAGTTCTCACATAAAACTGATTGTTCTCCGTTGTGCGATAAAGTGAATATAGCGTGTGAAAATTGGTGATGCTTGATCCGGCTAGCTGTGCTCACATCAAGTTGAGTGCGATCGATCAAAATTCCTGTAGTAAGCTTACTAGTGCGCATTCCACTAAAAAGCTGCGTAAGCTTTGATGGAGATGATACAGACCTGCACGCTAAAGGTGCCTACTTTAGGCTAGATGAGGCTACGGTTACCTGAGGTTAGAGTCCGATTTGTATGTTGCGAATCTCACTTCCCATTCACTAAGTGCAGTTTTGTGAGTCAGATACTCATGGCACCGAATTCAATTCCACGGGACTTTCTCCAGTCCTATGCTGATGAACACGGGATTTCGGCTGCCGAACTACAGGTGCTTCTGTTAGCGCTGGAAGGGGCTTCCACTGGCTCGATCGCTGAGCAGATTGACCTCTCCCCCATGGCCGTGCGTAAGCGCCTAGGCGAAATTTATCGCAAGCTAAAAATTGCCGAAGGTCGCAGTGGCCCAGGAAAATTTGCAGAACTACGAGCGCACTTGGAACAAGTGTACGAATCTCGCCAACGGCTGGCGGTAGACGCCAAGTCAGACTGGGGAGAGGCTACAGCAATCGATACCTTTTATGGGCGTAACGATGAGCTTCGGCAGTTAGAAACCTGGATTTTGGACGATCGCTGCCGTTTGGTTGCTGTTGTCGGCATGGGCGGCATGGGCAAAACGGCGCTGTCTTTGGAACTGGCGCAGCGGCTGGAGCCTCAATTTGACCGAGTTGTGTGGCGATCTCTCCTCAATACGCCAGACCCGCTGCATCTATTACATGACTTGCTGCTGATTCTGGCGCGACCAGCTATTCCGGCGATGCCAGAAACACTAGAAACCATGTTAGATGGCTTGTTGGTGCAACTGTATCGATCGCGCTGCCTGATTATTTTGGACAATGTGGAATCAACGCTGAAAAGTGGTTCCCTGCAACGAGAATATGAACCGCGATATCGAGGCTATGGGGAGCTATTCCAACGGGTTGGGCTGGGACGACCCAATGATCCCACGCACCAAAGCTGCTTAGTACTGGTGAGTCGAGAGAAACTGCCCGAAATTGTGGCACAAGAAGGAGCCACATCGCCCATTCGTTCCCTAGCACTCAAAGGCTTGGACACGGAGAGTGCTCGCAAAATTTTGATTGATAAAGGCATAACTGGTACTGCTGCTGATCAAGACCGGCTGGTGAATCAATACACGCGCCATCCCATGTCAATTAAAATTGCTGCCAACACCATCCAGGAGTTATTTGATGGCCACATTGCAGAGTTTTTGCAGCAGAGTCCATTTCTGTTTGGCCGCATCAGTGGCTTGATTGATCAGCAGTTCAAGCGCTTGTCCCCGCTGGAACAGGAGGTAATGGTTTGGCTGGCAATTAATCGGGGCAATCCAGGAGAAGGGGTGCGGATTACGGATTTGCAGCAGGATATTTTGCCGCCGCCATCGTTGCCGGAGTTAATTGAGATCCTTAACTCTCTGGCACAGCGATCGCTGATCGAGAAAAATATTGGCACGTTTTCCTTGCATCCCATTGTGTTAGACTACGTCACCCATCGCTTGATTGACCAAGCCTATGAGGAAGTGTGTAACCCCGAAGTCCTTCCTCAGGTGTGGGTGCAGTATGCCTTGATGAAGGCGCAGGCCAAAGCCTATGTGCGGGAAGAACAGCAGAACAAAATTCTAGAACCCCTGCTGCAACGACTGCGTCAAACCCTGACGAGTGATGCGGCGATCGCCCAGTGCTTGATGCAACTGCTGGCCATGCTACGGGGCAAATCTTCCCAGGAGATGGGCTATGCCGGGGGCAACGTGATTAACGTGCTGCAACGACTCTCAGAAGACTTGAGCGATCGCGACTTTTCTCGGTTAACGATTTGGCAAGCCTATCTGCCTGATGCCACGCTGCACCGAGTCAATTTTTCAGGGTCGAATTTGGCCAAATCAGTGTTTGCTGAAACCTTTGGAAACATTTTGTCTGTGGCCTTCAGTCATGATGGCAAGCTACTAGCGACAGGAGATGCCAAAGGGGATGTGCATGTGTGGCAGGTGGCTGAGGCCGAACTTCAAGGTAGCTATCACGGACATCGGGAGTGGGTACGATCCGTGGCCTTCAGCCCCGATGGAACACTACTGGCGACAGGGAGTGATGACCACACGATTCGTTTGTGGAATGTCAAAACCATGCACTGTTGCCAAATCTTGCTGGGGCATGAAAGTGCAGTCTTTTCAGTGGCCTTTAGCCCCAACGGGCAGTGGTTGGCATCAGGCGGTAGCGATCGCACTGTGCGAGTCTGGGAGGTGGAAACGGCATGCTCTGTGAAGCAGTTTGTAGCGCACGATCGCCTGGTACGCTGTGTTGCCTTCTCACCAGATGGTCAGCAACTGGCAAGCATTGGCGGCGATCGACTGCTGAAACTATGGGATTGGCAAGCGGGTCTTTGTCGTAGCACCCTCGAAGGGCATGAGCGTAGCCTGCGGGCACTGGCCTTTAGCCCCGACCATCGCTACGTAGCGACAGGAAGCAGTGACCAAACCATTCGCCTGTGGGACATTCATACCAATCGCTGTGCCCAAGTGTTCAGAGGCCATACGAATCGGGTACTTTCCATCGCCTTTAGCCCCGATGCGACCTTCCTGGCTAGCGGAGGGGATGACCAGACAGTGCGACTGTGGGAGGTAGAAACTGGCAAACTACACCACACCTTAGCTGGACATAGCAGTCGAGTGTCGTCGGTGGCGTTTGCAGTACCCCCTGAGCATGACAATCATACCCTCATTCTGGCCAGTGGCAGCGATGACCAAACCGTGCGGCTATGGCAAATTCCTACGGGCAAATGCCAACATACCTTGCAGGGCTATACCCGCAGCTTTCGAGCGGTGGCCTTTTCGCCTCGTCCGGCGATCGCAGATCCTCCTGTAAACTACCTGTTGGCTAGCGGCAGCGATGACAAACTGGTGCGCCTCTGGACATGGAACCGAGAACAGCAAACCTGCACCAAACGATTGCTGCAAGGACACACAGGGCGAGTGTGGTCTGTGGCTTTTAGTCCCGATGGCAGCATTTTGGCCAGTGCCAGCGATGACAAAACAGTACGCCTTTGGGATATGCAGACGTTTCAGTGTCGTCAAATTTTGAAAGGTCATACGGACTGGGTGCGGGCAGTGGCTTTTCACCCAGATGGGCAGTGGCTAGCAACGGGCAGTGATGACCGTCGGGTAGGGTTGTGGCAGGTGCAAACGGGGGAACCTGTGAAAGTTCTAGAAGGCCACAAAGACTTTGTTTGGGCACTGGCGTTTAGTCCCGATCGCCAACTGTTGGCCACGGGCAGCCACGATCGCTTAGTACGACTGTGGCAAGTAGGTAGCTGGGAAGAAGTAGGGGTGTTGCCAGGACACCAAAATTGGGTGCGAGGTGTTGCCTTTAGCCCCGATGGGCGGTTGTTGGCAACCTGTAGTGGCGATCGCACAGTGCGCCTTTGGAATCCCTACACCCACGAATGCCTGGATCATTTACAGGTGGCCAGTCGGGTGCGATCGATTTCCTTCAGCGCCGATGGACAAACCTTGGCCTGCGGGAGCGAAAATAAAGCCATCACACTCTGGCACTTACACTCGGATCAACCACCCCAACTGCTGGAGGGACATCAAGAATGGGTACGTTCAGTAGCCTTTAGTGACGATGGGCAAATCCTAGCTAGTGCTGGTAAGGACGAAGTAATTCGGTTATGGCAAGTGAGTACAGGCGAGTGCCTAGTCAGTTTGCGATCCGATCGTCCCTACGAAGGCATGCTGATTCAAGGGACAACAGGACTGACGGATGCTCAGAGAAATTCACTAGTAGTGCTTGGAGCTCAAGGCTAGTACTTTACCAACAGATAACACTCAACCCACAGGTAGAAGAGATTGAGGCAAATAGCAGGCATCTACAAACTAGAAATCCAGGAAAGTCGAGCAGAACTGAATACTTTGCTGGAAACACTAGATGGTAAAACAAAATCGTGACATTATGACTTTTGTGGATGATTCGCTCATCTCTGCATCCTACGCCGCAGAGCAGCGTAGAATTATCCCCTAGAGCTTTAAAAAATCAGCATATGAAGATATTTCCTTACACTCTGTGTGTTTTACTTGGACTCACCGCAATCTTAAGCAATCCAGTCGTGGCAAGCGCCTGTACACGAGTGGTCTATCAAGGCTCTGAGGGGCGAATTCTCACGGGTCGGACAATGGATTGGAAGCAAGAAATAATCAGCAATCTCTATATTCTCCCACGCGGGATGCAGCGGGAGGGGGCAGCCGGAGCCAACTCCCTCCGTTGGCAGTCAAAGTACGGCAGTCTGGCGGTTACAGGCTACGACATTTCAACGGTTGATGGTATGAACGAGGCTGGCCTTGTTGTCAATGCACAATGGCTTGCTGTGGCAAAGTATCCCAAAAACGACAAGAAGGCTCCGGGGCTATCCCTGTCTATCTGGCCGCAGTACTTTCTGGATAATTTCGCAACTGTTGCAGAAGCTGTTGCCTATCTACGTAGCAATCCATTCAACGTCTACACAGGCGAAAATCCTGTTCGACCTGGTACGCTTGCGACTATACACTTGTCGCTCTCAGATGCAACTGGCGATAGTGCAGTCTTGGAATGGGTTGATGGTAAGCAACGTATTCACCACAGCCGTAACTACCAGGTAATGACCAATGAGCCTCCCTTCCAAGAGCAGCTTGCTATTGCTGAATATTGGCGACAGGTCAATGCCCTCACATTTCTACCTGGCACTAGCCGTGCATCCGATCGGTTTGTCCGTGCCAGCTTTTACATCAACGCTATTCCGAAGGTAGACGATGCACGGGTTGCTGCGGCTGGGGTATTTAGTGTGATACGTAATGTTTCGGTACCCTACGGTATTAGCCTATCTGACCAACCCAATCTTTCGACCACACGCTGGCGTGTCGTTGCTGATCACAAAGATAAGCTTTTCTACTTTGAATCAGCACTCTCACCTAATGTCTTCTGGACAGATCTGAAAAAAATTGACTTCTCGCCTGCATCTGGTGTTCGCAAGCTGGATCTAGGGGCGAATCAGACCAACTTGATGGTGGGTGAGGTTTCAGGTAAGTTTGTGCCAAGCAAATTATTCGTGTGGGCACCAGCAGACTAAGGGCTGTGACCTTTCCAACATTAGGACTCTAGCTGGAATTGACGACAGCCCCTAGCAGTCAGGCAGGAGGTTTAGGCAGCCCCGTTGAGGATGCCATCTTTTTTGGCCATTGCGATCATTAGGTCAATTACGCGATAGGAGTAGCCCCACTCGTTGTCATACCAGGAAACAACCTTGAAGAAGTTTGAGTTCAGTTCAATGCCAGCACCTGCATCAAAAATGCTGGAACGAGGGTCGGTTTTGAAGTCCATTGAGACAACTTCCTCATCGGTGTAGCCCAGGACACCAGCCATTTCACGTTCAGAAGCGCGTTTTACCGTGTCGCAAATCTCTTGGTAGGTGGTAGCTTTTTCAGTTTTGAAGGTCAGATCTACTACGGAAACATCTGGGGTAGGCACCCGAAACGCCATCCCTGTAAGTCTGCCTTGCAGTTCTGGTATGGTTAGGGTAACGGCTTTGGCTGCTCCCGTAGAAGAGGGAATGATGTTTTGGGCTGCCCCGCGACCACCGCGCCAGTCTTTTTTGCTGGGGCCATCGACTGTAGGCTGAGTAGCTGTCATGGAATGTACTGTCGTCATGAGGGCTTCGGCAATGCCAAAGTTGTCGTGCAGCACCTTTGCCAACGGAGCTAGGCAATTGGTAGTGCAGCTTGCGTTGGAGACGATCGTATCTTTGCTGGGGTCGTAGTTTTCGTGATTTACGCCAACAACCAAAGTTGGCACCTTTTCTGGGTCTTTGGTTGGTGCAGAAATGATGACACGCTTGGCTCCTGCCTGGATGTGTTTGGAAGCGCCTTCATGGGTGGTGAAAATGCCAGTTGACTCTACCACATAGTCAGCTCCAAGCTTGCCCCAAGGCAACTCAGAAGGTTCCCGCATGGCCATACATGGAATGAAGTGGCCATCAACAAGGATGCCGTCGTCTTTGGTTTCTACTGTGCCCTCATAACGACCGTGGGTAGAGTCGTATTCCAGCAAATAGGCTAGGTTATCCGCGGGTACAAGGTCATTGATCCCCACAAATTCAATATCGGGGTTTTTCATGCCAATGCGGAGAACCAATCGACCAATGCGACCAAAGCCATTAATACCAACTTTTAGCTTAGCCAAAGCCCTATCTCCTTTTTTCCATTTCGTTTAGTCAGTTATTTACTTTGCGTTGACCAGCTATCTGGGTTAGCGCTGGTTTTGTGTTGCAAAAGGACGATCGTTCGGGTCAGTTGCCAATATTAGGGCTGGTTAAACCGCAACGCACAGAGGGAACGATCGTGCTCTGAAGATCTGCGTTGTTGGCGTTCAGTTTATCCCTAGTTCCTTGCTAGGTTCTGTTTCCCACCCTACTTTGATAAGTGCAAGAGCTGGAATACGAACGGTATTGGAATTGCCCAAATCCATTGGTGACTGTCTGGCATGAGCCTGTGGGAAGGGAAAAGCTAAGTTGTCCCTTCAACTTCAAGGTAAGTGGGCAACCCCAAACGTTCTCCGCGGAGGAAGTATGCCAACTGGACTTAGGACTTTAATGCCAAGCTAGCAACAGGCCCTAAAGCATTTGCTTGAGCAAGCGCATGCGGTTGGAGTAGCTCTGCATCACCTTGAGAGCAAACATGGGGGTTTCCTGCACAGCAAACAGAAAATGTTCGCGATTAATGGAGGCCAGTTTGCACTCGGTTTTGGCGGTTGCAGTGGCCGCACGAGTACCATCGGGGTGTACTAGCGCGCCTTCTCCAAATACGTCGCCTGTCTTGAGTGTTTCTACTGCTTGGCCATTGACCACCATGTCAACCTCGCCTTCCAAGATGCCGAACATATACTCTCCAGGTTGACCAATTTCAAAGATGACCTCGCCAGGCTTATAGGTTTTGGTATCAGTCGATCGCGCTTGAAAAACTTTGACGGTTTCTGCAGGTTCAAGCATATTAGAGGTTTCTCCTTAAATAAACAGATGTATGGATATACGTCCTGTAGTGTATGGGCGAGACGATTCGGGAAAGGTTAATGCAGAATTAAGACTTACAGGCTGGCAACAAAGCTAAAGGTTTACTTAAGGCAACGTGTTCCAGCAGACATTAGCTAAGGTTCTGCTTAACACATTACAGGCTGATAGCTAGCTAAACGGCCTGTGATTGCTATGCAGCAAGTTTTGTTAGAACCGCTGTGCCTTTACTAGCCGTGCATCAGGTAATTACCGTGGGCTTGTCCATGCCCGTATTGGTACGAATTTGAGCCATCTCTTCAGCAATTTGGATTAGGTCAGCCAGCGCAACTTGGGGATCCAATCCTTGCTTAGCAACATCAGGCTCGTACCGTTCCAAATAAAGGCGCAGGGTTGCACCCTGGGTACCAGTGCCCGATAGGCGCATGACAATACGAGACCCATCGGTAAAGCCAATGCGTACCCCTTGATTCTGGCTGATGCTGCCATCCACTGGGTCGGTATAGCTGAAGTCATCGCAATACTCAACTTCGTAAGCACCGTATTGCTTGCCCTTCAGGGTAGGCATGAGGTTATGCAGGTTGGTCATCAGGGTTTTGGCGCGATCGCTGTCCACAGCTTCGTAGTCGTGCCGAGAGTAGTAGTTGCGACCATAGGCTTTCCAGTGGTCGTGCACGATTTCTTCTACCGATTGCTGCCGTGCGGCCAAAATGTTGAGCCAGTAGAGAACTGCCCAGGGGCCATCCTTTTCACGAATGTGGTTGGAGCCAGTGCCAAAGCTTTCTTCGCCGCAGAGGGTTGCCTTGTTTGCATCCAACAAGTTGCCAAAGAATTTCCAGCCCGTGGGGGTTTCGTAGGCTCCAATGCCGAGTCGCTCTGCTACGCGATCGGCTGCGGCACTGGTAGGCATAGAGCGGGCAATGCCAGCTAACCCGCTCTTGTAGGCCGGGATGTATTGGGCGTTAGCAGCCAACAGCGCCAGACTATCGCTGGGGGTGACAAAGAAGTGGTTACCCAAAATCATGTTGCGATCGCCATCGCCATCAAATGCCGCCCCAAAGTCTGGCGCATTATCACCAAACATTATTTCTACAAGGTCGTGGGCGTAGACCAAGTTAGGATCGGGATGGCCACCGCCAAAGTCTTCCAAAGGAACACCATTTCGCACTGTGCCAGCGGGTGCCCCTAGCCGTTGTTCAAAAATACGGTGAGCGTAGGGGCCTGTCACAGCGTGGAGTGAATCAATGCACAGGCGAAACTTGCCATTGGTGAGCAGTTCGTGGATGCGATCGAAATCAAACAACGATTCCATCAACTGGGCGTAATCATTCACCGAGTCGATAACTTCTACCGTCATTTCCCCCAGCTTGGTGCTGCCCAGTTGCCCCAAATTCAGGTCAGAGGCTTCCAGAATTTTGTAGCTGTCAATGACTTGGCTGCGAGCAAAAATAGCCTCCGTAATCTTCTCTGG
>Ga0224722_1000062_pt1 | contig 56920 bp, 54 predicted proteins | sample Balambano_FR1_Me_FD_161646 | JGI IMG/M metagenome (GOLD analysis project Ga0224722, IMG submission 161646) | Freshwater sediment microbial communities from Lake Towuti, South Sulawesi, Indonesia - Balambano_FR1_MetaG | ecosystem: Environmental > Aquatic > Freshwater > Lake > Sediment | place...
TTCATCTACATCGAGATCTTCTACAATCGTCAACGTATCCACACTTCACTGGGCAGCCGCAACCCAGCAGAGTTTGAGGCGGCGGGCGGAAACTAATCTCTGTGTCCACTACATCGACACAGGCTCAAGTCCCCTTACTTTTCCTTGCTCACTTTCTACACCGGCACATAGCGCAACACCACAATGCCTACACACACCATGTTCGCAAAGCAGATTTTGCTGTCTATCACGATTGATGCCAAATTGAATTGCCCACTGCTTCTGTGTGTAGACCCCCTGTAGACCTCTGTTCGCTAGTCTGCACGTGTGATTCACACAAGGAGACAAATGAACAGAGCGTTATTCAAGACTGCGGCGGCGCTGTTGGCCGCTACCATCCTCGGTGCAGGCTGCACCTTTCAGCAGCCCAATCCCAGCCCGAATCCACAAATTCCTTCGATCACTCTCAAGGGCGGTGACTTCAACTTTGAAGGGCCGCCACAGGTGCAGGCTGGCTTGGTCTCGATCACCTTCGAGAACATCGGCGATGAAGTGCACCACTTGCAACTGGTGCATCTGAAGGACGGCCTCACCTTCGAGCAGTTCCTGGCTGAGTTGCCAAAGGGTGAGGCCGCGATGCTGGCGTCACTGCAAGGCATCGTCGGCGGCGTCGGCCCGCTCGACCCTGGCGGCAGCGGCCGCGTGACGGTGGAACTGAACGCTGGCACGTACGTGCTGTTGTGCGTCTTGCCCAGCCACGACGGCGTGCCGCACCTGGCCAAGGGCATGATCGCGCCGCTGATCGTGAAAGGCGACGCGCCGGCCAACCAGGCTGAACCCGTCGCCGATGCCGCCGTGCGGTTCAAGAACTTTGCATTCGAGTTGCCTGCCGAGATCAAGGCCGGCCCGCAAACGTGGCAGGTGTTCAACGATGGCCCGCAGACGCACGAGATTGCGCTGGTGAAGCTGGCCGAGGGCGCGACGCTCGATGATGTGCTCCAGTTCGACGCGGCGCACGCGCAAGGCGAGCCGCCCTATCAAAACATTGGCGGCTTTCAGGGCATTGACCCCGGCAAGACTGGCTGGTTGCACCTTGATCTGGAGCCGGGCACCTACGTCGCCATCTGCCACATCCCCGACCCGGCCAGCGGTGAGCCACACAGCATGTTGGGCATGGTTCAAACATTCACAGTGAAGTAAGAAGCAAATTGTTCTTCGGCACCGGCAAGCCCGATGGCACAGCTGTGACCGAAGACGAGCTGAACCAATTCGTGGATGCCGAGATCACGCCGCGCTTCCCCGATGGCTTGACGGCGTTGACCGGCTACGGCCAATTCAAGAATTCGGCCGGCGTCATCATTCAAGAGCAGTCGGTGATGCTGATCCTGCTGTATCCGCCCACCATGCGGGAAGCCAACAGCCGCATCGAAGAAATTTGCAGCGCCTGCAAGGAGGCGTTTGAGCAGGAGTCGGTCTTGCGCGTGGACAGCTTTGCACGTGTGTCGTTTTGATGCAGCGACGCACCTTGGGCGTAGAGAAAAGGCGAGTCACACAGTTGTGTGGCTCGCCTTTTTGTATGCACGGTGTAGACCCCGGCTTGCTAGTGTGGTTGCATCATGAAAACCAATTTCAAATTCACCCCAGTGTTTGCGCTGCTGTTGGCAGCCCTGTTGTGGGCCATGCCCATGTCGCCCCTCGGTGGCAGAGTCATGCCGATCTGCACCGATAACGGCGGTCTGTGTCAGCCCTTCCCGCCGACAGCTTGAATGTAGTTCGCCAATTTTTTGATCTGACAATGCTCAGTTGCACATTTACAAATCTGCGCGAAGCCAACGAAGCCCGATCAATCGGACTGAAGGCGCAAGCCCAGGTTTGCAACTGAGCAATCTGACAACCTTATCTACACGCGGCCACGCCAACTTCGGCGTGGCCGCGCTCTCATTTCACCTGGTCACAGCGGCAACAACATCGTCATACACGTCCAGCGTCTCATCCACATCTTGGTCACTGAGCGCATAACACAAGAACCACGGCTCGGCGTATTCGGGATCGGGCATCACGCCGCGCGCGCGCAAGCCTGTGGTGATTGCACTCGACAGCGCGTCGTTTGAATACTTCGCGGCGGCGCGGTAATCGCGCGGGGCGTCCCCGGCTTCGCTAGCGATGATGACGCCAAACAACGCCGGCACGCCGGTCACGTTGTGTGGGATGCCGTAGCGGTTGAGGATGGAATGAATGCCGACCATCAGCCGCGTGCCGCGGGCGTTGATCGTCTCAAACACCGGCTCAGATTCCATCACCCCCAGCGTGGCGCTGGCTGCTGCAACCGAGACGACGTTGCCGCAATACGTGCCACCCTGGCCGACTGCGCCAGGTTCGATGGTCATCATGAACTCGTCTTTGCCGGCGATTGCGCCGATGGGGAAGCCATTGCCCAGTGCCTTGGCGTAGGTCACCATGTCGGCCCGCACGCCAAAAAACTGCTGTGCGCCGCCGGGAGCGATGCGGAAGCCGGTCTTGACTTCATCCATGATCATGACGATGCCATGCTCGTCGCAAAGACGGCGGATGCATTCCAGCCAGCCCCTGGCGGGCATGATCGAGGCCAGGTTGCCCATCATCGGCTCGACGAAAATTGCGGCGATCTCATGCCCCTTGTCCTTCACTGTGCGTTCGAGCATCTCAAAATCGTTGAAGGGTAGGGGGATGACCAACTCGCGGACGTGATGCGGAATGCCGCTGCTGGTGGCCACTGGTATGGGGTTGCGGCGTGACCCCATGGCGCTCACCGGGCTGCTGGGCGTGCTCCACATCACCGCGTCGTGCGCGCCGTGGTAGCAGCCCTCGAACTTGATAAATTTCTCGCGGCCGGTATGCGCCCGCGCGATGCGCAGCGCGTGCTGGGTGCTCTCGCTGCCGCTGTTGGTGAAGCGCACTTTGTCCGCGCCGGTCATGCGGCAGATGCGCTCAGCAGCTTCGATCTCGTGCACGTTGGTAAGCGCAAAGGTGTTGCCATCGCGCATAGCCTCGGCCACAGCCTGCATGACGGCGTCATGTGCATGACCCAGGATCACCGGCCCAAACCCGAGGCGGTAGTCAATGTATCTTTTACCGTCCACATCCCAGATGTACGCGCCCTTGCCACGGGCGACTACCTGGGTGTCGGCCTGACCCCAGTAACGAAAATTGGACGACACGCCCCAGGGCATGACCGCTTTGGCGCGGTCAAACCAGGCATCGCGCTGCGTATGTTCACGCGCGACTGAAGCTCCGCCTGCTGGTGCCATAGCCGGTGCGTTCGCATCGGCCATAGAGCCCGCGGCAGGCGTCACTAAACTTTCCATCGGCAGGTTGTTAACGAACTCTTGAGTAAACATGAATCTCCTTAAACTTGAAGTGGAAAAACAAACGTGCCATCCCGCCGCGCGGAATGGCACGTCACCAAACTCACACCAAGAACCGATCAGCTCGATTTACAACACTCGCATTCTCACATTAAGGAAGCAAGCCGTTCAAACCATCAGCACCCAGCACGGCGTTTTGCGAATCGCGAACCTTCCGCGGGCAGGCTGAACACGGTTGAACCTTGCTAGGCACCGCCAGACGATGCCGACGAAGCGGCAGACTTGACGTCCTCGGCCGCTTTTTCGATTTGCGTGTTTGCGTCGGCGGCAATCTGCTCGGCGCGTTCGCGCGCCTCTTCGATGATGCGCTCGGCGCGGCGGCGGGCGTCGGCAATGGTCGCCTCGGCGCGTTCGCGCGCATCCTCCAGGCCGTCCTGTGCCTTGTCGCGCAACTCATTGCTGGTCTTGCTCAGTTGTTTGCGCGTTTCCTCGCCGCTCTGAGGCGCCATAAGCAGCGCCGTCGCAGCACCGATCAAACCGCCGATCAACACGCCGGCAAAGAATGCGCCCATTTGCCCGCCTGAATCATTCTGTGACATGGGTCTTCTCCTTGAATCTGTCGTCTTGGCAACGTCACTGCCCGGTGCGGCTCTTGACCTTTGAATTGGCCGAGCGCGCCATTTGCTGCACACCAGCCACGAAACTCGCCACCTTGATCGTCGGCTTGGCCACGTTATCGCTGACGAATGTGGTTGTGCCGCGCACCGTGTTCAATGTGGTCTGCACGTTGTTCAACATGGGCACCACTTCCCCGCGCAAAAAGCTGATCAACTCCTGCACACGATAAATCAGCACCACCAACAACACGCCGATAATCACGCTCATCACCAGCATGCCAAACGCCGTCAAAATGAGCACGATGTCGCGGATGAGCGCCGTGCGGGCTGCATCGGATGCCAGAAAGATCACTGCTGCGATCAGCAGCACCACAATCACGACGCCAACGATGGCCGCCACGATCGCCGTTTGCTGGTTGACCTTCTTCTGGGCGCGTAGGCTGGCTTCAGATTGAACGCGAACGGGCTCAGCAGGGGCAGGTTCGGGCGGAGGTGGCAATTGCCCTGTCCTGTCGTCCATATCCTTAAAAATCAGTATAGCACAGCGGCTTTATGCAAAGCACTGTCGTGAATGCGGCCTCGACGCATGTTTATGTGTCGAGGCCGCTCACTGATCGTGCTTACTCGCTTACTCGCGCCTGCGGCCGGCTAGAAGCACGTAGTACATCAACTGGGTGATGGCTTGGGCCGCGGCCGCCACATAGGTGAGCGCGGCCGCGTCGAGCACAGCCTTCGCGCCTTTCATCTCCTGCTGGTTGAGCAGGTTGTTTTGCTGCAACATGGCCAGTGCGCGTTTGCTTGCGTCGAATTCAACCGGCAACGTAACAATTGCAAATATCGCCGCAAGGCCGAAGCCGATGATGCCGACCCACATCAGGGCTTCGCTCTGAAAGAGCAGGCCGGCCATGAACATGAGCGGGCCAACCCAGCCGCCGACCTGCACCGCCGGCACGATGGCCCCACGCAGCTTGAGCGGGCCGTAATTCTCCTTGTCCTGCATAGCGTGCCCTAATTCGTGCGCCACCACGGCCACAGACGCTACCGAGTTCTGTTGCGAACTCTGCGACAGCGCCACCGTCTTGCTGCGCGGATCGTAATGATCCGTCAGGTGTCCAGGGACGCTGGTGACGCCTACGCTCAACCCGTTGCGGTTAATCAGGGCCTGGGCAGTGGCGATGCCGTTGACGCCAGTGCTGGTGGGCACTTGAGCGTACTTCGCGAATGTGCTCTTGACCTTCCATTGCGCCCACATGGCCAGGATGAGCGGCGGAATCGCAAACACAAAGTAGATTGGGTCAAAGTAAAACATCGTCAGTTTCCTCCTATGTCTTGCTCAGGACTATACCCACTTTTGCGGCGCGCGTGCATTAGAAATGTGTTGACGCAGCGTAAGATTGGCCGGTCGTAACGTCAGGCCGTCGGCCTCAGAGCCGCATGCCCGTGTCCGCCCGGAACAGGTGCACGGCGCCGGGGTCAACGTACAGCGCCAGCGGCCGGCTGAGCGGCACGTCCTGATCCAGCGGCGCGCGCACGACCAACCGTTCACCGGCAATCGTGGCATACAGCAACTGGATGCGCTCCGACGGCAGGCGCTCGGCCAACTCGAACGAGGCGACAATCGCGCCGGTTTGATTCGTAGGGGCACAGGTTTCGATCACACAAACGGTCATGTGCTCTGGCCGGATGCCGACGATGACCTGCTGACCGTCCACGGCGAAATCGGACAGGCGCGGCGGCGTGGATAACCATGTGCCCAGCGTATGCACACCGCCGCGTTCGACCACGCCGGCGAACAGGTTCATCGGCGGCAGGCCGAGGAAGCCGGCTACGAAGGCATTTACCGGGGCATCGTAGATATCGCGGTAGGCACCGACTTGCACCACGCGGCCCTTGTCCATGATAGCCATCCGGTCACCCATGATCGTTGCCTCGGTCTGGTCGTGGGTCACGTAGAGTGTGGTGATGCGAAAGCGGTTGATCAACCGGCGAATTTCGATGCGTGTGGAAGAGCGAAGTTGCGCATCCAGGTTGGAGAGCGGTTCGTCGAACAGCAACAGCTTGGGATCGCGGCAGATGGCGCGGGCGATGGCCACGCGCTGTTTCTGGCCGCCCGAGAGCGTGCTGGGTTTGCGGTCGAGCAACTGGTTGAAGCCGATGCCCATGATCTCGCTGGTCTGGCGCACGCGCTCGCTGATTTCTTCATCGCGCTTGTGCATTTTGAAGAAGAACGCCAGGTTGCCTTTGCTCTCATACTGCGGATACAGCGCGTAGTTCTGGAAGACGATGCCGATGCCGCGGTCTTTGGGCGGCACATCCTGCATGTTTTGCCCGCCGTAATACACCGCGCCGTCATAGCTCTCCAGCCCGGCGATCACGCGCAACAGCGTGGATTTGCCACACCCGGATGAGCCGAGGATGACCATGCTCTCTCCATCGTGCACATCCAGATTGACGCCATTCAACGCCATCACACTGCCCTGGGGCGGTGGGTCATCCGAGCCGCTGTGACCAAGCGTTGCGCCGGAGCCTTCGGCTGGCCGGTACATTGCGCGCAGCGAAGGCGTGTGTGCCGAATCGAAGCGCTTGCTCACGTTGACGACACGAATGCTGGCCATGTGCGGAATGATAATGTCGTCCAAACTGGTATTTCAATTTGGTAGCGATATGAGTCAACCGTCTGAATGTGACCCGGAGATTGTCCGGCTGAACACACGAGCCACGCTGCGCGATGTGATGTCCATCCAGGTAAAGGACGATGCACGCCTCGTCGTGCAAAACCCCGATGGGCCGATCGTCATCCTGACTGGGCGCGCCTTGCGCGAACTGATTGGCATGTTGCACAGCGCGCCAAATTGGATGCTGGCCGAAGCGATCTTGGACGCGCCGCTCGGCGCGCTGCTGGCTAAGAACCTATCTCTAAAGCTCACACTTGCGCCAGCAAATGATGGCGCACGCAAAGGACAGTAACGCCAAATAGTTGCAGGCTTTCTTCTCCCATCGAATCAGCAACCGCCTGAACCGATTGATCCAGGCATGGGAGACTTCGACGACCCAGCGCCGCGCTTTGCGGCGGCCGGGCTTGCGCTTGCGTTTTTTTTGCGTTGGCTTTGTCCGGCACATGCAGTTCATAGCCATAGGCCTGACCCACCTGTTGGCAGGGTTCACCGCTGTAGCCTTTGTCCAAGCACAGGTGTGGCGGCGCATCTTGATCCGTAGGCGGAGACTCAATTTGTTTGGCGGCCAGGGTCATGTCCAATAGCTGGGCGTCGGGTGTATTGGCACCGCTCACGGTCAGCGCTAACGGAAGGCCACCTCCATCCACCAAGACGCTGCGTTTGGTGCCCGTTTTGGCGCGATCCGTCGGGTTTGGCCCTGTTTTCTCCCCTCCCAGCGGTGCCTTCGTCATCGCGCCATCGACCGCTTGCCACTGCCACACGATGCCGCGCACCTCGTCATATTCCGTCAAGCCGGCTTGCCACATCCGTTTGAATACCCCGGCGTTTGTCCAGTGCTGGAAGTACCGATGCACTGTTTTGCCTGACCCATATTCTTTCGGTGTCGCGTTCCATTGACAGCCCGTGCGCAGCACATACAGTATCCCGCTCATGATGGTGCGCCGATCCGCCGCGGGACGTCCGCCTATGTGCCGCCGTTTGCTCCCACGTCCTCGATAGCGCGATTTCGGTTTGGGCAGCAGCGGCTCGATCCGCGCCCAGAAACTGTCCGACAGTTCCCAACTTTCGACATCTGCATACTGTGTGTGTTGACCTGTACTCATCCCTTCACCTTACGCGTCCCGTCATTGATTCTCGTTGGAGTTTAGAGATAGGTTCTAAGCTGGACTTTGTCCATCGGTTGACTGTCCAAGCATCAATTCAACCTTGTCTTGATGATTGATCTTGCTTTTCATCATGTCGTCTGTCACATAGGACATTGCAGAAATGCTGATAGTTTTTGACCGTCTTTCTGAGAACCTCTCGATCGTTGTCCAAATACCGCAAAAGCAAGAGGTATGCATCACTTGCACCATTTCATCGAATGTAGTTGGCTGCTAGCTAACTGACACTATTAATTTGGAGATGGACAAAGTCCAGCTAAGCCAGACGATTCGGCCGCTGACGAAAACAGAGATCCAGTTCTCGACTCCGGGGCAGCAGTGTTGGCGCGCATTGGCGTCTCGCCGTCGGAGTTAGAGTCAACGGGCGAGGCAGCCCAACCTCCCGCCGAGATATTGCCACCTGCGCCGGAGGTTTCAAAGGGCATACTCGACTTGCTATCAGGTGCGGGAGGGGAAGTAGCCGCCCCAGAAACACCACCCAAGCCGTTGGTCGTCACAACGGGGGAGGCCTCTGTGGTCGAGTCGCTGGGCCTAGCGGAGCGGGAAAGCATTCGGCTGGATGTGGCTACGCCGGAAAGCGCTATCGTGGATCAGTCGTTCGATGTGGCGGTGGCGATACGGCAGTTGGCATCGCCGCCGCTCAAGGTGGACGACCTCGTCAAACTTACTTCGACCGAAGGGGCAATCTTCCGCGCCACGACCACCGACATCGTGAAGTATCGCGTGGAACTGGAAGCCAAAGATTGCCACGTTGAGCCTGAGCGATACACATTCTTGCTGGAGAAGGGTCGAGACTCCTTGGTGCAATACTTTCAAGTGACGCCCAAGCGCGCCGGCAACATCTCGTTGGTCGTCAATGCTTATCAGGCCGATGAAGATGTTCTGGCCGCCACGACCCGCGTGCGCCTGACGGCTTCGATGCAGGCGGTGAATCCAGCCGATTTTGCAGGGCCGGATGGCGACCTCGGCATCAAGCTCTACGATGTGTTGAGTGGCGATGCCTTCTCGAGCGAGGACTTGCAGGATATGGCTTTTCGCCTGGGTGTGGATTGGGACAATCTGAGCGGCGACACAAAGAAAGCCAAGGCGCGTGCCCTGGTGCAGTTCTTCACGCAGCGCGGCGCTTTGGCGCGATTGGTAGATGGGGTGAAAGCGGCGCGCCCGGACGCCGCCCTGTGACTGTCACGGCACAAGCTTTTCAATCGCGCCGATCACGGCGAATTTGCTCACTGGCCCTGAAACATCGCCAAGAATCCCAAAGGCGAACAGCGGACCCTGGGCCGAATCGTCCAGGTCAATAAACAGCCGGCCATTCGCGTCCACATTAAAGGCTTGCCAGCCGGCGAATTCGTAGGCGTTGTTCGCCTCGGCAAAACGATAGGCGATCAACCGCACACGCTCACCGGGACTGAAGCCATACAGGAAGAGGCGATCCCCATACGAGCGCATGCGCGGGCCCTCCGGCGCGCGCACTTCGATGCTGGTGCTGGCCGTAGCGCCATCGCTGCCCTTTGCCACAAAGGCATATTCGCCCGGCGCGTCCTGTAACGCCGTCTGGAAGGGCAGATCGAACTTGCCATCAGGCTCGACATCCGCCTGAAAGTCAAGCGTTTGTCCATCCGGGAGCGTGGCCGTGACGATGATCGCATCGCCGGGCTGCCAGTTGCAGCCGAGGATGTCGAGCGCGGCCATGAGTTCGACGACTGGCTCGTTTGGCGCGGTGGCGAATAGGCTCCGCTCCGTTGCCGCACCACATCCGCCGCCACCACCACCGCCGGTCGTGACCACCTCGGCCAGCACATCATCGGGCATAGTCAGTTGGTCTGCGTCGAGCGAGAACCCGACTGACTGCGGTTCTGCTGATATGGCTGCCTCTGCGGCGTCAATGTCTGTGCCTTCTTCTGCCGTCTCGATAACCTCTGCGGCGATGGCAGGCGCCTCGACAGATGGCTGTACTGTTGGCGCAGACGCTGGTGCCGTTGCGTTGCACCCGGCCAGGACCAGCATCATCAGCGCGATATACATGAGTGTGACGGATAGTGTTTTCATGTCTGGTTAGCTGGCCGATGAAGCGGCCCCGATGGCCGTGAGCGGTGCGTGAATTCTATTCCCGCCTCATTCCAGATGTGGAGACGGAGGTGTGATCTTGACCATTGCGCCGCCGCCGCGATTGCGGTTCAATCGCTGGCAATGGCACACCCGACCTTCTATCACATTGGCTTCGGACGCAATGACTTGGGCAGCGAGCCGCCGACGCTGGCGTTGTTGAGCGGTGACCCCGACCGCGCCAGCCACATAGCCCAGACGTATCTCTCGGATGTCAAACGCCTATCCGAGCATCGCGGGCTGAACAGCTACGTCGGCACGTTGCCCAACGGCCGGCGCATCGTCAGCGCGACCAGCGGCATGGGCGCGCCGTCGCTCAGCATCGTGGTGAACGAGTTGGTGCAGGTTGGCATCCGCACGATCATTCGCATCGGCACGTGCGGCTCCATCCAGCGTCACGTCAAACCCGGCAGCGTGGTCATCACCAGCGCCGCGCTGTGCCGGCAAGGGGCTGCGCAAGACATCGCTCCGGCCGAATATCCAGCCGCGGCCGATCCGTTTCTCACCGTCGCGCTGGCCAACGCCGCGCGCGAGTTGGGCGTGGAACACCACGTCGGCATCACCGCCAGCGTGGACACTTTTTATGAGGGCCAGGAGCGCAGCGAAAGCGCCAACCCACACTTGCTGCGCTGGCTGCGCGGCATCACCGATGAATATCGCCACCTCAACGTTCTGAACTACGAGATGGAGAGCGGCATGCTGTTCAAGATGGGCGGGGTGTATGGCTTCGCCGCCGGGTGCGTGTGCGGCGTCATCGCCCAGCGCACCGAAGGCGAAAGTGTGGTGCTGGACGCCAAGGCCGGTGCGGTGGAGAACGCGATCAAGGTGGCGGTGAGAGCGGCGGGTGAGAGCGGCGCAATGAACGTGTAGTCACCAGCATTCGATTTGGCCGGGATACGTACCATCAACGGCTTAGCCCGCGATCGGAAGCGGCGAATATCACATCTGTGTTATGAATATGTAAATTTACACTTATGAGAACGTGAAGCCAACTGTATTTTAGGTGCCCTCGGCTGCTCTCTCTGGGTGCGTGTTGGTGCGATGGATGCGCCAGCCGCAACTCAATCTAGCAGAGCAAAGGAGAGAAGCCGTGACACATCGCTTCAGGTTTGGATTGATCGTCGAAAGGCGCTATCTGGCTCAGGCCATGCCCGGTGCCGTGATTCAGGCGCTGGCCGATCAGGGCCATCATGTGGATGTGCTGTGCCCACAGGGATGCCACTTTGAATCCGGCACGGGCAGCCTGCATTGTGAGGACGGCGGCGCGTTCAATCTGAATCACTACGACGCGATTCTGTCTCGAAACCGCAATGCGCTGGGTCTGGCGATGCTGGCTTACGCCGATGCCGCGGGCATCCGGGCCATCAACACCCACGCCGCCACCCGCCAGATCCGCAACAAGGCCAAGATGGGCGTAGCGTTGAGCCAGACGGGCGTGCCGTGCGCGCCAACCGTCATGGCCGACGATGTGGCTTGCCTGGCCCGGCTCCCGCAGCACTGGTTCCCGCTCATTCTGAAGGCGACGTATAGCGATAACAGCCAGGGATTGCGCCTGGTTCGCCGTCCGGACGATTTGGGTGACATTTGCTGGCGGGATGGATTAGTGCTCGCCCAGCATTATCTTCCCAACGACGGCTTTGACCTCAAGCTCTATGTGTGCGGCGAGGCCGTATTCGCCGTGCGCAAGCCCTCGCCGTTCAACGGCAACCCGAATGCCTTGCCTCAGCCTGTGCCAGCTCATCCACATATGGTGGATCTTGCATTGCGCTGCGGCCGCGCCTTTGGCCTTGAGATCTACGGCGTGGATGCCATCGAGACCCCGAACGGCCTGATGGTGATCGAAGTCAATGAGTTCCCAAATTTCACTGGCGTGCCCAACGCAGGCGAACTTATCGCCGACTATGTCTTGGCGCACGCCGGGGAGGCTGCCCATGCCTACTAGGCGCATCGCACTGTACTTGCAGTCTTCAGCGGGCGACGGACGCCCGCACGTCAGCCCCGTGATGCACGAGGTTGTCGTGCGCTTGCAGGCGCTCGGCGTGAAGGTTGACTTGGTGGTGCCGGAGGCTGCGCTGCATGACGTCGCCAGCCTGCAGCCCCGGCATGACCTGTATGTGCTCAAGTCGAAATCGCCGCTCGCGCTCAGCCTGGCCGGCGCGCTGACGGAAGCCGGCGCGCGGGTCGTCAACACCTTCTGGTCAAGCAACCTGGCGCGGGACAAAATCGCGGCGACGGCAGTGTTGGCAGCCTTCGGTGTGCCCGTGCCGCCTTCCTGGGCTGCTGGCAAACCGGCTCACCTCCGAACGCTGTTGCACGATCGTCCACTCTGGGTGAAGCCACAGCGCGGCAGCCGAGGTGCTGGTGTGCGCCGGTTGAATGGGCCACACGAAATAGACGACCTCGACGCGCCTCAGGACCCCTATGGCCTGCCGTTGCCGCTGTTTGCCCAGCATGAGGCGCCGTCGAATGGCCGGGATTTGAAGGTGTATGTCGTGGGTTCTCATACCTGGGCCATCACGCGCCCGTTCCCGGCGCTGACTGTCGCAGACAAGCAGGGCCAACCAGTTCCCCTGCCGGAAAACATCCACGCGTGTGCGTTGAAGGTGGGGAAAGCGCTGGGTCTTGAAATCTATGGGGTGGATTTCCTCACTGCACATGACAAGTTCTGGGTGGTGGACGTCAACGCTTTCCCCGGCTTCAAGGGTGTGCCGGAAGCGCCACGCTGCATTGCGCGGCATCTGTTTGACCGCACCCGTGATCTCCGTGAGCAACAAATTGCAAGTCCGGCGTCGCAACTGGAACAGACGCCGCAAGGAAAGGTGATGTAATGAATCCATCAACGGCTGTTGTCTTCGGCGCTGGCAAGATGGCGGGCGGATTGCTTGGCCAGGTGCTCGCCCAATCGGGCCTCAACACCCTGTTTGTGGCCAGGCGGCCAGAGGTGGTTGAGGCGATCAATCGCCGGGGCGGCTATTCGCTGTGCATGGCGGAAGAGACGATGCGCCGCATCGCCATCCGCAATTGTGCGGCGCTTTCAATCCAGGATCACGATCGTGTGGCGCAAGCCGTGTCGGAGGCGGGTGTTGTCTTCACCGCCGTCGGCATTGACAACCTATCCGCCATCACACCTGCCATTGCCGAAGGTGTGTGGCGACGCAGCCAGAACCACCTCGCCCGCCCGCTCAACGTCATCGCATGCGAGAACCTGCCGGGCGCGGGAGCATATCTTGGGCATCAAGTGACAAGCGCCGCCCGGCTGGAACATGCCGTGCACATTGAGAAATCAGGCGGCTACTCGGCGGCCCTCACCCGGCGCATCATGACCGGCGGCGATGTGCAAGAGGGTGAGTTGACGTTCACGGCCAACGCCGATTACGACTTGATCATTGACCGTTCGGGTCTCAAGGGCGAATTGCCCGGCCTGACGGGCGCAGAATTCACCGATGAGTTTGCGGCAATGGTCATGCGCAAATTGTTTTTGCTCAACTGTGGTCAAGCTGTCGCGGCTTATGCTGGTTATCGTTTCGGCTGCCGCTTTGTGCATGAGGCTGCTGTTCACCCGGACATCGCGCCCGTGCTGCTCGGCGCAGTGGCCGAGGCGCAGGCCGCCCTCACGGCCGAATTCCCAAACCAGGCCGAAGCCATTGACCGGGATGCGCAGGAGGCGTTGGCACGCATTGCCGATCCGCGGCTGGCCGACATGGTCAGCCGTGTCGCCAGAGGACCGCGCCGCAAGCTATCGGCCCGCGAGCGCCTCGTCGGCCCGGCCCGCCTGGCCGGCCAGCACAATTTGCCCAACGAGCATCTGTGCGCGGGCATCGCAGCGGCTTTGGCATATGACGACCACGAGGACCCTCAGGCTGTGGCAATGCAGCAGGCCATCGCCATCTCGGGAGTCGAAAAGATACTCACCGAGGACTGTGGGTTGCTCCCTCACGATGACCTGGCCCGCGCCGTGAAGGAACGCTGGGCGCGGTGCGTGGCAGGCAAGGCTCGCTCGCATCACCGTTCGCCTGCGCTACAGGTTGTAGCGTCGCTCGACGCCATCGTGCAGAACGTCACGCGTGATCTCGCGCAGCGATACGACCCTGCTTTGGTCGGTGACGTCGTCACCCACGTGGCGCGGCAATTCGGTGAGGCGCGCGTGTGGAACTATGTGCCGATCTTCGTTAAGCGCCGTGCAGAGGAGAGGTTGCGCTGCACCCCGCAGGGGCATGGCAAGCGGGTGTGCTTTCTGCTGGAGCGAGGCTCACCACCCCGCACCAACCCCATCCTTGCCGACGTGTTTGCGCGGTTGGAGGCGCGCGGCGTGCATGTGACTGCACTCTATCCCGAGGAGGAGGCAGTGCGTTTGGACACACTCACCGTTGAGGCCGACGTCTACTTTCTCAAGTCGGACACCGAGATGTCCTTCAGCCTGGCAATGGCCCTGCAGAGCATTGGCGCGCGCGTGGTGAACGATTGCCGCGCCTCGGCGCTGGCCAAAGATAAGACGCTGGCGGCGGCCATACTGCACAAGGCTGGCCTCCCGGCTCCACCGTCCCGCATGGCTGCCCAGCCATTTCAATTGGCACCGATGCTGGCCGAAGGGCCGGTGATCTTCAAACCATATCGCGGCTATCACGGCGCTGGGATCACCGTGGCGAACACGTCCGCAGACCTGCCCTCGGCTGCGCTTTATCCCGACATCGTGTTCGCACAAGACTATCTGGCCAACGCCCGCCTCGACCTGAAGGTGTTCGTCGTCGGCGATGAGGTATTCGGCGTGCGCAAGGCCTTCTCCACCGACAGTTTCCTGCATGCTGGCGCACCGGTAGCGCTCTCGCCGCGAGTGGAGGATCTCGCCCGGCGCTGCGGCCAGGCCTTTGGCCTGGAGCTATACGGTCTCGATATTGCCGAGACGGACGAAGGCGAAGCCATCATTGACGTCAACACCTTCCCTGGCTATCGCGGTGTGCCGGACGCCGCGCAGCGCCTGGAGGAATACATCCTGCGCATCGTCGCCGCCGGGAGATAAGCGAAAGCGGACAACGCCGTGATCAGCCTAACTCGCATCGCGCACTCGTGGCGCGCTTCCACTCGCGACTTCGCCGCCGCCGTGCGCGCCAACCCCACGCTGGCGGCCATCTCGGCGGAAGGGTTTCTCACCCGCCTCGGCTTCGGCATGGTCGGCTTCGCCCTGCCTTTGTATGCGCTGGCGCTGGGGATGAACATCACCGAGATCGGCCTGTTGTATGTGCTGCGCACGGTCTCGACCATCTTGGTCAAGCCGGCAATGGGGTGGGCCGCCGACCGCTTTGGCCGAAAAAGTACGCTGGTGGTCGCTGTGACGCTCCGCTGTCTGGTCGGCCTGCTGTTCGCCTTCGCCACGCAGCCGTGGCACTTGTTTGTGATCCGCATCCTGCACGGCGCGATGACCGCTGCGCGCGACCCGTCCGCAACGGCCTTAATCGCCGAGCACGGCAGCCGCAGCCACATGGCCACGTCGTTTGCGTGGTATTCCACGGCCCGCGATGTAGGCCGTTCGCTTGGCTATGCTGTCGCCGGCCTAATTATCCAGTTCTATGGCAGTTACCAGGCCGTGTTTGTGATCGCGTTTCTGACCTCGTGCGCGGCGCTGTTCACAGTCATCCGCTACGTGCGCGAAAGCCGTGAGCTTAGCCGCGATGATAAACAGGAAATGCCGGCGCTCCAGCCGTCAGCGGTGCCGTCGGTAGCAGCGGCGCCCCCGTCGCCCGAAGCGCGGCAGGGCTGGGGCCTGTATCGCGGGCTGCTGGGCTATGCCATGCTCGGGTTGATGGTGGCCGGGAGCGCGGAGATGATGCGTGGGCTGTTCCCTGTCATCGCCACGCAATATGCCCATCTGACCGAAGGGCAAACTGGCCTGATCGTGGGTGTGGCCGGCATCGCTATCCTCGTGGCCGGGCCGTTCTTCGGATGGCTGTCCGACAACGTCAGCCGCAAGTTGACGTTGGGCGTGAGGAGCCTTGCCAACACCGTTTCTTCGCTGATCTACGCCGCGTTCCCCACCTTCCCTGGCTACCTGGTTGCCCGTGTGATGGACGACACGGGCAAGGCGGCCTTTCGTCCCACTTGGGGTGCCATCCTGGCCGAAGTCTCGGATGCCCAGCCGCGCCGTAGGGCGCAGACCATGTCCTTTCTGGATTCGGCCTACACGCTGGGGGAGGTGCTCGGCCCCTTGGCCGCCGGTCTGATCATCGGTGGGTTTGGCGTGCCGGTGATGCTCGGCGTGCGCGCGGCTGTGGCGCTGGCCGCGGAGCTTCAGGCCGTGTGGCTTATACGCCGAGGCTCCCCTCACACGTCCAGCATGACACCCAGCGCGCTTGACGCCCACTTAGGGCGACGTTTGCAGCGCGCCATCGGCCATCGCATGCGGATCGCCAGATCAATGAGCGCGCGTGGGGGCGGGCAACCGGTGTATTCGCCGCAGGTTGTCGAGGAGGCGCACCGGGATGTGGTCATCCTGATGCTCATCTGGCAGGCCGGCTTGTGCGCGCCAGAAATCGCCGCGCTCAACGTGGAGGACATCGAAATCTGCAATGGGGACGGCCGGGACAGCCGGGGCGGCATTGCCCGCGTACGCGCCGGGGCGGCATGCGAGGCGCGCGAAGTGGTGCTGAACGCCGCCGTGTTGTCTGCCGTGAACGAGTGGCTCAAGGTCCGGCCCCGCGTCGGCCCGGCACTTTTTCCCGGCTTATCGAAGCGCAGGATCACGCCGCGTGTGATTGAGCGCATCGTCGAACGGTTGGGCTACGAAGCGGCGGTCACGATGCGGGTTCGCTCGGTGCGCGACCGGGTCGTCCTGGAGACGTTGACCACGCTGACCCCGGAGAAACTCGGCAACCACACTAACCCCGCGCGCTAGTACAAACAGAACCCCGGCTCCGTACGGAGTCGGGGTTCTGCTTGTTTCGGATCTTGCAGCGTGCTTGCAATCAGAACATCCCGCTCACAATCTTCTGCAAGCTCTCGCGGCTGGGGCGCAGCTTGTCTTGCTGGTAATGCGCCAGCGGCGTCTCGCCAAGGCCTTCGACTTCGGCCAGGTTGGGCCGGTCGCCGTTGACATACAGCAAGCCGGTGATGAATTGCTGTTTGTCGTGCGCCTCGGTCAGCAGGCGCAGCGCGGCCTGTTTGTCGGTCGGGTCATGGCCCTCGTCCAACTTCTTCAGCACGATGCGGCTGCCGTCGTGCAGCTCCACTTCCTTCACCTCGCCCGGCGCATACTCGACCTGAATCTCTTCCTGCGACATGACAAAGCCGAAGTCGTTCACCCGCTCGTCGTGAGCCTTGCCCCAGGCATAGCTCTTGGTGCTCTCGTCGCGGTTGTTGAAGGTCACGCACGGGCTGATGATGTCGAGCACGGCCGTGCCTCGGTGGGCCAGCGCGGCCTTGATCAGCGGCACGACCTGCTTGGGGTCGCCGGTGAACGAGCGGGCGACGAAGCCACATTCGGCCACGATGGCCTCGCGGCACAGGTCAATCGGCGGCAAATCGTTCTTGCCGGCGTGCTTCAGCTCCTGACCGATGTCGCTGGTGGCGCTGAACTGGCCCTTGGTCAAGCCATACACGCCGTTGTTCTCGATGATGTAGACCATGCGCAGGTTGCGGCGTACCAGATGAATAAACTGGCCGATGCCGATGCTGCCCGTGTCACCGTCGCCGCTCACGCCAATGCCCTGCAAGGTGTGGTTGGCCAGCAGCGCGCCCTGGGCGACGCTGGGCATGCGCCCATGCAGCGAGTTGAAGCCAAACGAGCGGCTCATGAAATAGGCCGGGCTTTTGCTGCTGCACCCGATGCCGCTGAACTTGATCAGGCCTTCGGGCTTGACGCCCAATTCGTAGCACGCGGTGATGATCTGGGCCGAGATCGAGTCGTGACCGCAGCCGTTGCACAGGGTTGAATCCAGGCCCTTGTAATCGGTCTTGCTTAGCCCGATCAGATTGACGTTGGTCGGTTTGTTCAAATCTTTCAACGGCCGGTTGCCTGCAATTGTGCTGTTCGCCTTCACGCCGTCGCCGCCGTTTGTGGTTGGTGTTGCCATCTCAATTCCTTTCTCGCCTTTAGGGACAGGGGGTTAATGCTTGATCTCCTGATACGCGATCTCTTCCACGACCCAGTGCGCTGTCAGCGGCAGGCCGTCGTTGTGATTGGCTGCGCGCACCTTGGGCGAATCCACTGGTGAGTGCAGCCGCACGAGCTGCGTGACTTGCGCGTCGGTGTTCAGCTCGATCATGTAGATGCGTTTGTGCGCAGCCAGGAACAACGACAGGTCATCGTTGAAGGGCAGGGCGCGCAACCGCAGATACGATGTCTTGATGCCCTGCGCTTCCAACTGCGCGCGCGCCTCTTCGATGGCCGGGTGGGTGGAGCCGAAGCCGATGATGCCGATCTCAGCACCCTCGACAATATCCTGCACCGGCGCGGGCACCAGCTTGCGCGCTGTCTCGAACTTGCGCGTCAGCCGGTCCATGTTGTTCTCCCAGTCCTCGCTGCGTTCGGACAGCGCCGCCCGCTCGTTGTGGCCGGAGCCACGGGTGAAATAGGCGGCCAGCGGCGTCTCGGTGCCGGGCAACGTGCGATAGCCGATGCCGTCGCCATCCACGTCTTTGTAGCGGGCAAAGCCTTTGGCCGCGACCACTTGCTCGCCCGTCAACACCTTACCGCGATCCATCGGCTCTTCGGGATAATCAAACGGCTTGCTCATCCACTGGTTCATGCCGATATCTAGATCGCTCAGCACGAACACCGGCGTCTGCAGGCGCTCGGCCAAATCAAACGCGCGCCAGCCAAACTCGAAGCACTCCTTCGGGTCGCCGGGCAAGAGCACCACGTGCTTGGTGTCGCCGTGGCCCAACCAGTAGGCCTTGAGCACGTCGCCTTGCGACACGCGGGTGGGCAACCCGGTGGCCGGGCCCATGCGCTGCACGTCCCAGATCACGGCGGGGATTTCGGCAAAATAGCCCAAGCCGCTGAACTCGGCCATGAGCGAGATGCCCGGGCCGCTGGTGCTGGTCATGGATCGCGCGCCGGCCCAACCCGCGCCCATGACCATGCCCAACGCGGCCAGCTCATCTTCCGCCTGAACGACGGCATACGTTGGCTTCTTCGTCTCCGGGTCCACGCGCAGGCGCGGCAGGTAATCATTCAGGCCATCGGCCACACTGGTGGCCGGGGTGATGGGGTACCACGCGACGAAGCTCACGCCGCCATAGATCGCGCCGAGCGCGCCGGCGGTGTTGCCATCAATCATGATCAGGCCCTCGTTTTTGTCCATGCGCTCCACGCGGAACGGGTCGGTCTTGATCAGATTTTCTTTGGCCCAGGCCGAGGCAGCGCGCACCACCTTCATGTTGCTGTCCACTGGCTTTTGCTTGCCCTTGAAGTGGAACATCAGCGCGGCCTCGATCTCTTTGTCGTCCAGGCCAATCAGGTGCGACAGCGCGCCGACGTAGACCATGTTGGCGATGTAGGTGCGCAGCTTGGGGTCGGCCTCATGCGCCTTGGCCATCTCCTTCACCGGGATGGCGTAGTACGAGATGTCGGTGCGCTGCACCGGCAGCTTGATGTCGTCGGCGTAGAGAAACACGCCGCCGGGCGCGACGTTCTGATGATCTTCCAGCGCCGAGTCGGGATTCAACGCGATCATGATCTCGGTCGTGTCGCGCCGGGCGATGAAGCCGTCCTTGCTCACGCGGATGGTGTACCAGGTCGGGCGGCCCTGGATATTCGAGGGGAACAGGTTCTTGCCGCTGACCGGGATGCCCATCTTGAACAGCGCGCGCAACAGTGCGCCGTTGGCGGTCTGGCTGCCGGAGCCGTTCTTGGTGGCGGCGGTGATCGAAAAGTCGTTGATCACCAGCGTGCGTGGCGCAGGCATCTGTGCTTGTGGTTGCGTTGGGATGTCGTTGGGGGCGGTGTGGGCTGTCAAGTCCTTTAGCATGGGTTACTCCTGAATCGGCATGGATTCTGTGGGTCGTTCGGTTGTCTCTTCCTCGTGCAATCGTTTACGTTCACGATGGCTCACGCCTGCCGCTGTGGCAGGCGCGCGCCTTTGATCTCTTTGTCTGGGCCGTGACTGTTGCCGTTGCCGTTGCTGCCACCGCCATTCAAGTGCGATTGCACGCCAGCGCGATTGCGCTGGATGCGTGCCTTGGGGCGCTTTTGCAGCAACTGTGTATGCAAGACCAGCAGGCGATAGGCCTCATCCACGTCACCAGCCACGATGGCGTTCACGATCCCTTCGTGATACGTCCAAACCTCGTGCAGGTATTCATAGTCGGCGAACACGCTCAGGCCTTCGGCCTCGTAGGCGTCCCAATACGCCTCCAGAACGCCCTTGACAAACGGGTTGTTGAGCTGGCGATAGATCGTCAGGTGCAGGTCGCGGTGTTCGGGGTGGGGGATGCGCGTCGGCGTGCCCTCCAGCTTGGCCCAGGCGCGCTCGACCAACTCTTTCAAATATGCACAATCCTCGTCCGTCAGCAGGCCGACGGCTTGGCGAAAGAAGGCAAACTCGACGTGGTTGCGCAGGTCGCTGAACGACTCGAACAGCTTGTGATCGCGGGCGAGGGCAAACAACAGGCTAAAGCGAATGGCGGGGAAGAAGCTAAAGTCGGCGATGCGGATGCCGGTGCGGGGCTTTACCTCGACCAGGCCCAGCGCGCGCGCCACTTCGAGTTGCTCGCGCAGCTTGCCGGTGCTGATCTTGAGCGCAGTGCTCAGCTCGTCCAGCGGTGGCAACCGGTCGCCAGCTTGCAGGCCATGCTCGACGATGTAGCCGAGCAAATCAGAATCGAGTATTCGCATCGTGGCTCCAACCCGATCAATCGGAAGGATTCGATTCATCGGATGATTTCGATGAATTGTAGTGTGGGCGCGCGGAAAGTCAAATGAGAATTTGGCAAGAAGCTGCTCACCGCTCACCGCTCACCGCTCACAACCACGGCTTCACCAAGCGCTCACTGATCCGCCACAGCGCTGCCTGCGTCTTCGGGTCGTAGGTGATGTCGGTCGAGGGCATCTCGCGCACCGGCTCGAAGTATTTGCCGTTCACGCCCTCCAACTCCGGCGCAGTGGCGAGGTGCACAGATGTCTTGGCGCCCTCGGCGATGTCGTTGGCGGTGCTTTGGAAGCCCGTCCACAACAGCTTGGTGGTTATGACCCCCGGATGCAAGACGTTGGATGTGACGCCGCTGCCGCGCAGCCGCTGGGCCAGGGCGTAGGCAAACAGCACATTGCAAATCTTGCTCTGGGTGTAGGCGGTGTAGCCGCTGTAGTTGTGCACAAGTTGCAGATCGTCCAAATGAAGCTGACCGCGCTTGTGCAGTTGCGAAGCGACGGTGACAACCCGCGCAGGTGCGCTGCGTCGCAACAAGGGCAACAGCAGGTTTGTCAACAGGAAGGGCGCGAGATGGTTGACCTGAAACGTCGTCTCGATGCCGTCTTCGGTCAGCACGCGCTCATTCATCCACACGCCGGCGTTGTTGATGAGCACATCCAGCCGCTCAATGCGCTGGTTGACGTCGTTGGCCAGGGCCTTGACCTGACTCAGTGACGCGAAGTCGCCCGCCAGCCCGTGCACCTCGGCGTTCCCGGTCATGCGCCGCACCTCATCTACAACTGCGTTGGCCTTGGCCGGGTTGCGCCCATGAATCCACACGCTGTGGCCCAGGCGGGCCAACTCCACCGCCGTCTGTTTGCCAATGCCATCGGTCGCGCCGGTGACGAGAATGGTTTTGCTCATGCCGTGCGATTATCGCGATCCCTGATTTAATGGTCGAATGTCACCGCGCCTGCACCGTAAAACGTCACATGACGTATTGGGTGCGCATGCTAGAATCTCCGGCCAGCTAAAGAGGTTTACAACTCAATGCTCCCTCCTGCAACGCACGACGCGCAACTCATCTACGACCTATACAACCTCATTCTCGTCTTCGCCGTCATCACCTTCGTGTTGGTCGAGGCACTGCTCATCTACTCCGCGATCAAGTTCCGCCGGCGCAATAGCGACGAGATGCCCAAGCAGGTGCACGGCAGCCGCACCCTTGAACTGTTGTGGACGATTGTCCCTGCGCTAGTGGTGGCTGTGATCTTTGGTTTCACTGTTGACACGATGAGCCGGATGACCGCCCGTGGGTCGTTGTCGAATCCGGTGACGCATGTGCACGCCGTTGGCGACCGTGAAGCTTGGCGGCGAGTGGAGAATGCGCAACCGGTTGACCTTGCCATCAGGGTGACGGGCGCGCAGTGGGTGTGGCTGTATGCCTATCCCGGTGGCGACAACGTCACCGCCAGCGAGACCCTGATCGTGCCGGCCAACAAAAACATCCGCTTGGATATGGAGACGGCGGACGTCATCCACGCCTGGTGGATGCCAGAGCTGGGGCCGATGCTGTATGTCAACCCTGGCGAGGTATCGCATGTGTGGTTCAACGCACCCGCCGGCAATTACATCGGCCAGTGCAACGTGTATTGTGGCGTAGGGCACGCCCGTATGTTGTCGAAGGTGCAGGTGTTGCCCGAAGCTGAATACGACGAGTGGTATGCGCAACAGGCGGCGGCCAATTCGGCTGTTGTCGAGCCTGGCAACGCTGAACGCGGCATGCAGGCCTTCATGAACGGCGCGTGCATTGCCTGCCACTCCATTGAGGGCACCAAGGCGCAGGGCAAAGTCGCGCCACGACCGCTCACCAACTTCGCCTCATACCCCACTATCGCCCAGGTGGACGGACTGACCAACAACGCCGAGAACGTGGCGAAGTGGCTAAAGGACCCGCAGGCGCTCAAACCCGGCACAGCCATGCCCAACCTGAATTTAAAGGCGCAGGAGATTGCCGACTTGGCCGCTTATTTGGAAACGCTGAAATAGAAGAATTGGTTGTTGGGTGTTAGTTAATGCTCGTTATCCAATACCCAACAACCAACAACCAATTACCAAAATGGCAAGCATCAGCATCCCCGCTTCGGCGCGCGACCAAGCCACCCGAGGCCTCCTCGGCTGGCTGGCGACGGTAGATCACAAGAAGATCGGCCTTCTCTACATGGTGATGGCCTTCGTGTTTTTTGTGATGTCCGGCGTCCTGGCGCTGTTTATCCGCGTGCAACTGGCCGTGCCGAACAACACCGTGCTCGATCCCCAGACCTATAACCAGATCTTCACCATGCACGGCACCGGCATGATCTTTCTATTCACGATCCCGATGCTGGTGGGTGGCTTTGGCAACTATTTCGTGCCGCTCATGATCGGCGCGCGCGATGTGGCCTTCCCGAGATTGAACGCATTCAGCTTCTGGATCACGCTCGGCGGCGGCCTGGTCATGTCGCTCGCCTTCGTGCTGGGCACGCGCTCGGATGCATCGTGGGTGGCGTATGTTCCATATTCCACCCGGCAGTTCTCGCCGACGATGGGCATGGACATCTGGCTGATCGGTCTGATCCTGGCCGGCATCGGCAGCACGCTTGGCGCGGTCAACTTCCTCGTCACGGTCTACACCATGCGCGCGCCCGGCATGACCGCCTGGCGCATCCCCATGTTCGTGTGGGCGATGGTGACGACAGCCGGCATGGTGCTGCTGGCCACACCGGTGCTGACAGCGGCGCTGATCATGCTCACGACCGACCGCAACTTCGGCACGCAGTTCTTTAACCAGAACAACGCGCGACTGTGGCAGCACATGTTCTGGTTCTATTCGCACCCGGCCGTCTACATCATGATCCTGCCGGCCATGGGCATCATCTCCGAGGTGCTGCCTGTGTTCTCGCGCAAACCGCTGTTCGGCCTCAAGGCCGTCGTCATCAGCACGGTGCTGATCGGCCTGCTCGGCTTCACCACCTGGGTGCATCACATGTTCGTCAGCGGCGTGGATCCCACGATCGAGCGCTTCTTCATGTTCACCACCATGGTCATCGCCGTGCCGACGGGCGTGAAGATGTTCAACTGGATCTTCACCATGTGGGGTGGTTCGCTCAGCTTCAAGACGCCGCTGCTGATGTGTTTCGGCTTTCTTGCTACGTTCGTTATCGGCGGCATCACCGGCGTCATTCAGGGCGCCATCCCGGTGGACCAGTATCTGCACAACTCATACTGGGTCGTGGCGCACTTCCACTATGTGTTGTTTGGCGGCAGCGTGTTTGGCATCTTCGCCGGCTTGTATTACTGGGTGCCAAAGATGGTCGGGCGGATGCTGGATGATCGCCTGGGCAAGATTCACTTCTGGCTGATGCTGATCGGCTTTAACCTGACCTTCTTCCCCATGCACGCCCTCGGCCTGCTGGGTATGCCGCGCCGCATCGCCACCTACGATGCCGGCCGCGGTTGGGAGACGGGCAACCTGATCGCCACCATCGGCGCATTCATGATTGCGATTTCGGTGCTGGTATTCATCTTCAACTGCCTCAAGCTGCGCACTGCGCCCAAGGCCGGCAACGACCCGTGGGAAGGCAACACGCTGGAGTGGATGACCAGCTCGCCGCCGCCCGAATACAACTTCAGGCACATCCCCGTGGTCGAAAGCGACCGGCCCTTGTTCGATGATCGCATGCGCGGGCTTGATCACTGAGTGACGTTTGCGATCACGGACTCCGCGTGAATCCCGAGGCGCTTTGACCGACGTGATGAACGACAGACAGGCAACGTGGCTGAAGCGGTTGTCGCTGGCGGCAACGCTGCTGGCCTTCCTGCTCATCGTCGTGGGCAACATGGTGCGCGTGTCTGGCGATGGCCCGCGTTGCCCCGACTGGCCGCTGTGCTTCGGCCAGGTGCTCCCGCTCACCAACGCCCGTGCAACGCTCGATGTAGTCCATCGGGCCTTTGCGGCGGCGACTGGCTTCGTGGTCATTGCGACTGCGGCCCTGTGCCTGCGCTGGCGGGCGAGCCGTCAGGCCACGCGCCTGAGTGCCTGGGCCGTCGGGCTGCTGTTGGCGCAAGTGGCGCTCGGCGCATTGACTGTGTTGACGCAGTGGCAGGCGTCGCTGACCGCCTTGCACCTCATCCTCGGTCTGGTCACGCTTGGCGTCGTTGGCGGCCAGCACATCGCCTTGCGCTACCCCAATGAGCAAGCGGCCGATGGCAATCGCCCGACGCAACACTTCCGCCGCTCGCTGCGCATGATGGCGGGTGTCGTGTTTGTTTTGCTCGTCACCGGCGCGCTCGTGTCGGGCAACGGCGCAGCGCTCGCCTGCGGGCAGACCTTCCCCATCTGCAATGGCGGCATGTTGCCCAACGGCGGGCGGCTGGTGCTGGTGCAATGGCTGCATCGCGCCATGGTGTTTGTCGTGGCGTTGCTGTTGGTCTCGTTTGTGCGCCATGCCCTGCGCAAGGACGTGCGCTTGAGCCGTGAAGTCAAGGCTGCTTCGGTATTCGTGATCGGTACTTTTGTCGCGTCCGGTCTCATCGGTTGGCTAATGGTGCTGCTGAACCGGCCTGCCATCCTGGCCACGCTGCACAATGCCGTCAGCGCGGGCATGTGGCTGGGCGCGTTGGCGTTGACCATGCTGGCCAACCGCACGCACATCGTCATCCCAGAGCGGCCGGCCAAACCTGTGCCTGTGTGGCGGCAAGTGGTCAACGACTACGTCGCCCTCACCAAGCCGCGCGTCATCTCACTGTTGCTGTTCACCACGCTGGCCGGCATGTTTATCACCTCGGCCGGCGCGCCGCCGTGGTATCTGGTGATTTGGACGTTGATCGGCGGCTTCATGATGGCCGGCGGCGCAAATGCCGTGAACATGGCCTACGACGCCGACATTGACAACGTGATGGGCCGCACCAGCAAACGCCCGACGGTGAATGGCCGCGTCTCACCCCGGCGCGCGTTTGTCTTTGGCATGACGCTGGCTGTGTTGTCGTTCGTCATCTTCATGCTATTCGTCAACTGGCTGGCCGCGCTGCTGGCGGTGCTGGGCTTCCTGTATTACACGGTGATTTATACGCGCTGGCTGAAGCGCAGCACGTGGCAAAACATCGTCATCGGCGGCGGCGCGGGCGCCATCCCGCCGCTGATCGGTTGGGCGGCGGCCAGCGGTCAGATCACGCTTTCGGCGGTGATCCTGTTCGTGATCGTGTTTTACTGGACGCCGCCGCACTTCTGGGCGCTGGCGTTGATGAAGCGCAAAGATTACGCCGCCGCTGGCGTGCCGATGCTGCCCGTTGTCGCGGGCGAAGATGAAACCGCGCGTCAGATGCTGATCTACTCGGTTGGCATGGTGGCCATCACGCTGGTGCTGGTGCCATTGCAAGCGATGGGCGGCATCTATCTGGTCGGCGCGCTGGCGTTGGGCGGCCTGTTCGTGTGGAAGGCCTGGCAGGTGACTCGCGAGCATTCGCCCGCCGTGGTGTGGGGGCTATATAAATATTCGCTGATCTACCTGTTTGCGCTGTTCGCAGTCATGATGGTGGATCGAGCCAGCCTGTGGATTTGAACTTTGAGCCATGATTCCAAAAGAAGCTAAACGCCGCGCTGCGGCCATGACGCTCGCAGCCTTCGGACTAATCGCAATCGGCACAGTGATCGGCCTGCTGTGGATAAGCGTATACGCGCCAAAGTAAGCAAAGTAAGCAAAGTAAACGCAGAAAGACGAACTAACATGGAAGAGACGACGCACGATGCAAGCGCGCAGGCGCATTCACACGACGACGAACACGAGCCGCACATGCCGCCGCCCAGCCTCTCGCCGATCATTCTGGCGGCGGGGATGACGGCGCTGGGCTTTGGCCTCGTGCTCGGCCCCGTGCTCATCGTCCTGGGCACGATTGGCACATTGGTTGGCCTCGGCACCTGGCTCTATGACGAGATCAGGAACGCTGGCGTGCAGGAAACGCATTGAGTCAGGTGGACTCCACCTTTCGCAGGCAAAATCACGACGATTGACGAGGTGGAGTTCACCTCAACGCATGCTTTCTGGACGCGGATGAACAGGGATTTCGCGGATAGGGCAGAATCAATCCGCATGAACACCGCCTTGAACGAGCGCGCATCCGCTGCCTATCAGGCTGAGCAACGAAGAAAGACCGGCCTGATCGGCGTGGTCTTCTTCATCGTGGCGGAGTCCATGTTCTTTCTTGGGCTCTTCCTGGCCTGGTTCTACCTGCGCGCCACCAACGAGGCCTGGCCGCCGGCCGGTGTGGCACAGCCGCCCATCGCGCCGGCGCTGTTCAACACGCTGCTGGCCGTGCTCAGCGCGGCGTGCATGGTTGTGGCCGACCGCGCCGCTGCGCGAGGAGATCAGCGCCGGCTCATCGGCGGCGTCATCGCCAGCGCAGCCTTCGGCGTCATCTTCATGGCCGTGCAATCGGCCGAGTTTGTGGATCTATCCCTCTTGGCCCAGAGCAGCGCCTACGGCTCGACGTTCACGTTTTTGTTGTTCTTCCATGTGCTGCGTGTGTTCGTCGGGGTGGTGCTGATGGCCGTCGTGCTGTTCCGCGCTTTGCTTGGCCAGATCAACCCAAGCCGCCGGTTGCTGGTGCAGGCGACAGCGCTGTATTGGTACTTCATCACCGCGGTGTGGCTGGTGGTGTTCGCCGTGTTGTATCTCATCAAGTGACGTTGTGACGCCGCTGCCGACTGCTTCAACGTCGCCGGCCAGATACGACCCGAGGATGGTGATCCGCGTCGGTTTTCTGAAACCCACTCGCAGTCGCCGGTCGAGGCCAACACCGCGCGAACCTTGACCAGGACTTGGTTGGCTTTAGGCGTGGGCTTTGGCACATCTCGGAGTTGCAGCACTTCCGGCGGCCCATACGCAGTCCAGACAATCACCTTCATCACCTGCCTCACATCGTAATGACCACTTTGCCCGTCACTCGGTCTTCGCCCAGGTATTGAAGCGCTTGCGGGACTTGTTCCAACGAAAACTGCCGATCAATCACGATCTTGAGCTCGTCGGATGCGCATAGCGCGGCGATGCGCTCCAGGTCCTTTTGGTTGGGCTGAACCATGAGCAGGCGCACATGCTTGCCCGTCCTCCGGCGGATCAGCGGGCCGAATAGCAGTATCTGGAACAACGTGGCCATCGAACCGCCGACGTAGTAGTAGCACCCGCCCGGCGCGAGCGCGCGCGGATAGGCGAAGGCCGAGCGATGCGCGACGAGGTCGAGGATCAGGTCGTACTGCTGCCCGCTACGTGTGAAGTCTGCTTGTTTGTAGTCAATCACGTGGTCTGCGCCGAGCGCGAGCAGGAAGTCGAGCTTGCCGGCGTTGTCCACCGCGGTCACTGTCGCCCCGGCGCGCTTGGCCAATTGCACGGCGAACATGCCCGCGCCGCCGCCTGCGCCATTGATGAGCACGCTTTGCCCGGCCTGCACTTTGTCGCCCATACCCTGCAGCGCGATCACACCGGCTTGCGGGAGGGTTGAGGCTTCCTCGAAGCTCATCGCAGCTGGCTTCAGCGCCATCGCGTTGCCGCGCACGCACACGTATTCGGCAAAGCCTCCCATGTGTTCCAGGATGTCGCCGAACACCTTATCGCCCGCCTGAAAGTTTTTGTTGTCCTTGCCCACGGCCTCGACCCGCCCGGCGATATCCGACCCCAGAATCCGGCGGCCCGGCCGTAGCAACCCCCCGAACCGCGCGTACAACGGCTTGCCGATCAGGCATTCCCAATCGGAGCGGTTGACCGACGTAGCGTGAATCTTGATCAGCAACTCGTCGTCCTTCGGCGTCGGCTTCGCGATGTCCTTGAGTTGCAGGACATCGGGCGGGCCGTAGCGGGTATAGACGATGGCTTTCATGCACCAATCGTAACGACAATCTTCCCCTTGGCGTGGCCGGCTTCCAAATAACGCATGGCCTCGACGGTTTGTTCGAGGGGATAGCAACGATCCATTACCGGTCTGATCTTGCCCGCCTCGATCCAATCTTTGATGATCGTCAGGTCTTCGGGGCTGGACGAGGCCAGGAAGATCTTCATCGTCTTGCCGCCTTTCTTGGACTTGAGGCCTCCGAACACCAACGCCTGAAACATCTGCGCGTTGGTGCCGCCGGCCATGATGAACTTTCCGGTTGGCGTCAGCGCCCGCTCGTAATCCGACATGGAGCGATTGCCATTGGCGGCGAAGATCAGATCGTAGTGCTGGCCGTTCTGAGAGAAGTCCTCGCGCGTGTAATCAATCACATGGTCGGCGCCGAGCGCGCGGGCCGCGTTCATCTTGGTGGTGCTCGTGACCGCTGTGACCTCCGCGCCAAAGTGTTTCGCCATTTGAACGGCAAAGGTGCCAACGCCGCCACTCGCGCCGTGGATCAGCACCTTTTGTGTTGGCTGGATCTTGCCGTGATCGCGCAAACCCTGCAGCGCCGTGAGCGCAGCCATGGGCACGGCTGCCGCTTCCTCGAAGCTCAGGTTAGCCGGCTTGGGCGTCAGCTTTGACTCGGGGGCGCACACACATTCGGCCAAGCCGCGCGCGTAGCACGCAAACACGGCGTCGCCAGGCTTGAAGCGGGTGACAGCGCTGCCGACGGCCTCGACCGTGCCGGCGATGTCCTCGCCGAGGATGGGGTTCTTCGGTTTGAACAGGCCGGCTGAGAAACGCGCCAGAAACGGATCGGCCCGCATCAGGTGCCAGTCGGCGGCGTTCAGGCCGACGGCGTGAATCTTGACGAGCACCTCATCGTCCTTTGGCGTTGGTTTGGGGATGTCCGTGAATTGAAGAACATCCGGTGACCCGTATTGGGTGTAAATGATTGCTTTCATCGTGTGTGTCAAGAACGGCCGACCTTCTCGGCCCGGACTAGTTGACTTGAGGCTTGCCCGCTCCGAGCAAGGGTTCAGAGGCTCGCCAGCGTCGTTCGGACCACAACGCATAGCCCAGGTAAGCCAGTGCTATTCCCATCGGCACCGCCGCCATCCGCTCCAGTTGGTGAGGGAGTAGCGTAACCATGATGATCGCCAAAGGCCCCGACAGAGCAAGCAAGCCAGCCGCCCATCTGGGCAAGATGTTGGCGCGAAACATAGCAAAGCCAAACAACAGGAGTCCGATCAAATACATGACGGATACCAGCGAATAGATCGTTGCGAGTGCTCCAAGGTTCATCGAGCTGCCAGCCCCACTCACCAGACCCAAGGCGCTCTCCACAAATACCGGCGCCTCAGTCGTCAATAGCGGCAAGATGAAGGCCTCGGCGAATGAAAAGCACATTTGGACTGCATAGAAGATGGTCAACAGGAGATAACCCGTCAGGCCCAACCAACCGGTCTTGTCCACTTGTCTGGCGTATAGCCCCGTGATGCCGAGTAAGCCAAAGATGGACATGACGGTCTTCAACGAAGTAACGATCGTCCACATGCTGGTATTGACCGACGAAAGCACATCGGGTGGATGGATCGGTTGGATGCCCGCGAAAATAATCCCGGCCATCATGGCCGATAAGCCTGCCCACCGGATGAGGTTCGCGGTTGATATGTTCGCGCTGCTCTCCGTGAGCATGGTCTGTTGTCTGGCTGTCAAGTGTTCGTCTCCTTCTCATTGGGTTCAATGCAAGCGACCGAGATCAAGGGCATGCCTAAATCGCGAACGCGTTTCAGCAACCCATGCAATGCTGCCTGATCAGTAACGGGACAGGTCAGCACCGTGTCACCGTTGTCTTGCAAAGTGATGCTTGCGCCGTCGAACCACTCGGCCCACTGCTTGCCGAGGTGTCCCCGTAGCGTGAGCGCATAGACCACGGTCTGGCGCGTCTCGGGCGCCGCCTCGCCGGGCTGCTCAGGTCGCTCTGGTTGCGCATTCACGTTGCGCGGAAGATACCGGCAAGCCAACCTGGCCGACAGACACGAAAGTGTTGTTGGGGGTGTTGGTCTGATGTGATGTTCTAGCCGCAGTTGCGGAACGTCCTTCAGGGAACTGCGGCGGAGATGTCGCGGCAGTCCAACTGCCGCTTGAACTTGTGTCGCTACAGCAGGCCCAGCGCGCGGGCGCGCGCCACGGCCTCGGTGCGGCGCTGCACACCCAGCTTCTCGAAGATGCGGCGGTTGTGGCCCTTGACCGTGTCCAGTGCGAGGAAGAGTCGGGCGCTGATGTCGCTGTTGGAAAGACCCGCCGCGATCAGCCGCAGCACCTCCAACTCGCGCGGGCTGAGCGGCTCGACAAGCGGCTGGAGCGACTGGCCCTCAGCCTGCCGTGGCTCCGCGTCGAACGCGGCCAGCAGCTTGCCCACGTAGTCCGGCTTCAGCCTGCGCGCCGCTGCCTCGGCCAGGAGGTGCGCCATCGGCTGGCCCTTGTCCAAGAAGATGCGGACGAACCCCTCTGGCTCTGCCTCGGCCAGCGCGTCGGCCAGACGCGTTAGCGCGCGCTCCTGTTCGCCCAGCACGTGCAGCGCAATCGCTTGCCACAGGGTCAGGTTGAGCCGCTCATCGGCTTGCCCTTGTGCCGTTGCCTGCTGATGCAGGCCGTCCAATAGCGCCAGCGCAGTGGCCGCATCGCCTTGCGCCAAATGCGCTAAGGCTTCGCCGAGCGGCAGCGCGTGCGCCTGCGCAAGTTGTAGTGCGTCGGCGTGGCGCCCTTGCCGGATCAACACCTGCACCTGTGCAGCCGCCACTTCAGGCATGCGAAGCACAAAGTTTTTCTGGCGCGCCGTCTGATGCGTCTCCGCCAACATCGCGGCAGCCCCATCCACATCGCCGCGCGCCAGCGCCAACTGGGCGAGGAAGACCTCGCACACGATGAAGCGGTCAATCACTGCGTCGTATTGCTTCGCCAGTTGCCAACTTTGCTGCCCGTGCTTCTCGGCGAGGTCAAGCTCATTCCACTGGTAATGCACGCGCGCCAGCCCAAGATGCGCGTCGTAGACGATTTGTAATGGCTGGTCGCCCGCCCATTGCAACACCTGCCGGTGGGTCTGCGCGGCGAGGTGCAGTTGATTTTCCGCTTCCTGAACGTTGGCCAAACCTGTGGTTGCCAGAAGCGTTGAGAAGGTTGCGCCCGCCGATTGACCCAGCGTGATGGCATCGGTGAACGCCTGGCGCGAGGCTGCAAAGTCCTTACGCATGAAGTGGGCATACCCCATCACCCACAGCGCATTCGCGCGAGTGGAGGGGTAACTCGCATCCAGGTAGTCGAGGGCGCGGCGCGATTGCTCAAGCATCGCGTCGGCCTGATAGCGTGTGAGGGCCAACGTGGCCCGCGCGCTGGCGATGCGCCCGATCAGGTTGCGGGTATCGCCGTCCATCGCAACGCCCTGCAACGCTTTCTCAGCGGCGTTCAGTTTCTCCTCCACACCGGTCGTTTGCCCGTTGATGAGCAACAGCGCGGCATGCCGCCACCACAACACCGGTTTGGCGTTCAGCGTAGCCTCCGGCAACGACGCCAGCCAGTTCAGAATCGTCATGGCCGCGCCACGCAGGTGCAAGGGAATGCCCTTGCCATCAATCAGGCGCTCGGCGCGATCAACGTCGTTGCCCGCGGCAGCGTGCTGAAACGCCTCCAGCTCAAAGCCGTTGTCCTCAAACCAATGGCTGGCGCGACTGTGCAGACCGTTGATTGACGATGCAGACATCGTTTGCTGCAAGCGCTGCCGCAACAGATCGGCAAACAGATGGTGATAGCGATACCAGCGCCGCTCGTTGTCGAGCGGGATGATGAACAGGTTGGCTTGTTCAAGTGATTCCAGCGTCTTCTGCCCTGAACCAGCGGGAGCCTCTAAAAGCAAATCGCACAGTGGGCCGCACAACCTTTCGAGAATAGAAGTGTGCAGCAAGAAGTGCTGCACATGTTCGGGTTGCCGGTGCAGCACTTCTTCGAGCAAATAATCGAGGATGAAGCGATGGCTGCCCGCGAACGTCTGGATGAAGCTCGTCGTGTCGGCCACACCCTGCATGGACAAGGCAGCCAGTTGCAGACCGACGACCCAGCCCTCGGTGCGTGCCTCCAGCGCCGCAACGTCATCCGCCGAGAGGTGCAACCCCATAGCCTGCTTCAGGAACGCCGCAGTCTCATCGTGCGTAAAGCGCAGATCGGACGCGCGCAGCTCGGTCAACTGGTCTTCGGCGCGCAGCCGGTGCAGGGGCAGATGCGGGTCCTCGCGCGTGAGGATGACCACGTGCATCTGCGGCGGCATATTCTCCAGCACGAAGGCCAGCGCGCCGTCAATCGCTGGCGAGTTGAGCATGTGATAGTCGTCGAGGATGAGCGTGAACGGGCCAGTGTCCTCATCAATTTGATTGAGCAGCGATGTCAGCACAGGCACGAGCGGTGGCGGCTGGGGCGTCTGAAGCACGCGCAACTCGCTTTCCCCTATGTCAGGTTGAATGCGTCCCAGCGCGGCGATGAAGTAGGACAAAAAGCGTGCGGGGTTGCTGTCGTTCTCATCCAGCGACAGCCATGCCGATTTTGGATTTTCGATTTTGGATGTTGGATTGATCGCAGCGGCAGATGTTCCTTTCAATCGAAAATCAGCAATCGAAAGTCCAAAATCGCTATTGAGCCATTCCACAACCAGCGTGGTCTTGCCAAAGCCGGCCGGGGCCGAGATGAGGATGAGCTTGCGATGCGCGCTGTCGTTCAGCCGCTCGATCAACCGGGGCCGCAGGATGTGCTTCGACCGAAGCGGAGGGATGTGCAGCTTGGTCGTCAGGATGGACATCGGTCAAACGACCTTATACACCAATCACCGTTCGATCACCAGCCTTCGATTCTTCGCTTCACTTCGTCGTAGATACGCGGAATCGCGCTCTCCGGAAACGGCGACACACAGCTCACGTTGATTTCACACAAGGCGTATTTTTGTTCGCGTTGCCCAGTGAAGTCGTTGATGAAGAAGTCACAATCCCAAATGACCGGAAAGTCGTCTTTGCCAAGATCATATTTCGTTGCCAGGAGATACAGCCAATTCGCTTCCATGACGTGTCGAAGATCCTGAAACAATCCGCAGTTTTCGGTGTAGTAATACCGCCTGCCCGGCTGAACCTGTTCGCCCTGGGATGGATACAACGCGTTGATCTCCTGATAGCCGAACCCGGCAACTCTGGTGCCACTCAGATAGCAACGCACCACCCCATTTGTGAGGTTTGGGTTCCATTCCTGATCGATCAGCGGCCTGCCGTTTTCGAAATAGGGGGCGAACATGCTGCATAGCCCCTCGAAAGTGACCCTCTCTTCCGCCGATCCTCTTTTTGCATGCAGGACGGCGATGGGCAATGCTGCATCGTCGTGCAGCGAAATCTTGAATACCCCGTTGCCGCCGTCACCTCGATATTGTTTCAAGACGCGGATGCGCGATCGCTCCAGTGATGCCCAAAACGAAGACTTGAACACCTGCAAGGTGTCGTATTGCCGGACATCACCGCCCCACGGCATATCGCAGGTCTCATACAGGACTTTCTTCGTGCCAATTTTGAGGATCGTCCCGGGCCGGCTGCTGACCATCACCCCTTTGGCGATGATGTCTGTGAGCAATTGGTCAAGTATGTCTCGGTTGTCGCCGTGCTCAATGGGGTTCACCCAGACCAGCAGCCCGTCCAATTGATAAAGCGTGTCACGAAGCGCCTCGGCCAGCGTGTTGTTGTAAACAATCGATTCCACAGCCAACCCGCGCTGTTGGAAGAAGTCCGCCAGCCCCTTGTATTTCTCGTCGGTAAAAACGCTGCGTTCATTTGCGTTCGCGCCCCAGATCATGAAGCCAATTCGCTTTCGAGATGACATGATTTCCTTTGTGTGGCAGGCAACAACTGCACCACATGACAATGCTTCTGTTAGCCCGAACTCACGTTGGTTTATCTCTTCATTGCCGTTTCTGTGTCTTCCAAAATCGGCCAAGCACCACGGCTGGTGTTCGAGATGACCGTGATCTGTAAATCGTCCTCTCGGATCACGCTCGACTTGAACGACACGCCAGCATCACCGCCCACGATGGCGACTTCCCACTGGTGTGGCGCGCGCTCGGTGAGCCACAATCCGTGTCCGTACCAGGTGTGCTCGCCTTCGCCCTCCGCTTTCACCCAGGGCGAAGCGTATATCTCGACCAGCTCATTCGGCACAATCTCGCCTGCCCAAAAGGCTTTCCACAACTTCGCCACATCCTCGACAGTGGTAAATGCACCGCCGTCCGAGGCCCCGACAATTGGGAGAACGTAGATGTTCGTCCGCCAGCTGCCATCTCCTTCTTTCCCTTCGATGTAGCCCTGCGCAGTGTGTTCGGGCAGTTGATTGAACGCGAAGAACCCGGAGCGATTCATGCCGGCGGCCTTGAAGATCGCCTGCTCGACATACGTTTGATATCGCATGCCTGTGATCGCTTCGATCACGACACCGAGAAGGATATAGCCACCGTTTGAATACGAGAAACGACTGCCGGGCGCGAACTTCATCGGCTCATCGGGAAAGATGTCGAGGTAATCCCTCGGCCCTTTGAGTTCGTAGCATGGTTTGGCCAGGGCAAAGTTTTCGAAGTCCGTGATCTTTTCTTCGTCAAGGTAATCCGGAATTCCGGACGTGTGGGTGAGCAGATGCCGAATGGTGATGTCTGACGAATAGTGCGGGAAGTTGAGCGCGACACAATCGGACAACTTCGTGTCGAAAGACAGTTTCCTCTCGGCGATGAGTTTGCCGATGGCGAGCGCGGTGAAGAACTTGGTGCCCGAGGCGGTGCCGAAACGGGTGGCCAGCGTGTTCGCGACCCGGTTGCTCCGGTCGGCATATCCGGCCGCGCGTTCATACAGCACCTCGCCGCCCTTGCGGATGGAGACGACGCCGGAGAAAGTGTGCTTGTCGATGGATGCGTTTAGGGTGTCGGCGAGGTGGGTGGGGATCATCTTGATTGTCAACTTTCGTCACTGTCGTCCTGCGACATTCAAAGTTGGCCTGTCAGTGGCAGCGTTTTGTATACGCCATACTCACGCATGCCATACAACGAGTCAGGTCTCGCAGACTCTTCATAGATGTACATTGCAAGTTCAACCGCCTGAATAGGATTGATAAGGGTCCATTTCGCGATTTCTTCTTTCAACTGCGCCACTTGACCGGCGTCGCTTGAACCGATGGCTACGGTCAGGTGGAACTCGTAATCTTCACCATCGAAGTTCGCTCGGACGTCCCCAAACTGCTCTGTCAACTCATCATTCAACAGCGCGTGCAACTCTCTTAGTCGCCTGTTTGGTTCAACGTGAACAGCTACAACTCCTTCGTCAGCATCTCCCCAGAATCTGTAGCCGTCAAAGCGCAAATCCTGTCGCTCAATCCGAGAAGCTAACCTATCAAAGTAACGTTCAAAGTTCTCGAAATCATCCACAACAAATGGTTGTTTCAGTGATATATGTGCGGGAAGACGCAAGACTCGCAGGCTAAATCCGTAGCTATGACAACGCATTGTGAGCCGCGCCATTTGATGGCGCACGTCGTCGGGTGGTTGCAAGGCAATCGCGACTCGTGTTTTCATCGTGGCGCTCATTATGCGGCGATCTGCTGACTTGCCTATCTCGTCACTATCCAGCTAGCCTTCGCTCTGGATTGCCGTCGGCGGCCACACATCTTGAGGCGCGACGTATGAATCCCACAGATTGCGCAGCGACGACAGCGCCAACAACAAGAAGGCGATGGCGCACGCGCGATACGTCAAACGTGACCATGTCATCCCAGCCTTGCAATACACGAACGCAACCAGCCCCGCGCAGATGAACGCCCACAGCAGCGACGCGGCCATGAAGCCGGCGAAGAAAACGGCGTAATGCTCAGGCGTGGGTTGGCTGATGCCGACCGCGCCCATCGCGCTACCCAACGCCGCCCAATACGCCACGTTCTGCGGGTTGGTGATGGAAAGCAGCATGCCAGAACGCAACGCCTTCTCGTTCAGCAATGTCGGCGCGCCGGGCTTGATCCCGCATTCCTTATCCGCCGCGCGCCAGGTATCCCAAGCCAGCCACAACAGATATAGCACGCCGGCGATGCCGATTGGCAAACGCAGCGCATCCAGTTGCAGCAGCACCCCAACGCCAGCCAACCCAAGCACGGCCCACAGCGAATCGCCGGCCAGCGAGCCGATCTGTACTGCGAATGCAGGCTTGAACCCGCCACGTACGCCTCGGCGAATCGTCTCGGCAAACACAGCGCCAGGGGCAGCATTAAAGACCAATCCGAGAAGCAGGGCGGAAAAGAAGAGTGCAGCCATGTGAAAACTATAGCGGCAACGGAGTCAAGCGATACCACGCACCACCAGGCAGCGGCTCAAGGCGGAAGTGCTGACGCAAGTTGCGATAGTCGTTGTCTGTCACAACGGTGCGGCCCGACTGCATCGCCACCTTCATCGTCTCGATCAGGCTGTCAGCGACGAGCCCATCGGAGCCGTGCGGCGTGGCCTCCATAAACGCCACGTCGGGGCGCATGCCTTCGACATGGGCAAGATAAAACATCGAATACATTGCTCGCCAGTCGGTGATGGCCAGCGCGCTCTCCGGGAGTTGAGCGATCCGCTCCGCAGACGCGCGGCGCGGCTCAGCCAGGTCGTCAATGGGGTAGGCGTAGTCCTGCCGCACAAACGTCGCTGCGCCAGCTTGCAAGGCATTGAGCCGCGAACCGGCAACTGGCGCGACGATGACCAACGCAAGAAGGCCGCTCACAAACCCCCTCACTACCAGTTGCCAGCTCGCTGGCCGCGATGAGATGCGGCGCTGCACTTGTTCGAGCAACCATCCAGCGCCGGCGCCCAGCGCAATCACCACTGGCACATAGGTGGACAGAAAGAAAATGTATTGGTCGCCGGGGCGGTAGTTCAAGACCAGGAACAGGCTGGTGACGAAGGCGATCAAGTTGAATCCACCCAGTTGAGGGAACCTGCGCAGCATGACGACGAACCCGATCACGGCCAGCACTAGCGCAAGCGGGGAGAACTCGTCGCGTGTCACCTGCAACAGATAAGCCCCCACCGCATCTCCCAGTTGTGCGTTCTGCGGGAACATCGCGTCGCGCCATTGCAGGCCGGTCACTGTGACCCACATGCGTTCGAATGGGCTGTCCAGGTCGGCGGGCGTCAAACCCCAGATGGATCGCGACGGCAGCACCGTGGTCTGGATAAAACTCGACGGTGAATCATTCAGGTCTATCAGCACGAACGCCAGCACGAACGTGACCACGCCGATAGCAAAGCCAAGCGCTGCTGCGCCCATTGCGCGGAGCCACTGCACGCGCGTTGCTCGTTGCGACCCCAGCGTCCAGATCACAAGCACGGCTAACGCCGGGCCGAACAAGCCAACGGATGCGTGCACGCCCAGACCAAGCCCGATCAAAAGCCCTGCCAGAAGCAAGGCCCAATTGCGTTTTGATGGTGCACCATGCCAGTGGAAGGCGAGCAGCACAACGAGCGTCAGCACGGCCAGGCTTGGCGTGTAGACCTCGGCGATGATGGCCTGCGACCAGAACGTATACGACAGCGCCAACGCAACGCTGGCCAGCACGGCACCGGCTCGGCTGGACGTGACATGGCGCGTGGCCAGATAAATGCAGCCAAGCGCCACAGCGGCGCTCAGCGCAGACAGCAGGCTGATGCGGACGGCGGGAGAGCCGATGGGCAGGAAGCCAATCAACCGTCCCAGCAGCAAATAGATCGGGTATCCGGTCGAGTGTGTGGTGTCGAGCGTGTAGGCCAGTGTTTGAAATTCGGCGCTGTCGCTATACAGTACATCGGGCGCGAGGGTGCGGAGATAGGCGAACAGACCACACAGGCCGACGATGAGCGCAATCCACGCATCGGCTCTCGCCAGTCCCGGCTTGCGCTCGGTCATCAACTTCACGGCGCAGCATCATATTCGATGCGGGAGTGTCGAAACTCAGATGGACAGCCGCATCTCTCGACTGCGGCGCAAGCATTTCGAGCGGAGAAACGCCGAGACTTCGGCGTTTCGTAGTCGAGAAAGCGCCTCCGCTCGAGATGCTATCTCTGCAGGCTTGGTCACTCCTTCGATGCCAGATCGAGAAGGATCGAAATGTGATACAACCGGCGCTGGTCGCGCCCATGTCTCCCCTCGCCATCATCCTCGTCCTCATCGCGGCGGTCGTGCTGGCCTTCGCCGCGCTGGCGCTGGTCGCCCCGTTCGAGACGTTGAGTTGGTGGGCTGGCTGGGGCAAGGATCGCCCCGCGCCCGATGCAGCCATTGAGGCGGTGCAGATCGAGGACGAGCCGCGCGGCGATACCTTCATCGTCTACCTCAGCGGCGTCGGCCGGCTGACCGGCGACGACCGGCCAGAGAAGGAAGAGGCTTTTCTGGATCAGTTGCAGCGCCGCTTGCCGGACGCGATCATCGTGCGCGATGTTTTTCCGTTTTCGGTGACGAATAACCCGCTCACTGGCCGCCGCCCGCTGGCCCGGCTGTGGGCGTGGATTGACGGCGTGCAGCAAAAACAGGTGCGCGCCTGGCTCTACAACTTCATCCAGTTCCGCAACCTCACCCAGGTGGCCGTCTCGGCCGACCCGCGCTATGGCCCGGTCTATAGCACCGGCATTGCCCGCGAGATCGTGCGCGGCCTGTTGCGGCACGGCTACTCGTTCGATGCGCCCAAGCCCGTCGTGCTGATGTGCATCAGCGGGGGCGGGCAGGTATCGGTCGGCGCTGCGCCGTATCTCTTGCAGATGCTCGGCCAGCCGGTCACCATCGTCTCCATCGGCGGCGTGCTGACCGATGACCCCGGCATCTTGTCGGTCGAGCATCTCTATCACCTGTCCGGTACGCAGGACAACATCCAGAACGTCGGCAAGTGGCTGTTCCCTGGCCGCTGGCCGCTGTTCCGGCATTCGGCCTGGAACCGCGCCCTGCGCAAGGGCAAGATCACCGTCATCAACGTTGGCCCGATGAAGCACATGGGCTGGGGCGATTACTTCAGCCGCTCGGCCAAGTTGCCCGACGGCGAGCCGCACGTGGAGAAGACGCTTGAGGTCATCGTCGGCGTGATGGATGCCCAGCGGCGCGCAAGCGCACAACCGGCGCTGGTAGCATCCGCCGCCACTTGACTGCCTGATGTTCAACCCCGCCGTCGAAATCACCCGCCGTTATTCACGCGCATTGCCCGGCATTCACCGCGCGCTCAGCCGCCGCTTCCCGCGGGCGCTGTGGTCGGGTGATGCGTCGCGGCGCGAGGTGGCGCTGACCTTTGACGACGGCCCGCATGCCAAGGACACGCCCGCGTTGCTGCGCGTCCTCGCCCGCCACGATGTGCGCGCCACGTTCTTCCACAACGGCCAGCCGCTGGCCAACCACCCGGCGCTGGCCCGCGAGGTTGCCGCAGCCGGCCACCAACTCGCCCTGCACGGCTACTTCCACCGCCCATTTCTGCACCAGGCGCTCTCGGCATTCGTACAAGAGTTGGCCGACGAACAACGCCTGCTGGCCGAGGCAACCGGCCTGCCAACACACGCCCTGCGCGATGTGCGCCCGCCGTATGGCGTGTTTACGCCGCATGCGTTGAGCGCGCTGTGGGGCGCGAACTTCCGGCCGGTGATGTGGAGCGTGGTGCCGTTTCATTGGCGGCAGACCATGGGCGAAGCGCTGGCCGAAGTGGAGCGGCTGCTTGCGCCCGGCGCGATCATCGTGCTGCACGAGGCCATGACGACCGGCCCGGATGTGGCCGTGCTGGCCGATGAGGTGATTCGCCGCGTCAAGGACGCTGGCCTGTCGTTCGTCACCGTGGATGAGATGTGGCATGTTAATCAACAGCCTGGGTGACTTTGTCGCTGCCGTATGGCAGGCGATTACGCTGTCGCTTGGCTTGAACCCCGCAGCGGCTAAGTTCGTCGCTGTCCAGCCGGCCGCCATTGCCGTTGTCATCACGGTCGCGCTCATCACCGGCACGTCGTTGCTGATCGGCCAAAGCGTGGTGCTGTTCCTCAACCGCGTGCCCAGGTCGCGCTTCGTCATCACCCTGTTGTTGAACGCCGTGATCTACGTCGCCAACCTGGCCGTGTGGTCAACCGTGGTGTGGGCCGTCAGCACCTTCGTGCTGAACGCCACGCAGCCCATCGGCATCGGGGCGATGGCGCTCCTGCTCAGCAGCGCGCCATTTCTGTTTGGGTTTCTGGTGCTCGTGCCTTATCTCGGCCTCATCATCGTGCGCATCCTGTATGCGTGGAGCCTGCTCATCAGCATCGTGCTCATCGAGACCATCTACGGCGTCAACGCCTTGCAGGCGCTGCTGTGCGTCGGCCTGGGCTGGCTGTTGCTGCTCATCCTCAACCGCACCATCGGCAAGCCGATCGTGGCTGCGCGTGACCGGCTCTTCCGCCGCTTCACCGGCGCAACGCCCTACAGCCCCACCAGCTCGCCCGAAGGCGCGGCGCGCACCCGCCGCATCGGCATGCGCACCGAGGCCGAGCTATTGCGCCGCCGGGCGGATGAACTCAACATCCGCGACGAACAGTGACCCGCTCAAATCGCCGGATGGGCTGAGCGTGAGCGAACGCACCCGCACCAGGTCAATGCCGCGGAACGACAGGATCGGCACGCGCACCGAGTTGAGGAAGGCGTGCCCGGCCCAGCCCCACGCCCGCAGGTTCAATCCACCCGGCGGATAAGCCAGCGCGGGCGAGGTGTCGTCCACGATCACCGATGCGGTGCGGCCATTTACGTCGGTCAATGTCAACCGCAACGACTGGCGTTTACGGTGCGCGTTCAGGTAATCGCTGGGGTCGAGCGCAGCGCGCAGGTGCAGCGCGTCGTATTGCGACACATCCACGCCCTCGTCGTCGAGCGGCATCTCCCACTGCGCGTTCACCGTCGTCGTCCACGCGAAGCGGGCCTGCGATGGGTTGCCCGGCGACAACGGCCAGCGCCCGCACAGTTGGCGATATTCGCAGAACTCAACATCTGCCGGTCCGTTGGTCGTGGCGTAACCGCCAAAGCCGTTGTAGCCCAGGTCATCGCGCGTGCGCGGCTGGATGACGATGCTGCGCTGCGCGCCCGGCACAGCCAGCGCCGTTTGCACCAACTGGCCATAGAGCTGAAACGGCGCACCCGCGTTCGGGTTCAACCCGGCTTGGCTGGCCGCCTCGTCGTTGCCCAGCGCAACGTCGAAGAAGTCCGGCGCATACTGCGCCACAAAGCCGCGCTGGCCTTCGCGCGCTGCACGGGCACCTTCGGTCTTGCAGCCGCTGCTGACCGTCAGCGCCTCGGCATCGTCGTCCTTGACGACCTCGTTGAATCCGTTGTGATTGGCCCCGACCAGATACACCGACGCGGCGAAGTGCTCACGGGTCTTGTCCAGTCGGGCGTCCTCGTAATAGCCCTGGCCGTTTAGGTCGGTCGCGACGCCATCGCACGAGGGCAGAATCACGCTCAAGGGAATGTCGGCGTCGCCTTCCAACGAATACAGCGGGGCGACCAGCAACGCGCCGATGAGCGGGCCGTTGCCTTCGGCGGCGTCGCCGCGCGAACCTCTGTCGGCGCGGACGCGCGCACTTTGCATCGCCAACAGGCTGCCGTGGCCGTGGCCGATCATGCCGATGCGGGCGAGGTCGAGCTTGCCGACGAGCGACACGTCGAGCGCGTCGGTGTCTTCGCGGTTGGCACGGATCAAGCCATTGAGATGTGCCTCGAATACATCCGGGTAACGGCGCACCTCCGGGCCAAACGCGCCAAATGCGCTGGCATACACCGCGTTGAGGTTGGGAGCCACGGCCACATAGCCGCGCGCGGCCAGCGCGCTGGCGAGATACGTCAGGCCGACGTCGTTGCGCCTCTCTTCGGCGGGTGGGCATGGCCATGTTTCGCGCGTCGAATCCGGGATGCTTGCGTCAATGGGACAGCCGCCGTGCGCAGCGTGAAAGATGAAGACCACGGGGAACGGGCCGGCGCCCTCGGGCAGGGCGATGATGCCCTCGACCCGATAGGGCATGACGCGGTTGGCATCGCGGCGCGGCAGCCAGGCTTGGGTGATCTCGGCCTCGCCAAAGCTATACAACCGGGCCGGGGGCAGGCTGGTTTGGGCGATGGCTGCTGAAGGGTGCGCGCCCATCCCGATCAGCAAGAGCAAGGCAAGGACAAAAGGCGCAGCCCGGCAGGTTCGGTGAGCGGTCGCCATCATGCAGGCAAAGTGGTCTTGAGCGCGCGGGCGACCTCGCCGATCACGGCCGTCTCTTCGGGGCTGACGCGTTTGCCACCAAAGCCGAGAAAGTCACCTTCCTTGCTCTCTTCGGCAATGCGCTGGCACATGACCACGATGGCCTGCTTGACCTCATCGGCTTGTTCGGGCGAGGCCTTGGCCGTGAGCATCTCGGCCAATTCATCGCAGCGGCGCAACGCGAAGGGCTTCACATCCTGAAGATTCATTGGCGCGTCGGTCTGAAACTGATTGACCATGTCAGCCAGCGCCTTCTTGTTCGTGTCACTCTCCAGCACGGCCAGGATGGGGTTGTTAGGGTAGGCGCGCGCGGCGTCGCGCAGGCCTTTGCCAATCACCTCGAACTCGGCCAGCGTGCCGGTCTTGCCGCTCCATTTGGACACGGCGACCGTCATCCCTGCCATCACGGCTGTGCGAATAAGCAGCGTGGTTTCGTCGTCGGTCAATTGCGATTGCATCGTCATGCCGTGCAGTCTCTCACGGCCTGCGGCATGAGGCAAGCTGTTCGGGACACATTCGCCACACGGGCCAAACGCGGACATGGCCACACATCGTGCATGATTCGTAGAGACGCGCCATAGTGCGAGTGCGATTGGAAATCGCGGCTGTAGGGCTTTCAGCCAAGCATCGGCCCCACGGGGACGCAAGCGCCTGCGCCGACGCAGGCATTGTCCGCGCAGGTCATGACCCTCGAAGGGGGCGGACAATCAGCCGAAGGCGAAGGCTCCATAGGCGCGGTTTTGAACCGCCTGCCTGTTGGCGAATGCACTGCCGATACAATGCCCGCACATGAAAGTGCTGGTCTACGACGCAAAGAAGTATGACAAGGATGGACTACGCGCAGCCAATGAGGCAGCGGGCAACCGTCATCAACTTGAATTCACCGAGGCGATGCTGAGCGAGCACACCGCAGCCCTCGCGCAGGGCCATCAGGCCGTCAGCATCTTCGTCAACGACGATGCCTCTGCGCCGGTGCTGGAGAAGTTAAGCGCGCTTGGCGTCCGGCTGATCACGCTGCGCAGCACCGGCTTCAACAACGTGGACCTCGACGCGGCGGCGCGGCTGGGCATCACGGTCATGCGCGTGGCCAATTACTCGCCCTACGCCGTGGCCGAGCACGCAGTGGCATTGTTGTTGGCGGTCAACCGGCGCATCCATCGCGCCCACAACCGCACCCGTGAGAACAACTTCCTGCTGGATGGCTTGCAGGGGCACGACATCCACGGCAAGACCGTCGGCGTGGTGGGCACGGGTCGCATCGGCGCGATCTTCGCCCGGATCATGCACGGCTTCGGCGTGACGCTGGTCGGCTACGACGTGGTGCAAAGCCAGGAATGCCTCGACCTGGGGATGCGCTATCTGCCGTTGGAGGAGGTGCTGGCACAGGCCGACATCATCAGCCTGCATGTGCCGCTCTTGCCTTCGACGTATCACCTGATCAACGCCGAGGCACTGGCGCGGATGAAGCGTGGTGTGATCCTGGTCAACACCAGCCGAGGCGCGCTGATTGACGCCGAGGCGTTGATCGAGGCGCTCAAGCGTGGGCAGATGGGTGCGGTTGGGCTGGACGTGTATGAGGAAGAGGATGGCCTGTTCTTTCACGACCGCTCCGACCAGATCATGATGGATGATGTGTTTGCGCGGCTGACGACGTTTCACAACGTGCTGGTGACGGGGCATCAGGCCTTCTTCACCCACGAGGCGCTGGAGCAGATCGCCAGCACGACGATCCGCAACCTCAGCGACTTTGAAGATGGCCGCGCGAACGAGAATACACTCAAGCCAAAGTAGAGGAGTGCTCAAAATTGAAATGACAAGCATGTCGAGCGGAGGCGCTTCCTCGACTACGAAACGCCGCAGTCGCAGCGTTTCTCCGCTCGGAATGCTTGCGCCGCAGTCGAGACAGCGGCCACCATTCTGGCATTGAGCACTCCCACAAAGTAGATAACCAACGGAGGAAGAACAATGTCGAAAGTCATCATGACCCGGGGAAAGTTTGCCGGCATCAATGCTTGCGCCAATGTGTATGGCGTGATCGCTGCCGCGGCAATGGATCAGCGCGGTTCGCTGCAAAAGAGCATCGCCAAGGCACGCGGCGCGGACGGCAAGTGCAGCGATGCCGAGTTGACGCAATTCAAGACCGCCGTGACCAAGGTGCTGACGCGCCATGCCAGCGCCATCTTGATGGACCCCGAATATGGCCTGCCTGCGCTCAAAGAGAAAGCGCCCGATGCAGGCGTGTTGCTGGCCTACGAGAAGACCGGCTATGACGCCAATGTGAAAGGCCGCCTGCCCGACCTGCTGCCAGAGTGGAGCGCGCGCCGGCTGGAGGAAGCGGGCGCGAATGCGGTCAAGATTCTGTTGTATTACAACCCGTATGACGACGCGCAGATCAACGTGATCAAGCACGCCTTTATCGAGCGGGTGGGCGCGGAGTGCGCGGCGGTGGATCGGCCGTTCTTCCTGGAACCGATCTATTACGAAGATGGCCTGGATGATGTGGCGCTGGCGAAGAAGAAGCCCGATGCGGTGACGCGCTACATGGCTGAGTTCAGCAAGCCCCGCTATGGCGTGGACGTGCTCAAGGTCGAGGTGCCGTTCAACATCAAATACATTGAGGGATCGCGCGCGTTTGGCGGCACATCCGTTGGCACGAAGGCCGACGCCATGCGCCAGTTCAAAGAGGCGGCCAGCGCCACCAACAAGCCGTTTATTTATCTGAGCGCCGGCGTCACCGATGCGGTATTCATCGAGACGCTGGAGTGGGCGGCCGAAGCCGGCACGAACTTCGCCGGTGTGCTGTGCGGCCGGGCGACCTGGCAGGACGGTGTGCCGGTGTTCGCGACCGGCGGCTATGACGCGTTGGTGACCTGGTTAGAGGACAAGGGCGTGCAGAACATCACCGCGCTCAATGCAACGCTGGCCACGGGCGCACAGCCATGGTGGAATGCCTACGGTGGCAAGGAGCATATCGAGGTCGTTGGCTAGGCGCTATCTCGCAAACGCCCGAAACGGATTCTCGTGCGTGAGCAGGTGGATCGTCGCGTCGTCCACGCCCGATGCGCGCAGGCGAGGCAGGAAGTGCTCTGCCAGATAAGTGTACGGCTGGGGCGTGCCGCCACCCGGCTTGGATGGGTCGAACCAGCCACGATCCATGCTCAACAGCAGCCGGTCGCCTAACCCTTCGTCCAGCAAGCGGTGGATGCGCTCGATAAACAGCGCATCGGGCTGCCCGCCGATCCAGTCGTATTCAATCCACGCGCCGCGCCGGGCCATCTCGACGTTGAGATCGAAATCCGGCTCGGCGCTGGCGTGAATCCAGATGAAGCGCGTCGCGGTGTAACCCTCGGCTTCAAGCGCGTCCAACTGGTCACGCACGACGCGGCCGCGGATGGTGTGGCTGCCGATAGCGGCGTTGGTCATGCGCCCTGCCCGCGCCGCAGCGCGTAGGATTTTGGCCTCGACTGGCGTGATGCCGTCGTCACCTGCGCTCAGTTTGATGAACGCGGCGCGCACCCCGGTGCCTTCGATCTCACCCTGAAGTTCCCCAGTCATCCAATCCTGCAGCTCAGCTTCGCTGGCGTCGCGCGCCCACTGCGGCGTCCACGGCTCGCGATACAACCCGGTCGCCACGGCGATGGGGAAGTTTGTCACGTTCGACACGGCCTTGACGATGTCTACCCGACGACCCACATCGGCCGGCGTGCATTCGACCAGCGCGGTGACGCCCTGGGCCTTGATCGCTTCGATGTGCGGGGTCATCAGCGCGATCACGTCGCTCACCTCGGCTTGGGCGAAGCCGGGCCGGTCGGTCGCGCCGAGGTCAACGAACACATGCTCGTGCGGCAGGATCAAGCCGAGTTCGGTTTTGTTCTTTGGGCCGAGGGTGGTGTGCAGGATGGACATATGGACATATTGAGAAGCGAGTAGCGAGTAGCGAGTAGCGAGTAGCGAGTAGCGAGTAACGAGTAACGAGTAACGAGTAACGAGTAACGAGTAACGAGTAGCGAGCTAGAACTCGCTACTTGCTACTCGTTACTTTCATGCAACCTCGCTCAACAATACCTTGCGGCCTTCCTTCGCGCTCTGAATCGCGCCAAAGACCATGCGCAACGATTCCAGGTTGTCGTGGGCGCTGCATTCTGGCTCGCGGTTCTCGGCAATAGCAGCGAAGAACTCGTCCAGCATCGCCTGCTCCGAAGGGGGCACGCTGAGCGGGAAGATCTCTTCGTTGATCTTACGCTCGACGCGATGCAGGTGCGCGCGCCACATCTTGTCTTTGTCCCAGGTGATGCTGCCCTTTGGCCCTTCGATGCGCCAATCGCCATTCCAACCCGTTTGAGAGCCGACGGCGCAGCCCACGCACACGTGCGTCGCCATCAACTTGTCGGGGAACTCGAACACGATCGCATGCGCAGCATCGCCGGCGTGCCAGCCCCACGGCTGGTTCCAGGTGATGGCGTGCACGCTGATTGGGTTGGCGTCGAGCACGTAGCGCATCATGTCGAAGTGGTGCACCATCATGTCGTTGATGAGCATGTAGGGCTGGGTGACGTAGTGCGTGCCGGGTGAGTCGGCCCACGGCGTGTAAAAGCGCAGATCGCATTGTCCGGGCTGGCCGATCAACCCCTCGGCCAGCAACTTGCGCGTGGTGCGCGGCTGTGGGCCGAAGCGATAGTTTTGCGTGATCATGTGCTTGACGCCGGCCTTCTCACCCGCGTCGGCCACCTGTTTGGCAATGGCGAAGTTGTCGCTCAGCGGCTTCTCGCCTATGACGTGCAGCCCGGCGGCAAAGGCCTTGTAGGCGATGTCGTGATGCACAGCAGGCGGCGTGACGTCGAGCACGAAGTCGGCCTTTGCGTTGGCAATGGCCTCATCCAGCGTTGGGAAGATGGCCTTGGGGTCAAGGCCAAAGCGCGCAACGGCCTTGTCGGCGTTTGGCTGATATGGCTCGACCGCCGCAACGAGTTGTACGTCTTTGCGGTTGAGCAGGTTGCCGAGCCACCATTGCCCGCGCCCGCCTAATCCGGTGATGATGCACTTGTACATGATGTTTTATCCACGAAGTTCACGAAGGAACACGAAGCGAAGAACAAAAGGTTCTTCGTGAGACTTCGTGTTCCTTCGTGGATCAATTACGCTTTGGCGATGCAATCGCGCATGTATTGCACGCTCTTGCCCAGGTTGGCCGCTTTCTCATCCGGCGAATCGCCGGTGATGCCACACTCGTAGGCCATGTAGCCGGTGAAGCCCATGTCCTTGAGCGCCTTGAACGCCGCCACGAAGTCAATGTCGCCCGTGCCCGGCTCCATGCGGGTGTTGTCGGCAAGGTGAATATGCGATGTGTGCCGGCCGATGTCGCGAAATGTCTGTGGCGTGTTCGTCTCCTCGATGTGCATGTGGAAGAAGTCGCTGAGCAGGCCAATGCCGGGTGTGCCTGCGGCCTCGATCACGCGCACACCATCGCTCTGCTTGCGCAGGTAGTGTTGCTCGTAACGGTTAAGCGGTTCGAGCATGAACAACGTCTTGCGCGCCGCGGCATGCGGGCCGATCTCCTGGCACGCCGCGATCATCAGCTTCTCTTCGATCTCCAGTGGCGTCATCACCGGCGACAGATCAGGCACGACTGGCGGGCCGAAGATGGGCGGCACGATCTGACCCACCGCGCCGATCTGACCGCAGAATTCGAGGATGGCCTTCGCGCCATCAATGCTCTTGCGCCGCTTGATGGGGTCTGGGTTGAGAAAGTCGAAGCCGCGTTCGCCGTCGCTGTTGAGGTTGCCGCACACCGAGCACAGCGGCAGCGTATCGCCTATTTCGTCGGCCTCGCGTTGCATCCGCGCCAGCCCGCCAGGGGCAAACACGCTAAGCTCGATGCCTTCGATGCCGTGGTCTTTGGCCCACTTGGCCTTGTCTTGCGGAGCGTCGCCGGGGAGCAGGTTGAGTTGAACCGCAATCTTCATGATGGGAGCGATTTAAGCGGGGATCGGCATTTGTGCAAGCGCAAGCCGCTCTACACCCTACAATGCCGCACACATGGCAGCCTGTTTTATCGTCGTCGCCGGCAACATCGGCGTCGGCAAATCCACGCTCACGGCGTTGCTGGCGCAACGATTGGGCTGGACACCGTTCTACGAGCCAAACGCCGACAACCCGTATCTGGCCGACTTTTATCGGGACATGCGGCGGTGGAGTTTTCACGCCCAGGTATCGTTCCTCTCGCAGCGGGTGGCGCAGCATAAGGCGTTGATGGAACGCGGCGCGCCGGCGGTGCTCGACCGAAGCGTATACGAGGACGCCGAGGTGTTCGCGCGCAACCTGTATCAGCGCGGGGCGCTGAGCGGGCGCGACTGGGAGACGTATCAGGGGTTGTATCGCACCATGGCGTCTCTGTTGCGGCCGCCCGACCTGATCGTGTATCTGCGTGCCAGTGTGCCTACGCTCATGCGGCGCATCGCTCAGCGCGGGCGCGATTACGAGCGCGACATCGCGCCCGACTATCTGATCTCGCTCAACGTGCTGTATGAGCGCTGGATCGGCCAGTTTCGCGCCAGCACGACGCTGACGATAGACGCAGATGTGCTGGATTTTGTGTCACGCCCCGATGACCTTGACGCGGTGATCGGCCAGATCACGCGCGCGTTGGCCGGTTGTCTGCCGCGCGGGCATTGAAGTCAAACATCGCGCGCACGGCGTCAAGCGTCTCCTGCTCGCGGCCGGGCCGCGACGGCGTAAATTCCAGTCCGATCTTGCCCGCGCCATCCGCGTCAAACCCCAGCGCCTGCAACTCACGCGCGATGTTGGCGAAGTTGATCTCGCCCGTGCCCGGCTCCTGCCGCGTCGGCACGTCGCCGATGTGCACGCTGTCATACAGACCCCAGTGATCGCGCAGCCCTTGGATCAAGTTGCCGGCCGTGCGCTGCTGGTGATAGCAGTCGAACGCGAGTCGCAATTGGGGATGGTTGATGCGCCGCACCACGTCGGCTGCCAACTCGTGTGTGCTCACGGTGATGCCGCCATGCAGGTGATAGGTGTTCAGCGCCTCGAACCACACGACGATGTTCGTCTTCGCGACCATCTCCATCACCCGCGCTGCGCCGTCGAGCAGATTGGCATATTTCTGTTGCAGGGTGTAGTCGCGCGACGGCGGCTTAACCCAGCCTTGGATATGCGACCCCACCCCCAACCCTTCCCCTAAAGGGGAGGGGCGTAGAGGTGGGGTGTTGATCTGCTCAGAAAACATGAACAGGTGCTGCGCACCCCAGCGTTGGGCATTATCGAGCGACTCGGCCCATGCATCCAGGCACACGGGCAGATCGTTCGCGTCGGTAAGCGAGCCGCCGGCCTCGTCGAAGGTTGAGTTGATGACGCTGCCGTGCTGTCGGCCTGCCGCCGCCACTTCACCCATCAGCGCACCCTTGCTGCGCCAAGCCCAAACGTCCACGTGGCGAATGCCGAGCGTGGCGAACTTCCTAACACGTTCGGGCAAGGGAACATTGGCGAACCAGAAGTCAACGTAGCCGGTGTAGATCATTTTCGATTGACGATTAACGATTGGCGATCTCCGGGCCGACCTAACGCTGCCGCAGCCCATCCAGTAGCAACTCTGCGCAGGCGCGTGTCAATTTCTCCGGCGATCCTTTCGCCAACGACGCCGGCAGTTGATCCTCGATCATCAACGTGGCCAGGCCGTGCGCCAGCGCCCACGCCGTCAACACCATCAGCGGCGTGTGTTCCGGCTTGAGTTTTCCTTGGGCCTGAGCTGATCGCACTGCGCCCTCAAGCACGGACAGCGTGTCTTCGGCGGCGCGCGCCAGCGGAGCGCGCTCTGATTCGGTGCGGCTGACCAGGCCGCTAAACATCAGGCGCATGTGATGCGGATGCGCCAGGGCAAATCGCACATAGGCCCATGCACTCTCGGCCAGCGTCACCGATGGGTCTGCTGACCGCTTCTGTTCGGCGCGGGCGGTCTCCTCGGCCAATCGCTCGAAGCCTTGCTGGGCGATGGCGGCCAGCAAGGCTTCCTTGTCGGCGAAATGGGCATACGGCGCGCTGTGGCTGACGCCCGCCCGCCGCGCGACTTCGCGCAGCGTCAGCGCCTCCACGCCATCGGTGGACAGGATGTCCAGCCCCGCCTGAATCAGCGCGTTGCGCAGGTCGCCGTGGTGATAGGTCTTCGCTGTCTTCGCCATGCGCCTATTTTGATTTGTATCTTGACAATGTCAAGTTGGTCGCTATAATGAATCTAGACACTGTAAAGATTGATCGTCGAGGAGGCAACTGTGAGCAACCGTAACTTTCGAGCCATCATGCGCTGGATTCATCTTATTGGCGGCGCGGTCATCGGCACATTCATTTATTCGCCGTGGGGAAGCGATCCGCTGTTCGCCGCCGTGACCAAGTTCGTCGTCATCCCTACGTTGGTCGTCACCGGCGTGATCATGTGGCAGCAGCCGCGCATCATGAAGCGGCTGTCGGCCAGAGGAGCCAGGTAAAAATGTCTGAAAGGGAACTGCGCGCGCTCGCCGCCAAACGCACCTACGCCCGATTGGGCTTCTACATTCATCTCGCCGTGTATGTGTGCGTGATTACCGGGCTGGGCATCCTCAATTCCGTCGTCAGCCCAAATGTATTTTGGGTTGCCTTCCCCGCACTGAACTGGGGCGTCGGTTTGTTCTTCCACGGCCTTGGCGCGCTTTCGGCAGGAATCGGTTTGAAGGAGCGCTTGATTCGCGCCGAGATGGATCAGCTTCTATCGGCATTGGCTCACGCACACGATCACCGAGATTAGCGCGCGGCGCCCTAAGTTGGTGATCAATAGTGTCTATCACTTGTCGCAGGGCATCCTGAGCGGCGCAGCAAGTATGAAAGCGCATGCTTCGACAGGCTCAGCATGCTTGCTGCAAAGTCGAAGGATGTGTTGACCACAGACTTAGCGCGGCGCGAGCCGGAACGGCCGGGTCATGAAGCCGTAGTAGCTCTGATAACCCATCGGTCGCGGCACCATCGAGTAGTCGCCGGAGAACACCAGCGTGCCATGCAGCCCATCGCGGGCGATCCACTTGGGCGGAATCTGCGGCAAGTAAGCCACGTGCTCGCCCTCCCAAGCCGGCTCGTAGTGCACCAAATGCCACGGCCCCCACGGCGACGGCCCTTCATACAGATGAAACTCGCGCTGGCGGTGCCAGTGGGCGCGGGCGAAGTCGCGCGGCGTGGCGTGTGAGTGCGGCACTACGTCGCTGCCGAACGTGAGCAGAAAGCGGCGCAGCGGCGCGTTGTAGGTCATGGTCGGGTGGCCCACGTGGCCGTAGTCGCTCAGGATGGGGCGCGCCTCGGCTTCCTCCTTCGACCAGGCCGGGTTGCCGGCGTGCGCGCCGCCAATGTAGAACTCCCACTGCGCCCGGTCGAGCACACGGTCTTTGTCGCGCGGAGCGCGGGCCAGAAACACATGGCTGCCGCACTCCCAGCTCTCGTCGTTGGAGATGGCGTAGATGTAGTCGCCCAGCCAGGCTGGCACGTTGCTGTATCCCGGCCCGAAGCCGACGAAGGCCAGCCCAGCGAAGTTGCGCCTGAGAAAGTAAGGCGTTCGTTCGTCCGGCAGGTTATTCCAGGTCCCTCCACGGTCGTCGGAATACATCAGCGCCGCCACGCCGCCGTGGCGCGAGATGGCGTTGACGAAGAACATGTCGTTAGGGTTGCCCAGGGGCGCATCCATTTCGGCATCGTTCAGCGCGTAAATTTCTTTGCCGGGGTCCTCGAAGTTGTAGTCGTAGGCGGCGACGAACAAGCGCGCGCCGATGGCCAGTGCGCCATCCACATAGCGCATCTGCCGCACGTTGTGGCGCTTGAGGCCGGGGAACTGCGAGACCAACTCGAGCTTGAAGTCGGGCGGGTTGCCAGTGGCGCGCAAAAAGTTGGCGAAGTGCGGCTTGCTGCCGAAGTTCGCGCCGTCGTCGTCCACAAAGTAAAGCGCGTCGTCGTCGCCCCAGGTATGCCAGTGCATGTCGCTGCCGGTGCCGGGGTACTTGCGCGCCTCGCCGGTGAACTCCAGCGCCTGGATCACCGGGCTGGGCGGATACATCATCAGGCGGGGCGGGAGTTGGATGGATTCAGGGCTCATGTATGTGTCAATGTCTTTTGACTGAGGAACTTTTGATCGTCATGCCCGTGAAGACGGGCATCCAGCGTGTCACACCTCTGGATCCCCGCCTGCGCGGGAATGACGACTGCCTAACCCTTCACGCCGGTGAACACCTGGCCCTGCATGAACCAGCGTTGGGCGACGAAGAACAGCAGGATGCACGGCAGGATCGAGAGCGTGGCGGCAGCCATCAACAGGTGATACTCCGGCCGCGAGCGCATGCCGCCGGCCAGGTAACGCAGCGCCACCGCCACGGTGTATTTCTCCTGGTCGCTGAGATAGATCAGCGGGCCTAGAAAATCGTTCCACGTGCCGACGAAGCTGTAGATGGCGACGGCGATCAGCGCCGGCCCCGCCAGCGGCAGCATGATCTGCCCCCAGATGCGCAGATAGCTCGCGCCATCCATGCGCGCCGCGTCCTCCAGCTCGCGCGGAATGGTGAGAAAGAATTGGCGCAACAGGAAGATGAAGAACGGGCTGCCGAAGAAGGCCGGGATGATGAGCGGGTTGTAGGTGTTGATCCATTGCAGCCGTTGGAACATGACGAACTGCGGGATGATCAGCACCACGCCCGGCAGCATCAGCGTGGCCAGCAGCAGCACGAAGATGGCGTCGCGCCCCGGCATGCGCAGCCGGGCAAAGCCGTAGGCTGCCAGCGAGCTCGACACCAGCGTGCCCACGATCACCAGCGCGCTGATGAAGATCGAGTTGCCGGCGTAGAGCCAGAACGGGAAGCGCTCGAACAACTCGCTGTAGTTGCCCCACTGCGGCGGAACGGGCACCCATACCGGCGGCCAGCGCATGGCATCTTGAATGGTCTTGAGCGAGGTGGTGACCTGCCAGAACAACGGCACCAGAAAGATGACGCAGCCGGCGATCAGCACGGCGTACGACGCCAGCCGCACGAGGCGTGACTGCCAGCGCCGGTTGCGCCGCAGTGCCGACGCCTGCGGCAGCGGGGCGGTTGAGGTTATGCCTGCCATTTCAACGTCACCCGCGCTTCTCCGATTCGACATACACCCACAGCGGGCTGAACTTGAACACCAGCGCGCTGAGCATGAGCGTGAACAGGAACAGCAGCCAGGCCATCGCCGTCGCCTGGCCCATCTTCAAGTAACTGAAGGCGTTGTTGTAGAGATACAGCACGTAGCTCAGCGTGGCGAACTGCGGCCCGCCGCTCGTCATCATCATCGGCTCGGTGAACAGTTGCGTGGCGAAGATGATGTTGATGACCAGGTTGTAGAGAATCACCGGGCTGAGCATGGGCAGCGTGACGTTGAAAAGGCGCTGCCAGGCGTTCGCGCCGTCCATCTCGGCCGCCTCATACAGCTCGGTCGGGATGCCCTGCAGGCCGCCCAACCAGATAGGCAAATACCAACCCATCGTCCACAGGCTCATCAGGATGATGGAGAACAGCGCGACGTTTTTGTCGCCCAGCCAGTTTGGCCCTTGCAAGCCCAGGCTACTCAGCAGCCCGTTCAACAGCCCAGAGCGGTAGTTGAACAGCCACGCCCACAACATGGCCGTGGCCACGCCGCTCAGCACGGCCGGCAGGTAATACACCGTGCGGAAGGCCGCCACCCCGCGCAGCTTCTGGTTCATGATCAGCGCCAGCGTGAGCGACGAGATAATCCACATCGGCACGACGATCAGCGCGTAGGTCAGCGTCACCCGCACGGCCTGCCAGAACAGGTCATCGTCGAACAGCCGCCGGTAGTTCTCCAGGCCGACGAAGCGCGGCGTGCCGGCCAGCGCATAGTCGGTCAGGCTGATGTAGGCCGACACGACCAGCGGCGTGACCCAGAACAACACGAAGCCGATCACGGCCGGCGCGATGAACAGGGCGCAGGCGATGGCCTCGCGCCGGCGCAGGGTGAGCCAGGGCTTGCGGGGGCGGGGCAGGCTGGGTTGCATGGATCGTCATGGTGTAGAGACGCGCCGCGGCGCGTCTCTACGAGTTGGATTCGTCACGGAATCGGTGGCGTGTCCTTGCGCTGCTGCGCGAAGTAGGGCTGGCCTTCCTTGTCGAGAAACTCCACTGCCTGCTCCGGCGTCATCTCGCCCTTACGCACGTTGTCCACGGTCGGATCGAGGAACTTGCCGGGGAACTCCCACAGGTTGATGTTGAGCGGGTAGGGTGTAAACATCGGCCCCGGCAGCGACGCGGCTTTCACGCGCGCGCTGTAGCCGGCCGGCGCCCAGTCCGGTTTCAACACTTCGTCGGATTCGGCCACGCCCTTCAGCACCGGCGTCTCATAGGCGCCTTTGCCCACCAGCTTCTGGCCGTCCTCGGTCGCGGTGATGAAGCGGATGAAGTTCCATGCGATGTCGGGGTTCTTGCTGGCGCTGGCGATAGTGTTGGTGGCGACCATCGTGTTGAGCGCCGGCCGGTAGTCCTTGCGCATCTTGGGCGTCAGAGCCATGTCCCACTTGAAGGGCAACTCTCGGAACGACCAGCCGGCGTCCCAATCGCCGCCGGAATACATGGCCGCCTTGCCCGCCCCAAACGGCCCGGCGTAATTGCTGTAGCCGGAGGCTTCGTCGGGCGTGGGGGCCGATTTGTCCACGTGGGTTAGGTCGTGATACACCTTCATCACGTTCACGCCGGTCTCGTTGTTGAAGTTGCTGGTCTCGGGGAAGGCTTGCGGCGTGGCCCAGAAGTCGGCCGGTTGCTGGCCCCACCACATCCAGCCGACGTTGTCGAAGGTGGTGCCGAGCTGCACGCCGAACTGGCTGCGGTCGTCTTTGGTCAGCAGTTTGGCCGCCTCGCGTGCGTATTCCCACGTCCAATCGTCGGTGGGGTAGGCCGCGCCGGCTGCGTCAAACAGGTCCTTGTTGTAGTACAGAATCGGCACCCATGTGCCCATGATCAGCGCGACGATCTTGCTGGTGCCGTATTTGGCCTGCACATCGTCCTGCATGTTGGTGGTGAACTGGTTGGCGTCGCTCAGCACCGGGTCGGCCTTGATATAACTGGTCAGGTCGAGCAGTTGGCCCTCCAGCGCGTTGCGCACCAGGCTGAAGTCGCCATACATCACGTCTGGCGGCTGGCCGGCGGCCATCAGCGCGGCGATCTTCTGAAACATCTCGCCATAGGGCAGCACGGTTACTTTCACCGTGGCTTCGGGGTTGGCGGCTTGGAAGGCATCGCGCATCTCCTCGCGCGACTGGTTGGCCGGGCCGAGGTCGTACGTGAAGTACTCGATCTCACCTGCGGCCGAGGCGGCTGCCGGCGCTGTGGTAGCCTCCGCGCCCGTGGCCGGCGCGGCTGGCGCTGTCGTCGGTTGCTGAGGAGCGGCTGCGGGCGCGGCACAACCTGCCAGGGTCACTGCGCCTGCCGCCGCGCCGATCTTCAAGAAGTCGCGCCGCGTTACTTTTTGTCTGGTCATCTAGCTTCCTCCTTAACGTTCGTGTCAACGGATGTGTTCGGATAAACGGATGCTATCCGCTGCCCTCAACACTTAGCATCCTGTGCGTCCCCGATCCCATTACTCGTTCCGTGTAACGGTACAGGGATCAAGGGAGAGGGCGACCTGCTATTTCTGATGAAGTTGGTACTGATGCGCCGCCCGCAGTCGAAGGATGCGACTTGAAACTTCGGCCGCGATGCATCCTTCGACTACGCGCGCAGCTACGCGCCAGCTTCAATGAGTAACCAAGCGCGCTCCGCTCAGGATGCTTTGCTAACCAAATTGTCTTTACTTGCAATCACCTCCTCTTCTGGCATCTGGCATCTGGACTCTGGACTCTCTAACTCGACCTACGCCGGATCAACTGCGTCGGCAGCACCACACGCCGCTCGGGGGCCGGCTTGCCGCGCAGATGCGCCAGCAGCAACTCGGCGGCGCGGC
>Ga0224722_1000063_pt1 | contig 56905 bp, 44 predicted proteins | sample Balambano_FR1_Me_FD_161646 | JGI IMG/M metagenome (GOLD analysis project Ga0224722, IMG submission 161646) | Freshwater sediment microbial communities from Lake Towuti, South Sulawesi, Indonesia - Balambano_FR1_MetaG | ecosystem: Environmental > Aquatic > Freshwater > Lake > Sediment | place...
CTCTGCTGCCTGCAACTCTGCCCACAGCCCTCAGCTCCCTGCCCACCCCCCTGCGCTCAGTCGGCGGGTCGCCGCTGTATCGCGCACCAATCCTTGAGAAAGACCTGGATGTGCGCGCCGTTTGGCTGAAGGATGATTCGCGCCTGCCCAGTTCGTCGTTCAAGGATCGCGCCAGCGCCATGGTGATCGCGCGCGCGATGGAAATGGGCGTCAGGACGATCTGCGTCGCCTCGACCGGCAACGCGGCGGCCGCGCTGGCCTGCTTGTGCGCCGGCATGGATTTGCGGGCGGTCATCTTTGTGCCGGAGTCTACGCCGGAGGGTAAGCTGGCCAGCATCCTTATCCACGGCGCGTCTGTGTTCATGGTGCGCGGCAGCTACAACGACGCCGTGGCGATGGCCGCCGCCGCCTGCGACAAATTCGATTGGTACAACCGCAGCACCGGCGTCAACCCTTATACCCGTGAAGGCAAGAAGACAGCCGGATTTGAGATTGCGGAGCAACTGGCGACCCCCACCCAACCCTCCCCCGCTTTGCGGGGGAGGGCAAGGGAGGGGGTCTTTCGCTCGCCAGACGTCGTCATCGTCCCAACAGGCGACGGCAACATCATCAGCGGCGTGCACAAGGGCTTCTACGATCTGTATCAACTCGGCTGGATCGCCCAGATGCCACGTTTCATCGGCGTCACGGCGACGCTGGCTCCGTCGCTCTATCGCGCCTGGCGTGCCAGGACCACTGCATTTGAGACGATACCTTCGCAAACCATCGCCAGCGGCATCAGCGTGGACTTCCCGTGTGATGGATTGGCAGCGCTGCGGGCCGTCAACGACACCGGCGGTGGGCTGATCGAGGCGACTGACGACGAGATGCTCGACGCAATGCGGGTCTTGGCAGCCAAAGCGGGCGTATTTGCCGAGCCGGCATGCGCCGCCGCCTACGTCGGGTTGGCCAAAGGCCACGCAAACGGCATGATCGGCGCCGACGACGAGGTCGTGTTGCAACTCACCGGCAGTGGCTTGAAAGATACGCGCTCGGCGTTGCGCGCAGCGGGCCGCCCTACCGTTGTTGAGTCGCTAGACGATGTCGCCTTGTAATCGGTGATGAGTAAATGGTAATTGCCGGCTCGGTCGGTGCAATTACCTATTACCATTTACCCATTACCGTCCCATGCAATTCGTTGATCTTGTCCTGTGGTACGCCTGGGCGCAGGCCTTCGCGCTCGGCGGCTGGCTGATCGCCGCGCGTTGGCTGCGCAACTTGCCAGATCGCGGTTACGGCATCGGCAAGGTGCTCGGCCTGTTGCTGGGCAGCTTCGCTTATTGGGCGCTGGTGACGCTTGGCTTCGCCCGCAACAACACCGGTGCCGCGCTCTTGGGTTTGGCGGTAGTGTGTGCCCTGGCATTGGTGTTGATCCTGCTCGACGCCAGGAGCAAGACGCAGGACGCTCCCGTCTTGCGCCCTGCGTCAGCCGTCATCATCGTCACCGAGCTACTGTTCGCGCTCGGCTTTATCACCTGGGCCGTCGTGCGCAGCTATAGCCCCGACATCCAATCGGCTGGCGGCGAGAAATTCATGGAGTCCATGATGATCAATGCCATCCTGCGCAGCCCAGGCTTCCCACCCAACGACGCCTGGCTGGCCGGCGCGAGCATCAGCTATTACTACCTCGGCTACATCCTGTTCGCCATGCTGATCCAACTCAGCGGTGCAGCGCCATCCATTGCCTTCAATCTCGGCGCGGCGTTGGTCTTCGCGCTCACACTCACCAGCGCGTTTAGCATTGGTTACAACCTCTGGCATTTGCGATTTACTCCCGTGATCCCCGTTCCGGTTCCCGGAACGGGAAACGGGATCGGGGAGATTGCCGATTTTCGATTGGGGGCCAGCACCACCCAATCGAAAATCGGCAATCGTAAATCGGCCATCCTCGCAGGTTTGCTCACCGCCTGCATGCTGGCATTGATGGGCAATCTGGGCGGGCTGATGGGCGCGCTCAAGTGCGCCAACGCGTTGCCGCAAGGCGTGTGGGAATGGCTGGATGTGCGCGACACTGCCTCGCAGGCATACATGTGCAGCGGCCTTGCGCCAAACGCGTTCTACGGCTGGTGGTGGGATTGGTCGCGCGTGGTGAAAGACACCACCCCGGCCGGCGGGTATCAAGAAATCATCACCGAAAGCCCGATCTTCAGCTTCGTGTTGGGTGACAACCATCCGCATGTCATGGCGTTGCCGTTCGTGCTGATCGGGCTGACGCTGGGGCTGAGCGCCCTGCTCGACAGCCGCAAGCAATCTACAAACGCGCTGCGCACAGCAGACGGCATCGCGTCGTTTGCACTGACAGGTATCGTGTTCGGTGGGCTGTCGTTCATGAACACGTGGGACTTCCCGGTCTACGGTACGCTGTTCATTGCCGCATCGTTGCTGGGCAGGTGGCTGCGGCGCGAACCAGTGTTGCCCGCCCTGGTCTATGGCATCGGCGTGATGGCACTGGGCTATTTGATCTACACGCCGTGGGCAGTGACGTTTGCCTCGCAGGCGCGCGGCATCGGCGTAAATCTGTTCAACGGCACGCGCTTCTCGCAGTTCTTCCTCATGTTCGCGCCATTCCTCATCGCCGCCGCCGGGTTCATCTGGCTCATCGCGCGCGAGACGCCGGTTCGCGCGCGTTCCCTGGCTGCGCGCGCGGCCGGGCTGACGGCGCTGGTTGTCATCGCCGGCCTGGCAGCGGTGGCGCTGTTCGGTTTTCTTTCGCCGGAGTCGCGCGCACTGGCGCAAGAATTTGTCACTAACGGCACCGCACTTGGCGTGACGCGCGAACAGGTTACTTCGCGCCTGGCCGAACGCGCGACCAGCCCGTGGACGGTTCTCACGTTGGGCAGCGGCGCGGCCTTGTGTGCGGTGCTCATCTTGGCCCAACGCCGCGACGATCAGTTGCGCGAGAGCACAGAAGTTGCACCGTGCGCATCCAATGCGCTGGATGCGTTTGTCTTAATGCTCTTTGGCGCGGGCGCGGTGCTCACGTTGGCCGTGGAGTTCGTCTTCCTGCGCGACCTGTTTGGCACGCGCATGAATACCGTGTTCAAGCTGTACTACCAAGCCTGGGCATTGTGGGCGGTGGCCGGCGCGTATGCCATCGTGCGGCTGGTCACAGCAAAGGGTATCGCCGCCAAAATAGTCGGCGGGGTTGCCCTTGCGTTCGTTGCCGTTGGGATGTTGTGGCCGCTCATGGCTGTGCCGGCGCGCAGTGATCAATTCAGCGCCACGCCCACGCTGGATGGCATGGCCTACGTGCAGCGCGACCACCCCGATGATGCCAAACTGATTGATTGGCTGAACGCGAATGTGCCGGGTGACGCGCACATCGTTGAGGCGTCTACGCTCGGCGCATACCAGTACATCGGCCGCATCTCTGCATTTACCGGGTTGCCTACAGTGCTGGGCTGGGGCGGACATCAGCATCAGTGGCGCGGCACGTTCGATGAAGCTGCGCGCCGTCACTCGCTGGTTGAGCGCATCTACAACACCACCGATCCGGTGGAAGCGCGGACATTGCTGGACGAGTTCAACGTGCGCTATGTCATCGTCGGTGACACAGAGCGCGGGACTTATTCGGGCGATGGGCTGGCCAAGTTTGAATCCCTGTGCCGCCCCGCGTTCCAGTCGGGCAATAGCACGATTTACCGTTGCGCCGGGAGCGAATAAACTCCCGGCTGCCATGGCATTCTTTGACCTTCCCCTCGAACAGCTCAAGACATACAAACCCGATCGCCACGAGCCAGAAGACTTCGACGCCTTTTGGGCGCGCACACTAACCGAAGCGCGCGCTCACCCGCTGAACGCGCAGTTTGAGTCCGTTGACTTTGGTCTGCGCAACGTGGACACATTCGATGTGACGTTTAGCGGCTATGCTGGCCAACGAATTAAGGCCTGGCTGGTGCTGCCCAGACATCGCAACGGCAAGCTGCCGTGCGTGGTCGAGTTCATTGGCTATGGCGGCGGGCGCGGCTTCCCCACCAATTGGCTGTTGTGGAGCGCGGCCGGTTACGCGCATTTCATCATGGACACGCGCGGCCAGGGCAGCACGTGGAGCAAGGGTGACACACCCGACCTTGAGCCGGATGGATCGAACCCGCAGCATCCGGGCTTCATGACGCGCGGCATCCTCAAGCCCGAGACGTATTACTATCGGCGCGTCTTCACCGACGGTGTGCGGGCAGTGGAAGCGGCGCAGGCACACTACGCGGTGGACTCAGATCGCATCGCCACGACCGGCGGTAGCCAGGGCGGCGGCATCACCATCGCCGTCAGTGGGTTGAATCCAACAGTGAAAGTGGCTATGCCCGATGTGCCATTCCTGTGTCACTTCCGCCGCGCCACCACACTGAACGATTCATTTCCGTATCAGGAGATCGCCAAGTATCTATTGGTGCACCGCGACAAAGTGAAGATCGTCTACGCTTCGTTGGGCTATTTCGATGGCATGAACTTCGCAGCGCGGTCCGGAGCCCATAGCCTGTTCTCGGTCGGGTTGATGGATGAGGTTTGCCCGCCTTCAACCGTGTATGCGGCCTACAACCACTGGGCCGGTGAGAAAGACATCCGCATTTACGAGTTCAACCATCACGAAGGTGGCGGGGAGTTTCAGGCCGTGGAACGGGTGAAATTCCTGCGCTCAATTTGGTGATCGCAAAAGCGCCCTCGACAAACTTGTGTCGAGGGCGCTGAATCGCAGTTTAGAACTCCACAAAAACAGGTTTGATGGTGAGCGTGAATCGTTGCGTGGCAGCGGACTGCACGCCCAGCGGGTCGGTGATTGCAGAAGGCACAGCGGGCAACGTAATGGTGTGGGGGTCGCCGTCCAGCGACCACAGCACCCACACCTGGCCGCCATCGCTGCGCCGGAACTTGTAGCCCATGATGTCGGTTGCGCCGCGCAAATCGGTTGGCGTCACCGGTGCAAGGTAAGTCGCGCTACCGATTTTCTGGCGCGTGACCTGGAAGGCTCTATAAGCCGACTTGGGCGTAAGGTTCGCCGACACCATGCCGCTGCCGGCCCAACCTTGCAGGCTGTACCACAGCATGCCGGACAAACCCTCGGCCATGGCAGCAGCCGTAGATTGCACTAAATAGTATGCCTTGGCCAAATCGTAGCGTTCATCATCCTCTGCACAGGCCGACCAACAGATCACCGCATTCTCAGTGTCCATCAAGAACTTGCCGGTGACGCCATAGCGATTCATGCGGTCGCGCAAGTAGCGCGTTTTTGCGATCACGACAGGGCCAGTGGTGTTGTATGCACTCTCCCAACCTTGCTGGCCATAGTATCCCGATTCTGTGCCAAAGTAAGGATCCATGCCCCAGTAGGAGTCGTAGGTGTGGAAACTCACGCCATCAAAGTACGGCCCGCCGCCGCCAGCGAGGATGCCATCGAAAAATGTGGTCAATCGGCAATCCCAGTGTGGTCGTTCGAGGCCCGGAATGTCCGGGTTGCATGGCATCAATAACCCACCGATCATCACCTGGGCTTGTGCGTCGGCCGCTTTCATCTGCGGGTAAACGCGCTTTAACATGTCGGCATAGTGCCGGCCACCGAACTCCGGCAACGTATAGTCACCCCAGCATCCAAAATTGACGTTGCTCTCGTTTACGCCGGCATCGGGTTCGTTGTAAATCTCCCAGAACTTCACGTTATAGGGCGGCTTGCTGTAGCGCGTTACGGCATCGCGCATAAATCGCGCGAAGGCATCGAACTTATCGCTCTTGATTGGCCCGCACACGGAGTTGGAGTACTTGCGCGCCCATAGCGGGGTATGCCGGACAATGAGAATCACCGACAACCCTTGACGCGAGGCCTCAGTCAGCTCGGCTTCGAGATAAGCCTGGCTGGACCAATTGCGCGCACCTTCGGTATTTTCTACGTCGCTCCATACCAGCGCATTCTTGCGCACCCATGTTGCACCAGCTTGAGCCGTAAGCGAGGATTCAGCCACCATGTCATACAGTTCGATGCCCATGATGGTAGGTGGCGCACCCGGTGATGGGGTGCCGATGGGCGGCATGGGCGTGGCTGTTGGTGCGGGCGTTGGTTGTCCGGGGGCCGATGTGGGTGAGGGCTGTGGCGATGGAAGCTGTGCTTGTACTTCGTTTGAGACGAACGGCAAATACGTAATCGTCGGCGCGCCTGGGGCCTCCCCTTCCGCCACCGCGTTCGATACAGTTGCAAGCACAAGACTTGCAACTACAGACAAGCCCACGATTGATCTCCAGGGTATGCGTTCTCTCATAGCTCTGAAACGACCTCCTCTTCCACACAAACTGAGTTTCTATGTCAGGTTAGGTGTTTTCGATGCCCTGCCACTGGTTGCCACCCTGACAATCAACATCTAGGCATCTAAGCGAGTGAAATGTAGGGCGAGCGTTGGTGCGTCAAGCACTATGCAGTAGGGCGCTGTGTCACATCAAGGCGTGTTCCACTCCACAAACACGGGTTTGATGCCCACTTGCAAGGTTATTGCAGGTGTGACGCTTTCGCCCAGAGGATCCGTAATTGCACTTGGCATGTTTGCGAAACGCGCAGTGCGTGTGCTGCCACCCAGCGACCACATCAGCCACACGGGTTTGCCATCACCCGTGCTCTCAAACTTGTAGCCCGTGATGCCCGTGGTCCCGCCCACATCCGCCGTGGTCAGCTTACCGACATACTTGGCTCCGCCGATCTTGTCGCGAGACACGCGGAATGCAACGAACGCCGGCTTTGGATTCATTTGTGCGTCCACCAGTTCCGTGCCCAGCCAACCATGCAGGCTATACCAGGTGGATGCGACTAAGCCTTCTGCCATAGACGCCGCAAAGGCCTGCGCGATGTAGTAGGCCTTGGTCGTTTCGTAGTTGGCGTCGTCACGGCAATTTGAGCACAGCAGCCCAAGTTCGGTATCCACAAGAAACTTGCCCGTTACCCCATACTCGTCCAAGACTCCTTTGATGAAGCGCCCCTTCGTGATGAGCAACGGGCCTGTGGTGTTCCAGGCGCTGTTCCAGTTTGACGTGCCATATCGGCCGATGCCGCCCAGGTAGTAGTCGTAGGTGTGATAACTCACCCCATCGAAATACGGCCCGCCTCCTGCAATCAAGATGCCCTCGAGGAACTTGGACTGCTTGCAGTTGGCACCTTTGGCCGGGTCGCAGTTCATCAACAGGCCACCCACCAACACTTGCGACTCGGGGTCGGCAGCTTTAACCTGCGGATACGCCGCAATCATGGCTTTGCCAAACAGGCGGCCGTTGTAATAGGCATCGTACGAATTTCCCCAACAGCCATACGGCCGTGGCGGATCAAGGTCAACGCCGCCGGAGTCGGGCTCATTCCAAATTTCCCAGTATTTGATGTTGTAGGGCGGCGCGCTATACCGGGCGACGGCTGCGCCCACAAAGCGGCCAAACGCCTCCATCTTGTCCTCACGGATTGGCCCGCAACGGTTGTCCGGCGGGTACATCTGCGCCCACACCGGCGTGCTGCGGACGACGAGGATGATCTTCAACCTGAGTCGCGATGCAGCGATGAGTTCCGCCTCCAGGGTAGCAGCGGCAGACCAGTCCAATACGCCCTCAACCGATTCAATGGCGCTCCAGATCAACCCATTGCGCCGCACCCAAGTCGTGCCTGCCTGGGCCACTTCGTTGCCGCCATTCATGATGTCATACATCTCGATGCCGAACACGCTGTCGTTGGGTGGCGGCGTGGGCGTAGGTGTCGGTGTAGCGGTAGCGGTAGGCTGCTGGCCCACGGCAATCGGAATGTAGGCGTGCGGGGTGCCAGACACGGGTTGATGATTGACACGGCCCGCGTTGCTGGCGTTGACATGGGCCGGCACACCCACCTGCGCTAACGCGATACCAGCGACGAGCGCAGTCGCAAGCGCGCAAGACTTGACCGCGAGTTTGTTTTTCGGCATGAGCTCCTTGTGTTGGCCTGCGGGAATACGTACGGCTATGCGGCAGACAACGCAACGGGGCGATCAGTCGAGCGCCGCGGAGAGCAGAAATCGGCGCTTTATCCACACAGGACGACGAGATTATAAAAGCCGTCGCAGCGATATATGCCCGCAAACGCATGCTACGCCTGACACACGCTTGGCCACTTGACGCACTTCGGTCGCATCTGCATCGGTGCGCCCTGCGATAATCGGCGCATATGTGCCGTCAGGCGTGTTGATTGGGCACGCAATAACATTGCGCGCCCAACGCACGTATTGTGAGTCATGAGGAGTGACATGAACAAACGAGTGATCGTCTTTGGCGCGACTGTAGCCATACTCTTGGCTGCCTGCGCCCCGCGGCCACTGCCGCAACCGCCTGAAACCGGACCAAGTGAGGCCGCCACTGCACCAGCAGCCACTGCAACATCGCTTCCACCTACCGCGAACGCAGACCCAACCGTAGTGCCACCGCCATTGCCACCCGAGCCGACGCCGACGCCAACAGCAGAAGTTGCGGCCGCAACAACGACGACCGTTGCGGCTGGCCCAGCGCTCACGACGGATCGCATTCAGGTAAACGTGTTTGATTTGGCCGATTCGGTCACAGGCACAGTCGTGCCCGCGACGCCTAACAACCCCAACGAGCCGCCACAGCTCAACGGCGCGCCGGAGCATGTGCGTTTTGCCTTTGGCGACGATCAGCTTTCGGCCGATGTGGCCCCGCGCGAGCGGCAGATTCTGGTGTATCCGCTTCGGGACTATCTCAACCTGTTTGAGGGTGATGATCGCGCGCGCTGGGCGCAGGATTTTGCCACGCTGGCCAGGCTGGCCATCCGCCAGCCAGATGTGGTGACGGAGACCATCCCGATCGTGCCCGCGTTCAACGCCAGCCAGGTATTCCGCTCCAACGTGAGCTATTTGCAATTCCCCGGCGGCGTGGGCGTGCGCTTCATCACCGGTCTGGCCCAGGACGACATCCCTTTCAACAACGACAACATCTTCTACACTTTTCAGGGTTTCACCACTGATCTAAGGGAACGCATCTCGGTGTTCTATCCGGTGAGCGTGGAAAATTGGGACGGCGCGCCGAACGCAGACGAGGCGGCCAAGTTCCTCGAGACCGTCCCCGACGACGGCTTCGAGCCAAATCTCGCCACGCTGGATGCGATGGTCGAGTCGTTGCAAGTGCTCACACCGCGCGAGGCGCGCGCGCCGGCCACTGGCCTCGCCTTGGGAGTGGATCAGGTGCGGCTGGACGCGGGCGTATTGGCCGATGGGATCACCGGCGAGGTGGTGCCGAGCGTCGCCAACAATCCGAACGAGCCGCCCACCTTGAACGGCAACCCGGACTATTTGCGTTACCGCTTTGGCGACGACCCGGCCATCGAATTCTCCGGCCCGGCCCAGCGCCAATTGCTGGTCTACCCGGTGGATGCGTTCCGTGCCTTGTTTGAGGGTGAGCAACTCGAGCGCTTTGATGCTGACCAGCAGACGTTGATTAACCTCGTCTCCGAGCGACCCTTGACACTGACGGATGTGTTGACGGGTGAAATCCCGGTGCTGCCGTCTCTCGGCGCAGCCCAGGTCTTGCGAGCACAGACGAATTACCTCGACCCGGTCAGCGGCGCAGGCGTGCGCTTCGTCACGTTCTATGCCCAGGACGCCAGCCCGATCACCAACGATGGCCTGTTCTACACCTATCAGGGTCTGACCAGCGACGGCCGCTATCGCATCTCGCTGTTCTATCCGATCGAAGCCAAAGACATCCCCGGCGTCGCCTCGCCCGAGGAGACCACGGCCTATCTCGACGGCTTGACCTCAGCCGATTTCACACCCAGCCTGGACGAGCTTGACGCGATGGTGCGCTCCTTGCGCGTCGGCACCTACGGCGCAGCGGCGTCGCTCATCCCGCCACAGCAAATCACAACGACCGAAGTCCTGACGTTTACGCCCAATGTTCCGGAACTCACTCGGGATGGCGCGTGCTTCACCAACTCGCTCGTGTCCGAGCGAGCGGATGCGTGGCGCTGCACGTCCGGCGAGAGCATCTACGACCCGTGCTTCACCGCCGCCGACGGCGAAACGATCGTGTGCGGGCAAGCACCCATCTTCACCGAGGACGACGATGGCTTTGTGGTCAATTTGACTCAGCCATTGCCGCCGGCCGTGGTGCCCAGCGAACTAGACGACATTGACCCGTGGATGTTGCTGCTGCAAGACGGCAACCTGTGCGCGGCCTTGTCCGGCGCGACATCCGGCGCACTTGGCAGGCAGGTGCGCTTTGGCTGTCTGGATGGCGGCGTCATCTTGGGCGACCCGGTGCGCATCGGCGACATCGTGTGGGTGGATGAAGTTCGGGCTGATGAAGGCCCGCAAGACCTCATCATCACATCGGCCAAGGCGTCTGAAGTCATTGCCATGTGGCGCTAGCCTCGGTGCGATCACGCAACACGCAAGGAGATTGAATTCGATGATGAACACGTCAACTCAACTCATGCGGCGAATCGCGCCGCTTGTAGCTACGGTGCTTGTGGTCGCAGGCATTGCTGTCACAAACACGCCCGTTTTGGCAAATCGCACATCCGCACCTGCGCCAGCGCCATCAACACAAGGCTGCGTGCCCGTGGCGACGGTCGTTAACGGCCCAGCCAACCTGCGCGCCGGCCCCGGCACAAACTTCAGCGTGCAGGGCAGCGTGCCACAGAACGTCAGCGTGCCCGTGACCGGCCGCACCGCGGATAGCTCGTGGTATCAGGTGACGTTCAACGGCCTAAACGGCTGGATCGCCGCCAGCTTGCTCGCGCCGTCGTGCACCCAGAACGTGCCGGTGGTGAACGCCAGCCCACCCAACCCATCCAACCCGGTCGGGCCGTCGCCCAGCAACCCGTTTAATGTGCAAGTCAGCGCCAACAACGTTGCGCCCAACACGTGTGTGACGATCAGTTGGAGCGTGAGCAACGTGCAGGCGGTATTCTTCGGCGACGGCTCGAACATGCAGGGCGTGGGCGGCAACGACTCGCGCCAGGTGTGCCCGGCCAGCACGACCACGTATCAACTGCGCGTCGTTTACAACAGCGGCCAACAATCCACCCAACCCGTCACCATCAACGTGGTGAACGCCTCGCAGAACCCGGCCAACTTCCAGGCGAATCCGTCATCGGTCACGATTCCCGGCTGCACCACCCTGAGTTGGTCTATTGACCAGAGCCAGGTGTGGGGCGTGTATATCAATGAACGCGGCAACTGGCGCGGTGTGCCGGCCGATGGCAACTCGCAGGAGTGCCCGACCACGCCAACCACTTACAAGCTGCGCGTTCGGTTCAAGAACAACCAGACGGTCGAGACGGCCTTGAACGTGCCGATCAATAACGCCGTCCCGGTGCAGGCCAGCTTCAACGCCACTCCAGGCACCGTCGTGCGCGGCCAATGCAGCAACCTGCAGTGGAATGTCTCGAACTTCCAGTCGGTGTATCTGGTGGACACCGGCGCAGGCAGCACCACGTTAGTCGGCCCGACGGGCAATGTGCAGGTGTGCCCGCAGAACACCGCAACCTACGTGTTGCGCATCACCGGCCTGGACGGCAGCCTGGTGCAGCCACAGACCACGGTGTTCGTCGCGCAGCAATAACAACAGCAATGTTCCGCCGCAGTTGCACTGCGGCGGAACATTGTTTGACCCGCCCTCTTGTTTTCGGTAGACTGCCGCTCCAGTGGAAGCCGCGCTCTCGCCTGCTCAAGCCCAACGTCCCGCGCGCCGCGTCTCGCCCGCCCTTGCCGTCGTCCTTGTGCTTGCCTTCCTTGCTATTGCCTGGGAGGCCATCAAGTTGATCTTCCGGTTGGACGACCGAACGCTGCCGCATCTGTGGGAAATCGGCGCCGCGTTTGCGCAGCCGTCGCGCCGCAACGGCCCGCCGCTCATCGCCATCCTGGCCGAGGCGGCGCTTTACACGCTGCGCGGCGCGGTGCTGGGCTTTCTGATCGGGGCAATCTTGGGCTTTATCCTCGGCACGCTGTTCGCACATCTGCCCTTGCTCGAACGCAGCCTGGTGCCGTTCGTCGTCGCCTCACAGACGATTCCGATTCTGGCTATCGCGCCGATGGTGGTGATCTGGCTGCGCGGCTCATGGCTATCGGTGCCGGTGATCGCCGCCTACCTCACGTTCTTTCCCGTCACCATCAACACCCTGCGCGGCATGAAGTCGCCCGACCCGCGCGCGGTCGAGCTGATGCGCTCCTACGCCGCATCGTCATGGGAGACGCTGTGGAAGCTGCGCTTCCCGTCGGCGCTGCCGGCCATCTTCACCGCGCTCAAGATCAGCGCTACGGCCAGCGTGGTCGGCGCGATCATCGCCGAATTGCCGTCGGGCATTCAGACCGGCTTGGGCGGCGCGATCCTGAACTTCAACCAGTACTACATCACCGGCCCGGAGCGCCTGTGGGCGGCCATCGTCATCGCTGCGCTGGTTGGCATCCTGTTCTTTATCATCGTGTCGCTCGTCGAGCGCGTTGTGTTGAGGAACATCGTCCGAACAGCATAACCACCAAGGACACGAAGGTCACCAAGGGGAGCAAAACAAACATGATGTCGAAGGCAACTTCTGCTGGCAAGCTCCCAATCGAACCCTCTTTGGATCGACTCGCGCATTTGGTCATTGGAGCCGCGATTGAAGTTCACAAACGGCTCGGCCCCGGCTATCTTGAGGCTATTTACGAACAGGCTCTTGCAATTGAGTTGGCGTTTCTTGGCATACCGTTCGAGCGCCAGAAGAGCATAGCGATCCGGTATCGCGATCAACTGATTGGCGAACGTATTTCTTCGTGTCCTTTGTGTCCTTAGTGGTTCAAACACATGGCTCCTGTCGTCACACTCAAAAACGTCAACAAGGTTTTCGGCACAGCCGCGAAGCCGACTACCGTCGCGCTCAAAGACATCAACCTGGAGATTCAGCCGCGCGAATTCATTTCGCTCATCGGCCCCAGCGGCTGCGGCAAGAGCACGCTGCTGCGCACCATCGGCGACCTGATCGAGCCGACCGACGGCGCACTGACCGTCAACGGCAAAAGCGCCCGCGAAGCGCGCACCAACCGCGAATATGGCATGGTCTTTCAAGCGCCGGTGCTGTTCGATTGGCGCACCGTCATCAAGAACGTCGAGTTGCCGCTGGAGGTGATGCGCGTGCCTTCGAGCGAACGCGCCGCCAAGGCGCGCGAGATGCTCAAGTTGGTGGAGTTGGAGAAATTCGAGAAGCACTACCCGCATCAGCTTTCCGGCGGCATGCAGCAGCGCGTCGCCATCGCCCGCGCGCTCGCTTTCCGCCCCGGCCTGCTGTTGATGGATGAGCCGTTTGGCGCGCTGGACGAGATCACCCGCGAACGCATGAATGCCGAACTGCTGCGCATCTGGCAGGAGACGCAGACGACGGTGATATTCGTCACTCACTCGATCCCGGAAGCGGTGTTTCTCTCGACACGCGTGGTGGTGATGAGCGCCCGGCCAGGTCGCATCACCGAGGTGATCGCGGTAGACCTGCCCTACCCGCGCAACATCGAGACGCGCGAATCGCCGCGCTTCTTCCAACTGGTCACGGCCGTGCGCGAAGGGCTGCGCAAGGGCGAAGCGATGCGAGTAGCGTCATGAACGAACGGCTACAACGTGTCGCCCCGCCGCTGATCGTATTCGTATGTGTAGTCGTGCTGTGGGAGGTGCTTGTCCGGGCTTTGCGCATTCCGCAGTTCCTGCTTCCTGTCCCGACGGCAATCATCCAGGCGCTGGGTGAAACGCTGGGTGTCGTGTTCAGCAGCGCGGTCTACACGTTTCGCAGCGCCGTGCTCGGCTTCGCACTGGGGTGTGCTGCCGGCATCCTCGTCGCGCTGGCCACAGCCCGCTGGACAACCGTTCGTGAAGGGTTGATGCCATTAGCGATTGCAGTGAACAGCGTGCCCATCCTGGCATTCGCGCCCATCGTCAATAACTGGTTTGGCACGGTCAATCCGACCTCGAAAATCGTTATCGTAGCCATCATCACGTTCTTCCCGATGATGATCAACATGGTGCGCGGGTTGACGCTGGTTGAATCGAACAAGCTCGAGCTGATGCGCTCATATGCAGCCACGCCGTTCGAGGCCGTAAGGAAGGTGCGCGTTCCGAACTCCCTCCCCTACATGTTCAACGCGTTCAAGGTGTGCAGCACGCTGAGCGTGATCGGTGCCATCGTGGCCGAATACTTTGGCGGACCGCGCGTGTCGCTGGGCGTGTACATCCTGCAGGAGGCCAAGCTCTTTCGCTTTGACAACGCTTGGGCGGCGATTATCATTGCCGCGCTGATGGGGATCGTCTTCTATCTTGTCATCATCACCGTCGAACGGATCGCGATCCCCTGGCACGCATCCGTGGACAAGTGAGCCGCCGCGCCAGCGGTCAACTGTCCTATCTGCACTTGAGGAGGTGCATCGAGAGCCAGAGTCAGCACAGCCCGTCGCCCGTCGTTCCATCACCTCAGCCGCGTCGCTGAATCTCATGTGTCAACCAGTTTCGATGTCGTTAATCCCAAATCAGAGGAGAAAAGGAAACATGAAACCGACAGCAAAAGTTCTCTCGTTTGCGGCGCTCGCTGCGCTGCTGCTGGCAGGGTGCGCCGCCCCTGCGGCCCCTGCGGCTCCGGCTGCACCAGCTGCGCCGGCCGCAACAGAAGCACCCGCAGCTACCGAGGCCCCGGCTGCCACCGAGGCCCCCGCTGCGACAGAAGCACCAGCCGCAGGCGCGATGACGCCGGTGCGCGTTGTGCTGCAATGGGTGCCGCAGTCGCAGTTCGCCGGCTATTACGCTGCCAAGGATAAAGGGTTCTACACCGAGGAAGGCCTGGACGTGACAATCATTCCCGGCGGCCCCGACATCGTCCCCGGCCAGGTAGTCGCTTCGGACGGCGCGGAGTTCGGCGTGGGCTGGCTGCCCGGCCGTATCCTGGCCCCGCGCGAAGCCGGTGCCGACCTGACCAACATCGCCCAGGTCTTTCAGCGTTCGGGCACACTGATGGTCAGCTTCAAGGACAAGAACATCACCAAGCCCGAGGAGCTGAAGGGCAAAAACGTCGGCTCGTGGCTGGGCGGCAACGAGCCGGAACTGTTTGCCGCGATGCGCAAGGTCAACGTTGACCCCGAGAAGGACGCTACCATCATCCAACAGGGCTTTGACATGAATCAACTGCTCAAGGGTGAGATAGACGCTGCGCAGGCGATGATCTACAACGAATATGCTCAGGTGCTCGAAACCGTAAATCCGGCGACCGGTAAGCTCTACACGCCGGAAGAATTGAACGTCATCAACTTCAACGACGTCGGCACAGCCATGCTTCAAGACGGCGTGATGGCGCGCGAGGCGTGGCTGGCGCAGCCGGGCAACGAGGACATCGCCATCAAGTTCCTGCGCGGCACGTTCAAGGGCTGGATATTCTGCCGGGACAATCCTGTGGAGTGCGTGGACATCGTGCTGAAGAACGGCACGGCGCTGGGTGAGAGCCACATGACCTGGCAGCTCAACGAGATCAACGGCCTGATCTGGCCTTCGCCGGGTGGCATTGGCCTGATGGATGAGGCGCTCTACAAGCAGACCGTGGACATCGCCAAGACCTACGGCATCCTCAAGGCCGAACCGACCGAGGGGGCGTATCGCACCGACCTGGCCGCCAAGGCGCTCGAAGGCTTGGAGGGCGACACCAAGGGCGAAGGCTTCGCCAAAATCACCGTCGAGTTGAAGGAAGGCGGCAACTAACCAGACTTGGAGACCACAGATGTCAGATATCAGATTGCGCTTTTTCTCGTATGGCCAATCTGGCATCTGACATCTGGATTCTGACATCTGCATCATGGCCAAAATGGATTTCGGCATCACCCTCAAAAGCGACCTGGACTGGAAGCGCGAGGTGAAGCTGGCCCAACAGGCCGAGGCCAACGGCTTCGGCTATGTGTGGAGCTTCGACAGCCACGTGCTGTGGCAGTCGGTGTTCCCGCGCTTCGCGCTTTGGGCCAACGCGACGAAGAAGGTTCACATTGGCACGCTCGTCACCAACCCGGTCGTGCGCGATGTGACCGTGGCTGCCAGCGACTTCGCCACGCTCCAGCGCATCAGCACGGGTCGCATGGACATCGGCATCGGCCGGGGCGACAGCAGTCGCCGCCGCCTGGGCAAAGGCCCGACCACGATGGCCAACCTGGAGGAGTTTGTGGATCAGTTCCGCAAGCTCACCGCCGGCGAGCACATTGACTATGAGGGCGCGGATGTGGCGCTGGTGTGGGCCGACGCAGGCGTGCCGCCGGTGTGGGTGGCCGGCTACGGGCCAATCGCGCTGCGCAGCGCTGGCCGCATTGCCGATGGCATCGTGCTGCAATTCGCCGATCCGTTTTTGATCAAGTGGTGCCTGCAATTCGTGCGAGAGGGCGCTGAACAGGCCGGACGCGATTATTCGAAGATCAAGATCATGTCGTGCGCGCCGGTGTGGATCAGCAACGATCTGGAGACGGCGCGCGATCATGTGCGCTGGTTCCCCGCGCTGGTCAGCAACCACGTGGTGGACCTTCTCAAGAAGTATCCGAAGGATGAGCTGCCGGCCGAGTTGGTCACATACGTTGAAGATCGCAAGGGCTATAACTATCTGCACCACGCCGAGGTGGGCAGCAGCAACGCCACGTTCGTGCCAGATGAGATCACCGACCGCTATTGCATCGTCGGCACGATCAAGGATCACATCGCCAAGTTGGAAGAGCTGCAATCGCTCGGCGTGCATCAGTTCAATATCTATCTGATGTGTGGCGATGAAGAGAAGCAGGTGGCGGCCTACGGCAAGCAGGTCATCCCGCACTTCAATGCCAAGAAGCGCGTTGCGGCGGCGAAGCCATCACCCAAGGCGAGCAAGACGAAGAAGATCACAAAGAAGAAGAGCGCGAAGCGTTAGTTTGTCATTCCGAGCGAAGCGAGGAATCTCAGGTGCGTCAATCAGAATGAGCGCAAATCGGTGCACCGAGTTCGATCTGGCTTGATTGACGCTACGGGGATTCTTCGGCCTTCGGCCTCAGAATGACACACCGAGGTTCCATGTCCCTCCTCATCAAAAACGGCACCATCGTCACGGCCAGCGAGCAATACACCGCTGACATCTTCTGCGAAGGCGAGACCATCACCCGCATCGGCACGGGGTTGGACGTCTCACCCGACGCGCGCGTGATTGACGCCACCGGCAAATACGTCTTCCCTGGCTTTATTGATCCGCACGTGCATATCTACCTGCCGTTCATGGGCACGTTGGCCAAGGACGACTATGTCAGTGCCAGCAAGGCCGCGCTGGTCGGCGGCACCACCACACTGATCGAGATGGTGTGCCAGGCGCGCAATGGCTCGCCGCTCACCGACGGCTTCGAGTTCTGGATGAATCAGGCTGCAGGCAAGAGCGCGTGCGACTTCACCTTTCATCAGAGCGTGACGCGCTACGACGCACAGGTCGAGGCCGAGTTGAAAGAGATCGTCAAGGCTGGCGTGAGCAGCTTCAAGATCTTCCTGGCCTACAAAGGTGCATTCGGCATCAGCGACGAGGAGCTGTATCACACGCTCAAGCTTGCCAAGAGCCTGGGCGTGATCACAACCGCCCACTGCGAGAACGAAGACCTGGTGACGCTGTTGCAACGGCAACTGCTGAGCGAAGGCAAGACCGGCCCGGAGTGGCACTACTGGAGCCGCCCGCCGCGCGTTGAAGCCGAGGGCGTGCACCACCTGATGACTTTTGCCGAGCTGACCGGCGCCGACACCTACATCGTTCATACCTCGTGCAAGGAATCGCTGGACGAGGCGCTGGCTGCCAAGGAACGCGGGCTGAACGTGTGGGTCGAGACGCTGATCCAATACCTGACGCTTGACATGACCTACGCCGAGCGGCCCGACTTTGAGGGTTCGAAGTACGTCATGTCGCCGCCGTTGCGCTACAAGAGGAACCAAGAGGTGTTCTGGAATGCGCTGCGGCAGGGCTTTGTCTCCACCGTCGCCACTGACCATGCACCGTTCGACTTCAAGGGCCAGAAGGAGATGGGCCGAGGCGACTTCACCAAGATTCCCAACGGCATCCCGTCACTCGAAGACCGCGTGAACTTGCTCTACACCTATGGCGTGACGACCGGCAAGCTCGATCTGCAAACTTTTGTGGATTGCGCCAGCACGCAGGCCGCCAAGCTGTTCGGCATGTTCCCGCGCAAGGGCACCATCGCGCCCGGCAGCGACGCCGACCTCGTCGTCTACGACCCTGGTTATCGCGGCGTGATCTCGGCCAAGACGCATCACCTCAACCTTGACTACAGCGCGTTCGAGGGCTGGGAGATCAAGGGGCGGCCAAGCACCGTGACCGTGCGCGGCGAGGTGGCCGTGCAGGACAGCCAATTTATAGGCACGGTTGGGCGCGGGCAGTTCGTCAAGCGCGAGCCGACACACTTTTGAAGCACTGTCATATTAGGACTTACCTTCGCTGATGGAAAATTCTCTCAAGAGCAAGGTTAAAGAGTGGATCGAGAGTCAAGGATATCCACTCGAAATGCTTGTTGCACGTGAATTTCTAGTCAACAAGTTCGCGGTAGATCAATCAGCTTTATATGCAGATCCAGAAACTGGTGAAGCGCGAGAAATTGATGTGGTAGCTATCAAATGGTCAGCGGACCCACGTCCAACACACAGTTGGAAACTCCGCGTAAGTTGGCATATTGAATGCAAGAGCAGCAAGGACAAGCCTTGGGTAGTGACGATCTTGGAGGATGAAAAGGATCAATATCGTCTTTCAGTGCTTACTGCAATTTATTCACAGTCTTGCATATTGTTTTTGGCCAAAGGCATCGCACGACGATGGGTTGAAGAAGCTTTTCGTGACAATCCACTGTTAAGTCCTAGAAGAGTTGGTACTGGACTCAGAAGAGCCAATCTGGGAAAGCCTCACGATAATGATGATCAAGCCTACAAGGCAGTAATGTCAGCTACGAAATCTGCTGCGGCGGCTGCACGGCTTTTTGACAACATTGAAGAGCAACGCGAAAAAGCCGAAAGGCCTATTACCGACAATGGCTCTTCTTCTATTGCATTCCCTACAATTGTCGTTGATAGCCCAATATTCGAGTACTCCCTCAACGCTCAAGGTGAGTTTACGCTTGTTGAACGAGAATTAAGTTGGGCATTGTGTAGAAATCTCGAACCATTTCGATTAACGCCAGTCCCGGTTGTTAGCAAAAACTACTTGCCTACATTTACAAAACTAGCGAGTGACGCATCTAATTACCTGTGTAATGCGTGGCTTGAAGATCACACGTAGTTCTGACTTTTCAATTGCTTAAAGGACAATTTGTAACGCGACATTAACCTTATTTGCTTATGCTTTATTGAAATTATGGCTGCTGAAATCACCCTTCGACCCATCACCGCGGATGAATACGCCCGCATGCGCGAGGTGGGCATCTTGCGAGAGGATGACCGCGTCGAGTTGATCGCGGGGGAGATTCGCCAGATGAGTCCAATTGGCCCACTTCATGCAGCCATCGTTCGTCGCCTCACCACGCTGTTAATGCAAATGCTTGGCGACACCACTATCGTCAGCGTCCAAAGCCCTGTGCGGCTGAGCGATGACTCCGAACCCCAGCCCGACATTGCCGTGCTGAAGTGGCGTCAGGATGATTACGCCCATGCCCATCCAACAAATTCCGATGTGCTCCTAATCATCGAAGTCTCTGACACCACAGCCGATTACGACCGCAAGGAGAAGATGCCGCGCTACGCACAAGCCGGCATCCCCGAAGCCTGGCTGATAGACATTTCAACTCAGACGATTGAGCAATACACCAATCCGAAGTCAATGCGCTACGGCAGCGTGCAGATTCTGCAACCAGAGGACATGTTGAAGTCCGCGACGGTAGACGCGATTGTGCTGTCAGTTGAAAGCGTCTTCGGCCTATCGTGACGCCCTCGCCTTCCACCCTGCTCTTCCTCTGCACCGGCAACTACTATCGCAGCCGCTACGCCGAACTGCTATTCAACGCCAGCAAACCCGCGACCCTGAACTGGCATGCCATCTCGCGCGGGTTCGACCCCAGCCCTTTCAACCCCGGCCCCATCGCCGTCGCCTCGCTGGAGCGGCTGGCCGCGCGCGGCTATGCCACACCCGCCGAGGTGCCCTACCCCAGGCGTTTGACCGAAGCCGACCTGACCGATGCCCGGCGCATCATCGCGCTCGATGCGCACGAGCATCCGCCTTACGTGCGGGAGTGGTTCCCATCGTGGGAGCGCAAGATCGAATACTGGCACGTGCCCGATCTAGATCGCATGGGTGCCCCAGAAGCTCTCAGCCGCATCGAATTCAACATCGAGCGGTTGATCCAAACGTTAAGTGCGCCATTTGGTGCACGTGCTGACCCGGATGGGCAACTGTAGCGCGCCGCTGCGGAGCCGGGCCGCTGCGGAGAGCGGCCCCTACAGTTGCATACCTAATAAGCATTCGCTGCGGGGCAACGCTTAATCCCCACCTGTACCGGGGAACGTTTGAACCGGCGAGCGGCCCATCGCCTGCGCGCCGCCCAAAGCAACGACGTCTTCGTCAACGTTGACTGCTGACTCGGTCACGTAGGTCTGGAAATCGCACACCACCTCGGCAGGCTGGGCCGTCCACCCTCGGCTGGTGCTCACCAGGCATTGCCGGCCCGGCGCGGTGTTCGACTTCGAGGCGGACCAGGCAAACGATTTGGTTGAACTGCCACCCGGATAGTCGGCGACGATGGCGTAAACCTTCCCAGTAACCTGAGGGATCAAGCTGGTGAAGACGATGGGTTGAGATACGGCCGTCGTAGTCGTGTCGAGGGTCGCCGCACCCAGCGCCGTCGAAGCAATCTCCCCATTTTCGACCACATGAACAGACACGCGCAACACCTGCGCGACGCTGGTAGTGGGCCGAACCGCCAGCGCCACCGATGCCAATGCGCCGGTCTTCCCGGCGACATAGGTCTGCGCGATGCGGCGATTGCAGGCGGCATTGGTGGACTCGGACGACTCGATGAATTCAGTAATGGATGACTGATCTAGAACTGCTGTCATGGTCATATTTCCTTACTCCTGCTGCTTTGGCTATTTGCTGAGCATGATTTTGAGCAGCAGAAGGCATGGTGTATGTCGCCAAGGTTACACGGAAATCGCGCCCAGCGCATGCGCAATCGTCTGTTCGAGCGTGTATTCCTGGCCCGTGCGCCAGGCCAATTCGTAGTCGCCGGCGTCCAATCGCTCGCGCGCTATTTCCGCCCAATGATCAAATTCGCTGCGTTCTGCGTCCATCATGCTGAAGCCGATGGCCTCGCGCAGGGCCTGTGCAGCGGAGAAGAGTTCAACCGCCAGCGCCGCATCGCCTCGATCAAGATGAACTTTGCCAAAGCCCTCAAGACACGTGGCAATGCCCTCCTTATCTCCCAATGTACGCCGAAGCGATAGACTGCTCTCAAGATACCGGGCCGCTTCGACTAGATCGTGATTCGCCCTGGCGACCTCGCCCAACCCTTCCAAAGAGTAGGCGGCAAGGTTCTTCATCCCCAACTCTGTGGATGTCTGCAAGCTTTCATTGAAATAACCCTGCGCTGCCGCATAGTCACTCTGCGCAAGGGCGATGTTGCCCAGCCCGACCAGTGAGTAAGTCATGCCCCATCGGTCGCCCAAGTCGCGCTTGATAACCAGGCTCTCCTCGTAGTAGCCGCGCGCAGCCGCGTAGTCGCCCTGTGCATCGGCCACGCTGCCCATGTTGTTGAGCAACTTGCTGACGCCAATCCGATTGCCCAACGACCGCTCCAGCGCCAACGCCTGCTCATAGGCCTGTTTTGCAGATGCGTCATCGCCACGGCCATAGGCCACGTTGCCCAGCACCGTCAGGGCATAGGCACAGCCCGATTTGTCGCCCAAGCGCCGACACGTAATCAGAGCCGACGACGTTTGCGCCTCAGCAGCGTCGAAATCACCCTGCAGATATGCAATCCATCCCAAATGCGTCAATGCTTCAGCAACGCCAGCCTCGTCGTTGATCGCTGCGCTCAAGTCCAACGCCGTCTCCGACATGGCCCGCGCAGGCACGTAGTCGCCCTGGCGCAAAGCGAGAAGGCTGAGCCAGCGCGACGCTTTCGCGCGCGGCGCTGCATCGGCTTGTGGCCCCGCGCTGATCGCCCGGGCCAACGTCTCGCGACCTTCAGCAAAGTGCCCACGCAAGTCCCAAAAACTTCCCAGCGCGCCGGCCAGATGCAACGCCCGCTCGGCGTCGTGCGCCAACAGCCAGTCGAACGCGTAGCGCAAGTCGTCGTAATCCAGCTCAAGCCGGTCGAGGCAGGCCTTCTGGTTGCCGCCGCGCAACTGCGGCTCGAAGATGGCCGATACGTCGAAGAAGTGCGCCGCATGACGCGCCCGCGCAAGGTCTTCCTCACCCGCCTCGCGCAGGCGGCCCAGCGCGTATTCGCGGATCGTCTCCAACATGCGATAGCGCACGCCTTCACCAGTGGCATTGGGCAGGATCAACGACTTATCGGCCAGGCTGGTAATCAGGTCGAGCACGTCTTCCTCGCGCAATGCGTCATCGTCGTTGGGTGCGTCCCACACGCATACCACCTCGGCCGCCTCCAACGACCATGCGCCGGCGAACACCGCCAGCCGCCGCAACAGCGCCCGCTCCGACGGTGGCAACGCCGATAACAGGCTGTAGCTCCAATCAATCGCGGCGCGCAACGTTTGCTGGCGCGGCAGCGCGGCCCGGTTCCCGCCCGTCAGCAAGCGGAAACGGTCATCCAAGCGTGCTGCGATCTTGTCCACGGCGAGCGACTTCACCCGCGCCGCCGCCAACTCAATTGCCAGCGGAATGCCATCCAGCCGATGGCACACTTGCGCCACTGCCGGTGCATTGGCAGGCGTGATGGCAAAGCCAGGTTGTGCAGCCGCCGCGCGATCCACAAACAGCCGCACCGCCTCAAATTGCAGCAGCTGGCCGACGATCAAATGAGCCTTTGGATCGGGCGTCTGCAACGATGGGACACGATAGGTGGTTTCACCCTCGATGCGCAATGGCTCACGGCTGCTGGTCACAATCTTCACGCCGGGCGCGGCGCGCAGCACGGCATGCACGGCATTGGCGCACGCCGCCACAAGGTGCTCGCAATTGTCGAGCAGCAACAATATCTCTCGCTCGCGCAACGCTGCGCACAGCGCGTCGAGCATCGAGCGGCCCGCCTCTTCGCGCACGCCCACCGCGGCGGCGATGACCTGTGGCACGAGTGCGGGGTCGGCCAACGGCGCCAGCTCGACCAGGAACACGCCATCTTCGAAGTCGTCCACCAGATCGGCGGCGACTTGCAGCGCCAGGCGCGTCTTGCCTGCGCCGCCCGCACCGGTGAGCGTGAGCAGGCGCGACGTGTTGAGCAGCCGTTTTACCTCAGCCATCTCGCGCTCGCGGCCAACGAAGCTGGTCAGTTGCGCCGGCAGGTTGTTCGGCCGGCGGTCGAGCGTTTTGAGCGGCGGAAAGTCATGCGGCAAACCGGGCGCGCTGATCTGATATACCCGCTCAGGGTGAATGAGATCCTTGAGCCGGCGTTCGCCCATGTCGCGCAATGACGCGCTGTGCGGCAATCGGTCTTGCGCCATGTCACGCGCGGCCTGCGTCAGCAACACCTGCCCGCCATATCCGGCGCTCATCAGCCGCGCCACGCGATTCAGCAACGGCCCCACATAGTCATCGCCGCGCTCTTCGGTTTCGCCGGTGTGCAACGCCATGCGCACGCGGATTGGGCCAATCTCGCCCCACGGTTCGCTGTGCAGAGCGAGTTGCGCCTCCAGCGCCGCAGCCACGGCGTCGCTGGCGTTGGCAAAGGCGACTTGAAAGGCATCGCCGATCATCTTGTAAACGTAGCCGCCGTGCGCGGCCATGGCCGCGCGCATGATGGCTTCCTGGCGGGCGAAGGCGCGCTGCATCAGCGCGGGTTGACGTTCCCACCGCTGGGTGCTGCCTTCGATGTCGGAAAAAAGAAATGTGACGATACCGCTGGGTGGCTTGAGCATGCCTGCGCGCTAGTATCGCGCATTTGTCTGGATCAGCGTTAAGCTACGGCCATGCCAGCCGTCACGATCAACATCCCTTCGACGCTCGTCATCGGCGCGGGTGCCAGCCGCGAGGTGCCCGCCCATCTCCAACGCCTGGGCGCGCGGCATGCCCTCATCGTCACCGATCCCTTCTTTGCGGGCAACGGCCTGGCCGAAGAGTTTGCTTCGTTGGTAAAACGCGAGGGAATGGCTGTGACGGTTTTCTCCGAAGTGCAGCCCGACCCGACCGATGCGAACGTGCGCGCCGGGCTAGCTGCCTATCACGACAGCGGCGCAGATGCCGTTGTGGCGTTGGGCGGTGGCAGCGCGATTGACGCAGCAAAGGTCATCGCCGTGCTGACGGCCAACCCGGAGCCGATGCGGCAATACATGGGTTATCACAAGGTGCCACGCGCCGGCGCGCCGCTGATCGCCATCCCCACCACCGCCGGCACCGGCAGCGAGGCCACTCGCGCGGCTGTGATCACCGATACACAGCAGCACGAGAAGATGATGATGCTCAGCGCGCACCTGATGCCAACGGTCGCGCTGGTGGATTACGAGTTGAGCCTGAGTATGCCCAGGCCGCTGACAGCACACGTGGGCGTGGATACGCTCACACATGGCATTGAGGCGTACGTGTCGAAGAAGGCCAACGGCATGACCGACCCGATTGCGCTGTCGTGCATCGCGCTTGTGGCGGGCAGCTTGCTGGTGGCGTGGCGCGCGCCCGACAACCGCGCCGCGCGCGAGGCGATGGCGCTGGCAGCGTGTCAGGGCGGCATGGCCTTTAGCAACGCCAGCGTATGTCTGGTGCACGGCATGAGCCGGCCATTGGGCGCGCTGTATCACGTGCCGCACGGGCTGAGCAATGCCGTGCTGCTGCCGACTGTCACCAAGTTCTCGTTACCCGGCGCGACGACACGCTTTGCCACCTTGGCGCGCATCATGGGCTTGGCCGGCGGGGGTGATAACGACGCAGCAGCCGGTCGCAAGCTGGTGGATGGGCTGGAGTTGTTGAATGAGGCACTGGAGATTCCGCCACTGCGCGAATGTGTGAAAGTGGGTCGGGCCAAGTTCGACCAGAGCCTGGAGAAGATGGCCGCCGACGCGCTCGCCTCCGGCAGCCCCAGCAACAACCCGGTCGAGCCGACGGCCGAGCAGATCGTCGCCTTGTATAGAGAGGCGTGGTAGAGATTCTCCCTTGCTCGGTTGCAAACGCCTGCCCGCGACTTGAAGTCGCGGGCGCATCGTGCGAAGCCGCATCAATGCGGCTATTTCAGCCCGATAATGAGTTTGGAAGAAATATTTGGGACACAGTCCGCGCAGCGGACTTTCCAATGAGAGGCGTCGGCTTTGAGCCGATGCCGTGCCATGGCAGCCGCGCCATCCCCTCAAAGGGGACGGCTCCAAATGTGAAGCCCGCCCTGCGGGCTAGCAGTAGCAGCACATGTCCCAATCTATTTCTCCAATCTCATCATCGGGCTTCGTTTCCTCAGACCGGCTCTTGAGAGCCGGGTATGCGCGCTGAACGCTTACCGCACATTGGTGAACTGCGCCGTGTAAACAGTCACGCCGTCGCGTGACAACACATCGAGCCCGCGCAGATCGCCGCGAAAGAAATATGGCTGGATACTTTGGCTTTGCGGCGTCATGTCGAAGGCGTAGTGCAACGTCACTGGCTGGCCATACAGTTGCTGGGCCGTGATGTAGCCCACCAGCGCATGCTCCACCGAGTGATAGGCGCTCTTCCACGGCCAGGCCTTGGGCAGATCGGTGATGGGCTGATTCGTGGCCGCGTCTACGCCGGTCCACACCTCGCCATATTGCGGGTCAACGAAGTGTTTGAAGTAATACTCGCTGGCTGGCGGCAAGTAGCGCGCCTGCGCGATGTCCTGCAAGGCCATCGTAGCGGCGAACTGGTTCAGCTCGGCATACATCCACCAGTCTTTGTCGGGGTTGACCTGGCCGCCTTTCGCCACGGTCGAGCCCCACGATCCTGTGTCGGGCAGGAAGGCGCGTTCGAGCAGCTTTGGCCCGTTGGTCTCGGCGAACGTCACCAGGTCGGGCCGGTCGGCCATCAGGCCGACGAAGCGGGTCATCCAGAACGCCTTGATGCTATGGCCGAGGTCGGTGCCGGCCGTCTTGAGACTCCTGTCCTCGGGCGCATTCACCGCCAGAAAGAACAGGTTGTCCTCGGGCGAATAGAACTCGTCGCGCATGATCTCCGCCAGCGTGACCATGTCCTTCTGCCATTGCGCCCGCTCCGGCTCTGGCAGCAGCGGCGTGAGCAAAACCATGTAGGCGTTGAGCTGGTCGAGCTGGGCGACGAGCTTTCTATCAGTCGCTTGAGCGCCGCCGCTGGACTCGATCATCCATTGCAAGGCGTTCAGGTCGGCGTTGTAATAGCGCTTGAAGATGTGGTCTTTGGCCTTGAGCAGGTCGGGCAACACGTCGGGGTCGCGTGTGAGGTAGTAGTAAAAGCCGATGCCCAGCAGCGCATACGCCAACTCCTGCGGGTTGCGGAACGCTGGCTCTGGCCCCCACGCCTGCGCCTCGCCATCCCAATAGGCGAATGTGCCGCCGCCCGACTTATCGAAGGCGTTGGCGCGCAGGTAGTCCACCCCCGCCTTGGCCCAGCGCAGATAGCGCAGGTCGCCGGTGAGGTGGAAAGCCACGCCATAGCCAAACGTCTGGCGCGACATAGACACGACGTAGTTGCGATCCTGCATCAGCCAGCCGTTGTCCTTGATCTCCGGGCAGGGGTTGGCCCGGTCGAGGGCCGAGCCGTCGTTGCAGCGCGTGGAGGGGAAGTTGCCGACGGGCTGGCCAAGCGCCGCCTCGTTCGTCCAGAACGGCAGCAGGTCTTCGTTGAGGTGTTGCAACCAACGCGGGCCGTCGGGCAAATTGGCCGGGAGCCCGGCGTTGGGCGCGGTGGCCGGGGCCGGCGCAGCGCACGCGCTCAGCGCGAGGACAATGACCCATATCGCCAGTGAGTGACTACGTTTGAGACGCATGAGCCTATTGTCACCCACAAGCGCAACCTTTCACCGATCGCCAATCCAGTGGTTATACCTGCCAACGCCCCGCATTAGCCGCCGCGCGAGCACCGCGACCGAGACTTGTTTTGAATGACCCGAACCCACGCTGGGCTGAGACGTTGGCCCCGCGCACAGCGCGGTCGGCTACATGCGGTGGTTGGACGGCCCACTCACGTCCCTCTGATGTTGAGTGCCTGCGCCGCGCGGCGGGCGCGAAGCACGGGACGCGGGGCCACGTCTTTCGGCCTGGATACGTCTTTGGCAGAGGGCACCGCGTTGGCGCACCCGGACCCCAACGAGCCGCCCGCGTGCCGTGCACCCTCTGCCCTTGACGACTCTTTAGAACCAGTGCCACCTGTTTGAAAACCACTCAGGCCCCGACGGGCCGCCCAACATATGTTTTGTGCCGACTCGGCATCCGCAATCCTTATGCCGACACCCAGATAATGTTCCGATTGGGTGTATTATGCCGTCTCAGACGTAATGAGAGTCTACTACGGCAAGGTTATGCGCGCAACAATTCAACCGCCCCAGTCACTCAAATCTCCATTTCTGGAATCGGTTCGTCAAACTATACGCCGCCAGCACCTCAGCTACAGCACCGAAAAACAATACCTGCAATACGTGAAGGATTTCATCCTCTTTCACAACAAGCGTCATCCCCAGGAGATGGGTGAGCCAGAGATCAGCGCCTACCTCAATCATCTTGCCATTGACCGGCACGTCTCTGCATCCACCCAAAACACGGCGTTGTGCGCGCTATTGTTTCTGTACCGGCAGGTGCTCCATATCAACCTGCCCGATGTCCAGAATATTGACTGGGCCAAGAAGTCCGAGCACATCCCGGAAGTCTTCACCCCCGACGAAGCCAAACGCGTGCTCTCGCATTTATCCGGCACGCCCAGGCTGGTCGCCAGTCTGCTCTACGGCTGTGGACTGCGCCTGAATGAAGCATTGCAGTTGCGCATCAAGGACATTGACTTCGGCTATAAACAGATCACAGTCCATGAAGGCAAGGGCGCGAAAGACCGACGCGTCATGCTGCCACAATCGCTCATCGAACCGTTGCATACACAAATTGAGACGGCCAGAAAAGTCCAGGCCGACGATGCGGCGAAAGGCTTTGGCGTCTCCATGCCCGATGCGCTGGCGCAAAAATATCCGAACGCCGACAAGTCGCCCGGTTGGCAATATGTCTTTCCCGCCGCCCGCTATGCCGTAGACCCGCGCTCAGGTATCGTCAAGCGGCATCATCTCTTGCCCGATAGCATTCAGAAAGCGGTCAAGGTCGCCATTCAGCAAGCGGGCATTGTCAAACATGCCGGCTGTCACACCTTTCGACACAGCTTTGCCACGCATCTGCTGGAAGCCAACTACGACATTCGTACGGTGCAGGAATTGCTTGGCCACAAGGACGTGAAGACGACCATGATCTACACGCACGTCCTCAATCGTGGCCCGGCCGCCGTGCGCAGCCCGCTCGACGCATGACCGCGCTCCTGAAGGCCACAAATCTCGGCAAGCTCTACGGCATGCGCCCCGTGCTCAAGGGCGTGTCGCTCGCGGTCGAGCGCGGCGAGTTCGTCGCCATCCTGGGCGCGAATGGCGCGGGCAAGACCACGCTGTTGCGCATCCTGGCCACGCTGGCGCGACCGAGCGTGGGCGAACTCACCATCGGCGGCATTGACGCGCTCAAACACGCCGACCGCGCCCGCACCCACATCGGCCTGGTCTCGCACCAATCGCTGATCTACCCCGACCTAACCGCGCGCGAGAACCTGGCGTTCTATGGGCGAATGTATGGGATTGCCGATTTTGGATTTTCGATTTCGGATTCGAGCACCGGACAATCCGCAATCCAAAATCCAAAATCGAAAATCGAAAATGCCTTGCGCCGTGTCAACCTGTGGAACCGCAAAGACGACTTCGCCCGCACGTTCTCGCGCGGCATGATCCAACGCTTGACCATTGCACGGGCCATCCTGCACGACCCGCCACTGTTGCTGTTGGATGAGCCGTTTACCGGCCTTGACCAATCGTCGGCGGCCAACCTGTCGGCGTTGCTGCGCGAGACGGCCTTGGCAAACCGCGCCGTCATCATGACCACGCACGAACTCACGCGCGGGCTGCAAGGTGTGACGCGCGCGCTGGTCATCAAGGCCGGGCGGATCGAAAACGAGTTGACCGACGGCATCACGCCCGATGCCCTGACCGCGCTGATGGCTTGAATCATGCCGCTGTTCCTCCGCCAGATCATCGCCCTCATCCGCAAAGACATCCTGACGGAACTGCGCACGCGCGAATCCATCACGGCCATGGTCGTGTTCGCGGTCATGGCCATCGTCATGTTCAACTTCGCGCTGCGCCCAATCGTGGACAACTTCCGCCCGCTCGCGCCCGGCATCCTGTGGGTGACGCTGGTGTTCGCCGGCACACTCGGCTTATCGCGCTCGATGTCTACAGAGCAAATCAACCAGTGCATGGATGGTCTGTTGCTCGCACCAGCCGACCGCAGCGTGATCTTCATCGGCAAGGCCGCGACCAACGTCATCTTCACCCTCGTCGTCGCGGCCATCGTGCTGCCGGTGATGGCGATCCTGTTTGACGAGACGCTGCTGAACATCGGCGTGATCGGCGTGGTGGGGCTGGGCGTGGTCGGCTATGCCGGCGCGGGCACGCTGATCGCGACCATGGCGGCCAGCACCCGCGCGCGCGAGGTGTTCCTGCCTATCCTGCTCTTCCCGCTGGCGCTGCCGCTGCTGGTGGCCGCGGTGTTGGCCACGACGGGCATTATCGGCAACTGGCCGGTCGGCGATTACATCTCGTGGGTCGGCGTCGAGATCGCGTTCATTGTGATCTTTTGGACGGCGGGGACGTTGCTGTTTGAATATTTGGTGGAGGGATAACCTCCCCACTTTTCTAATGTAATTTTTCTTGACGCTGCGCAAAGCCGAGTGGTATTATCTTTGCCGTTACGTTAGCACTCATCCACCATGTGTGCTAACAATTCATTCATAACATGAATGACCTGACGCACCGGCAGCAAAAAATACTCGGTCTTGTGGTCAAGACCTATATCAACACGGCTTCACCGGTCGGCTCCAAGCCCTTACTGGAGGCCAACGATCTGGGTGTGTCCAGCGCCACCATCCGCAACGAGATGGCCATGCTGGAAGAATTGGGCTATCTCAGCCATCCACACACCTCGGCCGGGCGCGTGCCGACTGACAAGGGCTATCGTTATTTCGTCGAGCGGCTGCTAGGTGATGTGGAATTACCGCTGGCCGAGCAGAACACCATTCGGCACCAGTTTCACCAGTCGAAGTTGGAAATGGGGCAATGGATGCAGTTGACGGCCGCTATTTTGGCGCGCTCGGTGCGCAGTGCAGCCATCGTCACCGCGCCCAAGGTCGAGCAGCCAAAGCTGCGCCATGTCGAGTTGATCTCGACCCAATCGCAACTGGTGCTGCTGGTGGTTGTGTTTCAAGGCGGCACGGTGCGCCAGCGCATGCTCACGCTCAAGGAGCCGATGGATCAGGCAGCGCTAAGTCAGGTTGCGACGAAGTTCAACACGGCCAATGCCGGCCTCGATGCGTCCAGCATTCGCGCTCGCATGACCGACTTGAGCGACTTTGAGACGGATGTGCTCAACCTGTTGACCGACCTAATGAAAGCCGACGACCATGTGCCAATGAACGAGGTATATCGCGACGGCCTGACCGAGGTATTGCAGGAGCCAGAGTTCACGCGCCGTAGCGACGCCAACGCGCTGGTTACGGCGCTGGAGCAGCCGAACTTCCTGAGTGAAGTGGTCAGCTCGCCAGTGGGCACGGTGCAAGTCGTGATCGGCGGCGAGGGCCGTTGGCGCGAACTCAGTTCATGCAGCATGGTGATCGCCCGATACGGCGTCGAGGGCTTTGCCACCGGCGCGCTGGGCGTGCTGGGGCCGACGCGCATGCCGTATGGCCGGGCCATCAGCACCGTGCGTTACGTGGCCGATCTGATGAGCGATCTGGTGAGCGATCTGTATGGGGATTAGTAATTTGTAACTAGTGATTGATGATTCGCCAATCACCGATTACCAATTACCAACAACAGCGTTGGGGAGCAAATGATGGAGACACAAGAGCAACAAGATGCAACTGCCGAGACCGACGGCGTCGAGCCGGGCGCGGCAGACCCACTCCAGAAGCAACTGGACGACGCCAAGGCCAAGGCCACCGAATACCTGGACGGCTGGCAGCGCGCCCGGGCCGAGTTCGCCAACTACAAGAAGCGGCAGGAACAGCAAATGTCGGACCTGCGCGCCTTCTCGACGATTGACCTGATCAAGCGGCTGCTGCCGATTCAAGACGACTTCGAGCGCGCGCAGAAGACGTTGCCCGAGGGCATCTCGCACATGACGTGGATCGAAGGCGTGATGCTGATTCAGCGCAAACTGCAACTGGTGTTGGAGGCGGAGGGGGTGAAGAACATCGAAGTCAAACCTAACGACCCCTTCGACCCAAACCTGCACGAGGCCATCAGTCACGACGACGCAGACGGCATTGAGAGCGGGCATGTCATCGAGATGTTGCAGACCGGATACAAGATTGGCGAGCGCGTGGTACGGCCAGCGCTCGTGAGGGTGGCACGATAAATTTTGGATTTCAGATTTTCGATTTTAGATTTGTCGGGGTGGGTAGCGGCCCAATCGCAAATCCAAAATTGAAAATTGAAAATTGAGGAATCATGGCAAAAATCATTGGCATTGACCTTGGAACGACCAACAGCGTCGTCGCAGTGATGGAAGGCGGCGAGCCGACGGTGATCGCGAGCGCGGAAGGCTCGCGGTTGATCCCGTCGGTAGTGGCGGTGAACCCGAAGAACAACGAGCGCATCGTGGGCCAGGTGGCCAAGCGCCAAGCCGTCACCAACCCGGAGAACACCATCTTCTCGATCAAGCGCTTCATGGGCCGCAAGTTCAGTGACCCCGAAGTGCAGCGCGCGCTCAAGGTCGTGCCCTACAAAGTGGTGGCGGCGCCCAATGGCGACGTGCGCGTGCAGATGGGTGGTAAAGATTATTCGCCGCAGGAGATCAGCGCGATGATCCTGCAAAAGATCAAGGCCGATGCCGAGGCCTATCTGGGCGAGACAGTGACGCAGGCGGTCATCACGGTGCCGGCCTATTTCAACGACGCGCAACGCCAGGCGACTAAAGACGCCGGCAAGATCGCCGGCCTGGAGGTGATGCGCATCATCAACGAGCCGACGGCCTCATCGCTGGCCTATGGCCTCGACCGGAAGAAGGACGAGACCATCGTGGTCTACGACCTCGGCGGCGGCACATTCGATGTGAGCGTGCTGGAAGTGGGTGACGGCGTGTTCGAGGTGAAGGCCACCAACGGCGACACCTTCCTGGGCGGCGACGACTTTGACAACCGGGTGATGGAGTATCTGATTGACCTGTTCAAGAAAGAGAACGGGATTGACATCAAGAACGATCGCCAGGCGCTGCAACGCTTAAAGGAAGCGGCGGAGAAGGCCAAGATCGAATTGTCTTCGACCATGGAGACCGAGATCAACCTGCCCTACCTCACCGCCGATGCAACTGGGCCGAAGCACTTGGTGACGCGCTTAACCCGCTCGCGCCTGGAGCAATTGACCGAAGACTTGGTGGCGCGCAGCATGGCCCCGTGCGATCTGGCGCTGAAAGATGCCGGCATTGACAAGGCCAAGATTGACGAAGTCGTGCTCGTCGGCGGCATGACGCGCATGCCGGCTGTGCAGGAGGCGGTCAAGAAGGAATTCGGCAAGGAGCCTAACCGCAGCGTGAACCCCGACGAGGTCGTGGCTGTGGGTGCGGCAGTGCAGGCCGGCGTGTTGGGCGGCGAAGTGCGCGACGTGCTGCTGCTCGACGTGACCCCGCTGACGCTGAGCATCGAGACGCTCGGCGGCGTGGCCACGCCGCTGATCGAGCGCAACACCACCATCCCGACCAAGAAGAGCCAGATCTTCAGCACGGCCAGCGATAGCCAGACCAGCGTCGAGATCAACATCGTGCAGGGCGAGCGCCCGATGGCGACCGACAACAAGTCGCTCGGCAAGTTCATCCTGGATGGCATCCCGCCCGCGCCGCGCGGCATCCCGCAGGTCGAGGTGTCGTTCGACATTGACGCCAACGGCATCTTGAACGTGACCGCCGCCGACAAGGCCACCGGCAAGACTGCGCACATCACCATCCAGCCGTCGTCGGGCCTGGCCAAAGACGAGATCGAGCGCATGGTGAAGGAAGGCCAGGCCCACGCAGCCGAGGACAAGGCCCGCCGCGACAAAGTCGAGGCGCACAACGAGGGCGACAACGCCGCCTATCAGGCCGAAAAGTTCCTGCGCGAGAACGGCGATAAGATTCCAGCCGAGAAGAAGACCGACGTCGAGGCGAAGATCACCGCCGTGCGGCAGGCCATCATGGGCGAAGACGTGCAGGCCATGAAGTCGGCCAGCGACGATCTGAAGAACACGCTGAGCGATGTGGGCGCAGCGATGTATGCCCAGGCCAATCAACAAGGCGCGCAGGGCGCAGGCCCATCGCCCGACGGTGCCAATGGCGCAAACGGTGCGACGGATGGCGCAGCGGGCGGTGACCAGAAACCGCCAGACGGCGACGTGGTGGAAGGCGAGTTTAGAGAGACGAAGTAGGATTTAGGTTGCAGGTTGCAGATTGCAGGTTGAAAAGGCCTGCAATCTGCAATTTTCAATCTGCAACATCTGTATGGCAACGACCAAACGCGATTATTACGAGGTGCTCGGCGTGGGCAAGAGCGCCAGCGGCGATGACGTCAAGAAGGCGTTTCGCAAGCTGGCGCGCGAATATCACCCGGACGTGAACAAAGCGCCGGATGCCGAGGCCAAATTCAAAGAGATCAACGAAGCGTATGAGGTCTTGAGCGATGACCAGAAGCGCGCCGCTTACGACCGCTACGGCCACGCCGCCACACAGGGCGGCTTCGGCGGTGCAGAAGGCTTTGGCGGCGCGGGCTTCAACGACATCAACGACATCTTCAGCGAGTTCTTTGGCGGCTTTGCCCGCGCGAATGCGCAGGCACGGCGCGGCCCCCGGCGCGGGGCCGATTTGCGCTTTGACCTGAAGGTGGATTTCCTCGAAGCGGTGTTTGGCGCAGAGAAAGAAATCGAGGTCGTGCGCAACGACACATGCACGCGGTGCAGCGGCAACGGCAGCGAGCCTGGCACATCGCCCACGCGCTGCAAGACGTGCAATGGCACGGGTGAGGTGCGGCGCGTGCAGCAGAGCATCCTCGGGTCGTTTGTCAACGTGGCCACCTGCCCCACCTGCAATGGCAGCGGCGAGGTGATCACCGTGCCGTGCAAGCAGTGCGGTGGTCGCAAGCAGGTGCGCGTGACGCGCACGCTATCGGTCAATGTGCCGCCGGGCGTGGACACTGGCACACAAATCCGGTTAAACGGCGAAGGCGAGCCGGGCGTGAACGGCGGGCCTGCCGGCAATCTGTATGTGGTTGTCAACGTCACGCCGCACCCCTACTTCCGCCGCAAGGACGAGGACATCATCGTCGAGCTGTCGGTCAACGTGGCGCAGGCGGCATTGGGCGATGAGATCGAAGTGCCGACCGTGGACGGGAAAGAAAAGCTGAACATCCCCGCAGGCACGCAGAGCGGCAGCGTCTTCCGGGTGAAGGGCAAAGGCGTGCCGCATCTGAGGCGCAACACGCGCGGCGATCAGCTAGTGCTGGTGAACGTCCAAGTGCCGCAAAGCCTGAACGCCGAACAGAAGCGGCTGTTCTTGGAACTGTCAAAGACGCTGGGCAAGGAAGTGGTGCCGCAGCAAGAAAAGGGCTTCTTTGACAAGCTAAAAGATGCGTTTGGAGTGTAAAGAGCCCAGACGCCAGATGCCAGACGCCAGACGATTCGCTCAGGCGCTCGCTGCGGCATCTGGATTCTGTATTCTGGTATCTGGTTGCAGCGCCCTGCCCGCGCCGCGCCAGCAAGAGAGCGTTTTCCCCTCGCCAGTGGCGTTTGTGACAGCCGCGCCGCTGCCCGAGGCGACCGTTGCCCCCACTCTGGCCCCCTTGCCCACCAACACGCCTGTGCCAGCCACGGCCGTGCCCAAGCAGTTGCCGCAGGAAAGCACCTCGGCCATCGGTTTGTGGAGTGATCGTCTGGCGCTGGCGCAAAGCTGGCCGGGCTTCCTTGACCTGGCCGGTGGAAGCGGCGCGCAGGACTATCAACAACAGCGCAACCAGCGGCTCATCACGTTGGCCAGCCAACAGGTCAATCGGATCACAGAGGAGCGCGTGCCCGACCTGCGGGCCAATTCACCCGATTGGTTGCTGTATGACCGCAACAAGCGTGTGACGTTTAGCAGCAGCGATGCCGACGGTGCGCTGCTCAACATCCGCAACGAGGCGGTGCGCAACCAATTGGCCGAAGATGTGGTCGCGGCGATCGCAGTCGCCAACGCGCAGGGCGTGGTGCTCAGCGGCGTGGGTGAAGATTTGATCCGCACGGCATCGGCGCCAGTGTTCACCGGCACAAAGGCCTTCACCACCGACCAGCGCCGCGATGCGGTCGAAGGTCTGCTGCGCACGATTCGTCAGCGCGTGCCGGACAAGCTGTTGATCCTGGGCGGCTACGCCTGGAAGGACGGCACGGCCTTCGGCGCGCTGGCCGCCGAGGCACAAAACCTGGCGACGCTGGCCGACGGCGTGCACATCGAGGCATTCCTGCGCTCGCCCATCAGCCGGACGAACGAGTTCAAGCCCGAGGCGGCCTGGAAGCGCGATGTGGACTATTTGAGCAATGTGTCGCAGGACAACAAGGTGGTGCTGATAACGACGCGGCTGAACGCCACCAACGTCGCCAGCGACACGGTGCGGCAATGGCTGAACTACAGCGTTGCATCCTACCTGCTGGGCAAGAACGGCGCGCAGACGTATTTCCAGTTCGATGCGGGCGACCCGGCCTTCGCCAACGATCCCGTGCTCAGCGCACCCATCGGCGCGCCGGTTGAGGCCTACGCCAAACTCGACAGCGGCATCTATCAGCGCAAGTTCAGCAACGGCATCGTGCTAGTCAACCCCACCGGCGACCAGAAGAAGACTACGCTCGACGGCTCATTCAAGACGTTGGCCGGCAACCCGGTGGATGCCAGCATCACCATGGGACCGAGGACGGGGATCATTTTGTTGAAGCAATAGTTCGCAAAACGCAAGACGCAAAGGGTGCATTTACGTTTTGCGTTTTGCGTTTTGCGCATTGCATCTCACTCATCGGCACACAAAGCATGAAACTATCCGGCAAACGCATCGCCTTTTTTGTCGAGGACGGCTTCGAGGATTTGGAGTTTTGGGCCGTGCATATCCGGCTGAAGGAAGAGGGCGCAGCGATCACCATCGTCTCGCCCAAGGCCAGCGCACCCTACACCAGCAAGAGCGGCGGGCTAACCGCGACGAGCGACGCTGCCGCCGACGCGCTCAAGGCCGACGACTTCGATGCCGTGGTCGTGCCTGGCGGCTGGGCACCCGACAAGCTGCGCCGCTACGATGGCGTGAAGAAGCTGGTGCGCGACGCCTACACGCAGGGCAAGGTTGTCGGCATGATCTGCCATGCCGGTTGGGTCGGCATCAGCGCCGGCATCGTCAAGGGTCACCGGGCTACCGGCAGCGTCGCCATCAAGGATGACTTGGAGAACGCCGGCGCGACGTGGGCCGACGCGCCGGCCTTCCGCGACGGCAACATCGTGTGGGGCCGCGTGGTGGCCGACATCCCCGATTTCAATCGCGAGTTGGTCAAGGCGATTGCTGGGGAAGAGTAACTGGTAACTGGTAACTGGCAACTGGCGATTTGCTCGCGTCGGCATTTACCAATTACGAATTACCCATTACCATTCCGCGCCGTGGTTCCCTTCGACCAATACGCCCGGCACGACGACGCGCGCATGTTTGAGTGGATTGACGGCGCATTGGAGTTGCTGCCCGACCTCTCGCCCGGACAGTTGACGATGCGCGACCGGCTGCTGCAACTGCTGGGTGAATACGTCGAGGAGAGCGGCATGGGCTTGGTCATCCCCGCGCCGTTTGCCGTGCGCATGCCGGAGGAGATGCGGCGTGGCCGCGAACCCGATCTGCTGTTTGTGCCCAATGAGTTCGTCGAGACGGTGCAAGAGAGCTACGTCAACAGCCACGGCGTGGCGCTGGTGATCGAAGTCACCGATGCGCGCAACCGCCGGCTCGACCAGGTGGACAAGTTCCACGATTACCAGACGGCCGGCATCCCCGAGTATTGGATCGTGGACGTGGATCGCAAGCAGGCACAGTTCTTCGAGCTGGCGCGCGACCAATACGAGCCGGCTGAACTTGCGCCCGACGGCGCATACGCCTCGCGTGCGCTGCGCGGGTTTACGTTCCAGCCGGCGACGCTGTGGTCGTAGCATTTTGCCAACTTGCTGCCGTGTTGATGGCCTGATGAGGCAGTAGACTTCGCCATCAATCTCAAATCGTCAATCGCCAATCGTTAATTGCCTAACATGCCTGCCGTCACGCCCAAGCCCATGAGCGGCTTCCCCGAATTGCTGCCCGCCGAACAGATCGCCTTCAACCGCTGCCTGAACATCGTGCGCACGACCTTCGAGCAATATGGCTTCGCACCCATCGAGACGCCATCGGTCGAGCGAAAAGAGGTGCTCACATCTAAGGGCGGCAACGAGAAAGAGATTTACGCGCTGTCGCGGCTGGCCGCCGGGCCGGGCGAGAGCGCTGACACCGACTATGCCTTGCACTTCGACCTGACCGTGCCATTCGCGCGCTACGTGGCCTTGCACAAAGACAAGCTGGTGTTTCCCTTTCGGCGCTACCAGATTCAGAAGGTGTGGCGCGGCGAGCGCAGCCAGGCCGGGCGCTACCGCGAGTTCTATCAGTGCGACATTGACGTGATCGGGCGCGGCTCGGTCAGCTTGATGGCCGACGCCGAGATTCCGAGCATCATTTATCAGATCTTTCGGCAGATGGACATCGGCCCGTTTCAGGTGCGCATCAACAACCGGCGCATGGTGCAGGGCTTTCTCGAATCTATCGGCGTGACGCCCGAACAGAATGTCGAGACGCTGCACGCCATTGATGACCTGGAGAAGATCGGGCGCGACAAGGTGCGCGGCGCGCTGTTGGGCAAGGCCGGGCTGAGCGCGGCGCAGGCCGATCAGATCATGGCCTTCGTCGAGGGCGGCGCGAACATCCCGACCGACGAATTGCTGCGCCGCTTGCACGCGCAGGTGGAAGCATTGCCAGCAGGCAACGCCTTATTCGCGCAAGGGGTCGAAGAGTTGGCGACGGTGGTCGAGGGCATCCGCAGCCTGGGTGTGCCGGACGACTATTTCGGCGTGGACTTGACCGTCATCCGCGGGCTGGACTATTACACCGGCACGGTCTACGAGACCAAGCTGTTCGCCCACCCCGACCTGGGCAGCATTTGCAGCGGTGGGCGCTACGACGACCTGGCCAGCTACTTCACCAACGAGAAACTGCCCGGCGTCGGCATCTCCATCGGCTTTAGCCGGCTGGTGTTCCGTCTGCTCGAGGCGGGCGTGATCAAGGCCGACGCAGCCACGCCGGCGCAGGTATTAGTGACGACGATGGACGCGGCGCGCGTGCAAGATTACTTGCGCCTGGGCGCGGCGTTGCGCCAGCACGGCATCGCCACCGAGGTGTATCTGGAAAAGCGCGGGCTGAGCGACCAGTTGAAATACGCCAACCGCAAGGGCTTCAAGTTTGCGGTCATCGCCGGCGAGGATGAGTTCAGCAAGAGCAGCGCCCTCGTCCGCGACCTGGCCGACGGCACACAGACTCAAGTGCTCCAAACAGATTTAGCCGGCTGGCTTCAATCGGCAATCCAAAATCCAAAATGATTAACGCTGTCGCCGTCCTCGATCACCCCAAACTGCCCGAAACTGGCGAGGTCGCGGCCGAGATCGCCGAGGCGTTGGGCGCGCTGGGCGTGACAACGCACCGCGCCAAGACCTGGGATACGCCCGCGCTGGAAGCGATCATGCCGAGGGTCGGCCTGATCGTGGTATTGGGCGGTGACGGCAGCACGTTGCGCGCCGCGCGCGTGGCCGCGCCGCACAACGTCCCGGTCACTTCGGTCAACATGGGCCGGCTGGGCTTCCTGAGCGAGATGACGCCGGGTAACTGGCGCGATGCCCTGCCGAAGATGCTGCGCGGCGAGTATTGGGTAGAGGAGCGGTTGATGATCCGGGCCGAGACGCGTCGCAACGGCCAACTGATGAGCCGGCACGAGGCGCTGAATGACGTGGTGGTCAGCCGAGGCACGCTGGCGCGCATCGTGCGCGTGGAGACGCGGGTGGACGACAGCGCGCTCACGACCTACGCCTGCGACGGCCTGATCGTGTCCACGCCCACCGGCAGCACGGCCTATGCGTTGGCGGCAGGTGGGCCAATCCTGCCTCCGACGTTAAAAAACTTCGTGCTGGTGCCGATTGCGCCGCACCTCAGCCTGGACAAGCCGGTAGTGCTGGCGCAGGGTTCGACCGTCGTGGCCATCGTGCACACCGACCACCAGGCGATTCTGACGGCCGACGGGCAGAACGAGGTGGTGCTGCGCGACGGCGACCGCGTGACCGTGCACGCCAGCGAGCATGTGGCTTTGTTCGCGCGGGTGCAGCCGCCGTCCTATTTCTATCGCACGTTGATGTCGCGCTTGCAGGGAGAGGGGTGTTAATAATGCAGTCGGCGCTTATCCTACACCGGTCATAGTCGCCGCAACCCTAGATTTTGTTGCAACCCCGGTTAATATTTGCAAGCTACATACTGTAAGCAACGCAAGTCATGGAGGTGAAGATGACCCAAGTTGTCCTATTTGATCCCCAACCGGTTGTTTTGGACGGGCTGTCCAATGCGCTCCTACCTCCTGAAGACATCGTCATCGTCAAGTGCGCAATGACGTTGGATGAAGCAAAGACATCCGTTGTTGAGCACAAACCAGATATCGTCGTGATGGATAACAAGCCCGGCGCGATGGAGCACGTGTTGACGGTGCCAGAACCACCAAAGGTATTGATCTTCAGCGTTGTAGGAAATGCCCCTGCCATTCAAGATGCCTTTCGAAATGGCGCACATGGCTATGTCTTGCGCTGTGAGGATACATCCTTTGTCAAATCAGCTATCCGCACATTAGCGGAAGGCAATCGCTATCTCAGTCCTGAGGTTCAGAGGCGCTTGGCGAACGCGGCGCTCAACCAAAATAATAGCGAAATTGTCACCACACTGGGTCAAGATGCGCTCACCGAACGCGAGGGTGATGTCTTTGGTCTGCTGGCGCAAGGTAAATCAAATAAAGAGATCGCCGCCGCCTTGACCATCTCGGAAAACACAGTGCGGCATCACCTCAAGAACATTTACACCAAACTACAGATGACCACGCGCAGCGAAGCGATTGCCTGGGCAACCCAAAACCCAATCGGCTCAATCTAATATCATCCACTGAGGAAGTGAGTTGTAGGAGTAGACGAACATCAGTGTCAACCATCGTCCTCATCGAAATCGGTGGTCTAAAACTGTCGGTAGTGGCGATGCGAACTTAACTCCACGCATTAGCATGGTGCTTGGAGGTTACTATGAATCGAGTACAGAATCTTCGATCAGTTGCTAGAGCGCTCGTGATTGTCAGTCTCATAAGCGTGCTTAGTGTCTCTCATGCGCACGCTTTCACGATTTCCGGACAGAAGTTCCCCAACGAAAGCACCGACTATCGATTAGACACAAGCTACACTGGTTCTGGAACCGGATGGGCCTCAGTGGGTAATGGGGCATTCGCAGACTGGGGAGCGACAGGCTTCGCTTTCAGTTCCAATTCGGGCAGTAATACTCAAGTTGTGGCTGGGAACTACTGCTCAGGAAACTTAGGGTGCACTTCTCGGCTTCCTACAGTGTTGAACCCCAATATCATCTACTACTTTGTTGTCTACATCAATACGTATGGTGGCTTTGCCTTCTATGATGGCACACAGTCCCCAACTTTACCGTCTAATTACTACGACCTTCGGACATTGATGAGGCATGAGATTGGTCATGGGATAGGACTTTGCCACACCAACTATGGCACTGGCTATCTGATGTCCACGCAAATCGCCCAGGGCGTTGCCATAGGAACAGATGCCGACGCCACAGATGGAGAAAACCACATCTACAACGGGACATCGCCTGGACCTTCAGGTTCATGCATTTAGGCAGGAGGATAAACAATGGTTAACAAGATTAGGTCAACCTTTTCAATCGCCGCTATCTGCATTTTGTTGAGTCTGACTGCATGCACCACACCGACTCCTTCCGGTGTCATGCCCGCCGAACGAGCGCCCTCGCTTGGCGTGACAATTGACCAAAATGCGGTCATCGTTGATGTCGAGCCCGGCAGCTCAGCGGATAAAGCCGGCATCAAGCCCGGTGAAGTCTTACAATTTGTCGGCACGGTTGCCCTAGCTGCACCGGAGGTGACGGGCGACGTCGCCAGAGCACAGCAAGCTCGTATGGATGTCAAGCGTTTGCTGACGACCAGTGCGTCAGGTAGCAAGCTCAGCGTTCAGGTTCTTCGTCAAGGCGCTCCAGTTAACCTTGATATCGAGTTGACACCCTCACCCTCGCGACCAGGTCAACCAACGCCAACGCCGGTGGTTGACCCGAACTTCTACTTGTAGGCAATTGGGAATACGTAAAAGTGCCTCGCAAACGATGTCTGCGAGGCGCTTTTTGCATATCCTTGCAACAAACGATATTCAAAGTCGAGGTTTCAAGCAGTTCACGATCACGATATTGATGGCGCGCTCAACCCAAAGGGAACGACTCTAAGCCAAGTCACGCGAGCGCCTCACCCCAACGACCCAGCGCACTCATCGCGTCGCCCTGCTGGCCCAGGCCCGCCACAGCACGCCGTCGCCGAAGTGCGCCCGCACGCGCGGGTCATGCGCCACCGCCACGGCCAGCGTGGTCTTGCCGATGCCACCCTGTCCTTCGGCCGAGAGCCGAGTGTGTTGCCGCCAAGCAACTGCGCCACCAGCGCGTCGAGCAATGCCTCGCGCCCGACGAAGTGGTTGGGCATGCTCGGCACGTTGAAGAACAGTGGCCAGCCCGGCTGCTTTGGGGCGTGATAATGATGCTCGTGCTTGTGTAAGTCACGTCCAGCGAAATCGCCGCCAGTCGTGACACTACCTTGAATAAAAGTGCCCCCGCTTGTATTGACCGTGTTTGTGTCGCCCTCGCTCATACCACGTTGTCTCCCCGTGCCGGAATTGTGCATCAGGTTTGCAACAGCGCAGTGACATCGCATCAAGCCCTCCCCCAACCTCCCCTCCGCTTCGCTGCGAGGACGTTCCGCCTCCCGCTTGGCGGGAGGGGAGACAGTCGGCTCCTCCCCTGCCGATTTCGCGCCACCTGGAGTTGCTTCTCTCAAAACGAGACAGCGCGAAATCGAGCGGGGGAGGCTGGGTGGGGGGTCACGGCCAGCTCTCCACCGGCACGAACACGCACTTGTCCTGGGCACCTGACGCTGCTATTGCTCGTTGAGCTCGTTGCGCGCATGCGCCAGCACATAGCGCTGAGTCAGCATCAGTCGCGGCTTCGGCCGCGCGTTGGGCGCGATGTTGTGCAGCATGCGCAGATCCATGAAGTAGACGTCGCCTGCCTTGCCCGTCATCTCGACGACGCGGACCTCGACGTCGCCGATGTGGCCCGGCTCGCGCATCAGCCGTGAGCGGTCGGTCGGCTTGCCCGACATCAACTCGGCAAACCAAGGGTCGCGCTTCAAGCGCTTGCGCAGATCGCTGGAGCTGATGCGGCCCTCGTCATTGAGCAGCCGATGCGAGCCGGTGACGGCCAGCGTGCCGCCGCCTTGCGGATCGAGGTCGTCTAGGATGGCGAATATCTGCACACCCGGCAGGCCGCTTTCGGCAGGGCGCGGGAAGTCCGTGTGCCAGTTCTGGTGCGGCAGCGACCACGTGCTGGCGTTGGGAAAGGTGCACAGCAGGCCGGGTTGCACGGTCATCGGCGTCATCGGGTGCGCGCCGGCCAGCGCCAAGGCCGCCGCCTGCGTAGCACCGCCGGCGAGAGCGGCGATGGCCGGGTGGCGATTCAGCGGCTTGACCAGCGCCATGCCGGCGGCCAGTCCCGCATGAAACTCCAGTTGCGCCAGATGCCATTGCCCCTCTTTCCAGATGCCTGCGCTTTCAGCCTGGTGAAAGATCACCTCGCGCGTACGCACAAGTTGCGCAGGTGGAAGAAAACCGCTGCGCTTGATCAGCCCGTGCAGCGCAAAGTGATCGTGCTCGGTTTGGGTGAACATGATGTAGTTGCTCAGTTGCGAACCTAGTCTTCGGCACACAAGCCCGGCTCTAAAGAGCCGGTCTAAGCAAACGAAGCCCGATGGAATCGGGCTAAACGGAGCCGCATTGATGCGAGGGGTGCATTTTTCAACAGGAGATGCGCCTTGCGATTGGAAATCGCGGCTATAGGGCTTTCAGCCAAGCGTCGGCCTGCGCCGACGCAGGCGTTGTCCGCGCAGGCGGACGGTTTTGAACCGCCTGCTGCCCCTCTGGCGAATGCACCCTTGATGCATGTGCGCAGGCACAAGACAGGTATCATGACGCCGTCTGATCTGCTTGCATAGACCCATGAATATCGCCCGACACATCCATTCGCTCCACGCCTTTGTCGCAGCCATCGGCACCCTCGTCTCGTTGTTCGTCATTACCGCACAGGCCCACGCCGCCACGCTCGTCGTCACCAACAGCAGCGGCGCGGGGACGTTATCACAAGCGATTACCGACGCCAACCCAGGCGACACGATCACGTTTGCGCCCAACGTCAGCGGCACCATTAATCTTTTCGGGACGACCTTTTTCACAAAGCCATTGACGATTCAAGGGCCGGGAGCGCAAGTGCTCACCGTCAGCAGCAGCGGGCCCAGTGGCATTTTCTCGTTGGGTTTTGGCGCGTCGAACCAGACTATACGCTTTAGTGGACTGACGCTCAGCGGCGGGTTTGCATTCGTCGGCGGCAATGGCGCGGCGTTCAGCATCTTCGGCGCCAACAACACGCTCGCCCTCACAGATATGGTGTTGGCAAACAACGCCTCAGCCGGCAGCGTCAACACATCCGGGGCCGTATTCGTCACCGCAGGGAACACTGCTGTCATCAGCGCAACGACGATCGCCAGCAACACGTCGCCACAACCGGGTGTGGCCGTGTTGAATCAGGGGAACTTGGTGGTGATCAACTCCACCCTGTCGAACAACCGTGACAATTTCACTCCCACAAACACCAACGCCAGCAGCATTCGCAACAGCGGCACGATGACGCTGACCAACGTCACCTTCTTCAGCAACACGACACACATCAATAGCTCGGCCCCCGCGACGCTGACCAATGTGTTGCTGGGCAACCCAGGCGCGGGTGGCAACTGTGCGGGCACGGGCTATGTCTCGCTCGGCGGCAACATCAGTAGCGATGCATCGTGCACGGCCTTCACCCAACCGACCGACATCAGCAACACCAACCCGCTCGCCGGGCCGTTGCAAAACAACGGCGGGGGCACGCCCACCCACGCCCTGCTGGTCGGCAGCCCGGCCGTGGATGCGGCCGTGGTGGCCAATTGCCCAACTACCGACCAGCGCGGCGTGGCCCGGCCGCAGGGCGCGGCCTGCGACATCGGGGCATTCGAGTTTGTGTCGGTGACGCAGACGATTGCATTTGCACCCCTGGCCAATCGGCCGATCACCGATCCGCCATTCGGCATCACAGCAACGGCCTCATCGGGCCTGACCGTGACCTTCGCCAGCCTCACGCCGGCGACGTGCAGCATCAGCGACACCTCCGTGACGCTAATCGCGGTGGGCGCGTGCACGCTGCGCGCCTCGCAAGTCGGCGACCGGTTCTATCAGGCCGCGCCGAATGTGGATCAGAGCTTCGTCATTCAGGCATTGACGCAGACGATCACGTTCGATCCGCTGCCGGATCGCCTGATTACTGACCCGCCCTTTGCCGTCACCGCCACCGCATCGTCGGGCTTGCCAGTGGTCTTCACCAGCCTGACGCCGGGCGTGTGCACATCGGCAGGCAACACCGTCATGCTCGTCGCAGCCGGTCAATGTGCCATCCGTGCTTCACAAGCCGGCGATGCGATTTATGCGGCTGCGGCCGATGTTGACCGCACATTCAACGTGCAAAAGCTGAGCCAGACCATCACCTTCGCAGCGTTGCCCGATCGGACAATTGGCAGCCCATCGTTCACGCTCACTGCAACGGCGTCATCGGGGTTATCGGTGACATTTAGCAGCACAACGCCCGCGATTTGCAGCACGACTGGCAGCATGGTCACGTTCAACGCCGCCGGCACATGCACCTTGCGCGCCTCTCAGGTTGGGGACGCGACATACGCCCCCGCGCCGGATGTGGATCGCAGCTTTGTGATCAACCTGTGGCGGGTGCAGTTGCCATTGCTGCGCAAAGACTGATGGCCACAGTCATCGCACGCTCAGGGGCAGGTGGATGACCAGGCCATTGATGATCACCTTGCGCGTGACGCCGTAGGCATAACCCGGCCAACTGAGCTTGGCAGTGCTGACAAAAGGCGGCGCTACCGCGTTGGCGTTCATGGCGTCACTCGCCTCGACGAGTGTGGTCGTGGGTGCGATCGCATAGCCAATTGTGCCCATCGTATTTGTAGGCGCGATGCCCTGCCACACGATGGCATTCGCGGTGGGGCTGAACACCGGCGCTGGCGATAGCGTGCTGGTGAGCGAGTCTGAAATCCATTGCGTGCCCACTGGCACAGGGATCATCACGCGACCTTCCCACGGCATGGACGCAGATAGCGTCATGGTATGCGTCACTGCCGCACCTGCGCTTACATTGTCAGTGGGTGAAGCTTGCAACCTGAATCGAAGTCCGGGCATCAATTGGGCCAAGTGCAGCCCAAAATACTCGCCTGCCAGGTCATTGAACGCGATAGCCGCGCGGCCGCCTGGGTCAATTGCGATGGATGCATTGGTCAGTTGCGCCTGGTCGCTCGGCGTTACGCTGGCGCGTTCCCACTGCCACATGCCGCCTGCCCGCCAGACGTGTTCCATCTGGGTGATCCAGCGCGAGGTGGTGCTGGGCTGCGTGCGGGCAAAGACGGCGTGCGGGTCGCCTTGCGCATCCAGATACAAGCGTGGCACGCCGGCGCCCGTTATGACGAGCGGAACATCCTGAATGCCCCATCCGCTTGAGGTTTTTTGCGCAAAGGCGAAACTGGTATCTGCACCCCCAATGGACAAGCGATATACCGACGTCCAAATGGCCGGCCGATTGCCGGCGTCCAACGCCAGCGCCGGATAGCCATTGGACTTGAGCGCGTCACTCTGCGCCACAAGTTCATGGTGCCAGCCGGAGGGCGTGCGGCGTGCATAGTGCAGCCCTTGCGCGCCCCTAAACGCGATGTGTGGCTGACCCAACGAATCCAAGACGAGCGAAGGGCTATCGCCAGTATCCGTGATCGTTTCCGTTTGCCAGCCCGAGCCTGTTTGAACCGCATAGATCAACGCTGTATTCGACAATGACCCAGCAGACGGCTTTTGATACACCACATGCAAGCTGTTCGATGCGCTGAAGGCGGCCGCCAATATGCCTATGGTTTCGCTCACGCCGATTGGCCCGCTCAAGCGCCAACCGTCCTCATCGCGCTGCGCGTCATACCATTCACCGCTGGGGCAGTTCCCAGGGCCGGCACACGCTTGAGCAAGCAGCACATGCGGGCTACCCAACGTATCGAAGGCCAGGACGACGTTGCCGACAGCAGCCGGGAACGCGTTCTGTGGGTCATGCGCCTGCTCTACTGACCAAACCAACCCTTGTGGCCGGATAGGCGAAGGTGCAGCTTGGACTATTGCGCGGGCAACATGCGGGTGAGGCGAGACCAACAGCGCCGCGAATGTGAGCGCGGCACCGGCGAAGCGAGGGAGAACGAAGCTCGACTTGGCGTAGCACATGCGCTCATTGTAGGGATATTGGCCTATCTGGCCTCGGACATAGGGTGTGTGTCCGGCTACCGATCAGCGCGGCGTGCCGCGTCCACAGGGCATCGCGTGCGACATTGGCGCGTATGAGGCGTTCCCGCCCCGGCAGTTTCTGCCCTTCATCGCCAACCAGTGAGCGTGCGTCACAGTATCAGATAGCCACGGCGCGAGTATCATCCCGTGGCCATGAACCCGATCCTCGCTTACCTCAATTCGCAACTGGAAAGCATGACTGACCTGCTGGTCGAAATCTGTCGCACAGAATCGTTTAGCGCCGACAAGGCCGGCGTGGACGCGGTGCAGGGGATCATCCAGCGCGAGTTGGCAGCGCGCGGGGCCGAGGTGACCGTTTACCCGCAAGAAACCGTGGGCGATCACGTGCTCGGCGTGTTCAACAAGGGTGCCGGCTCACCTATCGCCATGATCCTGCACGTGGACACGGTGCATCCGCGCGGGTCGTTCGCGCCGCGCTACAAAATCGAGGACGGCAAGCTCTACGCGCCAGGCGTGTTCGACATGAAGGCCAGCAGCGTGATCTCGCTGTTTTCTGTTCAGGCGTTGCAATCGTTGGGCCAATTGCCCCACCGCGAAATCCGCATGCTGTTCACCAGCGACGAAGAGATCGGCAGCCACACCTCCGAGGCGCTCATCCAAGAGCAGGCGCAGGGCGCGGCGCTGGTCATGGTGATGGAACCCGCGCTGGCCGACGGCAAGCTCAAGTCGTCGCGGCGCGGCGTGGGCGGCTTTACGGTAGTGGCGCATGGCCGGGCCTCGCACGCCGGCGGCGGGCACGAGCGCGGAATCAACGCCATCCAGGAGATGGCGCATCACATCCTCAAGATTCAGTCGCTGACAGACTACGCCCGCGGCATCGCCACGACGGTGAGCGAGATCAAAGGCGGCGTGGCCCACAACGTCGTGCCCGACCGGTGCGAGATCGCGATTGACGCGCGCGCCAACAAGAAGGCCGATGCCGATTATTTGACCGAGCAGGTCATGAGCTTGCAGCCTGTTTTGCCCGGCGCGCGGGTCGAAGTGAGTGGCAGCTTCGAGCGCCCGCCGATGGAGTGCAACGACGAGCGCCTGCGCATCTTCGAGCGCATGAAGCACATCGTCGCGCCGGTGCTGGAACTGACGCACGGCCCGAGCGGCGCGGGCAGCGACGCGGCCTTTACCGCGCCAATCGCCCCGACGATGGATGGCCTGGGCGCGGTGGGCGATGGCCTGCACGCCGTGGATGAATTTGTGTGGCTCGACAGCCTGGTCGAGCGCGCAGCGATGAATGCGCTGATCTTGAAGGAGTGGTGATCGTCATTCCCACGAAGGTGGGAATCCAGAATGCCAAAGCGATGGATTCCCGCCTTCGCGGGAACGACAGAATTCTTCACTCAATGCAGGGGCACGCGATAACGCTCAACCGTGCGCTCGTTGAGTTCGACCCCCAAGCCCGGCCGGCGCGGCACATCCACCGTGCCGTCAGCGTTGATGGCGAGCTTCGGCTCGATCAAGTCGCTGACGATGGGTGAATCGGGATAGGCAATGCCGTATTCGAAGAAGGGCATGTTGGGCACGACCGCCGCCACATGCACCATGGCCGCTGTGCCGATCATGTGGGCCCAGGCGTGCGGCACGCATAGCGCGCCCTTGCGGTAAGCCATCTCGGCGATGCGCACGATCTCGCTCAGCCCGCCCGACCGCACCGACGAGGGCTGCACCACATCCACACGGCCGCGCGTCAGCAGGTCCTCGAATTCGTAGCGCGAGGTGAAGCCCCAATCGCCCACGGCGATGCGCGTGTCCACGGCGTCGGCCAGGCGCGCATACGCCTCGACGTTGTCGGGGGGTAACGGCGCTTCGATGAAGTAGGGGCGATAGACCTCGATGGCGCGCACGGTTTGCAGCGCCGTGCCTACGTCCTGCCACAGGTTTTGCAGGTCGAACAACAGCTCGCGCTTGGGGCCGAGCACCTCGCGCGCCATCTTTGCAATGGCCACATCCGTCTCGAGATCAACATGCGCGAAGCCGCCCGACCACTCCTCGATCTTGACCGCGCGAAAGCCCTGCGCCACGGCGGCAGTGATGCGTTCGCGCATCTGCTCAAGCGTGTCGCCGGGCGGATACACCGTAGCGTAGGGCGTGACGCGCGCCTTGATCTCGGCCGGGTGATGGGCCGTGCCAAACGCGCGCCAGATCAATTCGCACACGGGCTTGCCCAGCACCTTGCCGGTGATGTCCCACAGCGCTGTCTCAACTGCGCCGATGGCGGCCAGCGCCACGCCCCGACGGCCAAACAGGCCCGTGCCCGCATACATCTTCTGCCACAAGCGCTCGACTTCGGTCGGGTCTTCGTTGCAGAGAAGCTGCGCGATACCGCCATCGCACTGCACGAGCGCGTTGATGACGAGCGACGGCGCTTCGGCCTGACCCAGGCCCGTGATGCCGCTGTCGGTGTGCACGCGCACGACCGTGGTGCTGCCGACGGCGGGCACGGCCGGGTCGCACAGAGCGATGACTTCGATGTCGGTGATGCGCATGATCTATGCCGCCACGAAATCAATGCCCGCTTCGCCGCGTTTGTTGTAGCCGGCGTCGTCGCCATGATAGCTCGGCACGCCTTGTTGCAAGCCTAGCCCGAGCAACTGGCGCTTCGTCGGGTCGGCCGTCTGCGCTAGCTCTGCCGGCAGCGGCTGGGTGAAATAGTTGTCCATGCGCTTGACAAAATACTTGCCGAAGTAGGGGAAGATGGCCAGGCGGTTGCGGTCGGGCGACGAGTTCTTGTCGCCGGTGTGCCACAGCGCGGCGTCGAACAGCACGGCCGTGCCAGCCTTGACCTGCACCGCCACCGCCTCGGGGCAGTGGTTATCTTTCACCGTCCAGTCGTCGTGCCGATGGCTGCCCGGCCACACATACAGCAGCCCCATCTCCGGCGTCATGTCTTGCAAATAGATGCCGGTGTTGATGGACAGCGTCTTGCTGCACAGAAAGGTCACGTCGCGGTGCCAGCCAGTGTTGCCGCTCATCGGCCGCACCAGCAGCAGGTCGAGCGCCAGCAGTTGCAGGTCGTCGCCCAGCAAGTCGCGCTCAGCCTCGATCAGCGGCGCAACGTCGAGCAGCCTGCGGAAGACCGGCCGGCGGAATACGGCCCGCTCGTGCCAGGTGCGGCGCGGCGTCTGCGGATCATCGGCAGCGGCCATGCGCTCGCCCTCTTCGCGCATGGCGTGAATCAGATCGAGCGGGATGATGTTTTCGAGGATGAGGTAGCCAGTGGTTTCAAAGGAGTTCTTTTGTTCTTGGGTCAGCATGATATTTGCCTCACATATGGCTTGACATTCGCAATGCATATGCTAAAACTGGTCAGACCACAGACCTCTGACCAACGGACGGAAGTGTAAGGGATGTGTGGTGATTAGAAAAGTGTGTCTCACTAACTCACGTTATGCAGAACCTCTCGCGAAGGCCGCCAAGTCCGCAAAGAAGCTTGGCGCTCTTTGCGAGAGATAGTCTGCAAAGTGCGTACCAGCAGTTACTAACGACGCGAATTGACGACTGACATGCGCATGAAACCGAAGTTGTCGCTCCAACGCCGCGAGGCGATCTGGTTCTACGTCCTGATCTCGCCTTTTCTGATCGGGCTGCTGGCCTTCACGGCCGGGCCACTGCTGTCGTCGCTCTACTTCAGCTTCACCCAATACGACATCGTCTCGCCGCCACAGTGGGTCGGCCTGCAAAACTATGTTGACCTGACACAAGATGATCTGTTCTGGCGCTCGCTGGGCGTGACCACGGTCTATGTGTTGCTCAGCGTGCCGCTGGGCTTGGTTTTCAGCCTGGGGCTGGCGCTGCTGGTCAACCAGCGCGTGCCGGGATTGCGCTTCTTCCGCACCGCGTTTTATCTGCCCACGGTCGTGTCGGGCGTGGCGTTGGCCACGCTGTGGCTGTGGATTTTCAACGCCGACTTCGGCATCCTCAACTGGGTCATCTTCAAGGTCACCGGCGCAAAGGGGCCGAATTGGCTGGGCAGCCAGGCCTGGGTGCTACCGGCGCTGACGCTGATCTCGCTGTGGGGCATCGGCGGCACGATGGTGATCTTCCTGGCCGGCCTGCAGGGCATCCCCACCGAGCTGTATGAGGCGGCCGAACTCGACGGCGCAGTTGGCTGGCGCAAGCTGTTCTCGATCACGCTGCCGCTGCTCTCGCCGGTCATCTTCTTCAACTTCATCACCAGCGTCATCGGCGCATTTCAGGTGTTCACCACGGCCCAGGTGATGACAGGCGGCGGGCCGAACTACGCCTCGCTGATGTATGTGCTGTATCTGTATCAGAACGCCTTCCGCGATTTCCGCATGGGCTATGCCTCGGCGCTGGCTTGGGTGCTGTTCGCCATCGTCCTGCTGCTGACCATCGTCTCGTTTCGCTCGTCGGCCTCGTGGGTGCACTACGAAGAGGGAGGGCTGTAGCGCATGCAAGCCGACTCGTTGCCTGCGCGGGCACAGACCACTTCGACGTTTGCGCTTGGCCGCAAGGCTAGCGACCGGATCAGGCGCGCCATCGCCTTCATCGCCTTGTGCCTGTTGGTCGTGCCCTTCATCGCGCCCATTGCGTGGATGCTCTCAACGTCGCTCAAATCGCTCGAACAGACTTTTGCCTTCCCGCCGCAGTGGATTCCCAACCCGGCCCTGCTGAGCAACTACCCCGAGGCCATGACGCGCTTCGTGCCGCTGTGGCGCTACTTCCTCAACAACGTGTTCTATGCCGTCACAGCCACGTTTGGCGAGGTGATGTCTTCGGCGCTGATCGCGTATGGCTTCGCCAAGTTCCGCGCGCCCGGCCGGCGCTTCTGGTTCCTGCTCGTCATCGCCACGATTCTCATCCCCTACCCGGTCTACATGATCCCGCAATACGTGCTGTTCCGGAATCTGGGCTGGATTGACACGTATCTGCCGTTAATCGTGCCGTCGTTCTTCGGCTCGGCCTTTCTGATCTTCTTGTTCCGGCAATTCATGCAAGGCATCTCGACCGAAATTCTGGACGCAGCGCGCATAGACGGCGCCGGGGTGCTGGGCGCGTTCTTCCGCATCGTGTTGCCGCTCTCAAAGGCGGCGCTGATCGCCGCGACGATCCTGGCCTTCTCGTTTCACTGGAATAACTACATGGGGCCGCTGCTCTACATCAACACATCCGACCTATACACGTTGCAGTTGGGTTTGGTGCATTTCATCGCCCATCGCGGCTCATCGAATTGGCAATTGATGATGGCCGCGGCGGTGCTCGCGGTGTTGCCGGTGGCGATTGCGTTCTTTGTGTCGCAGCGCCAGTTGGTGCAAGGGGTGGTGTTCACGGGGATGAAGTGAGCATTTGGCCGTCATGCCCGCCTGCGCGGGCATCCAGATGCGCAATCGGCTGGATTCCCGCTTTCGCGGGAATGACAGAAACATTAGTTCGCTAACCAGGAGGTTCAAACCATGTCCGAGAAAGTCAATCCAAACAAGTCGTCCACCAAGATCAGCCGTCGTTCGTTGCTCAAAGGTGCAGGCGCGCTCAGCCTCACCGGGCTGATGGCCGCATGCGCTGCGCCGCCTGCATCAGCCCCGGCCGCGCCTGCCGCCTCCGGCGAAAGCCAGCCAGCCGAAGCGCCGGCCGCATCGGCTGGCGCAGCCAAGGTCACGTGGTTCATGAACATTGATGAGGCGCGCAACAAGTGGGCCAAAGACGTGATCATGCCCGCGTTCGCCAAAGAGAATCCCGACATCGCTTTGGAGCTGCTGACCGTGCCGTGGGAAGAGCACGACACCAAGCTCATCGCCCTGAACGCCGCGGGCACGCCGGCCGATGTGTTTGCGCAGTGGGGCCAGAGCGGTGGCGGCACCTACTACCACAAGGGCCTGCTGCGCGAGATTGATGACCTGGCGGCCGAGGCCAAGTGGGATTTGTCAAACATTCCCGAGGTGCTGCAGAAGGCCTACAGCTTCGACGGCAAGATGTTTGGCGTGCCAATGTACTCGCTCGGCTCGTTCATCTACTACAACAAAGACGTGTTCGACAAGGCCGGCGTGCAGTCGCCGCCGGTGGATTGGAACGATGCCACGTGGACGTGGGAGGAGATGGTCAGCCGCGCCCAAGCCCTGACCAAAGACACCGACAACCCGGAGAAGGCGCAATACGGCTTGCAGATCGCGCTGAGCGATCTGTATGTCGGCGTGCCGTGGCTGTTTGGCGCGGACCCCTTCCCGCCCGAGGCGTATCAAGCCGGCAAGGTCACCACAGTGCAGTTCAACACGCCGGAGATGATCGAGGCGATTCAAGCCAAACAAGACCTGTTCCAGAAGCACAAGGTCACACCCACGGCATCAACCATGGACTTGCTGAGCGCCGCCGGCAACCCGCTGGTCACCGGTAAAGTAGCGATGGTTTTCCAGGGGGGTTGGGGTATCTGGGAGTTGAACGCGCTGGAAAACGTCAACTGGGGCGTGGCCGCCATGCCCAAAGGCAAGACGCACCAGATACCGACGTTCAGCGACCCGTGGTACATCGCCAAAGGCGCGAAGGATGCCAAGAGCGCATTCACCTTGGTGCGCTACCTCACCACTGGCCCCGGCCAGAAGAGCATCGCCGTTGACCTGGCTGCGCCGCCGGCCGACCAGACATTGCTGCCGGATTGGTACGGCAACTTCAAGCAGATCAGCGCCGCCGACCTGGAGAAGGTCTACACCGGCGCGTTGCAGAACGCCAAAGAGACGCCGGCCTCGCTGCTGTTCGGCTATGCCCAGGTCGAGGACGCCTACAATCAGATCATGCCCGCTGTGTGGAACGGCGAGCGCGGCGTGGCCGACGCCTTGGCCGAGGTCGAACAGCGCGCCAATTCGGAATTGAAGAAAATCTGACCGCAACAGACCTCCGGGGTCTGACAGACCCCGGAGGTCTTTTCAACCATGTCCACCGACGCCATCGAACTCAACCGCATCGAACGCACCAGCATCAAGGATCAGGCGCTTGAGCAACTCAAGCGCTACATCCTGTCGTCCAACGCGAAAGCCGGGCAACGTTTGCCTTCCGAGCGCGAGCTGGCCGAGCGGCTGGGTATTGGCCGCAGCAGCGTGCGCGAGGCGCTCAAGGTGCTGGAGGCGGTTGGGCTGGTCGAGACGCGCATTGGCGATGGAACGTATGTGGTGGCGCAGGCTGGGGCCAGCTTTGGCCGCACCATCGGGTTAAACCTGGCGGCGTGGGGTGGCACGCTGATCGAGATCATGGATGCGCGGCACATGATCGAGGTCGCTGCCGCCCGCGCCGCGGCCGAACGCGGCAGCGACGATGACTTCGCCGCACTGCGGGCCGAAGTCGAGCGCATGGAGGCGACCATTCGCTCCGACCCAAAGACGTATCTGGCGGCCGATATGAATTTCCATCGCCTGATCGGCCGGGCCACCCACAACCAACTGGTCGCGCAGGTCATCACTAATCTGATTGATATGCTGGAGCGCGTGCTGAGCGAGACGGATGGCTTGCCACAAAATCTGTTGGACGAGGGCAGTGGCACGCATCGCGCCGTGATGGAGGCCATCGTCGCCCGGAATGCCGATGAAGCAGCGCGCGCCATGCAGCGCCATCAGAAATACTCCTCTGATCTGTGGCAGGCCATCATTCCGCTAAACGACGCACCGCACTGAACGTCATTTGCCTCCCGTTGCCCCGTGCATAGAATGTGCGCTTCGGCGAATGGCACCGTCACTGCGCCAGTGACCTAGCTATCGCCGGCACAAGCTCAATCACCCCAAGGAGGCAAGATGATTCGTTTGAATAAATTGACGCTGGTTGCTGCCTGCGCCTTGATGGCGTTGACGGCCGCCTGCGCCGCACCCGCCCCGGCTGCTCCGGCAGCGCCTGCTGCACCCGCTGCGCCAGCCGCAACCGAAGCGCCCGCGGCCGAAGCACCGGCGGCGACAGAAGCGCCCGCTGCCACGGAGGCCCCAGCAGCGACCGAAGCTCCGGCGGCAGAAGCACCGGCCGCGGACGCGTCCAACACCGTCGTCATCGTCACCGCCGAAGACACAGTGTCGCTCGATCCTGCCCGCGCGTTCGAGTTCCTGCCCGGCCTCGTCCACCGCGCCACGTATCAGACGTTGGTGACCTTCCCGGATGACTCGGCGGCGTCCATCGAACCGCTGCTGGCCGAGAAGTGGGAGATCAGCGCCGATGGCGCGGTCTACACCTTTACCCTGCGCAGCGATGCCAAGTTCAGCGATGGCACAGCCGTCACGGCCAAGGACGCCGTGTTCTCCTTCAACCGCCTGAAGAACATCAAGGGCAACCCATCGTCGCTGGCGGGCAACATCGCCGGCACAGCTGCGCCGGATGACGCCACGTTCGTGCTGACCCTCGCCAACCCCGACCCGTCCATCCTGGCGCAGCTCGTCAACAGCCCGTTCTCGATCACCAACAGCGAGGCCATCAAGGCGCAGGGTGGCGTTGATAGCGAGACCGCCGACAAGGATGACAAGGCCGAGCAATGGCTGAATCAGAACTCGGCCGGCAGCGGCCCGTATCTCATCGAGAAGTGGGAGCCAAAGGTCGAGACGATTCTGGTGCGCAACCCCGACTACTACGGCACCGCGCCGGCCATCGAGCGCGTGGTCATCCGCAACACGCCCGACGCGGCTGCGCAGAAGCTGCAACTGGAAGCCGGAGAGGCCGACATCGCACTCGACCTGACCGCCGATCAGGTGCCCAGCCTGGAGGGCAACGACAAGGTCACGGTGTATCAAGCCCGCGGCGACGTGGTGTTCTTCTTGTTGATGAACGCCGACACGACCATCGGCGCGCAGATGAGCGACCCGAAGGTGCAACAGGCTGTGCGCCTTGCGATTGACTACGAAGGCATCAAGGCGCTGGTCGGCGGCCAGGCGGCCACGCCCGCTTCGATCATTCCCATCGGCTTCTTCGCCGCATACGACGAAGACAAAGCCCCCAAGCGCGACCTGGACGCGGCCAAGGCATTGCTTGAGGAGGCCGGCCAGGGCGCAGGCTTTACGATTGACCTGTCGTATCCCGACTTCACCAACAGCGGCGTGAACTTCGCCACGGTCGCGCAGAAGATTCAAGCCGATCTGGCTGAAGCCGGCATCACGGTCAATCTCAAGGGTGCCGAAGTCGGCGTGTGGCTGGAGGGCTATCGCAACGGCAAAGAGCCGTTCACGCTGTCGCTGTGGGGGCCGGACTTCCGCGACCCCGGCAACTATCTGGAGTTCCTGCCCGAGAAGAAGGTCGGCCTGCGCGCCAACTGGAAGAACGACAACAGCAGCGCCGACATTCAGGACCTGCGCGACAAGGCGCTGGTCGAAACCAAGCCCGAGGAGCGCATCAATCTGTTTGCCGCGATTCAGGACTATCTGCAACAGAACGGCCCGTTTGCGCCGCTGGTGCAGAACAGCACCCAGATCGGCCTGAACACTGCGCTCAAGGGCTTCGTCTACAACCCGCAATGGCGCGTGGACGTGGCGCTCCTGTCGAAGTAATACTTCGCAATTGGTGTCGGTAGTGTCACTAGTGTCGTTGGTGTCGGAAGGTGTCGGGAAGTGTCCTGACACCTTTCGACACCCTTGACACCTTCTCCCGCATGTCCCTCCTCCGATTCCTCGCCCGGCGCGTGCTGCTGACGATTCCGATTCTGATCGGCATCACGCTGCTGGCGTTTGTGATTGCGCGCGCCGGGCGAGGA
>Ga0224722_1000064_pt1 | contig 56901 bp, 54 predicted proteins | sample Balambano_FR1_Me_FD_161646 | JGI IMG/M metagenome (GOLD analysis project Ga0224722, IMG submission 161646) | Freshwater sediment microbial communities from Lake Towuti, South Sulawesi, Indonesia - Balambano_FR1_MetaG | ecosystem: Environmental > Aquatic > Freshwater > Lake > Sediment | place...
AGGCAGCACTGCGGGCGAGCCAGCGGTTCCTGACCGTCGCCCGCAGTGCTGCCTTGCACTCGGACCCGGCACGCTTCGGCCTGCTCTACCGCCTATTGTGGCGGCTCCAGCGCCAGCCCCGGCTGATGGAGGACAAGGCCGACCCGGAGGTCCGCCGGATCGAGGAGCTCGCCAAGGCGGTGCGCCGCGATGCCCACAAGATGCATGCCTTTGTCCGCTTCCGCGAGGTCATGGAAGAGGACGGCACCGCGCATTTCGTCGCCTGGTTCGAGCCCGATCACCACATCGTCCGTGCCGAAGCCGCCTTCTTCATGCGCCGCTTTGCCAATATGCGCTGGTCGATCCTGACCCCGCGCGGCAGCATCCACTGGGACGGCGAGACGATGCGCGAAGGCCCGCCGGCTCATCGTCAGGATGCGCCCGGCGGCGATCCGGTCGAGGAATTGTGGCGCTCCTACTATGCCGCGATCTTCAACCCGGCGCGGCTGAAGGTCGGGGCGATGCTGTCGGAAATGCCCAAGAAATACTGGAAGAACCTGCCCGAGGCCGAACTCATCCCGCAGCTCATCGCAGGCGCACAGGCGCGCGAGGCGGCAATGGTGAAGGCGGGCGCGCGGGCCGAACGGGTGCGGCCGACGCACCTCGCCGAGGTTGCACAGGGGATTGCCGCCTGCCGCGATTGCCCGATTGCCGATTGCGGCACCCGCGCGGTGGCGGGCGAGGGGCCTCCGGATTCACCCCTGATGATCGTCGGCGAGCAGCCCGGCGATCAGGAAGACATTGCGGGCCGCCCTTTCGTGGGCCCGGCGGGGCAATTGCTGGATCAACACCTCGCGCGCGCGGGGATCGACCGCAGCGCCGCCTACGTCACCAACGCGGTCAAGCATTTCAAGTTCAACTGGAAGGGCAAGCACCGCCTGCACCAGTCGCCGGGTGCCAAGGAGATCGACACCTGCCGCTGGTGGCTCGAGGCCGAACGCGCAATCGTGAAACCGCGCCTCGTGCTGGCGCTGGGGGCCAGCGCAGCGCGCGCGATGCTGGGACGCACGGTCAGCGTTGGGCGCGAGCGAGGGCAGGCGATCAGGCTTGACGATGGGGCGCAGCTGTGGGTGAGCGTGCACCCGTCCTACCTGCTGCGCCTCGACGGCGCGGCGCGCGAGGAGCAGGCGGCGCGCTTCGCCGCCGATCTGGCGCGCGTGCGGGAGCGGCTTGCGGAGCTGGCGCGATGATCCTCCCCGGCAAGGGGAGGGGGACTACCCGCAGGGTGGTGGAGGGGGCTCTCGTCCAGGTGCAGCGCTTTCGGCGAGTCCCCTCCGTCAGCCGCTTGCGCGACTGCCACCTCCCGCTTGCGGGGAGGACCTAGATGCCCGATGCCCCGCTCACCCCCGACAAGCGCACGCTCGATATCGACCCCGCCGACATCGCCGCACCGCCGCGCGCGGCGTTTGTGGAACTGGGGCTGGTCAGCTGCTTCAGCTTTCTGCGCGGCGCGTCGGACGCCGTCGATCTGGTGCTGGCGGCCCACGCCCTTGGCTATGACGCGCTGGGGATCGCCGATGCGAACTCGATGGCCGGGGTGGTGCGCCTCCACACCGAGGCCAAGACCCTCAAACTGCGCCCGGTGATCGGCGCGCGGATCGAGACGGTCGAGGGCCTTGCCTTCCTCGCCTATCCGGTGGACCGCGCCGCCTATGGTCGGCTCTGCCGGTTGATCAGCGCCGGGCGGATGCAGACGCCGGACGGCGCGTGGCAGGACAAGGGGGTGTGCGAGATCACGCTGGCGATGCTGGCAGCCCATGGCGAGGGCGTGCAGTTGATCCTGCTGCCGCCCGACGATCCGGAGGTGCGGTTTGCCATCGCAGTGGAGAGCAACGTCGTGCCCTTCCGTCGTCCCGCCCCCCGAGCCGGGACCTCGCTTCCTTCCGATCCCGAGCCAGATGAAAGCGGGACCCCGGATCAGGTGGGGGGCGATGACAGGGTTGCACTCACCGCCCCGTTTCCAGATCTTCTTCCGCACCTCGTCCGCCAGCTCCCGACGCTGCGCCACATCGCCGCCAGCTATCTCTACCGCGGGGACGACATCGCCCGGATCGAGCGTCTGGACGCGCTCGCCCGCGCGCATGGCCTCGGCTTGCTGGCCACCAATGATGTTCACTACCACGCGCCCTGTCGCCGCGCGCTGCAAGACGTGATGACTGCGATCCGGCACAAGACCACCGTCGCGGCGGCCGGGCACTTGCTCAACCCCAATGCCGAGCGGCACCTCAAGTCGCCTGCCCAAATGCAGCGCCTGTTCGCGCGCTGGCCGCACGCGATCGCAGCCGCACGCGCGGTCGCGGATCGCTGCGATTTCAGCCTCGATGAACTGCGGTATGAATACCCGCAGGAGATTTACCCCGGTGGCCAGACTCCGCAAGCCTTCCTTGAGGCCGAGGTCTGGGCGGGGGCAGGGCGGCGTTACCCCGATGGCCTGCCCGACACCGTCCGCGCCACGCTGGCGCGCGAACTGGTGCTGATCGCCAAGCTCGATCTTGCGCGCTACTTCCTCACCATCAAGGACATCGTCGATTTCGCACGCGGCTGCGATCCGCCGATCCTGTGCCAGGGGCGCGGGAGCGCAGCCAATTCGGCGGTGTGCTACGTGCTCGGCATCACCTCGGTCGACCCGGCGAGGCACCAGCTGCTGTTCGACCGCTTCATCTCTGAAGAGCGCAAGGAACCGCCCGATATCGACGTCGATTTCGAGCATGAGCGGCGCGAGGAGGTGATCCAGTACATCTACAGGAAATATGGCCGCCACCGCGCGGGCCTGTGCGCGACGGTGATCCACTACCGCCCGCGCATGGCGATCCGCGAGGTGGGCAAGGCGATGGGGCTCTCCGAGGACGTGACGTCTGCCCTGGCGCGCACTGTGTGGGGCGGGTGGGGGCGCGAGATTTCCGAGAGGCACGCCGCTGAGACCGGGATGGACATCACCGACCCGCACCTCAGGCGCGTGCTCAAACTCACCGAGCAGATGATCGGCATGCCGCGCCATCTCGGCCAGCATGTTGGCGGGTTCATCCTCACCCAAGGCGCGCTCACCGAGACGGTGCCGATCGGCAATGGCGCAATGCCCGAACGCAGCTTCATCGAATGGGACAAGGACGATATCGACGCGCTCGGCATCCTCAAGGTCGATGTGCTGGCGCTGGGGATGCTCACCTGTATCAGGAAATGCCTCGATCTGCTGGGTGCCCACCACGGTCGCCGCTTGAGCCTCGCCACCGTCCCGCGCGAGGACCCCGAAACCTACGCGATGCTGCGCAAGGGCGATTCATTGGGCGTGTTCCAGGTCGAAAGCCGCGCGCAGATGAACATGCTCCCGCGGCTGCGCCCGCGCGCGTTCTACGATCTCGTCATCCAGGTCGCGATCGTGCGCCCCGGGCCAATCCAGGGCGACATGGTGCACCCCTATCTCAAGCGCCGCCGGGGAGCAGAAGCCGTGCAGATCCCCGCGCCCGCGCCCGAGCATGGCCCGCCTGACGAGCTCACCAGCATCCTCGGGCGCACGCTGGGCGTCCCGATCTTCCAGGAACAGGCGATGAAGATCGCATTGGACGCGGCGAAGTTCTCTTCGCTCGAGGCCAACCGGCTGAGAAAGGCGATGGCGACCTTCCGCAGCCGCGGGATGGTGGACGAATTGCAGGACATGATGGTCGAACGCATGGTCGCGCGCGGATACGACCGCGACTTTGCGCAGCGCTGCTTCAACCAGATCAGGGGCTTTGGCGAATATGGCTTTCCCGAAAGTCACGCGGCAAGCTTTGCCCAGCTGGTTTACGTGTCGAGCTGGCTCAAGTGCCACTACCCGGCGGCTTTCGCAGCCGCACTGCTCAATTCGCAGCCGATGGGCTTCTATGCGCCCGCGCAGATCGTGCGCGACGCCGCCGAACATGGGGTCGCCGTGCTGCCGGCGGATGTGAACCATTCGGCATGGGACTGCACGTTGGAGGTGTGCGATCCTTCCCGCAACGGGGAGGAGAAAGGCCGCCTCGACCGTCACGTCGCCCTGCGCCTCGGCCTCAGGCAGATCGACGGTCTGCCCGAACACGTCGTCGCCGCGCTGGTGGCCGAGCGTGAGGCTGGCGGGAGTTACCGTAACATTGCCGATCTGCGCGTGCGCGCGGGCCTTTCGCCTGCGCATATCGAGCGGCTCGCCAGCGCCGATGCCTTTACCTCGCTCGGCCTCACCCGGCGGCAGGCGCTGTGGGATGCGCGCAGCCTCATCGCCGCCCCCGATCTGCCGCTGTTCCGCGCCGCCGGGGTGCGCGGCGAAGCGGTCGAGCGCGCCGACACCCGCCTGCCTGTCATGCCGCTGTCCGAAGAGGTGGTGGCTGATTACCAGACCACCCGCTTGAGCCTCAAGGCGCATCCGATGGCGTTCCTGCGCGCTGGCCTCGCCGAACGCGGCTTTGTCCGGGCGGCGGATCTGCGCGCCCGCAAGTTCCGCAGCATGGTGCAGGTGGCCGGTGTGGTGTTGATCCGCCAGCGGCCCGGCAGCGCCAAGGGCGTGACCTTCATCACGCTTGAGGACGAGACCGGGGTGGTGAACATCGTGGTCTGGCCCGATCTTAAGGAAAAGCAGCGCAAGGTGGTGATGGGCGCAAGGGCAATGGAGGTGCGGGGGCGGGTGGAGTATGATGACGAAGTAATCCATGTGATTGCCGCGCACATGACAGATGCGACCATGAGCCTGCACGCCCTGTCCGATGACCTGCTGGCCGCCCCGCTCGCGCGCGCCGACGAGGTTAACCGCCCGACCTCCGGGCGCGGACCACCCGCTCCGCGCGATCTGATCGACGAGCTGGCTAAGGTGCCCAATGTCACCGGCCACCCGCGCGATCACCGGATCATTCCGCCCTCGCGCGACTTTCACTGAGGATGCCGCGCCAGACCTCCCGCCGCCGATCCCGACGCACACCGAGCCGTGCCCTGGGTCAGGCCATCGCGCTGGCAATCCTCGCCGCGGTTGCGCTTGCAGGCTGGCGCTGGATGGACGCGCATGCCGAGCACAATCCGGTCGCGCCGCTCGACCTGCGTGATCCGGTCGGAATGGCGACTGCGCACAAGTTGGCCGCGCTCAAGCACGATGTCGGAGCATGCCGCGCGGTCCTCGCCCGCAGCGACATTGCCTTCACTGCGCTGGAGCCGCAAGGGCAAGGGGCCTGCGCCCGGCTGGATCGCACCCGGCTCGAAGGCTATCCGCTCGCCCCCGATACGCCGCCGGTGACTTGCGCGCTGGCGGTGTCGCTGGAATTGTGGCGCACTACCAGCCTTGAGCCTGCCGCACGCACCATTCTGGGCAGCCCGGTTGCGCGGATCGAACACCTCGGGGCCTATTCGTGCCGCCGCACCTATGGCAGCACCGATGGTCCATGGAGCGAACACGCGACCGCCAACGCCATCGACGTCGCCGCTTTCGTGCTCGAGGACGGACGGCGGATCAGCCTGATTGGCGACTGGGAGGGCGATGACGAGGAAGCCCGCTTCCTGCGGCGCGTGCGCGATGATGCCTGCGGTGTTTTCGCCACGGTGCTTTCACCCGACTACAACGCCGCCCACGCCGATCATTTTCACCTCGATCAGGCCGGGCGCTGGAGCGGGGTGTGCCGCTAAGCGTCAATTCGCCTCAAGCGCATATCCGGCCGAGCGCACCGTGCGGATCGGATCCTTGGCACCGTCGATCCCGATCGCCTTGCGCAGGCGGCGGATGTGGACATCGACCGTGCGCAGTTCGATATCCGAACCCGTGCCCCACACCCCGTCGAGCAACTGCCCGCGGCTGAACACGCGGCCCGGGCTCTCCATGAAGAACTTGAGCAGACGGTATTCGGTCGGCCCGAGTTGCAGCGCACGGCCGCGGCGCTGGACCTTGTGCGCAACCGGATCAAGCCGGATGTCGCCGACCTCGATGCTCTCCCCGGCCAGCGCCGGGCGGATGCGGCGCATTACTGCCGCGACCCGGGCGAGCAGCTCGCGCGGGGAGAAGGGTTTGGTGAGGTAATCGTCAGCCCCGGTTTCCAGCCCGCGCACCCGATCATCCTCCGCCTCGCGCGCAGTCAGCATGATGATCGGCACATGCGCGGTTTCCTTGTCGCGCCGCAAGCGGCGGCACACCTCGATCCCGCTGGTGCCCTCGATCATCCAGTCGAGAATGATGAGATCGGGCACATCCTCGCTCGCCAGCACCAGAGCCTCGTCGCCATCGCCGGTGCAGCGCACGTTATAGCCTTCATTCTGAAAGCGATATTCGAGCAGCTCGGACAGCGCGGGATCGTCTTCGACGAGCAGAAGCTTGGCAGCGGACATGCTAATGATGCCTCCATGCGCCTCCCCCTGGACGGCGCTTCGCCGTGGCTATGTTTCATTTCCACTACATTTTGATGAAATCGAGCACGACAAGTTTTCCACACGCTGACGATAGCGCAGGGTTGCCTCGATTGCGGCTCTAGCGGTCGCCTTCGGGCGGGTAGGCGCCGGTTGCGGCAAAGTGCACCATCTCGGCCACGTTGGTGGCATGGTCGCCGATCCGCTCGATGTTGCGGGCCACGAACAGCAGCTGCGCGGCGCTCGAAATGGTCGAAGGATTCTCGACCATGTAACTCACCAGATTACGGAAAATGCTGTTGTAGAAGGCATCGACCTTGGCATCGGTGGCGATCACCTCGCGGGCCAGATCAGGATCGCGCGCGGCATAGGCGGTGAGCACGTCATGCACCATTTCGCTCGCCAATTCGCCCATCGCGGGCAACAGCGTCAGCGGTTCGAACCGTGCGCGGCCTTCGATCATGCCGACCCGCTTGGCAATGTTCTTGGAATAGTCGCCGATGCGTTCGACCACCCCGCCGATCTTGAGCGCCGCGATCACTTCGCGCAGATCGTCGGCCATCGGCGCGCGCAGGGCGATGATGCGGACCGCGAGTTTGTCGACTTCGGTTTCGAGCGCATCGATGCGCTTGTCGCGGGCAACCACGCTTTCGGCCAGCATTTCATCGCCGCGCACCAGCGCATCAAGCGATTCCTGGATTGCCACCTCGGCCAACCCGCCCATTTCGGCAATCAACCCGCGCAGCCGGGTGATGTCCTCATCGAACGCTTTGACCGTGTGTTCACCCATCAGCCGTACCTTCCGGTGATGTAATCCTTGGTCCGTTCCTCGATCGGATTAGTGAAGATTTCCGAGGTGGGTCCGTATTCGACCATCTTGCCCAGGTGAAAGAAGGCGGTGCGCTGGCTTACGCGGGCGGCCTGCTGCATCGAGTGGGTGACGATGACGATGGCGTAGCGGCCCGACAATTCGTCGATTAGTTCCTCGATCTTGGCGGTGGCAATCGGATCGAGCGCGGAGGCCGGTTCGTCCATCAGGATGACTTCGGGATCGACCGCGATCGCGCGCGCGATGCAAAGGCGCTGCTGCTGCCCGCCCGACAGTGCGGTGCCCGAATCATCAAGCCGGTCCTTGACCTCGTCCCACAGCCCCGCGCGGGTAAGCGAGCGCTCGACCACCACGTCGAGATCGGCCTTCTTGTCGGCCAGCCCGTGGATCTTGGGTCCATAGGCGATGTTTTCGTAAATCGACTTGGGGAACGGGTTGGGCTTCTGGAACACCATCCCGACCCGGGCGCGCAGTTGCACCACGTCCATCCGGTCGGAATGGATGTCCTCGCCGTCAAGTTCGATCAGCCCGGTCACCTTGGCCGCGCCAATGGTGTCGTTCATGCGGTTGAAACAGCGCAGGAAGGTCGATTTCCCGCAGCCCGAAGGGCCGATGAAGGCGGTGACGTAGTCGGGCGAGATGTCGAGCGAGACATCGTCGAGCGCTTTCTTGTCGCCGTAGAATACACAGACGTTGCGCGCGTGGATCTTCGCGCCTTCGTCGGCCATGTTAGGATGAATGACAGTCACCAGCGTTTCTCGAACTTGTTGCGGAGGTAGATGGCAAGGCCGTTCATGGCCAAAAGGAAAACCAGCAGCACGATGATAGCTGCGCTGGTGCGTTCGACAAAGCCGCGATCGATTTCGTCAGACCACAGAAATATCTGCATCGGCAGCACCGTGGCGGGCGAAGTGAAGCCATCGGGCGGGGTGGCGACAAAGGCGCGCATCCCGATCAGCAGCAAGGGCGCGGTTTCGCCCAGCGCGCGGGCCATGCCGATGATCGTGCCGGTCAGCATTCCGGGCAGAGCCAGCGGCAGGACATGGTGAAACACCACCTGTACAGGCGAGGCCCCGATTGCGAGCGCCCCGTTACGGATCGACGGGGGCACGGCCTTGATCGCGTTGCGGCCCGAAATGACGATCACCGGCATCGTCATCAGTGCCAGCGTCATGCCGCCGACCACCGGAGCGGAGCGCAGGTTGGGGAAGATCGAGAGGAAGATAGCGAGGCCCAGCAAACCGAAGATGATCGAGGGCACCGCGGCAAGGTTGCTGATCGAAACCTCGATCAGATCGGTCCAGCGGTTCTTCGGCGCGAATTCCTCAAGATAGAGCGCCGAAAGCACGCCGATCGGGAAGGCCAGCGCGAGGGTCACCAGCATCGTCAGGATCGAGCCCTTGAGCGCGCCCCAAATGCCGACCGCCTGCGGGCTGGTGGCGTCCGAGCGGGCGAGGAAGCCCCAGTCCCAGTTCTTCGACAGCGCCCCTTTCTGCGCCAGGCGTTGTGCGAGTGCGCGCATTTCAGGCGGGCCATCACCTGCCAACCCAGACGACAGAGCAGACGAAACCGGCAGGCTGAAAGTTGCGCTGCGATCGACCAGCGCCGGATCTGCCTGCAGCGCGGCCGCGACATCGCGCCACGCGTCGGGAGAAAGCTCGGCGGCGGCAGCAGCGCCATGCTGCTGTTCGGCGACGAACCCGACGACATCGGGCAGGCCCTGCATTTCGAGCGTCTGCACCGCGGTTGGTGCGGTCAACGAAACTTCATCGCCGCTGACCCCGCTGGCGGCGAAATCAACGGTGACTTCCAGCTCGGCGCGCTGGAAACCGGCGATCCCGTTGATCATCATGTTGCCGAGCAGGAACACCAGCACCGCCAGCGAAAATCCGACCGCAGCAAGGCCCATGAGGCGGAAATTGCGCTCCGCACGGTAACGCTGGGCGAGTCGCTTCTCGAAGGCGGGCGTGCGGGTCGGCGCAAAAGCCGGTGCCGCCTGAGCGGCTGTTACGGGACCGGCGCCTGCGACAGGGGGGAGCGCGGAACTGCTCATTCATAGGCCTCCCGGAAGCGCTTGACGACGCGCAGCGCGATGAAATTGAGCGCCAGCGTCACCATGAACAGCACAAACCCCAGCGCAAAGGCGCTGAGCGTGGCGGGGTGATCGGTGCTTTGTTCGCCGGTCAACAGCTTGACGATCTGGACCGTCACGGTCGACATCGGCTCAAGCGGGTTGGCGGTGAGGTTGGCGGCGGGGGAGGCGGCCATCACCACGATCATGGTTTCCCCGATCGCGCGGCTGACCGCCAGCATGATCCCTGCGACGATTCCGGGAAGCGCCGCCGGAAACAGCACGCGGCGGATAGTTTCGGACTTGGTCGCGCCCATCGCGAAGCTGCCGTCGCGCATCGCGCCGGGCACTGCCGCCATCGAATCGTCCGCCATCGAGGAAACGAACGGGATGATCATGACGCCCATCACCACGCCTGCGGCAAGCGCGCTTTCGGTCGAGGCGCTGGTGATCCCGATCGCGACCGCGGCATCGCGGATCGCCGGGGCGACGGTCAGCGCGGCGAAATAGCCATATACCACGGTCGGCACCCCGGCGAGGATTTCGAGCAGCGGCTTGACCCAGGTGCGCACCCGCGGATCGGCATATTGGGTAAGGTAGATCGCGCTCATCAGGCCAAGCGGGATCGCGACGATCATGGCGATGATCGCGCCGATGAACAAGGTTCCCCAGAACAATGGGACCGCGCCGTAGCGCGAGCTGTCAACCGCATCGGGGCTGACCATCGTATCCGGGCCCCACACGGTGCCGAACAGAAAATCGACCGGTGAGACCACGCCGAAAAACCGGATCGTCTCGAATACGAGGCTGGCGAAGATCCCGAAGGTGGTGAGGATCGCGACAAGCGACGCGAGCAGCAGGATCATCAGCACGATCCGTTCGACCCGGTTGCGGGCGCGGAAATCGGGGCGCAGTCGCAGCAGTGCGATCCCGCCTCCGGCCACCGCGATCAGGATCGTCACGACGATGCCGATGATGTTGAAGCGTCCCAAGGCTTCGCGAAACGGCGCGATCAGGGGTTCAGCCTCATCGTTGAAGACGCCCGGTGCCTGCCCCGTCGCAACCGCGCGCGCTTCGCCGAGAAAGGCATCGCGCTCAAACCCGAAGGCCGGAAGGTCGGCTGCTGCGGGCGAAGCCAGCACGCTTTGCACAACCATCTGCGGCGCGATCACCGACCACAGCGCGACGAAGGCGATCACCGGCAGGATCGCCCAGAGCGCGACATACCAGGCATGATAGATCGGGCGCGAGGCATTGCGCTGGTCGGGATTGCCCGTCTGGAAGCTCCACGCCTTGGCCCGTCCCGCCAGCCACCCGGCAAGGCCAAGGCCCATGGCAATCAGGATGAGCGTGATCGGCGACATGTGGTGAACCCGTTATCCCAGGAGGCGTGCAGCAATGGCATGACGGGTTTAGCCCCTGTGACCCCGTTCCACCGCCATGGCGGGCGCATGTTGAAGAAATAAGACACAGCTATGACAGCTGTTGGATTTGCCGCTCGCCAAGCGCCTGCAGTTCGGGTTCATCAGCGCTGCCGCCGGTCGTCGTTTCGGCTTCGGCGAGAGGGATACGCACCACCACCCGTGTGCCCTTGCCAAGTTCGCTGGTGATGTCGAGCCGGCCGCGGTGGCGCTCGACAATGTGCTTCACGATCGCGAGCCCGAGACCGGTTCCGCCCGAGGCCCGGCTGCGACCGGGGTCGGTGCGATAGAACCTGCGGGTGAGGTGCGGGATCTGTTCGGGGGCGATGCCGTCGCCCTGATCGATCACCGTGATGCGCGCCTGATCGCCCTGCGCCAGATCGAGCACGACTGTCACCGGCGCATCGGCGGCCCCGTATTTGAGCGCATTGTCGACGAGGTTGCGGACCACCTGTTCAAGCTGTTGCAAATCGCCCAGCACGCAGGGTTCGGCCACCAGATCGAACACGAGGCGATCGCTGCGATTTGGCCCGGCCGCATCGCGCGCGGCGCGTTCCACCAGCGAATGGAGGTCGATCCGCTCGGTCGGAAGATCGTGCTTCTCCGCCTCGACCCGCGAGAGGCTCATGAGGTCGCTGACCAGCGCGTGAAGGCGCTGGGCCTCGCGCTCGATGATGCCGAGAAATTTTTGCGCCGTCGAAGTGTCGAGGCTGTCGTCGCCTTCGCGCAGGGTTTCGACATACCCCAGAATCGCCGCCAGCGGGGTGCGCAGTTCGTGGCTGGCATTGGCGACGAAATCGGTATGCGCGCGGCTGATATCGGCCTCGGCGGTCTGGTTGATGAATTCGAGCATCGCCAGCCGATCATCAATGGTCTGGCGGTTGATCTGCCAGATATCGCCGCGCCGCACGAGCCCGCGCACGATCGCCTCGCCGTTGCGGTTTTCGTTGATGAGCGAGATCGCCTCGGGCTGGCGCAGCGCGACCCGGGCATCCTGCCCGACGATGTGCAGGCCCAGCATTCGCCGCGCCGTGCGGTTGGCGATCGCAATGGTGTTGCGATCAGTGATCAGCAGCGCGGTCGATGATTGTTCGATCAGGGCATGGATCGAATCGAGGCTGATGCGTTGCTGGACGATCGTCTTGGGCGGTTCGGGCGGACGCCCGGCGGCAACCAGCAGCGAACCGACCCAAACCGTCAGCACCGCAAGCGCAACCACCACGTCCACATCGAGCAGCACCATCGCCAGAAAAGTCGCCGCCGCGAGCAGGATGCCGGCAATCGGAATGCTCTGGCCAGTGCGCATGTCGCCACGCCTTACAGGCTTGCGCGGGGCGTGGAAAGCACCGCCTTGGACGCTGCGGGCAAAAGGCGCCTGCGGCACGCCGCCAACGCCTGATGCAGGAATGGATGACGCACGCTGCATAACGACAGGGGGCGGCAAGCCCTTAAGCCCGCCGCCCCGTGACAGCCACACCGCATGTGGTGACCCCTACGGGAATCGAACCCGTGTTTCAGCCGTGAAAGGGCCGCGTCCTAACCGCTAGACGAAGGGGCCGCTGCGATTGCGAGAGCGGGCCTTTAGAAAGGTCGTCAGAGTCGGTCAAGCCCCGTTTGCCGCCGCCGCGGGAAAAACGCCGGGGCCAGCGCCCGTCAATCGGCAAAGGCGGCATCCTCGAGCTGCAATTCGGCTGCAGGGCGCGCACCCCAATCGTCGATCCGCGCGCGTCCGGCAAGGTAGAAGTGGCGTCCCAGGTGCCGGTGGAGCAATGTCTGGGCAAGTTCGGTCTCGCCCGCGCGAAAGGCGATGGCCTTGATGCTGCGCCCGTCACTTCCGCTGGCGATCAGGCGCAGGTGATCCTTGCCCACGATATCGGCCTTGACGATCCGCACCGGACCGATTGCGATCCGGGGTGCAGGCCAACCGACCCCGTAGGGACCAGCCGCGTCCAGCGCGGTCACCAGATCCGGGGTCAGGCCGCCCGGGGCGAGCGCGAGGTCGAGCAACAGCGCCTGTCCGGCGCGCGCACGGTCGATGTCGCGGGCGAGGCGCTGATCGAGAAAGGCGGCGAAATCGGCAAGCCGCACCGCATCGATCGTCAGCCCTGCTGCCATGGCGTGGCCGCCGCCTGCCACCAGCAGCCCGGCCTCGCGCGCGGCAATGATCGCCGCGCCCAGATCGACCCCGCTGATCGACCGTCCCGAACCCTTGCCTTCGCCGCCTTCGAGCGCAATGATGATCGCAGGCCTGCCGGTTTTCTCCTTGATCCGGCCGGCGACGATCCCGATCACGCCGGGGTGCCAGCCATGACCGGCGAGCACGAGAACGGCCATGTTGTGCTGTGCGGCAAGCTGCGCCTCGGCGGCCGCCTGTACCTCGGCTTCGATTGCGCGGCGTTCCTCGTTCAGCCGTGAAAGCTGCTCGGCGATGGCGCGGGCTTCGTCGGGATCGTCGGTGGTGAGCAGGCGCACGCCCAGCATCGATTCGCCGATCCGCCCGCCCGCATTGATGCGCGGCCCCAGCGCAAAGCCGAGATCGCTCGCCTGCGGGGCGCGGGTGAGGCGGCTTGCGTCCATCAGCGCCGCCATTCCGATCCGCGTCCGCCGCGCCATCACCTTCAGCCCTTGCGCCACAAACACGCGGTTGAGGCCGTGGAGCGCAGCCACATCGGCAACCGTGCCGAGCGCGACCAGATCGAGCAGCGCCATCAGATCGGGCTCGCGCCGGTCGGCGAACCAGCCGCGATTGCGCAGACTTCGCACCAGCGCAATCGCGAGCAGAAACGCCACGCCCACCGCCGCCAGATGGCCGTGCGCTGCGCCAAGGTCACTTTCGTCGAGCCGGTTGGGATTGACCAGCGCCGCGGCTTCGGGAAGTTCGGGCGCGCATTTGTGATGGTCGACCACGATCACATCGACACCCGCGCGCCGCGCCATCGCCAGCGCCTCGTGCGCCATCGCCCCACAATCGACAGTGACGATCAGGCTCGATCCCGCCTCGGCAAGCCGCACCAGTGCTGCGCCACTCGGCCCGTAACCTTCGAGCAGACGGTCGGGGATGTAATAGCCTGCCTCAAGCCCAAGCTGGCGCAGCAGATCGACCAGCAACGAGGCGCTGGTGGCGCCATCGACATCGTAATCGCCGTAAATTGTCACCTGTTCGCGGCGCATGACGGCATCGGCGAGCCGCTCGGCGGCGGTGTCCATATCGCGAAAGGCAGATGGATCGGGGCAGAAATCGCGTAGCGTCGGGCGGATGTGGCGGGCCAGATCACCTTCCGGCACGCCGCGCGTCATCAGTAGCTGGTCGCGGATCGAATGGGTGAGCGCGTGGGGGCCATCGCTGCCAAGCTCCATGTTGCCGCCGCGCCAGCACCACGCCTTGCCCGAAAGCGAGGCCGATACCCCGTAGACGTGCGAAGTGGTGGCGGAGGGAAGCGTGCGGGTGGCCATCGCAGCGTCCTAGCGCAATCGCGCAGCAGCGGACAGGCGCGCACGATTGACAATCGACAGGCGCGCGGGGCAGCCTTGCAGTAATGGGCTGCGATATTCCCCGACCCTGCCTGCTGATCGTCTGGCACAGCCGCACCGGTGCCAGTGCCGCAGCCGCGAATGCTGCAGCGCGTGGGGCAGGGGCCGCCGCATTGCTGCTGGAAGCTGAAGCGGTCACCCCCGAGGTCCTGATGGCTGCCGACGGTTATCTTTTCTGCTGTCCTGAGAACTTGGGCAGCATGAGCGGAGCGATGAAGGAGATGTTCGACCGCAGCTATTATCCTGTGCTCGGGCAGATCGAGGGGCGCGGCTATGCAACGATCATCGCTGCGGGATCGGACGGCGACGGCGCACAGCGGCAGATCGACCGGATCGTGACCGGCTGGCGGCTGCGCCGGGTTGCCGCGCCGCTCATCATCGGCTGCGCAGCCCAGACCCGCGAAGCCATCGAAGCACCCAAGCGCCTGTCGCCCAAGTCGCTGAAACAGTGCCGCGATATCGGTGAAGCGATGGCCGAGGGCCTGCGTCTCGGGGTGTTCTAGCAAGTGTCCCGTATCGGAACAGCGCATCCCAATCGGGACTCGACGATATCCTTCAAACGCGCCAAGGATGCGCAACAATTTGGGCTCGAATACAGCCCGGCTCGACGGGGGTTCCGGACAATTCCACAGTCGCCGCACGTCAGTGTCGCCGAACTGCACTTGCTGTTTGCGCCAGGCAAGCGGCCCGATCGCGACGCGGTTCATGCCTTCATTGTCCAGCATCGCGGGCTCCACCTCGGCGATGCTACGCGTTCGGCAGGCTTGGATGACAGCGGAGCGCCGGAGGCGGTGCTGTGGGCCGAATTGCTGCGCGACGGGTTGACATTCGATCTCCATGGCCTTGCACCGGGCCCGGCTTGCACCCCGCCGGTGATTGAACACCGTTTCGATCAGCCTGCCGCGAGCGATGCTGTGGGTTACGAGGCGATGCGGCTTCAGCCCGGGCCGCACCTCGTCACCGCAACCCCCAGCATGCCGGTGATGCGCGCATTGCTGACCCTCTCGCGCGATCTGACCCGGCATTTCGCGCAACTTGTCGCGGTAAGCTGGTCGCCTGCGCGCAGCGTGATCGGGCGGCGCTTCTTCGAATCGGTGATCACCGCCTGGCTCGAGGGTGGACCATTTCCCGCGCTGGGCCTGATCGCCTTTGCGCCTGCCGATGACGGCGCGCTTCAAAGCGTCGGGCTGCAATGCTGGATCGGCCAGGAATTGCGGATCGAAGCGCCGCTCAGCCATGACCGGATCGCTGCCACCCGGCTCGGCGTCCGACTGGTGAACCAGCTGTTGATCGTCGGCGGGCTCGATGCGAGCGAGCGCGTGATTGCACCCGATGGCACGCGGCTGATCATGCAGACTTCGCGCAATAGCGAATTCGTGCGGGTGAGGCGCGAATAGATGCGGCAACGGGGGCAGTTTGCACATCGTCAGGCCATCGCCTTTCGCGCGGTCAATCACAGTGCCAGCCCGGGCTATGATCCCGGGTTGCAGCGCCACCACATTCTGCCACGCCAATTGCTGTCGCGGCGCTGTTTCGGACCGATGTTCGCAATGCTTGGGCGTGAACGGGTGGGGTTCGACGATTTCCGCGCCAACGGCCTGCTGCTGCCAGCCACCGAGGAAGCTACCGTGCGCACCGGCATGCCGCTCCACCGCGGGCCGCACCGGCGTTACAACGAGGTCGTGATTGCCCGGGTCGGCCGGATCGAGGAACGCTGGTCCTGCATCGTTCCGCAAGATCCCGAGGCGGCGCTTGCCGAAGCCTTGATGCGGCTTGAATTGTTGCAGGCCGGACTGCGCCGCCAGTTGCTGGCGCAGCGCCGAAGGGTGGTGCTTAACCGCAATGATCCGCTTGGCAGCGGGTTCGACTTTACCGAGCTCGATGCCATGGCCGAGACGTTATGGACCGGCGCGTGACCGTCTATTCGGCGGCTTCGGCGAGCGTCCCCCACGCGGCATAACCGGCATCGGCGTGCAGGCGCGCCTTGGCCTCGTGATATTCGCGTTCGAAGCGGGCAACCAGATCCTCGACCGTGCCGACCTCCTTGATCGTGCCGATCCCCTGGCCAGAGCCCCAGATGTCCTTCCACGCCTTGGCCTTGGTATTGCCGCCGCTGCCAAAATTCATCTTGCTGGGGTCGCTTTGCGGCAAGTTTTCGGGATCGAGCCCGGCCGCCTCGATCGAGCTGCGCAAATAATTGCCATGCACCCCGGTGAACAGGTTGGTGTAGACGATCCCGTCGGACGAACCTGCGACGATCCCGTTCTTGTAGCCATCGGCGGCATTGGCTTCGCGGGTCGCAATGAACGCGCTTCCGGCGTAGGCGAAGTCTGCGCGCAAGGCCTGTGCGGCAAGGATGCTTGCGCCGTGGCCGATTGCGCCCGACAGCGCCACCAGACCGTCGAACCATTCGCGGATTTCCTGCATCAGCGCGAAGGGTGACAGCGCGCCTGCATGCCCGCCCGCGCCGGCCGCGACCGGGATCAGTCCGGTGGCGCCCTTTTCGATCGCCTTCATGGCGAAGCGGTTGTTGATCACATCATGCATGGTGATCCCGCCCCAGCCTTTGACCGCAGCATAGATATCCTCGCGCGCGCCCAGCGAGGTGATAATCATCGGCACCTGCCACTTGGCGCAGGTTGCCATGTCCGCATCGACCCGGTCGTTGGTCTTGTGGATGATCTGGTTGACCGCAAACGGCGCTGCCGGGCGATCGGGGTGCATGCGGTTGTGTTTTGCCAGTTCCTCGGTGATCTGGTGGAGCCATTCGTCAAGCTGGGACTGCGGCCGCGCGTTGAGCGCGGGAAAGCTGCCGATGATCCCGGCCTTGCACTGCGCGATCACCAGTTCCGGTCCCGAGACGATGAACAGCGGTGAGCCGATCAGCGGCAGGCGCAGGCGATCGAACGGGGCGGGAAGCGGCATCGGTTTCTCCTCAGGACGTATTCGGCTTCAACCCGCGTCTCTAACGCAGGTTCCGGGGGAGCCAAGCGCGTTTTTGGTAAGGGGGAGAGGGTCAGGCGCGCTATTGTTCGATCCGGTAGAAGCGCGCCGCAGTGTCTGCGAACAGCGCGGCTTTCTCGTCTGCGCTTGCGCCTTGTGCGATGCGCTTGAAGGCGTTCCAGAGCGCCGGATAGCTCGCCCCCCAGCGATCGGGCGGATAGTTGCTTTCGAACATCGCGCGGCGCGGGCCGAACGCTTCGATGCATGTCTCGATATAAGGCCGCCACAGCGATGCGAGTTCCTCCGATCCGACCCCTGCGGCCGGCCCGCGGTCGGGCAGTTGCACCTGTGCCATGCCGAGCCCGCCCAGTTTGACCACCACGTTGGGGCATTGGGCGAGCGCGCGGATCGCTTGCCGCCAGCCATCGAAACGTTCGGCACGGGTGCCGCGGTAAGAGCCGAGGCCGACCGGCCCGCCGCAATGATCGAGGCAGATCGGCTGATCGGGGAACGCCCGGGCCAGATCGAGGACCTCGCCAAGCTGCGGTTCGAACACCCAGGCATCGAAGGTCAATCCGCGCTTGCCCAGTTCGGCGAATCCGGTGCGGAACGCGCTGCTCGCAAACAGGCCTTCGGGAGCCATCAGCGCGGCGGGATAGGCATCGTCATGCGCCAGCCACGCGCCCTGATGGCGGATGCCGCGAAACCGGGGCGAGGCGGCGGCGAGCGCATCGAGCACCGCTCCGGCATCCACGCCAAGCGAGAGGTCGGCATGGCCGACGATCGCGGCGCAAGGGCGGAACGCGCCGTAGATCCCGCTCGCCCCCTGCGCCGCCACGCCGTTGACGAACTCGACCTCGCCCACCGGCTTCAACGCTACGCCAAGCGCGCCGTTGTAGAACGCCCCGCATTCGACGAATACCGAGGCGACGATATTGTGCCCGCTGGTCGCATCGGCGTGGAACTGGTCGAAGGTGTAATAGGCCGCGTCTACCAGCGCTTCGATGAAGAGATGGCGCGGCTCGGGGAAGGCCGCCAGCAGTGGGCGCAAGTCCCACAGGTGGTGGTGCGGGTCGATGATCGGCAGATCGGGGTCGAGGATGGCTTCTGGCTCGTGGGTCGCTGCGTTCATGTTATTCTCCCCCGACAGGCGTTGTATTCCGATGGCTTCAGGCCGTTACCGCGCCGTTCGCCGCGCTCAGCACCGCGCGCACGCTGGCGGTGGCGACGTCCTCGTCGATCCCGCATCCCCAGATCGTGCGGCCATCGCGGGTGCGGCATTCGAGATAGGCCGCTGCGCGCGCGTCGGTGCCTGCGCCAAGCGCGTGTTCGGTATAGTCGACGACTTCCAGTTCGACCCCGAAGGCTTCGCGCAATGTGCCCATCACGCTCGAGATGAGGCCGTTGCCGCGCCCCGATACAGTCTGTTCGACACCGCTCACCGCGATCGTGCCGGCAAAGATGCGGGTGCCGTCGCTGGCACGGCTTTCCTCGTAGCGGACAAGCTGGAAATGCTTGGGGTGGATCTTGACGTGATAGGCGCGGCGGAACGCGTCCCAGATGTCGGCGGCATTGAGTTCGCGGCCCAATGCATCGGCGAGGCGCTGAACATGGGCGCTGAAATCGGCCTGCATGCGCTTGGGCAGTTTCAGACCCTGATCCTTCTCGAGCACCCAGGCAAAGCCGCCCTTGCCCGATTGTGAATTGACCCGGATCACCGCTTCATAGCTGCGCCCGAGGTCGGCCGGATCGATCGGCAGATAGGGCACCCGCCATGCCTCGTCGTTCTGGCTGGCGCGGGCCTCGAAACCCTTCTTGATCGCGTCCTGATGGCTGCCTGAAAAAGCGGTGTAGACCAATTCGCCGCCATAGGGGTGGCGCTGGTGGACGGGGATGTTGTTGCAATACTCGACCGTCTCGATCACCCGGTCGATATCGGAAAAGTCGAGCCCCGGATCGATGCCCTGCGTGTAGAGGTTGAGCGCCATTGTCACGAGGCAGCAGTTGCCGGTGCGCTCGCCATTGCCGAACAGGCAGCCTTCGACCCGGTCCGCGCCCGCAATCAGGCCAAGTTCGGCCGCGGCGACCCCGGTGCCGCGATCATTGTGGGTGTGCAGGCTGATCACCGCCGCCTCGCGCGCGGGCAGGTGGCGCGTAAAATATTCGATCTGGTCGGCATAGATATTGGGCGTCGCCGCCTCGACCGTGGCAGGCAGGTTGAGGATGATCGGATGTTCTGGGGTGGGGGCGAGCACCTCCATCACCGCCGCGCAGACGTCAATGCTGAAATCGAGTTCGGCGGTGGAGAAGGTCTCGGGACTGTATTGGAAATGCCAATCCGTGCCGGGATATTTCGCCGCCTCGTCGCGCATCACGTTGGCCCCCGCCACCGCGATCGCCTTGACCTCGTCCCTGCTCATCCGGAACACGATGTCGCGCCATGTCGGCGAAACAGCATTGTAAAGGTGGACAATCGCGCGGTGAGCGCCTTCGAGGCTGGCAAAGCTGGTGCGGATCAGGTCTTCGCGGCTTTGGGTGAGGACCTGCACCGTCACGTCTGAAGGGATGTCGCCTGAATGCACTAGCCCCGAAATGAAGTCGAACTCGGTCGCCCCGGCGCTGGGAAACCCGATTTCGATTTCCTTGACCCCGATCTCGACCAGCAAATCGAAAAAACGGCGCTTCTTGACCGCGTCCATCGGGTCGATAATCGACTGGTTGCCGTCGCGCAGATCGGTCGAAAGCCAGCGCGGGGCGCGGGTAATGAGGCGCGAGGGCCATTGCCGTGCGGGCAGATCAATCTGACCGAAAGGGCGATACTTGCTGGAAGGGTCCTTGAACATGGGCATGAAACCGGGCTCGTCGCGAAAAGGGATTGTGGCAGGCTGCTCGATCACCCTTGAGCGCGGCACCGCGCCGATCCACGCGCGCGGTCGCCTACGCCCAAGGGCGCATAAGTCGAAGCAGGAGAGAGCCGCCGCGCGTCATCACGTGCGATCTTTGCCGATGTTGGCCCGCGCGCGCAAGCGGCGATTGGGCCGCGTAATTCACCCGCAGCGTGCGTCGCGGATGATGTTCTGCGCATCGAGCATGATTGAGAGGCGCGGATTGGTAGAATCGGGGTTCACATTGCCGCCGCCAAAAGCGACGAAGCGCAAGTTGTCGGTGCGGCCCAGCACCTTGACCACCTCGGCGCGGGTGGGCTGGTCGGCGAGCTTGCCGATGAACGGCCCCATCAGGTTGGCTCCGCAGTTTTTGGAGGCGGGGTCGGTCAAAGTGCCTTCGACAAAGGCGCCCGGCGCAGCCCCCGGCATGGGCTTGGCGACAGTGGGCGCAACCGTGCCCGACGGCGCGGGCGTGGGGCTGGGTGTGCCTTGGCCGATGCGCGCGGCAAAGCTATCGGCATCATTGCTGGGCTCCCCGGCTTCGCTGCCGCAGGCGGCAAGCGCGATTGCAGCGAGCGCGAGGGGAATGGGGCGATAGCTGGAAGCAATCTTGAACATGAGGACAGGTCTTTCGGTCTGACGGTCGGGCACTCCAAGCCTGCCTTGCATTGCAATATTATGACAAACGCGCGGTCTCATGCCGCGCCGGCGCATCCGCGATCCGGTGCCGCAGCCGATGGCCATCAAGCTGGTCGACCCGCGTGACGCCCATCAGCCGCATGCCGCGCTCAAACTCGTCCTTGAGAATGGCAAGCGCGCGTTCCACCCCTGCCTGACCCGCCGCCGCAAGTGCGTAGAGGTAGAGCCTCCCCCCCGACGCAGCGGTGGCACCCGAACACAGCGCCTTCAGAATATGGGTGCCACGCCGCACGCCGCCATCGCAGATGATCTCGATCCTGCCGCCGACCGCATCGACAATTTCGGGCAATTGATCGAAGGGCGCGCGGCTGCCATCGAGCTGGCGGCCGCCGTGGTTGGAGAGCATGATCGCATCGGCACCCAGTTCCACCGCGCGGCGGGCATCGCCCACGCTCATTACCCCTTTAAGCACGAAGGTCCCGCCCCACTGCGCGCGGATCGCGGCAGCGGTGTCCCAGGTCATCGAGGTGTCGAGCATGGTGTTGAAATAATCGGCAATGCTCACCGCCTTGCCGCTGCCTTCGGCGACGTGGGTGTCGAGATTGGGCAGCCGGAACTTTTCGCGCAGCACGTAGTCCAGCGTCCATCTCGGGCGCGTCGCATAGCTCAGCACGCTTGCGGCCGTGAAGCGGGGCGGGGTGGTGAAACCTGATCGCAGGCACCGCTCGCGCTTTCCCGAAACGATAGTATCGACCGTAAGCGCCAGCGCATCGAATTTCGCTGCCCGGCAACGTTCGATCATGTGGGTGTTGAGGCCCTTGTCCTTGTGGACGTAAAGCTGAAACAGCTTGGGTCCGCTGGTCAGCGCCGCGATCTCCTCGATGCTGCGGGTCGCGAGGCTGGAAATTCCGAACCACAGCCCGAATTTCTGCGCAGCCCTCGCGACCGCGATCTCGCCCTGCCAGTGAAAGGCGCGCTGCACCGCGGTGGGAGACAGCATCAGCGGCAGCGCCGAGCGGCGGCCGAGAATGGTGCACGAGGTGTCAATGGTTTCCACCCCGGCGAGCACGTCGGGGACCAGATCGACCGCTTTGAAGGCCGCCGTGTTGCGGGCTTTGGTGGCCTCGTCGTCGGCGGCACCGTCGATGTAGTCGAACACGGGGAAGGGCAGCCGCGCCTTCGCCAGCCGCCGGAAATCCGCAATATTGTGGCAATCATCAAGGCGCATCGCAACCGCCGCCTGCCCGAACGCGGCGGCTGTGTCGAGAGGTGCTTACTGCTTTTCGAAGGCGGCGCTGATGGTCAACGTGACGTCCTTGCCGACCAGCGGCACGCCGTAGTTGATCCCCCACTGTGTGCGATCGATAGTGGTGCGGGCGTGAAAACCGATGGTATCCTTCTTGTTGAAGGGATTGGTGCCCGCTCCGATAAACTCGGTTGCCAGAGTTACCGGCGCGCTCTTGCCGTTGATAGTCAACGTGCCGGTGACATCAGCGGTGGTCGGGCCAGTCCTGGCGACGCTGGTCGACGAAAAGGTCGCCATTCCCGGGTTCGGACCGAAGAAATCGGGCGCACCGCCATCTTTGGCGGCGCGCAGCAGATGCTCTTTAAGCCCGGCGCTCGCCACGGTAACCTCGGCGACCGGGACGGTGATCGCGAATTGCGCGCCTTCGATATTCGCCGGGTCCATCGTCATTGTGCCGGTGATGTTGCCGAACAGGCCGATGTAATCGTTGAAACCGAAATGGCTGACCTGCCAGTCGACCAGCGTGTGCGCGGGGTCGAGGGCATAGGTGCCCGCTGTAACGCGCGCCGGGTCCTGTGCGCCAGGCACTTGCAGCGCGGGTTGTGCGGTCAGCACAGGGCCGAGCGCGACGGACCCAGACAGAACAACGAGCGCGGCGAAGGTGGCAGAAGCGACTCGTGTCATCGGATTGGCCTCCATTGAAACATGCAAGCCCAATCGCTGATGACGCACGATTGTTCCCAGCAGCGGCCCGGACGCCGCGCGCTTAGTTTCTGGCCTTGTCGACCAGTTTGTTCGCCGCGATCCACGGCATCATGGCGCGCAGCTTTTCGCCGGTCTGCTCGATCGGGTGGGCGGCAGCGGCCTTGCGGGCGGCCTTGAGTTCGGGCTGGCCTGCGCGGTTGTCGAGCACGAAGTTCTTGACGAAGAGGCCCGACTGAATGTCGGCGAGCACACGCTTCATCTCGGCCTTGGTTGCATCCGTGATGATCCTCGGCCCGGTGGTGATATCGCCATATTCGGCGGTGTTGCTGATCGAATAGCGCATGTTGGCGATCCCGCCTTCATAAAGTAGATCGACGATCAGCTTGGTTTCGTGGAGGCACTCGAAATAGGCCATTTCGGGGGCGTAACCAGCTTCGACCAGCGTTTCGAACCCGGCCTGGATCAGGTGGGTGATCCCGCCGCAGAGCACCGCCTGTTCGCCGAACAGATCGGTCTCGCACTCCTCGCGGAAGTTGGTCTCGATAATGCCCGAACGCCCGCCGCCGACGGCAGAGGCATAGGCGAGCGCCACGTCATGCGCGCTGCCGGACGCGTCCTGATGCACCGCGATCAGGCACGGCACGCCGCCGCCCTTCACATATTCCGAGCGGACGGTGTGGCCCGGGCCCTTGGGTGCGATCATGATGACGTCGATATCGGCGGGTGCCTCGATCAGGCCGAAGTGGATATTCAGCCCGTGGGCAAAGGCGAGCGCGGCGCCGGGCTTCATGTGGCCCTTCAAATCGTTCTCCCAAATCGCGGCCTGGTGCTCGTCGGGCGCGAGGATCATGATGATGTCGGCCCATTGCGCGGCCGCCGTATTTGAGAGCAACTTGAATCCTGCGCTTTCGGCCTTCTTGGCGGTCGCCGAGCCTTCGCGCAGCGCGATGGCGACTTCGGCGACGCCAGATTCGCGCAGGTTCTGGGCATGGGCGTGGCCCTGCGAGCCATAGCCGACGATCGCGACCTTCTTGGGCTTGATCAGATCGAGATCGGCGTCGGCGTCGTAATAGACTTTCATTTCGTCAAATCCTCTTTGCGATTATCGTCATGCTGAAATTGTTTCAGCATCCATCGAGCCGCCAGCGCCTGCGCTTGAACATTGATGAACCCTGAAACACGTTCAGGGTGACGGAATGGAAAATTCTAGGCCCCCTCAGCCCCGCGCATCATACCGACAACGCCCGAACGCCCGACTTCGACAAGGCCAATATCGCGCATCAGCACGATGAAGCTGTCGATCTTTGCGGGTGCGCCGGTCAGTTCGAACACGAAGCTGGTGGTGGTGGTATCGACCACGCGCGCGCGGAATATTTCCGCGACGCGCAAGGCTTCGACCCGGTCTCGCCCGGTGCCTGCGACCTTGATCAGCGCCAGCTCGCGCTCGACATGCGGCCCGGCGGTGGTGAGATCGGTGACTTTGTGAACGGGCACCAGCCGTTCGAGCTGGGCTTCGATCTGGTCGATCACCTGCGGCGGACCGTTAGTGACGATGGTGATGCGGCTGACCGCGTGGTCCTCGGAAATGTCGGCCACGGTAAGGCTGTCGATATTGTAGCCGCGCGCGGTGAACAGCCCGGTTATCTTGGCGAGGATCCCGGGTTCGTTATCGACGGTGACAGCGAGCACATGGCGCTCGGAGGCTGCTTCGGTGATTTTCATTGATTTATTCGCTGGCAGCGCAAAATGCTTTAGGCGCACCGGTTACAATTTCGCAGTTTACCAGCAACTCGTCGGCACCCGAGTTGCGGTTCAAAGTGTAATTTCCGATTTGCAGTCCGACTTCCCGGTCTGTCATCGGAAACTGCGTTGGCAAAACCGTTTCTAGCGGAAAAATAATCACCTTGCAGATAGCTTCTGTCCTACAAGCGGTCTTAGCTGCTGCCTGCATCGCTTCATATCCATTCTGAGGGTCGAAGGTGGCGAACATCGTGCCCGGGATCACTTCTCTGATCTCCGACAGGGTTGGCGCGCCTGAGTCCGATATATCAGGCTCAGTGTCTGGCGGTTGCCCACACGATGACAAAAGCGTCAGAGTGGAGAGGCAAATCAAACTGCATGCAGAAAGTTTTCTCATATTTACACCAGCGCCTTGGCTTCGTCGTCCATCGTGCCGTCGACCTTGTCGCCGTAGAGCAGCATCTCGGTATGTGCGGCACCCGAGGGAATCATCGGCAGGCAGTTGGCATCCTGGGCCACCAGGCAGTCGACCATTACCGGCCCCGGATGGTCCAGCATCCGCATGATGCCATCGTCAAGCTCGCTCTCGTCGTGGATGCGGATGCCCTTCCACCCGTAAGCCTCGGCGAGTTTCACGAAATCAGGGAGGCTGTCCGAATAGCTGTTCGAATAGCGGCTCTCATAGGTCAGTTCCTGCCACTGGCGGACCATGCCCATGTATTCGTTGTTGAGGATGAACACCTTGACCGGCAGGCGATACTGGCTGGCGGTGCCGAGTTCCTGAATGTTCATCTGGATGCTCGCCTCGCCCGCGATGTCGATCACCAGCGCTTGCGGGTGCCCGAGCTGCGCACCGACCGCGGCGGGAAGGCCATAGCCCATCGTGCCGAGCCCGCCGCTGGTCAGCCACTTGTTCGGGTCTTCAAAGCCGAAATACTGCGCTGCCCACATCTGGTGCTGGCCGACTTCGGTGGTGATGATCGGCTTCCTCTGATGGGTGAGGGCATAGAGCCGTTCAACCGCCTTCTGCGGCATGATCATGCCCGGGTTCTTCACCGAGCGTTCGGGATAGGCGAGGCATTCGCGCGCGCGCCACCCTGCGATCCGGGCTTTCCATTCGCCGAGAATACGCGGCTGCCGGGTGCCCCAAGCGGCAATCATCTGCTCGAGCACGGTGGCGCAATCACCGACAATGCCGACGTCGACCGGCACCGTCTTGTTGATCGAGGAGCGATCAATATCGATGTGGATCTTGGTCGATCCAGGCGAGAAGGCATCGAGCCTTCCCGTCACCCGGTCATCGAAGCGCGCACCGATGCAGACCATCACGTCGGCCATGTTCATCGCCATGTTGGCTTCGTAGGTGCCGTGCATGCCGAGCATGCCGAGCCAGTCGGGGTGGCTGGCCGGAAAGGCGCCCAGCCCCATCAGCGTCGAGGTGACAGGTGCGCCGCTTATGTCCTGAAACTGGCGCAACAGGCGGCTTGCCTCGGGCCCGGAATTGATCACTCCGCCTCCGGTGTAGAGAATCGGGCGGTGGGCATTGGCGATCAGATCGACCGCTTCGATGATCTGGTCGGCGGGGGCTACAGTCTGCGGGGCATAGCGGTGCGCACCCGTCCGGATCGACGCGCGCCGCTGCGAGGGCACCGCGATCTGGACGTTCTTGGGAATGTCGATCACCACCGGGCCGGGTCTGCCATTGGTGGCGATGCGGAAGGCTTCAGAAATGGTAGCGGCAAGATCGGCAGGGTCTTTGACCAGATAGTTGTGCTTGGTGCAGTGGCGGGTGATGCCGACCGTGTCGGCTTCCTGAAAGGCATCGGTGCCGATCAGCGCGGTCGGCACCTGACCGGTGATCACCACCAGCGGGATCGAATCCATCCACGCATCCGCGATCCCGGTGACGGCATTGGTTGCGCCCGGGCCCGAGGTGACCAGCACCACGCCGGGCTTGCCGGTCGCACGCGCATAGCCTTCGGCGGCGTGGGCTGCGCCGGCCTCGTGGCGCACGAGGATGTGACGGATTCGCTGATCGCCAAACAGCTCGTCATAGATCGGCAGGACCGCGCCGCCAGGATAACCGAAAACAAATTCGACCCCCTGGTCGACAAGGCATTGCACGAGGATCGCGGCGCCGCTGCTTGCGGTGGGGGCGGGGGGTGCAGGATCCGGCGTGCCGGCCACAAAAAGCTCCAATCATTCGGCGGAGGGTCGACCAAGGGGCATGCCCGCCGACCTTCGCGATAACAAAACCGGCCCGATGCAGGGGAGCACCGGACCGAGCGATGCCGCGCTAAGGGTTATAATCTGACAAGTCAATATCTATTTGAGTAATATTGATGCGAAACATGCGCCCAGATCGATATTTTCGGACTCGCCAAAGGCCTCGATGCAGGGCCAGTCGGCGGGCACCTGCCGCCTGAACCAGGTGAACTGCCGCTTGGCGTAGTTGCGGGTCGCCTGCTGTCCAGCTGCAATCATCTGGGCCTCGGAAATCTCGTCATAGAGAAAGGCCGCGATCTCGGCCACGCCGATCGCGTGCATCACCGGAAGTGCCGGATCGAGCGCGCGGGCGAGCAGCGCTTCGACTTCGGCAATCGCGCCGCGGGCCAGCATTGCCTCGAACCGTCGGTCGCTGCGGGCATAGAGCAGGTTGCGATCGGGCAGCACCACCAGCGGGTGCAGATCGACCAACTCCGCAATCCCGCCGGCCCGCGCCAGCTGCCAGTCGCCCAGCGTCACGCCCGTCGAACGCTTGACTTCGAGCGCGCGGGCGATGCGCTGGGTATCCCCGGGGTTGAGTTCGGAAGCGCGCAGCGGGTCCTCGATCTGCAGCAGCTTGTAGGCCGCATCGCCATGAAGCGCGCGCACGCTCGCGCGCAAGTCGGGGTCGATTTCGGGGATCGGGGCAATCCCGTCGAGCAGCACCCTGAGATAGAGCCCGGTTCCCCCGACGAGGATCGGCACTCCGTCCGCCGCGTGGCAGGCCGCGATCTCGTCCCGCGCGCGTGCGGCCCAGGTGGCGGCAGAGCAAGCCTGCGCACCGTCCCATGCGCCGAACAGCCGGTGTTCCACCCCGGCCATTTCTCCTGCATCGGGACGCGCCGAGAGCACCTGGAGATCGGCATAGACCTGCGCGCTGTCGGCGTTGATGATCACCGGCTTGCGCCCCTGCGAGGCAAGCCGCCGGGCAAGCGCCAGCGCAAGCGCGCTCTTGCCGCTGGCAGTCGGCCCTGCAATGAGCGCCAGCGGTTGTGATGGAGATGACACGATGCTCATGGCGCGGCTGATAGCAGAGACGGCGGATTGTGAAACGCGTCTCGATGCGCTGGCGCAGGCGTTGATCCCCCGCGACATCGTGCTCGCTGCTTGCGCGCGGCTCTCCAGCAATCCCGAGGTTCTGGAACTGCGTTTCGAAAGCGGTACCGCAGAGGCAGTGCTGGGGGCAATTGATGCCGTGTTGAGTCCCCCGGCGGTGCTGGTCAGCCCGGAACCTATCACGGTTCCCGAGGTGTTCGTCTCGGACATGGATTCAACCATGATCGGGCAGGAATGTATCGACGAACTGGCCGATTATGCCGGGCTCAAACCGCAGATCGCGGCGATCACCGAAAGGGCAATGCAGGGCGAGCTCGATTTCGCTGCGGCGCTGCGTGAACGAGTGGCGCTGCTCGAAGGGCTGGATGAAGGCGCGATCGCCGCCTGCCTTGCCGAACGGATCGTGCCGAGCCCGGGCGCGCGCACGCTCGTGGCAACCTTGTCGGGGCTGGGCGTGCGCAGCGTGCTGGTGACCGGGGGATTTCATCATTTCGCCGATCCGGTCGCGGCGCAGCTGGGGTTCGACCGGGTGGTCGGCAATCGGCTCGAAGTGGCAGGCGGAAGGCTCACCGGTGGCCTTGTCGGGCCGATTGCTGATAGCGCCACCAAGGCGGCGGTGCTGCGAGAGGAACTGATAGGCCTGGAGAAAGGCGCGCGGTCGCTGGCGACCGGCGACGGCGCCAACGACATCCCGATGATTGCCGCTGCAACTTACGGATTCGCCTACCGCGCCAAACCGGTCGCGCGCGCTGCGGCGAATGGCCGGATCGACACCGGCGCGTTGACTGCGGTGCTCAGCCTGCTGGGAATTGGCGAGGCACAATGGCGCAAAGGGTGAAGGGCACCTCGCTTTCACGTGCGGCCTGCGCAAAAAAGGTTTTGTTCGACGAAGCGGATCGATTATTTACACCAGTGTCAACAACCCCGCGCAACCATGCGTCATGGCAGGAAATGGCACCCGATGACTGCTTCTCGCCCCGATTTCACCCGGTTTTACGCCAGCGACGGTACCGTGCTGCGGCATCCGGATCGTCCGGTCCCGCGCTACCGCCCGCTGCGGGCAATGCACAATCTGCGCAAGCTGATCGGCGACAAGGAAGACACCAGCCTGGTCTTCCGCATTTACGAATCGCTTCCCGCGCGCACCTTCATCGACCGGGTGCAGGCGCTGACGCTGTCCGAACATGGCGATTACCTGCGCGAAACCGAGCCGAGCCTGCCTCCAATTCTTGATGATCATGTCGCTCTGCGGCGCACGCCCAAGGGCAGCCTTGCGCATGCCTATTGCGACTTCATGGAACGCGAAGGCTTGAGCGCGGCCGGGCTCGTGGCCGAGGCGGAAAGCCTTGGGCGGCCCAAATATCCAGATCTGGTGCAGTGGTTCATGGAACGCTCGCGCGATACGCATGATCTGTTCCACGTGCTGACCGGCTACGGCCGCGATGCGCTGGGCGAACAATGCGTGCTGCTGTTCACCCACGGCCAGAGCCCGCAGCACGGGCACCTGCTGATCGGCTATGCCGGTGCCGCCAATATCAAGCTGATGGCGAAAGGCAGCAAGGCTCCGGTGATGGCAGCGGTCAACGAGGCAAAGCGCATCGGCAAAGGCGCGGAACGCCTGATCGTCCAGCCGATCCGTGATCTGCTGGCCATGCCGCTTGAGGATGTGCGCACGCGCCTTAACATCCCCGAGGCGCGCCAGTATCGCGAATGTCACCGGATCTGGCGCAGCGAAGGGATCGATCCCTATGATCTGCTGGCGACAAAACCGGGCAAGGATGAGCCTCTCGCGGCCTGACAGGCGCGGCGATCACAGCCAGCTGGCGATCTGATCGAGCGATTTCTTGCGCAGCGCATGAACCGGCACCGTCGCATCGGCGGCGGGGTGCCCGGCGACCACGATCATCACGGGCTTTTCCCATTCAGGCCGCCCGCATGCCTCGCGCAGAAACCCCATCGGCGAGGGCGTATGGGTCAGCGTCGCCAACCCCGCTTCATGGAGGGTGGCAAGCAGCAACCCGCATGCAATCCCGACGCTTTCATTGACGTAGTAGTTCTGGGTCACCCCGTCCTCGGCAATCCCGCCCTTACGCTGGGCGAAGACCACAATCAGCCACGGCGCGATTTCGAGGAACGGCTTGTCGGCATCTGTGCCCAGCGGGCCGAGCGCGGCTAGCCATTCGGCCCTGGCCTTTGAGGTGCCGCCGTCGGCGCCGTAGAAGCGGCGTTCTTCGGTCTCGGCGGCGGCACGGATGGCGCGCTTGATCGCGGGCGAGGCCACAACCGCAAAGTGCCAGGGCTGGTGGTTGGCGCCGCTGGGCGCGCTCCCGGCTGCGGCAATGGCAGCTTCGATCACCGCGCGCGGCACCGGCTCCGCGGAAAAATCGCGGCAGGTGCGACGCGTTTTGAGACTTTCCGCCAAGGCTTTGGCGCGGGCAATGGCGTTGCCATCGGTGATCCGTTCGCGGACGTAGGGCACGTGGTTACAGGCGGACATGGCAAGGATATTGACCTCAATCGCACAGTGATGGACTTTTAACTGACATCAATGTAAGTGGCAAATTATGAACTCAAATCGCGAGTCGCAGGCAAGGACTGGCATTATGGCCCTGATCGATCTTCCCCTCGTTGCTCCCGAACGCAAAGTGTCGGGTCTGCGCCCGTTCAAGGTGTTGCACCATTTCGGCAAGCTGGTCGAGGACAAGGAGGACACCGCGCAGGTGTTCCACATCATCGAGGCCACAAAGGGTAAGCGCAGCCACCGCCAGGCATGGGACTTCGTCGGTTCGGCTGAGGGCCAGCGTTTCATTGCAGCCGAAACCGATATTCCCGCAATGCTGGACGATCATGCGCACTGGGCCGATTGCGGGCAGAACTCGGTGGCGGCGCATTACATTGCGTTCATGAAGCGCGAAGGGCTTTCGGCGGCCGGACTGGTGGAGGAAAGCCACAAGTGGCTGCCGCCCGAGGCGCGTCCTCACGATCTGACCGAATGGTATTTCAACCGCCTGCGCGACACGCATGACCTGTTCCACGTGCTCACCGGCTATGGCCGTGATGCGCTGGGCGAGGCGAGCCTCTTGGGCTTCACTTACGAGCAGAACTTCAACCGCGGCATCCTCTTCATCGCCTATGCGGCGGCGCGCCAGATCAAGAAGGTGAGCGGCACCAAGGCACCTCTCTATGCGGCGATCAAGGAAGGCCGCAGGCTGGGCAAGGCCGCGGCCAAGATCGCGCATCAGGACACCGCCGGGCTGATGCGCGAGGATATCGGCGCGGCACGTGCCCGTCTCAATATCGGCAGGCCCGAGGTTTACCATCAGTGCCTTGCCATCCTTGAAAGCGAGGGCAATGCGCGCGAGCACCTGACGCTGGGTGGGGCACAGGCGGCCTGAGCCGGCCCGGGCGGCAACTGCGCTACGGAGTCAACGTTCCATCCATTCGGCGAAGAATCGCGCATTCGCCGCACGCAGCTCGGTGAGCGGCACGCCCAGCACGCTGTCTCCGCCTACCGTCCCGATCCGCTGGATGCCGATTTGCGCGGTTTCGGCATTGCGGGTGCCCTTGGCAAGCGCGACGTTGAGCGCTTCCGGGTCGGGAACCGTGACGAGATAGCGCCCCTGATCCTCGCCGAACCACCACTGCGCGGGCGTGTAAGCGGGGTTGCCCGCAGCATCGACCTCGGCCCCGATCCCGCCCGCCAGCGCCATCTCGGCAAGCGCCACGGCAAGCCCGCCGTCGCTGAGGTCGTGGACCGCATTAACCAGCCCGTCGGCGATCAACTCGTTGATGATCTCGCCCGCATTCCTCTCGACCGTCAGATCGGTCGGCGGGGTGCGGCCGGCCTCCATGCCCTTGACCACCCGCAGCCACAGCGAGCGGCCGAGATGCGAGCGGGTGGTATCGGGCTTGGCCCAGTGCTCCGGCCCGACGAGGTAGATCGCATCGCCTGCCTGCTTGAAATGCATGGTCATCATCTTCGACAGATCGGTGATGATGCCGACCCCGCCGATCGCCGGGGTGGGCAGGATTGCGCTGCCGCCGCCGGTTGCCTTGCTCTCGTTATAGAGTGACACATTGCCGCTCACGATCGGGAAGTCGAGCGCGCGGCAGGCATCGCCCATCCCTTCGAGCGCATGGACGATCTGTGCCATGATCTCGGGCCGCTGCGGGTTGGCGAAGTTCAAGCAGTTGGTCACCGCCAGCGGCCGCGCACCGACCGCGCAAAGATTGCGATAGGCCTCGGCAATCGCCTGCTTCCCGCCTTCGTAAGGGTCGGCAAAGACATAGCGCGGGGTGCAATCGGTGGTGATGGCGAGCGCTTTGGCAGTTCCGTGGACGCGCACCACGCCGGCATCGCCGCCGGTCTGGAGCGTATCGGCGCCGACCTGCGAATCGTACTGCTCGGCGATCCAGCGGCGCGAGGCGAGGTCGGGGCAGGCCATCAGGGTGAGGAGGTCGGCGGCCACATCATCGCTCGCGGGCACTTCGCCCAGCGGTTTGACGCCCGCCCACGCCGTGTATTCCTCTTTCGAGAGGTAGGGCCGGTCGTAAAGCGGGGCCTCATCGGCGAGCGGGGCGAGGGGGATGTCGCACACCACCTCGCCATTCCATTCGAGCACCATGTGGCCCGTATCGGTGACTTCGCCGATCACCGCGAAATCGAGCTCCCACTTCTTGAAGATCGCTTCGGCCATTGCCTCCTTGCCGGGCTTGAGCACCATCAGCATTCGCTCCTGGCTCTCGCTCAGCATCATCTCGTAGGGCGTCATGCCGGTTTCGCGGCAGGGCACCTTGTTCATGTCGAGCCGGATGCCCGCGCCGCCCTTGCTCGCCATCTCGACGCTGGAGGAGGTGAGACCCGCCGCGCCCATGTCCTGGATCGCGACGATCGCATCGGTCGCCATCAGTTCGAGGCAGGCTTCGATCAAGAGCTTTTCGGTGAAGGGATCGCCGACCTGCACCGTCGGGCGTTTGGCCTCGGCATCCTCGCCGAAATCGGCCGAAGCCATGGTCGCGCCGTGGATGCCGTCACGCCCGGTCTTGCTGCCGACATAGACGATCGGATTGCCCACGCCGGTGGCGGCGCTGTAGAAAATCTTGTCCGTGTCAGCCACGCCCACGGTCATGGCGTTGACAAGGATGTTGCCGTCATAGGCGGGGTGGAAATTGGTCTCCCCCGCCACGGTCGGCACGCCGACGCAATTGCCGTAGCCGCCGATCCCTGCGACCACACCCTCGACCAGATGCTTCATTCGGGGATGATCGGGCCGCCCGAAGCGAAGCGCATTGGCATTGGCGATGGGCCGCGCGCCCATGGTGAAGACATCGCGCAGGATGCCGCCAACTCCGGTCGCCGCGCCCTGATAGGGCTCGATGTAAGAGGGGTGGTTGTGGCTCTCCATCTTGAGGATCGCCGCCTGACCATCCCCGATATCGATCACGCCCGCGTTCTCGCCCGGACCGCAGATGACCCAGGGGGCTTCGGTCGGCAATTTCTTGAGGTGCAGGCGCGAGGACTTGTAGCTGCAATGCTCTGACCACATGACCGAGAAGATACCGAGCTCGACAAGGTTCGGCTCGCGGCCAAGCGCGTGAAGGACGCGCTCGTATTCGTCAGGCGAAAGGCCGTGCTGTTCGACGATGGCGGGGGTGATGGCGGGGGCGGTGTCGGTCATCGCGGGCAGCTCCTTGGCCCGCCCCTAGATTACGCGCGCGACAAGGCCAAGCCGTCGCGTTGCTGGAACCAGCGGTTCTCCCCCACCCATGCCGCAAGCGCGGTCAGCACACCGAAGGCGACGAGGGCCTGAAAATAGAGCAGCGGTCCGGCGGTTTCAGGATGGGGCGCAAACCAGTTGATCGCCTGCAATCCCAGCATCACCCCGAGCAGCACCGCAGGCGGCCCCACCGGTCCGCGGGTGCGATGGAAGTAGAACGCGAAAGCGCAAATCGTCAGCCCGAGCTCGATCGGTATCGCCGCCCATGGATAGTTCCACAGTCCCAGTCCGAGCTTTGGCGGGGTGCCGTCGAGGGTCAGGTCGGGCACATGCACGATCCAGTCGAGCAGCCAGTGCGACATCACGACCATGCCTGCCAGCACGCCCGCCGCCAGCTGGCGCTGCGAAGCCGCCACCACGCCAAGACATGCCAGTGCCCAGATCGCTGTGCCCAGCAGGCTGTGGGTATAGGGCATTTGATAAAGATCGAGCGGGACCATCACACTGGCATCGGGATCGACCCGCAGCTTTTCCACCCCGATCATCGCCAGTCCGAAAAACCCCCAGTCAACCAGCTGCGCCGCCACGAACAGCGTGCCAAGGCGCGGCGATTGCGGACTGATCGCGGCAGCGATGAACGCCGGGGCGAAGTGGCCGATGAACATGCGCGCCGCCCCGGTCAGGCCGGAGCGAAGCGCAAGACGGCCAAGGTTGCGATCGCGCTCGCCGCGCCGGTGGCGAAAGCTCCCCACAGGATATCGAGCACGCTGATATGGGTGGCCCAGACTTTCATCACTGCCTGCGAGGTGAGATCGAAGGTTGCATAGCACAGCGCCCCAAGCAGGATGCCATTGAGGAGTGCCGCCTGCACCGTCCCGCTTTCGATCCCGGGGCGGATCGCGAACCACGTCATCCCGGCAATGTAGATCAGATAGAACGCCGCTGCTGCCGCGACGTTGAAATCCTTGGCCATGATCTCGCCGATCACTGGGCGATAGAGGTTGCCCGCCGCCCAGCGGAGCCACAAGGCATCGAGCAGTCCGAAGGCGACCGCGGCAGTGACATAGGCGATGATCCATTTCAGCATGTGCAAGCATTTCCCCGTTTGATGACCAACGCGGCCACCGCCAGCCTTGACCGCGCCCGCTGGCCCCGTCAATGCTTGAAGCCATGGACGAGGGCACAGCTTCCGCCGCCGCAGGGCCGGACCTATCGCGCATGACCTTTGAGGAAGCGCTGGCCGCGCTCGAAGCGATTGTGCAGCAGCTTGAGCGCGGTGATGTCCCGCTCGACCAGTCGATCGGTCTGTACGAGCGCGGCGAGGCTCTTCGCGCGGCCTGCCAGCAACGGCTCGATGCAGCGCAGGCGCGGATCGAGGCAATCGTGACCGGGACCGATGGCCGCGCCGCATCGGTCCGCCCGTTCGACACCGAGGGCTGAAGGGGGTGCAGGACATCACCGTGGCTGACATGCTGGCCGAAGGGCTCAAGCGGGTCCAGGCCGAAATCGATGCGCTGTTCGATGCGCTGCTCCCGGTGCCCGGAGATACCAGCGCACGTCTGGTCGAGGCGATGCGCTATGCCGCGATCGGCGGGGGCAAGCGGGTTCGTCCGCTGCTGGTGGTGAGCACGGCGGGACTGTTCGGCGTATCGCGCGACGCGGCCTTGCGGGCGGGTGCCGCGATCGAGGCGATCCATGTCTATTCGCTGATCCACGATGATCTGCCGTGCATGGACAATGACGACCTGCGCCACGGCAAGCCGACGCTGCACAAGGTCTATGACGAGGCCACCGCGGTGCTCGCCGGAGACGCGCTGCACGCGCTCGCTTTCGAAATTCTGGCCGATGATGCCACCAGCGAGGATCCCTTCACCCGCAGCGAACTGATTGCGACGCTGGGGCAAGCCTCGGGCATGCACGGCATGGCGGGCGGGCAGATGATGGACATGGTCGCCGATCAGGAGGGCGTGACCTATGATCTGCGCACCATCACTCGGCTGCAACAGCTCAAGACCGGCGCGCTGTTGGCGGCCAGCGTCGAAATGGGGGCGATACTGGGCAAGGTCCGGCCCGAGGCCCGCGCGCATCTTCGCGCCTATGCCCGCGACATCGGGCTCGCCTTCCAGATTGCCGACGACCTTCTCGACGTCGAGGGCGATGCCGACAAGGCGGGCAAGGCGCTGCGCAAGGACGTTACGCAGGGCAAGCAGACTTTCGTGACCCTGATGGGGGTCGACAAGGCGCGCGAACAGGCCCGCGCGCTCACCCAGCAGGCGGTCGGCCACCTTGGCGGGCATGGGGGCGAGGCCGATATCCTGCGCGCGCTCGCCCGCTTCATCGTCGAGCGCGACCGCTGATCCTTTGGGAGAGGGGACCACATCATGACACGCCGCGTCGGGATTTATCCGGGAACCTTCGACCCCATTACCTTGGGCCATGCCGACATCATCAGGCGCGGATCGAAACTGGTCGACTGGCTGATCATCGGGGTCACCACCAATCCTTCCAAGGACCCGATGTTTTCGACCGAAGAGCGCTTCCGGATGGTCGAACGCGAAGTTGCCAGCCTTGGCCTCGGCAATGTCGAGGTGGTAGGGTTCAATGCGCTGCTGGTGAAATTTGCCCAGAAACAGGGCGCCAGCGTGATCATCCGCGGGCTGCGCGCGGTCGCCGATTTCGAATACGAATATCAGATGGCCGGAATGAACCAGCAGCTTGATGACGACATCGAAACCGTGTTCCTGATGGCGGATGTCTCGCTCCAGCCGATCGCGTCCAAACTGGTCAAGGAGATTGCCGTCTATGGCGGCGACATCGCCAAGTTCGTCAGCCCGCCGGTGTGCGCGGAGGTGATCGCCCGCGTGAACGAACAGGGGATCAAGGGCGACTATTGAGACATTCCGCCTGTCGACAGCCCGGCGATCATTCATTGCAGTGTCAGCCCGGCGTGGCTAAACGCCCCGGCTGAACGGGATGACATGATGATTACAGCCAAGCTCACGCCTGCCCTTGCCGCGATCCTGTGGGCCACTTTGCCGGTTGCCGCGCTCGCCCAGCAACAGCGCGATGATACCCCGCCGGTTGCATTTGGCGACAATGGGAGCGCCGAGGCCGTCGCCGACGCCGCTCCCGCCGTGCGCACCTATTCGCCGATCAACTACGACCCTGCGGTCGATCCCGACAATGTCTGGGTGCTCGACCTTTCGAACGGCGAGCGGGTCAAGATCAGGCTGATGGCCGATTGGGCGCCCGCCCATGCTGAACGGATCAAGACCCTGACCCGCAGCGGTTTCTATGACGGGGTGATCTTTCACCGCGTGATCGACGGCTTCATGGCGCAGGGCGGTGACCCCACCGGGACGGGGCAGGGCGGCAGCGAGCTTCCCGACCTCAAGGCCGAATTTAACCCGATGCCGCATGTCCGCGGCACGCTGTCGATGGCCCGCGCGGCCGAGGACGACAGCGCCAACAGCCAGTTCTTCATCGTGTTCTACCCGCGCTTCAGCCTCGACAAACGCTACACCAATTTCGGGCGGGTGATCGAGAACATGGAAGCCGTCGATGCGATCAACCGCGGCGAGCCTCCGGCTCAGCCGACCCGGATCGTGCAGGCCTCGATCGCGAGCGACAATCGCCCGCCGCCGCCTGCGCCGGTGCTCACCAATGATGCGCCGATCTCGGTTGAAGATCTGAACGCACCGATCGGATAGGCTGAGCGGCGGGGAGACGGCAGCGGCCGCGCCCATGAAAGTAGACCTGTTCGACTTCCCCCTGCCGCCCGAACGCATCGCGCTGCGGCCGGTGCGCCCGCGCGATGCAGCGCGCATGCTGGTGGTGCGTGGCACAGCTGCGCCGTTCGAGGATCGCGGCGTCCGCGATCTGCCGGGGCTGCTCGATCCCGGCGATGTGCTGGTGTTCAACGATACGCGGGTCATCCCGGCCCATCTCGAAGGCCGCCGCGCCGACGGCGAGGCGCGGATCGGTGCGACCTTGCACAAACGGATCGACCTGCGGCGCTGGCAGGCCTTCGTGCGCAACGCCAAGCGGGTGAAGGAGGGCGATCAGCTGCTGTTCGGCGGGGGCGTCAGCGCGCTTACCGAGGCGCGGCACCCCGATGGCTCAATCACGCTGCTGTTTGCGGGCGAGGAACCGGTTGAAGTTCTCCTCGACCGCGCCGGCACCATGCCTTTGCCGCCCTACATCGCCTCCAAGCGCGGGGTCGATGCCCGCGATCTCGAGGATTACCAGACAATGTTCGCGCGCCACGAGGGCGCGGTCGCCGCGCCCACCGCCTCGCTGCATTTCACCCCGCGGCTTGTCGACGCGATCGATGTCGCCGGGATCGCGCGCGCGATGTTGACCCTGCATGTCGGGGCGGGGACTTTCCTTCCCGTCAAGGCGGACGACACTGCCGACCATCAGATGCACGCCGAGTTCGGGCGGATTTCGGCCGAGACTGCCGCACAGCTCAACGCCGCGCGCGCCGCAGGCGGCCGGATCGTCGCGGTCGGCACCACTGCGCTGCGCCTGCTCGAGAGCGCGGCGGACACCAAGGGCACGATCCACCCCTTCGCCGGAGACACCGCGATCTTCATCACACCGGGATACCGCTTTCGCGCGGTCGATGGCCTGATGACCAATTTTCACCTGCCACGATCAACGCTGATGATGCTCGTCAGCGCCTTGATGGGGCGCGATCGCATCCTGGCGGCCTATCAGCATGCGATCGCCAACGAATATCGCTTCTATTCCTATGGTGACTCCTCGCTGCTGCTGCCCTAGTTCGGTTGCATGTCCGAACCCATTCTTTCGATCCGGGGGTTGACCAAGACCTACGCGCCCAAAGGGCCTGGGAGCGGGACCCGCGCGCTCGATGCGGTCGACCTCGATATCCACAAGGGCGAGATTTTTGCGCTGCTCGGCCCCAATGGCGCGGGCAAGACCACGCTGATTGGCGCGGTGTGCGGGCTGGTGCGGCCAAGCAGCGGGACGATCACCGCCTTCGGGCAGGACCTCGCCCGTGACTGGCGCCGCGCGCGCGCGCGCATAGGGCTGGTGCCGCAGGAACTTGCCACCGACATGTTCGAAAGCGTGTGGAGCGCGGTTGCCTATTCGCAGGGACTTTTCGGCAAGCCCTATAATGCCGCGCGGCTCGATGAAATCCTCACCAGCCTGTCGCTATACGACAAGCGCCATGCACAGATCCGTACGCTTTCGGGCGGGATGAAGCGCCGGGTGCTGATCGCCAAGGCACTCGCGCACGAGCCTGAACTCTTGTTCCTCGACGAGCCGACCGCAGGCGTCGATGTCGAATTGCGCAAGGGCATGTGGCAGCAGATCGCCGCGCTCAAGCAGCGCGGGGTGACGATCATTCTCACCACCCATTACATCGTGGAGGCCGAGGAAATGGCCGACCGCGTCGGCGTCATCCGTTCCGGGCGGATCGTCATGGTCGATGAAAAACGCGCGATGATGGAGCGTCTGGGCACGACCGAGGCGGTGATCGAACTGGCCGCGCCGCTCGCCGCGCTGCCGCCTGCGATCGCGGCCTTTCCGGTTGAACTTGGCAAAGGCGGCACGCGGCTCACCTATCGCGGCGGAAACGGCGATGGCGCGGGGCGCGCCGAGATCGCCCGGTTGACGCAGGCGCTCGCCCATGCCGGGATTGCCTTCAGCAGCCTCGACATCCACGACAGCTCGCTTGAAGACATCTTCGTCGGGCTGCTCGGCACACAGGCGGAGGCAGCGGCGTGATGCACTTCAATCTGCGCAGCGCCTGGGCTATTTACCTGCGCGAAATGGCGCGCGCATTGCGCACCGCGTTCCAGTCGATCCTGTCCCCGGTGCTCACCACCTCGCTCTATTTCGTGGTGTTCGGATCGGTGATCGGGGCACGGATGGAGCCCATTGCCGGGGTGCCTTACGGCGCATTCATCATCCCCGGGCTGCTGATGCTCACCTTGCTGGGCGAGACCACCAGCAATGCAAGCTTCGGCATCTACATGCCGCGCTTCACCGGCACCATCTATGAACTGCTGTCGGCCCCTGTGGGGGTCGCCGAAACGCTCGCCGGGTTCGTCGGCGCGGCGGCGACCAAGGGGCTGGTCCTGGCAGCGATCATCCTCGCGACCGCCACCCTTTTCGTCGATTACGAGATCCGCTATCCGCTGTTTGCAGCTTTCTACATTATGCTGGTGGCGGCAAGTTTCGCGCTGTTCGGGTTTATCCTCGGCATTTGGGCCGACAGTTTCGAGAAGCTCGGGATCATCCCGCTCCTGATCCTCACCCCGCTGACCTTTCTGGGCGGCACCTTCTATTCGATCCGCGATCTGCCCACGCCGTGGGATTCGATCGCGCTTGCCAATCCGATCGCCTTTCTGGTGAGCGGGCTGCGTTACAGCTTTTATGGCACGTCCGATGTGCCGATCGCGGTGTCGCTGGGTCTTACCATCGGTTTTTTGACGCTGTGCATCATCATTATCGCGGTGATCTTTCGCACCGGCTGGCGGCTGCGCGAATGACGCTGGTCCGGCACTGGCTGGTGTTGGTCGGACAGATTACACCAGTCAGCGGACATGAACGGCAAGACATAACTTCGTTCATTGCGGTGAAAGTTGCCGATTCCTAATCGCTTGCTCACCGGCCGCACCCCTGGCGGACCGTCAAGCAAAGGAAGAAGTCATGCGGAAAATCGCATTCACCAAGGTTGCGTTTCTCGGCGCGGCGATCGGCGCAATCGCCATCCCGGCCGCTGCCCAGGCCCAATCGAGCGATGGCGCGGAAGTCACGATCGGCGCGTCGGTCGGCCTTCATGATCTTTCGGTCGACGTCGACGATGCGGATTTCGACGATTTCGACATCGACGACAGCGGTGAAATCTTCGGCGGCTTTGCCGCGGTCGATTTCCCGCTCGGCGAAGCTGTCTTCCTCGGGGTCGAGGGCAATGCGCATTTCGGCAACGGACCGATCGATGCCGAATACGGGGTTTCGGGCCGGCTCGGTCTGCGCACCGACGGCGGCGCGAAAATCTATGCCCGTGGCGGCTACCAGTGGGTTGATCTCGACGTGGGCGATCTGATCGGTATTCCCGAGTTCGACGAGGACGATTTTAATATCGATTCGACCGAGGGCGACTACCTCGTGGGTGTCGGCGTCGAAGTGCCGATCAGCTCGGTCGTCTTGCGCGCCAATGTCGACACGATTGCCTTCGACACCCTGCGCGGCACTGTGGGCGTCGGCTTCCGGTTCTGATCGACCGCACAAGACGCGATTGGCGGGCCGTTCGCATCTTGCGGGCGGCCCGCTTGCTTTACACGAACCGCGCCTCTCGCTAGCGGCCGGGGCCTGATGAATACCCCCCGGTTCGCCTTCACCCTCCACGCCGCCGACGGCAAGGCGCGCACCGGCACGATTGCGATGCACCGCGGGGAGATCCGCACACCGGCCTTCATGCCGGTCGGCACGGCGGCGACGGTTAAGGCGATGAAGCCCGAAGCCGTGCGCGCGACCGGCGCCGATATCATCCTCGGCAACACCTATCACCTGATGCTGCGCCCGGGGGCGGAGCGGGTCGCGCGGCTCGGCGGCCTGCACGCTTTCATGAACTGGGACCGCCCGATCCTGACCGACAGCGGCGGCTATCAGGTGATGAGCCTGAGCGAATTGCGCAAGCTCACCGAAGAGGGCGTCGAATTCAAGAGCCATCTCGATGGTTCGAGGCATATGCTCACCCCCGAACGCTCGATGGAAATCCAGCGCCTGCTTGGCAGCGACATCGTTATGGCTTTCGACGAATGCCCCCGAGCCGACCGTGAGCGCGACGCGATTGCTGCCAGCATGGAGCTTTCGATGCGATGGGCCAAGCGCAGCCGTCAAGGCTTCGACAGCGGCGAAGAACACGCCGCCCGCGCGGCGCTGTTCGGCATCCAGCAGGGCGCGCTCCACGAAGATCTGCGGCGGATCAGCGCCGACAAGCTCACCGCCATCGGTTTCGACGGCTATGCGGTCGGCGGGCTGGCAGTGGGAGAAGGGCAGGAGGCGATGTTCGGCGTGCTCGACTACGCCCCGGACATGCTGCCTGCCGATGCTCCGCGTTACCTGATGGGGGTGGGCAAGCCCGACGATCTGGTCGGCGCGGTCGAGCGCGGGATCGACATGTTCGATTGCGTGCTCCCCACTCGTTCGGGCCGCAACGGGCAGGCCTTTACCTGGAACGGTGCGCTCAATCTCAGGAACGCGCGCTTTGCCGAGGATCGCGGGCCGCTCGATCCGCGCTGCCAGTGCCCGGTCTGCGCCACCTATAGCCGCGCCTATATCCACCATCTGGTCAAATCGGGCGAAATGCTCGGCGCGATGCTGGTGACCGAGCACAACCTCGCCTTCTATCAGGCCTTGATGCAAGCCATGCGCGATGCCATTGCGGGGGCGCGTTTTGCCGACTTTGCCGCCGCGTTCCGGCGCGATTACCTTGGAAGTTCCGTTTGATGCCCGATCGCGCCCCTATCGATCCCGACGCCTGCCAGTCGATGGAAGAAGTGCGCGCCGGGGTAGATGCGCTCGACCGGGAACTGGTTGCGCTGTTGGCGCGGCGGTTCGGCTATATGCGTGCAGCAGCCCGGATCAAGCAGGACCGCGACGCCGTGCGCGACGAGGCGCGCAAGGCACGCGTGATCGCCGCAGTCATCGCCGAAGCCCAGACCCGCGGGATTCCCGCAGGCGTGATCGGCGACATCTGGGAGCGGCTCGTCGAAGGCTCAATCGCCTATGAACTGGACGAATGGGACCGGCTGAAAGGCTGATCGCGCACGGTATCTGCAACCAATTAGGGCGACCCCGCAAGGCCGCCCTTCGCGTTCCGAATTGCCGCCAGCGCGATCAGCGCGAGTAGAACTCGACCACCAGGTTGGGTTCCATGGTGACCGGGTAGGGCACCTCGTCGAGCTTGGGCACGCGGGTGAAGGCAACCTTGTCGTTGCCGTCGGGCATGACGTAATCGGGAATGTCGCGCTCGGCGAGGCTTTGCGCCTCGATAACCAGCGCCATTTCCTTGGCCTTGCCGCCGAGGCTCACCACATCGCCGACTTCGACCCGGCGCGAGGCGATGTTGCACTTCTGGCCATTCACCTGGATGTGGCCGTGGCTGACGAGCTGGCGCGCGGCGAAGATCGTCGGCGCGAACTTGGCGCGATAGACGACCATGTCGAGCCGCTGTTCGAGCAGACCGATGAGGTTCTGGCTGGTGTCGCCCTTCATGCGGCTGGCTTCGGCATAGGTGCGCTTGAACTGCTTTTCGGTTACGTCGCCATAGTAGCCCTTGAGCTTCTGCTTGGCGCGCAGCTGCAGGCCATAATCGCTCATCTTGCCCTTGCGGCGCTGGCCATGCTGGCCGGGACCGTAGGAGCGCTTGTTCACCGGGGAATTGGGGCGACCCCAGATGTTCTCGCCCATTCGGCGGTCAAGCTTGTACTTGGCGCTCTTGCGCTTCGACATAGGTCGTATCCTTCAATGTGCTGAGCCTCCCACTGCGGGTGGCCTTGAACCCGGCCTCGCACCACCAGGCCAAAGATGCCTGATGCGGCCACTGCTTCACCGGGGTGCAGGGCCCATACGCGAAGGCGCGCGCATAGCAGGAACGCGCGCAAGGTCAAGCGCCGAACGCCGTCGGTCTGTGCGCCGTGGTTCAGCGCGGCTGGTTGAGGTCGCGCCATTCCTCGGGCGTGCGGCAGACCTTGGTGGCGCGCCTGCTCGACATGTCGAGCTTGACCCTGCGGCAGATACGCTTGTCTTCGGCAGCGGTCTCGGTGCTCGCCGGAGCAGGCGCGGGGCTTGCGGCATCGGGCGCTTCGCCTTCGCTGGCGGCAGGTGTGGGGGCCGGGCTATTGGGATCCTGCGCGACCACCGCTACCGGGGCGATCAGGGCCGCACAAACGCAGGCGAGCGCGCGGGGACGCAAACGAATCATCAGCAATCTCAAATGATTGGACGGGAGAGGGCGCGCTCAGACCTAACCTATCATCTGGGCCTGTCCATCCCCAATCGGCTGACCGCTTCAATCGTCACGATCGCGTTCGAGGGTGCTCAGGATGCCACGCAAGGTGCGCACCTCGAGGTGGTTCCAGCCCGGCTTGGTGAGCAGGCCGCGCAGCGTTCGGCGGGTGGCTTCGGCGCGCGAGTGGGGGAAAAAGTAGCCGCGCGGTTCCAACAGCGTCTCGAAGTGAGCGATCATCGCATCGAGCTCTTCCTGCGGGGCAGGCGCGAGGGTGTCCTCGAGTGTCGGCTGCACCAGAGTGCCGCCTGCATCGGGGCCCGCACCCGCAAGGTCGCGCCCGATCCGCGACCATTCATAGGCAACGAGGATTACCGCCTGCGCAAGGTTCAGCGAGCCGAACTCGGGGTTGATCGGGACGGTCAGGATATTGCGTGCGAGCGCCACGTCCTCGGTCTCAAGCCCCGACCGTTCGGGACCGAAGATGATCGCGTGGCGTCCGCGGAGCGTGTGAACCTGCTGCGCGGCCTCGTCCGGGCCGATCACCGGCTTGGTCACGCCGCGTTTCCTGACCGTGGTGGCGTGAACATGCGAGCAATCGGCAACCGCCTCGGCGGTGGTGGCATAGACCCGTGCCTGTTCGAGCACCCGGTCAGCGCCGGCCGCGGCGGGGCCTGCCGAAGGGTTGGGCCAGCCATCGCGCGGGGCGACGAGGCGCAATTCGGTTAGCCCGAAATTGAGCATCGCGCGCGCCGCCTTGCCGATGTTCTCGCCCAGTTGCGGGCGCACCAGCACGATCACCGGCCTGTTCGGTTCGGCCATGTCAGTCCTTCGCCGCGTCCTGCACGGCGCTGGCGAACTCCTCGAAATCGCGGGCTTCGGAGAAATCGCGATAAACGCTGGCGAAGCGGATATAGGCGACCGAGTCGATCTGGCGCAGGCCCTCCATCACCAGTTCACCGATGTGCGAGGACGGCACCTCGGCTTCGCCCGAGGTTTCGACCTGACGCTGGATGCCCGAAATGAGCTGGTCGAGCCGTTCCTGATCGATTCCGCGTTTGCGGCACGCCAATGCGATCGATTGTTCGAGCTTGGCACGCTCGAACCCTTCGCGGCGGTCGCCCGATTTGATCACCACCACTTCGCGCAGCTGCACGCGCTCGAAGGTCGTAAAGCGCGCTCCGCAGGATGAACATTGGCGCCGCCGCCGGATCGAGGAGCCGTCTTCAGTCGGTCGGCTGTCCTTGACCTGGCTGTCGTCATGGGCGCAGAACGGGCAACGCATTCAAGCTTATTTCTTGATCCGCCGATAGAGCGCGAAGCCCGCACCTGCCACCAATCCGACCGGCAGCGACACAAAGGGCAGGATCCAGCCCGCCGCCGCACCGATTGCGGCACCGGTCAGCACCGGTGCAGTCGATGGATGGTTGAAACCATCCTTGGCCATGCCGGTGACTTCGCTTTTGACGTCCTCCACCCAATCGGGGGTCTGGCGGGGTTCGTTGTCCATGACTGGGATCCTTACATGCCGGGGTAGACGGGGAAGTGGGCGCACAGGGCGTTGACCCGCTGGCGCACGTTTTCCTCGATTTGCGCGTCACCTTCGGGGCCATTCTTGGAAAGCCCCTCAATTACTTCAGCGATAAGCTTGCCAATCTTGCGGAACTCTTCCGGGCCGAAGCCGCGGGTGGTGCCGGCGGGCGTGCCCAGCCGGATGCCGCTGGTGACGAAAGGCGAGCGGGTATCGTAGGGGATGCCGTTCTTGTTGCAGGTGAGCCAGGCCCGGTCGAGGCCCTTTTCGGCGTCCTTGCCGGTCACGTCACCACCCCACTTCTTGGCGTCGGTGAGGTCAACCAGCATCGAGTGGTTGTCGGTGCCGCCGCTAACGATCCTGAGGCCGTTTTCCTCAAGGCTCGCGGCCAGCGCGCGGGCGTTGGCGACGATGCGGTGGGCATAGTCGCGGAACGAAGGGTCGAGCGCTTCCTTGAAGGCCACCGCCTTGGCCGCAACGATGTGCATCAGCGGGCCGCCTTGCAAGCCGGGGAACACTGCCATGTTGAGCGGCTTGGTATACTTCTCGTCGTTCCACAGGATGATGCCCGAGCGCGGGCCACGCAGGCTCTTGTGGGTGGTCGAGGTGACGATGTCGCAATGCGGGAAGGGCGAGGGGTGCGCGCCGCCGGCAACGAGGCCGGAGATGTGGCTCATGTCGCACAAGAGCACCGCGCCCACTTCGTCGGCGATGGCGCGGAAGGCGGGAAAGTCCCACTGCCGCGAATAGGCGGTGCCGCCGCAGATGATGATCTTGGGCCTGTGCTCGCGCGCCTTGGCCGCGACGTCGTGCATGTCGATCGTCTCGGCCTCGCGCGAAACGCCGTAGGAGACGACGTTGAACCACTTGCCGCTCATGTTGACCGGCGATCCGTGGGTAAGGTGTCCCCCCGAATTGAGGTCGAGCCCCATGAAGGTGTCGCCGGGGCTGAGCAGCGCCAGGAACACCGCCTGGTTCATCTGCGAGCCCGAATTGGGCTGGACGTTGGCAAAGTTGCACCCGAACAGCTGCTTGGCGCGCTCTATCGCGAGGGATTCGACGACATCGGCGTAGTCGCAACCGCCGTAGTAACGCTTGCCCGGGTAGCCCTCGGCATATTTGTTGGTGAACACACTGCCGGCCGCTTCAAGCACCGCGCGACTGGCAATGTTCTCGCTCGCAATCAGTTCAATCTTGTCGCGCTGTCGGGCGAGTTCCTTGGCAATGGCGGCGGCGATCTCGGGATCGGCGGCGGCGAGGTCATCGTGCCAGAAGCCATCCTTGGGGGATAGGGCGCGCGCGGCGAAATCGATCGGGGCGGTGCTCATTGATGGGTCTCGATATGATCGGGCTGGAAGGGCGGCTTGCCGAGCTTGCCGACCCGGCGCTGGTGGCGTCCGGCCGGATCGCCGGCATCGGCGAATTCGGTGTCGAGGAAGGTCGCAACGCAGGCCTTGGCCATTTCGATCCCCACCAGACGCGCGCCCAAGGCGATGCAATTGGCATCATTGTGCTCGCGCGCGAGCGCAGCGGATAGCGGCTCCGACACGAGCGCGCAGCGCAGTTGTGGGTGGCGGTTTACGCTGATCGAAATACCAACACCACTGCCGCACAGCGCAATCCCGAATTCGACGGTGCCTTCGGCAACGATCTCGGCGAGTCGGTAGCCGTAATCGGGGTAATCGACGCTGACCCCCGGGTCTGGGCCAAGGTCGGCAACCTCGTGGCCTTCCTCGATCAGCCAATCGGCAAGGTCGGACTTGAGCTCGACGGCGGCATGGTCGGAGGCGATCGCGATACGCATGCGCCTGATCATAGGGGCTGGCGCGAGGATTCTCCACCCCCGGGTCGCAGCTTTTCGACCGCAGCAGCGGGGCGGACGGTGCTTGACGTGCGCTTATGCTTTACTTCGTTCGACGGGCCGATAGGATCGCGAGGGTGCTGGCACTGAACAAATATGATCTGGTAATTTCCCAGATTTACGAAGCTGCGTTGGTGCCGGCGCAGTGGGATATTGCACTCACTTCGATGATAAATCTGTTCGGTCCGCGCGAATGGGAAGTCGCGATGGTGCTGTGGGAACGGCTCGACCCGCCGATGGGCCGATTCGTCGGCGCTGCGGGCATTCATGAGTTGGCCCGATCAGCCTATCTCGAACATTTCGCCGGGCAACAGGAATGGTCGCGGCTCGGACATCAGATCCCGGTCGGGCGGGTCACCCACAGCGACGAACTGATCGCGCGCGAGGCCTTCAAGAAAACGCCTTTTTACAGGAATTTCCTCAAACCCTGGGGGTTCGAGGTCGCCCTGATCGGCAATCTCGATCGCACGTCCAGCGATCATATGGGCCTGATCTGCCCCGGCCCTCCCGATTGCGGGCCGGGCGATCTGCTCGAGGCGGTCAGGCGGTTCGCACCGCATTTCCAGCGGGCGGCCCGGATCAGCAGGCGGATCGGCGAGGCTGACATGCGCGCTGCCGCTGCCACCGATCTGCTGAACAATTCCCCCTATTGCGTCATGGCTCTGGGCGCGGGGCTGGAATTGCTGATGGCCAACAGCCGCGCGGAAAAACTGATCGCGCCGCGCGATGGCATCCGGCTGTTCCAGAACGACTTGAAACCCGACGACCCGGCAACCTTGAGCCAATTGCAATCGATGGCAGCCGGCAAAAGCGCCGAACAATCGGTCACCTTCGGGGCGACCGGGCAGCGGGGCCAGCGGCTGGTGCTTTCGGCGCTGGCAGTGAAACCTGATCAGAGCGGGCAGTTCGCGAACGCGGCCAATGGCACGGCGCTGATCCTTGTCGGCGGACAGCGGCTCGGCGTGTCCGAAAGCGAGGTTGCGGCCCTGCAGCGCGGGTTCGACCTTACCGGCGCCGAAGCGCGACTGGCGGCGCACCTGATCGAAGGTTCGGGGGTGCGCGGCTATGCCAAGGCGCGCGGCGTGTCGCAGGAGGCGGGCAAGTACCTTTTGAAGGGCATCTATGCCAAGACCGGCCTTTCCAACCAGACCGAGTTGGTGGCGCTGCTGCGCGAGGCACCGCTGGGCTGGGGCAAGCCCTTGGGTTCCAGCGAGCCGGCGTGAACGCCTGAAATCCACTTCCCCTACCCGATCGGGTAGTGCGGACCTGTGCCCCGTCGAAGATAAATCCCCCCAGCGCTTTGCAGCCCGGCGACTTTGGCGATGCGGATGGACGCATCGGCCCGCTCCTCAGGCTGTTTCAGCGAGCGAACCGGAATGTCCGGAAATACCAGTGGGTCGAAAAGTCACGCAGCGCTGGCGCGGGCACGGACGAACTGCCCCGCAGGCGTTGCCGTCGGTATTCATTTGGGGAGACTGTTGATGAACACGCGCAATTTTCTGACATCCTCGGCCACGCTAACGGCAATTGCAACGGTCATGCTGTTTTCCGCCGCGCCCGAAACCGCACATGCCACGGATTGTTTGCTCGACACCAATAACGACGGCCTTGCCACCGCTGATGTGGATACTGATGGCGGTGCCGATTCGGACGATCTGACGACACGCCTGGCGTGCGGCAACAATGCCTCGGCCACCTCTGGATCGGGAACCGCGATCGGCAGCAACGCAAATGCAAATTCAGGTCCCACCAACAACAACATCGTCTCAACCACAGGCAACACTGCGGTCGGCAGCAATTCCTATGCGATCGGTACAGGCAATGTTGCGATAGGCGGGTTGGCGCGCGCGGGGGCACTGCCAGCGGGGGGAGGAACAGGGATCATCAACCCGGTAAATGACGCCACTGCTGTCGGTACCTCGGCGCTTGCCGGAGCGAACGGCGCGACCGCGATCGGTCGATTGTCGGCGGCGACCGGGATTGATTCGATCGCACTCGGGCGCACTGCCCAGGTCTCGCAGGCAGGCGGGATCGCTATCGGGCAAGGTGCCAACGCAACCGGGCCGAGCAGCGTGAACACCATTTTTGCCTCCACCGCGGTCGGTTTCAACGCGCAGGCGCAGGACAATAGCTCGGCCTTCGGCAATTCCGCCGTCGCGCTGTTCAGCGGGACGTTCACGCCGACCCAGCCGGGCACCAACTCCGCATCGGCGTTTGGTGCCAATGCAGTTGCGATCGGCCCGAATACCGTGGCGATCGGGACGACCTCGCGCGCGGGCACCGGGTTTGCCTTCAATAGTCCGGGCGCGGAAGTAAGTGCGGGCAGCAACATCACCGTTGTCGGTGGTCGTGCCGAGGCCAATGTCGATGGTGCGACAGCGATCGGCGCGAATGCCGAGGTTTCGGGGGAAAATGGCACGGCGCTGGGCGAGAACACGCAGGTCACCGGTGCCGACGGGATTGCCATCGGTTCCGGCCGGTCGGCGGATAATGCCGGTGCGATCACCATCGGCAGCGGCACCACTGCGGCGACGGCGGACAATGCGGTCGCGATCGGCACCGATGCGGTCGCCACGGGCGGCAGCGCGGTAGCCATCGGCTTTGGCCAGACTGCCACCGGCAATGGCGCAGTAGCGATCGGCGATCCCAACACCGCCACCGGCACCGGGGCGGTCGCCATCGGCGCTGACAATACCGCAACCGGCGACGGTGCGCTTGCGATCGGCAACACCGGCACGGCAACGGGCAACGGCGCGGTTGCGTTGGGCAACAACACGATTGCCAATGGCCAGGGTGCAGTCGCCATCGGCAATGGGGCGCAGGCCAATGCGGCTGGCGCGATTGCGATCGGGGACGGTTCGATCGCCAATGATGCCAACACGGTTTCATTCGGCGCACCGGGCACGACCCGGCGGCTCACCAATGTTGGCGACGGGGTAGATGCCACGGATGCAGCGACGGTGGGGCAGCTCGACACGGCCATCGCCGGGGTCAGCGCCAGCGCCACAACCGCCCAGACGACCGCAGATACGGCGCTTGCCGACGCGGCTGCGGCGCAGACCACGGCGAATACCGCAATCACCAATGCGGCCGCCGCGCAGACCACGGCGAATACGGCAATCACCAATGCGGCTGCGGCGCAGACCACGGCCAACACCGCAGTCACCAATGCGGCCGCGGCGCAGACGACTGCCAACACTGCGCTCGCCAATGCTGCCACCGCGCAATCCACGGCGAACTCCGCGGTTGCACAGAACGCGGTTCAAGACAACCGCCTGACCACCGTCGAAAATGTCAACGCGACCCAGACAACCCAGATCACCGCATTGCAAACGACCGTGAGCACCCAGACCACCAGGCTCAACGGAATCGACACGCTCAACGCCACGCAATCGGCGCAGATTTCTGCGTTGCAAAGTGCGCTTTCGGGCAACAGTGCGCTGATCGACCAGCTGTTTGCGGTCACCGATGCCGACCGGTCCGAAGCCCGGCGTGGCACCGCCACGGCGCTGGCCCTGACCAGTGCGCCGATGCCGTCGGAGGCGGGACGGACCAGCTACGCGCTCAATGTCGCGACCTGGGCGGGCGAGCAGGCGGTCGGCCTATCGCTGGCGCACCGTGCCAATACCGACAATCCTTTTGCGTTGACCGCGGGGATTTCCTTCGCGGGCGGCTCGACCGTCGGCGGAAGGGTCGGGATTGCGGGCGAGTTCTGACCCACCGATCGCGGCTGAACACGGGCGGCGGCGCAATCCGCCGCCCTTCGTTCATCTGCGATCTTGCCGTTATTGATCCAGAAACGACCGCATCTTCCGACTGCGCGACGGATGCTTGAGCTTCCTGAGCGCCTTTGCCTCGATCTGGCGGATACGCTCGCGCGTCACCGAGAATTGCTGGCCCACTTCCTCGAGCGTGTGATCGGTGTTCATCCCGATCCCGAAGCGCATCCGCAGCACGCGTTCCTCGCGCGGGGTGAGGCTGGCCAGCACGCGCGTCACCGTCTCCTTGAGGTTCGCCTGGATCGCGGCATCGACCGGAATGATCGCGTTCTTGTCCTCGATGAAATCGCCGAGGTGGCTGTCTTCCTCGTCCCCGATCGGGGTTTCGAGGCTGATCGGCTCCTTGGCGATCTTCATGACCTTGCGCACCTTTTCGAGCGGCATCGACAGGCGCTGCGCCATTTCCTCCGGGGTCGGTTCGCGGCCTTCCTCGTGCAGGAACTGGCGGCTGGTGCGCACCAGCTTGTTGATCGTCTCGATCATGTGGACCGGGATGCGGATGGTGCGCGCCTGATCGGCGATCGAGCGGGTGATCGCCTGCCGGATCCACCACGTCGCGTAGGTCGAGAACTTGTAGCCGCGGCGGTATTCGAACTTGTCCACCGCCTTCATCAGGCCAATATTGCCTTCCTGAATAAGATCAAGGAATTGCAGGCCCCGATTGGTGTATTTCTTGGCGATGGAAATGACCAGCCTGAGGTTCGCCTCGACCATTTCCTTCTTGGCAATGCGCGCCTCGCGCTCGCCCTTCTGGACCATGTTGACGATGCGCCGGAACTCGGCGAGGCTCATGCCGGTCTGCGCTGCGATATCGGCAATTTCGGCGCGGATGCGCTCGATCGCGGCCTCTTCGCGCTCGGCGAAGGCGGTCCATTTCTTGTCCTTTTTCGCGCGCTCCCTGATCCAGCCGTCATCAAGCTCGTTGCCGACATAGGCGCCAAGAAAGTCGATGCGCTTGATCTTGTGGCGCTCGGCCAGCCGCAGCATCTGCCCGCCCAGCGTGGTCAGGCGGCGGTTGAAGGCGTAGAGATTGTCGACAAGAAACTCGATCTTGGTCGCATGGAACTGCACGCTTTCGACCTCGGCGGTGAGGTCTTCGCGCAAGGTTTCGTATTTCTTTTCCTTGGCCGACGGGAAATCATTGCCCGCGCCCAGAGTTTCGACCCGTTCGCCCTGGAGCTTTTCGAAATCCTTGAACAGCTTGGTGATCCGGGCGAACCGTTCGAGCGCCTCGGGCTTCAATGCGGCTTCCATCTGCGCCAGGCTGAGGGTGTTGTCCTCCTCGTCCTCCTCCTCGCGCTTGGGCCGGGTTTCGCCGTCCTCGTCTTCCTCGTCGCGCGCTTCGACCTCGTCCTCGACCTCGTCATCCTCGCGGATCGTGGGTCCGGCGGTGGCTTCGGAAATCTCGCCGTCGTCATCGTCATCCTCGGCGCCGTCGGCCATCTTGTCGGCGGGCGGCTCCTTGGAGAGCATCGCGTCGAGATCGAGGATTTCGCGCAGCTGCATGTCGCCCGCGTTGAGCGCCTCGGACCACTGGATGATCGCGTGGAAGGTGATCGGGCTTTCGCACAGGCCCATGATCATCATGTCGCGCCCGGCCTCGATCCGCTTGGCGATGGCGATCTCGCCCTCGCGGCTGAGCAGTTCGACCGCGCCCATTTCGCGCAAGTACATGCGCACCGGATCGTCTGTACGCTCGCCGGTGGCGACCTTCTTGTTGGCGGCGCGGGCATCCTTGCTCGGGCCCTTCTTGTCGCCGTCCTCGTCCTCGTCCTCATCGTCGCTGCCGAGATCGTCGGTGTCGGCGTCTTCGCCTTCGGCCTCGGCTTCGGCATCCTCGTCGCTCTCGACGATCTGGACGCCCATTTCGCTGAGCGCGGTCTGGATGTCCTCGATCTGATCGGGGCTCATTTCGCCCGAAGGCAGCGCTTCGTTTAGCTCGTCGTAGGTGACATAGCCGCGCTTCTTCGCCTTGCTGATCAGCTTTTTGATCGAAGCCTCGTTGAGATCGATCAGCGGGGCGTCTTCCTTCTCGGCCATAAATCAGTTTCGTTCCGTTACCCGGCGGCGCTGCGCGTGGATGATGCGCCGGGCCGCCCGTTGATTCCATGTCCGCCCGGTCAGGCGGGGTTGTAGCCCGGTGGCAGCGGGCCGGCCTTGCGGCGCCCGAACCTTTTGAGGCGTTCATCGACGATCGTCAGCTGTGCGCGCAAACGCGCCTGTTCGGTGAATGATCCTTCGGGATCATCGTCGAAACGCGCAATGGTGGCCGCAAGCGCAGCCTCCAGCGCCGGTCTTTCGACCAGCAACGACACAGCTTCGGCCAATTCCTCGCACGCATCGCCGGGCTCGGTGCCTTCGTCGAGGAAGGCGAAACGGATATCTGCCGGCGGGGCGGGTAGGCCTTGCAGGCTGCATATGGCGTGTGGCCGCTGCGAATCAAGCGTTTCCGCACCTTCAAAGAGCGATTCGATCAGCGCCGCAGCCTCGCGGTCACTGCGGGCGAGGCGCGAGAGCGCTTCGGCGTGGCGGGCGATCTCTCCCGGGAAACGGGCGAGCCCTGCGATCACCGCGCCGAGCAGCGCGCGCTTCTGATCGCGGGCAAGGCTCGCGCCGAGCCGCGATCTTGCCTCGTCCGAAACCCTTTGCCCAGCCGCCACGCCGCCGCTCCGTCCCCCGCGATAGTCCCCGCGCGCGCCGGAATGAGTGGGGCGCGGGGGATAGGCGAAGGCGGAAAAGCGATCGCCAAGTTCGCGCCGGTAGAGCGCCTTGATCTCGGGATCGACGATGGTCTCGACATGCGCCATCAGCCGCGCCTTGAGCCCCGCCTTGGCCTCGGGCGCGGTAAGCGCAAGGGCATCACGCTCGAATGCCCAAAGGGTATCGATCAGGCTCGACGGGGTAGCCAGCAGCCGCTCGATCGCGGCCTTGCCCTGTGCGCGGATCAGGTCGTCGGGATCAAGCCCGGCGGGCAGCCGCACGATGCCGAGCGTGCGCATCGGGGCAAGCAGCGGCAGCGCGCGCGCCACCGCCCGCATCGCCGCGCGCTGGCCGGCCGCATCGCCATCGAAGCACAGAACCGGCGCATCGGTCATCCGCCACAGCATCTCGAGCTGCATGTCGGTGAGCGCGGTGCCGAGCGGTGCCACCACTTCGGCGATCCCCGCATTGGCGAGCGCGATCACGTCCATGTAGCCTTCGACCACCACCACCCGCCCCGATTGGCGTGCAGCGGGCGCGGCGCGGTGGAGGTTGTAGAGCGTGCGGCCCTTGTCGAAGAGTTCGGTATCGGGGGAATTGAGATATTTGGCGACCCCGTCGCGCTTGTCGAGGATGCGCCCTCCGAAGGCGATAACCCGCCCGCGCGCGTCCTGGATCGGCAGCATGACGCGGCCGCGGAAACGGTCGTAGGCTTCGCCCTGATCGGTGGCGGCGCGCAGCCCTGCATCGTTTAGCATGGTCTCGCCAAAGTTCGACAAGGCGCGGGGGAGCGCCTGCCGCTCGTCCGGCGCCCAGCCGAAGCCGAACTCGCGCATCACGGCTGCGCTGAAGCCGCGCCGTTCGAGATACTCCCGCGCCGCACGTCCACTCGGCCCGGCAAGACTGTCGACAAAGAACCGCTGCGCCGCCTCGGTCACGTCGATCAGGCTTGCGCGCTGCTCCGCCTTCCTGGCCAAGACTGGATCGGGGGCAGGCACCTCCATCCCCGCAATTGCGGCGAGTTCCTTGATCGCGTCGATGAATTGAAGGCCCGCATGATCGACCATCCAGCCGATCGCATCGCCATGCGCGCCGCAGCCGAAGCAGTGGTAGAACTGTTTGGCATCGTTGACGTAGAAACTCGGCGTCTTTTCGTCATGGAACGGGCAGCACCCCTTCCACTCACGCCCCGCACGGGTCAGCTTCACCGAGCGCTGGACAAGCGAAGACAGCGTGATGCGCGCACGCAGTTCGTCCTTCCATTGCGGGGTGATGGCCATGGGGTTCTACTGCCCGCCAACCCCGTTCGTGTCGAGGCGGAGGGCAAAGGGACTGTGCATCCTATGTGGATACTGCGACAACCCTCGCCATGTGCACTCATCGGCCCGCCAAAGGACGGGCCGCGAGCGCAGGCGCGCGAGCCGCAGGCGATCCGGCGCGAACCGACGAAGACTCGCCAAGGATGTGACCGCGCAAGTCGGGCACGCAGACAATTACGAAAGCGCAGACTTCACCAGCGTGCTCGCAAGCTTGCCGTCGAGCACTGCGCCGTGGCGATTGCGCAGCTCGGCCATCACCGCGCCCATGTCCTTCATGCCCGACGCGCCGAGATCGGCCTTGATCGTCTCGATTGCGGCGCTCGTGGCGGCTTCGTCCATCATCTGCGGCAGGAATTCCTCGATCACCGCGAGTTCGGCGCGTTCGACCGCGGCCAGTTCTTCGCGCCCGCCCGCATCATACATCTCGATCGATTCGCGGCGCTGCTTGGCCATTTTCTGGAGCACGCTGGTCACCAGCACATCGTCATCGGTGAGCGGCTGTGCGGCGGTGCGCTCCTCGATGTCGCGGTCCTTGATCTTGGCGGCAATCTGGCGGAGCGCAGCGGTGCGGTCCTTCTCGCCCGCCTTCATCGCAGCGATGGTGGCGGCCTTGATATCGTCTCGGATCATCGGTGTTTCCTGTGGATCATTCGCTTGGGCCGCGCACCTAACGCAAATTGGCGACCACGCCTAGGTTGACGCGCCGGGACTGCGGGCCTAGCGGACAAAACTTAGCACACATCGCCAGCAACCTGTAACGGAGCGCCCCCCATGGCCGACCCCGCATCTCCCCGCGCGCAACCGTCAAGCGCGACTGGCGTTCTGGTTCTGGCTGACGGCACGGTGATCTGGGGCCGGGGTTTCGGCGCGGTCGGCGCAATGGTGGGCGAGGTGTGCTTCAACACCGCAATGACCGGCTATCAGGAAGTGCTGACCGATCCCTCCTACGCCGCGCAGATCGTGACCTTCACCTTCCCGCATATCGGCAATGTCGGCGCCAATGGCGAGGATGTGGAGAGCCGCGTCGAAGGCGCGGTCGGCTGCGTGGTGAGGGAGGATGTGACCGAGCCGAGCAATTTCCGCAGCATCGAGCGTTTCGCCGACTGGATGGCGCGGAACGGCAAGGTCGGCCTCAGCGGCATCGACACCCGCGCGCTCACCCGCCGGATCCGCACCTCGGGCGCGCCCAACGCGGTTATCGCCCATGCGCCCGATGGAGTGTTCGATGTGGATGGTCTCATGGAACGGGCGCGGGGCTGGCCGGGGCTGGAGGGCATGGACCTTGCCGCGCGCGTGAGCCGCCCCGCGCAGGAAGGCTGGGAGGGCGGCTATTGGACGCTCGGCAAGGGTTATGGTCGTGCGGCCTTCGATGCGACGCCGCATGTGGTGGCCATCGACTACGGCGCGAAGGACAATATCTTCCGCAACCTCGTGAAGGCCGGGGCGCGGGTGACGGTGGTGCCCGCCAAGACCTCATTCGACGAGATCATGGCGCTCGCGCCCGACGGGGTGTTCCTCAGCAACGGCCCGGGCGATCCGGCGGCGACGGGGGAATATGCCGTGCCGGTGATCGCCAAGCTGCTGGACGCGGACGTGCCGCTGTTCGGCATTTGTCTTGGCCACCAGATGCTAGCGCTGGCGGCAGGCGCGAAGACGATCAAGATGCACCAGGGCCACCGCGGCGTGAACCACCCGGTCCAGCGCGTGGGCGAGGGCTGGGGGGAGACCGCGGGGCTAGTCGAGATCACCTCGATGAACCACGGCTTTGCGGTGGATTCGGCGAGCCTGCCCGAGGGAGTGGAGCAGACCCACGTGTCACTGTTCGACGAGACCAATTGCGGGATCGCGATCAAGGGCAAGCGGGCGTTTGCGGTGCAGTATCACCCTGAGGCGTCGCCGGGGCCGCAGGATAGTTTTTACCTGTTCGAGAAGTTCGTGGGGGGGCTGGGGTGAGGTTGGCTCTTCTCCTCGCACCTCTTGCCTTGGTTGCCTGTTCCGAGAGGCCCGCAACTTCGGAACAGATTACGGCAGCTGTTGCTAAATGCGGACATGGGAAGGCCGACGTTCGTAATGACGACGACGGAAACCCCGCGTGGTTCTGGGAATCGACTGGTCGAATCCTTGATGACGATCTCGACTGTGTCCGAGATCGACTTGCAAGTGAGGGTGCCTCGGCGAAGTTTCTTGAATGGTCGGTGACCGATGCAGCCGAATGAACGGTCGATACGGTCGCTCAATGGTCTCCCTTCCCCTTGGGGAAGGGTTGGGGATGGGGGTTCGGCGGTGAGGGGGCAGGGCGTCATTTCGGG
>Ga0224722_1000065_pt1 | contig 56863 bp, 52 predicted proteins | sample Balambano_FR1_Me_FD_161646 | JGI IMG/M metagenome (GOLD analysis project Ga0224722, IMG submission 161646) | Freshwater sediment microbial communities from Lake Towuti, South Sulawesi, Indonesia - Balambano_FR1_MetaG | ecosystem: Environmental > Aquatic > Freshwater > Lake > Sediment | place...
ACCCACACCCAGTCCCTCGCCCTCCCCCACGCCGACTTACGCAACCTTCGCCACGCTGACGGGCGATCAGGCCTTCGCGACCGCCTGCGGCGGCACCTCGGGCGCCGATGTGGTCCAGGCCGTGGGCTTCGGAAGGGCGGCGACCAACAGTCCGCGCCTTTCGCTTGATTTCACCGCCGCCAACAGCAACTGGCGCATCGTCGGAACCAGCGTCACCGGCGAGCCGTTCGATAACACCTTCCGCCCGGAAGATATCGACGCGGCCAGCACCTTCACCAACTTCACCGATTATCTGCGCGATCCCGGCACGGGGTTCCGCAACCGACTGCTGCTGGGCGACAAGCCGATCGCCGGGATCACCCGCGAATATGTGCGCCAGTTCGTTCACGTCGTCCGCCCGACCGCGAACAGCGTTCCCAGCACCTATTTCTGCACCTATGGCATCCCCACCCTGCTGACCGATCCGCTGCCGACCAGCACCATCAGCTACACCTCGTTCCGACTGGTCGGCCAAGGTGTCATCCAGGGCGGCCCGCAAGGCGGGGCTTACGATCTTGGCGAGAGCACTGTCACCCTCAGCGCCAATCCGGCCAATGGTCAGGTCAGCACACGGCTGGTGTTGACCGGACGCTTGCAGACGCCGACCGGCCTGTCCGACACGCGGGTCGATCTCGGCACCTATGCCGGGGTCGCGCAGGTCGACGGGACGACGCAGAACTATTTCGCCGTGCTCGATGGCGAAACCCGTCAGATTGTCGGTTTCTCCAACTTCGGCGGCTGGTTCTTCGGGCCGCAGGGACGCGAGGCAGGGTTCGGTTTCTCGATCCAAGCCGCACAGCAGACCGGCGAACGCCTGCAAATCGCCGGATCGGTGACCGCGCGGCGCTGACCCTTTGCAAGCCCTGTCCCTTGCGCTAGCCGCGTCGGCGACACGCAAGGGGGAGACATGAGATGGGCGGCGCGCCTGACCAGACCTATTCCGAAGTCGTCCTCGGGCGGCGTTCCATTCGCGGCTATCTCGAGCGTGCCGTGCCGCGCGCGCTGATCGAGGACATCCTCGCCATGGCGATGCGCTCACCGACCTCGATGAACACCCAGCCCTGGCACTTCCACGTCATCACCGGCGAACCATTGGATCGCATCCGCAAGGGCAACACCGAACGCATCCTGGCAGGCGAGCCCGACAGCCGCGAGTTTCGCCGCGGCGAGGCTTTCGCGGGCGTCCACCGCGAGCGGCAGGTCGAAGTCGCCAAGCAATTGTTCGGCGCGATGGGGATCGCGCGCGACGATGCCGCCGCCCGTCAGGACTGGGTGCTGCGCGGCTTCCGCCAGTTCGACGCGCCGGTGTGCGTGATCATCACCTATGATCGCGAGCTTTCGGGCTCGGATGACACCGCCTTCGATTGCGGCGCGGTGACGACGGCCCTGGTCAACGCCGCGTGGTCGCGCGGGCTGGGCTGCGTCATCAACTCGCAAGGCATCATGCAATCGCCGGTGGTGCGCGAACACGCCGGTATCCCTGACGATCAGGTCATCATGAAGGCCATCGCGATGGGCTGGCCCGATCCGGACTTCCCGGCGAACGCGGTGGTGTCCTTGCGCAAAAGTGTGGACGAGGCGGCGCGATTCGTGGGCTTCGGCGTGCGGGAAGGTTAGTTCCGGATTTCGACTGGCAGGAGGGGGTTTGAATAATGGGTTTGAAGGCGATGATCGGGGCGGCTGGTATTGCGCTGCTGCTGGCTGCGTGCGGAGGGGACGAAACCAATCCTCCAGCGACAGGCGGCGGCACCCCGACCCCCACCCCTACGCCCTCGCCCACTCCGACATATTCGACCTTCAACCAGCTTACCGGCAACCAGACCTTCCGCACCACCTGTGCGGGCACCCAGTCGCAGGGCGGGGGCCTGCCGGTGGCGGCATCGCCGTTCGGCGCGGGGGTGACGATCACATCAGACCGGTCGGGGCCGAGCTACAATCTCACCACCGACGGCGCCGGCCTGTTCGGCACCTTCGCGCTGTCGTTCACGCAGGCCGACCGCGACACCACGGTCACCACCGCCGAAAGCTACCGCCGGACAGCCCCGAACGGGTTCACCGAACGCTTCATCACGCTGCCCCCGCAGCGTAGCGGGGTTGCCTATGATTACGCCCGGTTCGGCCAGATCGTCGCGCTGGTTTCGAACCAGCCGGTAACGCTGTTCTGCGCCTACGGCGTCCCGACCCTGCTCACCGACGTGCCCGCCACGGCTCCCACCTACACCCCCGATTTCGTCGCTGGATCGCTTTCGGTCGTCGAGAATGTCGGCGCGGGCCCGCGTTCGGAATATCTGATCTCCAACACCGTCACCGGGCTGACTGCCAACCCGGCGACTGGCGAGATCACCGTGCGGATCGATCTCAAGGGCCGCCTGCGCACGCCCACCGGCACGTCGGATATCGTCACCGATTTCGGCGTGTTCACCGGGCGGGTCACAATCGACGGGACGGTCCAGAACTTCAGCGGCGCGCTGGTCGATGCCAACAATGTCCAAACCGGACAGTTCGGCGGCTGGTTCTTCGGACCACGCGGGCGCGAAGCGGCGTTCTCGTTCAATATCGTGCAGCGCCGCGCCGACAACAGCGATGTGTTCGCCGGCGCGGTGACGTTCCTCGGCACGAGTTGACGCGGCTGGCCGTAACCCCGGGCAGCGACGGTCGCGGCCCGGGGCTGCGGTTTAATTCAGCGCAGGCTCACCACGTTGTCGCTCGCCTCGCGCACGCGGGTGCCGTTGAACAGGCTCATCATCGGCTCGTCGGCGACCACCACCTGCAGCGCATTGCCGAAGCCGTTGAACCCGGTCTTCATCGCCGCGCCGTATGCGCCCAGCATCCCGATCTCGATGTAATCGCCCGCCTGGATATCCGCCGGGAGCGCGAACGGCCCCTTCATGTAATCGGCATCGTCGCAGGTCGGCCCGTAGAAGGCGAAGTCCTCGTCTTCCTCGATCAGGTCGTCCTCGAGCGCGCGCACGGGGAAGCGCCATGCGACATGGGCCGCATCGTAGAGCGCGCCGTAAGCGCCATCGTTGATGTAGAGCTCCTCGCCGCGGCGCTTGTTCACCTGCACGATCATCGAACTGTATTCCGCGCTCAGCGCGCGGCCGGGCTCGCACCACAGCTCGGCGTTGTAGGCGATCGGCAGCGCCTCGAAGTGCTTGGCGACGATGGCGAAGTAATCTTCCATCGGCGGCGGCTCGAGCCCGGGATAGGCGCTCGGGAAACCCCCGCCGACGTCGATCATGTCGATCACCACCGAAGCCTCGGCGATCGCCGCACGGGTGCGGTCCAGGGCCTGCACGAAGGCGAACGGGGTCATCGCCTGGCTGCCGACATGGAAGCAAACGCCCAGCCAGTCGCAATGCTGGCGGGCTTCCTGGAGCAGTGCAGGCGCTTCGATCAGGTCGCAACCGAACTTCGATGCGAGGCTGAGCTCGGAATACTCGCTCGACACGCGCAGCCGCACGCACAGCCGCAAATCACGCGCCGCCTCGCCGGTTTCAGGATCGCGGCAGGCATCGACGATCTTCTCAAGCTCCTCGGGAGTGTCGAGGCTGAAGGTGCGCACGCCGTGATCGAGATATGCCTCGGTGATCGCCGCCGGGGTCTTGACCGGGTGCATGAAGCACAAGGTGGCCTCGGGAAGCAAGCCGCGCACCAGCCGCACCTCGGCAATCGAGGCGACGTCGTAATGCGTGACCCCGGCCTCCCACAGCACCTCGATCAGATCAGGCGCGGGATTGGCCTTGACGGCATAGAGCACCTTGCCCGGAAACTTCTCGATGAAGAAACGGGCAGCGCGCCGCGCCGCGTGCGGGCGGTTGAGAATGACGGGTTCGTCCGGCGAAAGGGCGCGGACTACAGCCTGTGCGTCGGGATAGATGTGCAACTCAAGGGACCCCCAAAACGGTTTGTTGAAACCATAAAACGACAAGCTGCCTTGCGGTTTGGAAGTCCCCTTGGGGCAGCGGAAGCGCGCATTTAGGGCTTGGGGGGGGAGATGCAAGCGAAAAATGGGGTCGCGCGGCGCGAAATGTTACTTTTTGAAGACAGTCGGATCAGCGCGACCGGATTGTGACCGCAAATCACGGTCTTCCGACCGATCCGGAGGCGATCAGAACGCGATTTTCGGGGTCTGATCGACCCGTCCCAGCTCGCTGTCGTCAAGCCGGTCGAAATCGGCCTCGGCAAATCCGAGCATCCCGGCAAACAGCACCGCCGGGAAGGATTCGCGTGCACTGTTAAAGCGCGCGGTCGCCGCGTTGAGCGCCCGGCGCGCGGCGGCGAGCTTGTCTTCGACATCTGCAAGTTCGGACTGGAGCGACTGGAAATTGGCGCTGGCCTTGAGATCGGGATAGGCCTCGCCCAACGCCAGCAGGTTGTCGAGCGCGACCCGCAGCGCCTGTTCGTTGCCCGAAGACGGCGCGCCGCGCGCCGCAGCATTGCGGGCGCTGATCACCGCTTCGAGCGTGCCTGACTCGTGCGCGGCGTAGCCCTTCACCGTCTCCACCAGATTGGGGATAAGGTCGTGGCGCTGGCGCAGCTGCGCGTCGATATCGGCAACCCCCTGGCGCACCCCCTGCCGCAAGCGCACGAGATTGTTGTAAATCCCGATCACCAGCAGCACGCTCGCCACCGCGATCACGAGGATAGCCGAGGTCCAGAACCACCCGAGAATGTCGATCATGATGCAGCGCTCCCCTGATGCCCGCGGGCATGATAGAACCCAATTCTTAAGCAAATTGCGTTAACGATGGAAGCATGACGCGCGCGATGCAGGCCGACATCAACGCCCTGATGCAGGGTTCGCTCGGCCAGTGGCTCGCCGAACAGGACGCGATGCGCGCTGAAGCCCGCAGCAAGGCCGGCTGGCGCTGGACCTGGGGCGCGGCGATCCTGATGCCGGTGCTGGCGTTCCTGTGGTTCGGGCCCGACGGGCTGTCGTCGCTGCGCGGCATCCTCGGCATTGGCGGGGCGATCGCGGTCGGGGTGTGGGGCTATCAGCCGATTGCCGCGGCCAAGCAGGCGATCAAGATCGGAATCAATTCGGCGATCGCGCGCAGCCTTGGGATTGCCTATGATCACGAAGTCACCCCGGGCACCGAGTTCGATCTGGCGCGGATCTATGGCCTGGTCCCGGCCTACGACCGCGCCAATTTCGAGGATCGCTGGCACGGCACGGTCAGCGGCCACCCTTTCGAGCTATACGAAGCCCATCTCGAACAGCGCCGCGGGTCGGGCAAGAACCGGCGTTGGGAGACGGTGTTTCGCGGGGTGATCATCCAGATGGCATTCGGCCGCCCGTTCCGATCGACCACGCTGCTGCAGCGTGCCGGAGCGCATCGCAAATGGCTCGGGCTCGGCGGGGTCCGCGACAGCGTCAATTTCGAAGGGCACCAGCTTGACCGGATCGATCAGGTCCACCCTGCCTTTGCCGAGGTGTTTGCGCTGTTCAGCGACGATCAGGTCGAAGCGCGGGTGCTGATCCATCCCTCCTATGTCGAACACCTTTTGCAGCTGGAAGCGGCGTTCGGATCGAAGGAACTGCGGGCATTGTTCCGGCGCGGGCTGGTGGTGATCGCCGCTGAAAGCGACGACCTGTTCGAAAGCGGCGCAATCGATGCCGACGGCGATCGGGCGCGCGCGGAGGAGACCGCGAGCCAGTTTGCCGCGCTCGCCGATCTGGCGCTGGCGATCAATCAGAACGCCCGGGGCAAGGCAACCGGCGACGCCTCGCCGCCGCCCTGACCCATCGCTTTCGGCCCGCAGCCTTACGGCGCGCTTGCAGATATTTCGGCCGCGTCCGGGTCTTCCTCACCCGATGCGACGGGATAGGCCTCGAACACCAGCGCCAGCAGCACGTTCACGTTTTCGCGGATATTGGCCATCGTCACCCCGTAATCGAGCACGACATAGCGGGTAAAGCCCAGCGTATTGTCGCCGAAATCGGCCCAGGTGTTGAGCGCGGCCTGATCCATGTTGGCCTTGGCGAGGGTTTCCAGACTGGTGCCCGGCGGCAGGTCGTAACGCACCTGCATCATGATCCCCTGACAACCGGGAACATCATTCACATCGCAGGCGGTGCCAATCAGGATATAATTGATTTCATCCTCGCTCTGCGCGACGAGAAAAGCCTCCCCCGCTTCACCCTCTTCGATGACCTGGTGGCCGAGCGATCCCACCACCGCGAGCAGATCGGCCTGGGTGACCGATTTCTTGACCGCTGCCTCGTTAAATTGCTGCGCAGACAGCGGGGCCGTTGCCGCTGCTGTCAGACCCACGGCCAAAGCCGCTGCTGCCAAAAGACATTTCATTCGATACCCCCCCAATGCGCCCCGGAACCGGCGGACGCGCGTTAGCTCAAACGGTCCCTGAAATCCTCGTAGTCGAACCGCTTGATGCAGTCGAGTGCGTCGGTCTCGCTGTCCCACATCCAGATCGAGGGCAGAGCCACCCCGTTGAAGGTGTTGGTTTTGACCATCGAATAATGCGCCTGATCGAGAAAGGCGAAGCGCGCCCCCGGTTCGGCCGCGACCGGCAGGCGATAATCGCCGATCACGTCGCCCGCGAGGCACGAAGGGCCGCCCAGCCGGATCGGGATCATCGATGGATCGCCAAGCTCGCCCAGCATCGCCGGACGATAGGGCGCTTCGAGCACATCGGGCATGTGGCAGGTCGCCGAGATGTCGGTGATGCCCACCGGCATCTCGTTGACGTGCGTATCGAGCAGCGTGCCCACGAGGATGCCGGCGTCGAGCGCCACCGCCTCGCCCGGTTCGAGGATGATCTGGCAGCCGGTGTCGCTGGCGGCGTCCTTCAAGAACTCCACCAGCTCCTCGCGCTGGTAATCGGCGCGGGTGATGTGGTGGCCGCCGCCCATGTTGATCCATTTGAGCTGGTCGAAGTAGGTCTCGATCACGTCGAACACCCGGTCCCAGGTGGCCTTGAGCGGTTCGAAATCCTGTTCGCACAGGTTGTGGAAGTGGATGCCCTCGACGCCCTCCATGTGCTCTTCGGTGAGCTGGTCGAGCGGGAAGCCGAGCCGCGAACCGGGGGCGGAAGGATCATATTTGGCGACCTCGCCGGTCGGCACCTGCGGATTGACACGCAGGCCGACGCTGACCGGCGCGCCATTCGCCGCCGCCTGTTCGAGGATCAGCCGCGCGCGCTGGTGCTGGAAGGGCGAATTGAAGATCACGTGATCGGAAAGGCGGCAGATCTCCTCCAGCTCCTCGGGCTTGAAGGCGGCGGAGTAGGTGGCGATCTCGCCGTCGTAGAACTCGGAAGCGAGGCGCGCTTCCCACAGGCCCGATGTGGACACGCCGTCGAGATATTCGCCGATGATCGGCGCGGCCGACCACATCGAGAAGGCTTTCAAGGCCGCAAACACCCGGATGTCCGCGCCGTCGGCCGCGGCGGCATCGCGCACGCCCGCGAGCACCCGGCAATTGGCGCGCAGCTTCGCGGCATCGACCACGAAGGCGGGGCTGTCGACGCGCGACAGGTCGAAGTGGGCAAAGGCGCCCGGATCACCGGCTTTGGTCTGCATTGCCATCCTTCTCAAGCAGTTGCAGCGCCCGCGCAAGCCCGGGATCGCTGCCATCGGGCGCCGTGTTCGCAGGATAAAGCGCGATATCGGCGACGAAGTCCTCGCGCGGCGTGCCGTCGACATGCATCAGCGCCTCGCCGCCAAGGTCCATGCGCGCGCCGATCGTCTTTAGCTCGAGGTTCCACAAGGCTCCGAGCAGGTCGCCCATGTCCGAGCCGATGGTGATCGCCGCGCTCGCCGCGTCCATCCCGATCACGATGCCCTCGCCCATGCTCCCGGTCCACCGGCCGTGCAGAACCACGACCGGGCCGCCGAAGTGCGGCGCCCGCGGAAAGGCGTATTCGACGAACTGGCGCGGAACGCCGAAAGCGCGCTCGACCGCGGGAATGCGGTGCACCTGGTAGGGCGAGACCGCGCGGATGAAGTGCCCGATTATCGCGCGCGCGACCTCGGTGTTCCCCCCGCTCGGCGTCTCGCGCAAATCGAGGATCAGCCCGCGCGCGTCCTTCGCCTGCTCGATGGCCGCATCGAATGCCAGGATCGTCGCGTTGTTGCCGAGCGAGTTGAACAGTGTGATGTGCGCGATGTCGGCGCGCGCGCCAACGAAGCCGAGCTCGAGCGGCGGGCGCTCGTCGAGCGATATGGCGAAGGCGCGGGTTGAGCCGAGCTCGAGCGTGCGCGCCTCGCCGCCCGCCGAGCGCACGGTGAGCCTGCGCGGCCCGGTGCGCCGACCGTTGACCGCGAGGATGAGACCATAGTCGAGCTGGCGCGCGGTCGGCTCGGGCAGCACCGCACCGTAGGGCAGCACCGCCGCCTCACGTGCGGGCACGCCCTCGATCGCCACGATCTCGTCGCCCGGCCGCAGGCCCGCCGCGAAGGCGGGCGATCCGCGGCGCACGTCGCCCACCATCGCGCGCCCGCGCTCGAAACGGGCATCAAGATCGGCCGAGCTCATGACGATCGCGTAGTCGCCCTCCTCCAATGGCCCGATGATGAAGTGGGGATCGCTGAAGGTCAGCGCGGTCTGGTGGAGGATGCGGCGCAGCGCGGCCGCATCGCGCGCCTCCAGCGCGAGCCCGCGCGAGCGGGCGAGCTGCGCTTCGACGTCGATATCGTCGCGCTCGAGATAGGCATAGGTGTCGCGCAGCACCCGCTCGAATTCGGCCCAGCCCGCCGCGGCATCGAAGCCCTCCCGCGCGGCCGCCGGGCCGGCCTGCGCCGGGGTCGGGGCCGGCACCAGCGCGAGCGCGAGCGCGAGCGCGAGCGCCGTCAGCGGGCGGCGCATCAGAACGATACCGGCCCGTCCATTTCCTCAACCGTCCACGGCAATCCGTGGGCATTGAGCATGGCCATGAAGGGATCGGGGTCCATCTGTTCGATGTTGAACACGCCCTCCCCGCGCCAGTCACCGCGCACCATCATCGCCGCGCCGATCATCGCGGGGACGCCGGTGGTATAACTCACCGCCTGGTTGCCGGTTTCCTCATAGGCGGCTTCATGCGAGCAGATGTTCTTGATGTAGAACGTCTTCTCGCCGCTACCGTCGATCGCCTCTCCGGTTGCGATCACCCCGATATTGGTGTTGCCCGTGGTGGTCTCGCCCAGCGTCTCGGGCTTGGGAAGGACGGCGGCGAGGAATTGCAGCGGGATGATGTCGCGGCCCTGATAGCGCACGGGCGCGATCGAGGTCATCCCGACATTCTGCAGCACGGTGAGGTGCGTGATGTATTGATCGCCGAAGGTCATCCAGAAGCGCGCACGTTCAAGCTCGGGGACGAACTTGGCGAGGCTTTCCAGCTCCTCGTGATACATGAGGTAAGCGTTCTTTACCCCCACCGCCTCGAAATCGAAGGCGGTCTTGACCTGCATCGCCGGGGTCTCGACCCATTCGCCGTTCTCCCAGTGGCGCGCCGGAGCGGTCACTTCGCGGATGTTGATTTCCGGGTTGAAATTGGTGGCGAAGTGCTGGCCGTGATCGCCGCCGTTGCAGTCGAGGATATCGAGCTGGCGGATGGTCTTGAGCTTGTGCTTCTTCAGCCACATGGTGAACACGCTGGTGACGCCGGGGTCGAAGCCCGACCCCAGCAGTGCCATCAAGCCCGCATCCTTGAAGCGGTCGTGATAAGCCCACTGCCACTTGTATTCGAACCTCGCCTCGTCCTTGGGTTCGTAATTGGCGGTGTCGAGATAATCGACCCCGGCTTCGAGGCAGGCATCCATGATCGGCAGGTCCTGGTATGGCAGCGCAAGGTTCACCACCAGGCCCGCGCCGGTCTTGCGGATCAGGCCCACCATTGCGGGCACTTCTTCGGCATCGATCTCGTAGGTCGCGATATCGCGCCCGCAGCGCGCCTTGACGCTTGCGGCAATGGCATCGCATTTCGATTTTGTCCGGCTCGCCAAGTGGATATCGAGGAAGATATTGGGGTTGAACGCCATCTTGTGCACGCACACCGAGCTGACCCCGCCCGCGCCGATGACGAGGACCGACCGGGAGACGGTGCGGGATTTTTCTGGCGACATGATAGGAGCCTTTCGTGATGCGATTCTTGCGCGCTCGCTTAGTCGAATGCAGCCGGGGGGACAAATGATCCAGGGCCATGTCAGAATGCCCGATGCCGCAGGGGTGAACGCTGCGGCGCAGGCGATAGCCGAGATCCTGCCGCCGACGCCGCTGCTGCCGGTCGAGATCCACGGCACCCGGGCATGGATCAAGGCCGAAGTGCTGCAACCCGTCGGCGCGTTCAAGATCAGGGGTGCGTGGTGGCGGCTGGTGAACCTCTCGCCCGAGGAGCGCGCGGCAGGAGTGGTGGCCGTTTCCAGCGGCAACCATGCGCAGGGCGTGGCCTGGGCGGCGCGGCGGCTCGGTATCCCGGCGGTAATCGTGATGCCGCATGATGCGCCGGCAGTAAAACTTGCCAACACCCGTGCGCTGGGCGCCGAAGTGGTGCTCTACCAGCGCCCGGGCGAGGATCGTGACGAGGTCGCGGCAGCCTTGATCGCGGAGCGCGGCGGCACGCTCGTCCATGCTTTCGGCGATCCCTGGGTGATCGAGGGCCAGGGGAGCGCCGCGATCGAAGCGACCGCGCAGCTTGGCCGCCCCCCCTCGCGCATCATCGCGTGCTGTGGCGGAGGAGGTCTGGCAGCGGGGCTGGCGCTCGCTGCACCCGGCAGCGCGATCCACGTGGTCGAACCTGCCGGATGGGACATGGTCGGGCAGGCGCTCGCGACTGGTGCCATCGTTACAGCCGCGCCCGGCGCACCGCCCACCATCTGCGATGCGCTCCAGCCGCCCGCAACCAAGCCGGTCAACCTTGCCGTGCTCGCGGGCCGAGCACAGCCCGGCGTCACCGTCACCGACGCCGAAGTCCGCACCGCGCAGCGCTTCGCCTTCACCCGGCTGCGGCTGGTGGTCGAACCGGGCGGCGCGGCGGCGCTGGCGGCGGCGCTGGCGGGCAAGGTGCCGCTTGACGAAGGCACCGTCATCATGCTGACCGGCGGCAATGCCGATCCACAGGATTACGCCCGCACGATTGCGGCGCATCCTTAGCTGTGGAAAGCGTCACATTGCCGACACGCGCGACGAATACGACAAGCCTTTAACACTCCCTCTCAGGAACCTTTGACCAATGGCAACTCAGGCAAAACGCATCATCGAAGACGCGGTGGTGCGCAAGGACGCAGGGCTTGGCGACAAGCTGCTCGACAAGGCCTTCGCGCTGGCGTTCAAGGGGCTGGTCTATGCCCAGATCTGGGAGGATCCGGTGGTCGATATGGACGGCCTCGCGATCCAGCCCGACAGCCGGGTGATGTGCATCGCCAGCGGCAGCTGCAACGCGCTGTCCTATCTCACCGCAGGCCCTGCGGCGGTGACCGCAGTCGATTTGAACCGCGCCCATGTCGCACTCGGCCAGCTCAAGATCACCGCGATCCGCCACCTGCCCAATTATGAACGCTTTCACCGCTTCTTCGCCCATGCCGACCACAAGGAGAACGCGGCGGTCTACAAGACCATGATCGCCCCCCACCTCGACGATGAAAGCCGCGCCTATTGGGAAAAGCGCGACATTCGCGGGCGCCGGCGCATCTCCTATTTCACGCGTGGCATCTATCGACAGGGATTGCTGGGCAATTTCATCGGCCTCGCCCACGTTTTTGCCAAGCTCTACAAGATCGACCTTGCCAAGGTGCTCGAAGCCCAGACGCTCGAGGAACAGCGCGCGGTGTTCGAGCGCGAGCTTGCCCCGGTGTTCGAAAAGAAGTTCATCCGCTGGTTGACCGATCAGCCCGCCTCGCTGTTCGGGCTCGGCATCCCGCCTGCACAGTTCGAACATCTTGCGGGCGATGAACGCATGGCCGAAGTGCTGCGGCGGCGGCTCGAAAAGCTCGCCTGCGACTTCGAAGTCAAGGATAACTACTTCGCTTGGCAGGCATTCGGGCGCGGCTATTCGCGCGCCGAGGGCGCGCCGCTGCCGCCCTACCTCCAGCGCGCCAACTGGGAGGCGATGCGCGAACGGATCGAACGCATCGACGTGCTGCGCGCCAACATGGTCGATTGGATCGGGTCGCGCGAGGAGGCCAGCATGGACCGCTTCGTGCTGCTCGATGCGCAGGACTGGATGAACAATGCCCAGCTCGATGACCTGTGGGGGCGGATCACCCGTGCCAGCCGCTCGGGCGCGCGGGTGCTGTTCCGCACCGCCGCCGAGCCCAGCCTGCTCCCCGGGCGGCTCGACGATGCGATCCTGTCGAAGTGGCGCTATCTCGACGAGCAGTCGGCCGATCTGACCCGCCGCGACCGTTCGTCGATCTATGGCGGCGTGCACCTCTACGAGCTCGCCTGATGGCAAGCGCCAGCCCGCGCCCCTCGCACGCCGCGCTGATGGACGAGGTCTATCGCGGTCAGCGCCATATCTATGACTTCACCCGCAAATACTACCTGTTCGGGCGCGACACGCTGATCGCCGGACTGGCGGCGCAGCCCGGCACCCGGGTGCTTGAAGTGGCGTGCGGAACCGGGCGCAACCTTGCCCGGATCGCCAGGATATGGCCCGGCGTGCGGCTCTACGGGCTCGATATCTCGGCGCAAATGCTCATGAGCGCGCGCGCCGCGCTGGGCGACGAGGCACGGCTGGGCGAAGGCGATGCCTGCAGCTTCGATCCGCAAGCGCTGCTCGGCGAACTCGCGTTCGACCGGATCGTGCTGTCCTATTCGCTCTCGATGATCCCCGACTGGCAGGGCGCGATCGAACATGCCGCCGGGCTGCTGGCGCGCGGCGGGACACTGCATATCGTCGACTTCGGCGATCTCGGCGGCCTTCCACGACCGCTTGCAGGGCTGCTGCGCGCGTGGCTGGCGCGGTTCCACGTGGCACCGCGCCCCGACATGGGCAGCGTGCTCGCGCGGGTCGCGGCTGCCCGCGGGCTTGTTCTTTCCAGCACCACAGGACCGCTGGGCTATTTCCAACTGCATGTGCTGCGCGCCGGTTAGGTTGCGTTTGACAATCCTTCCGCGCTTTCGCAGATAAGCTGCCGACAGGGTTCGCCAACGGGGGCAATGATCATGCAAGCGCAAATTCTCGCGCCAGCCGCAGTGCTGGTGGTGTGGACGCTGATCGTGCTCTTGTGGATCATCCCGGCGCGTTTCGGCGCGGTTGCAAAGATGGCCGACAGGTCGGTTTTGCCCACCAAGGCCGGGATGCGCGGCAACGATCTTGAAGGCGTATTGCCCGACCGGGCGAATTGGCCCGCGCACAATCACACCCATCTGCACGAACAGCCGACGCTGTTCTACGCGGTGGTGGTGATCCTGGCGCTGATGGGACCGGGAGCGACCGACGTGCTGCTGGCGTGGGCCTATGTCGCGCTGCGGATCATCCATTCGCTGTGGCAGATCCTCGTCAACAATGTGCCGGTCCGGTTCTTGCTGTTCCTGGCCTCGACGATGGCACTGATTTCGCTGGCGATGCGGGCGGTGATGGCGACCCTGTTTGCCGACCCTTCCGCACTCCCGGCATAAGGAAAACATGATGATCGGAATGGAAATCCTCAAGCCGGTGATCGCGCTTATGGCGTGGACGATGGTGATGTGGGTGTGGATGTATGCCACCCGCATCCCGGCCATGTTGAAAGCGGGGATGAATGCCAATGGCATGGTCGGCACAACCGGTGCGAGCCTGCGTGCACAGCTGCCGGACACGGTCAGCTGGAAGGCCGACAACTACAACCACCTCCACGAAGCGCCGACGCTGTTCTACGCGGTCGCGATCGTGCTGGCGATTACCGGTCAGGGCGACGGGGCCAACGCCATCATCGCCTGGGCCTATGTGGCGCTGCGGGTCGCGCATTCGATCGTGCAGGCAACGGTCAACAGGGTCGCGCTGCGCTTTGCCCTGTTCGCGCTATCGAGCTTCGCGCTGATGGCGTTGATCCTCCACGCCGCGATGACGGTGTTCGGCCTCCACTTTCACGGCTGACCGCCATAGCGGGGCGGCAGAGGTTTACTCCGCCGCCTCTGCCACCTTGTCCGCGTGCGTGCGCGCGGCGAGGAAGCGTTCCCCGTCGAGCGCGGCCATGCAGCCCATGCCTGCCGCGGTCACCGCCTGGCGGTAGACATGGTCGGTCACATCGCCGGCCGCGAACACGCCCGGGATCGCGGTCATGGGGGTGCCGGGCTCGGTCAGCAGATAGCCGCCTTCATCCATCGCCAGCTTGCCCTTGAAAAGCTCGGTCGAAGGCGCGTGGCCGATGGCGACGAAGGCCCCGTCGACCGCGAGGGTCGATGCCTCACCTGTGACCGTATCGGTCAGCGCAAGGTGATCGAGCAGGCCGGTCGCGCCGCCCTCGAAGCTATCGACCGCCTTGTTCCAGAGCACCGTGATCTTGGGATGCGCGAAAAGACGTTCCTGCAGGATCTTCTCGGCGCGCAAGCTGTCGCGGCGATGGATCAGAGTGACGTTGTCGGAATGGTTGGTGAGATAGAGCGCCTCTTCGACTGCGGTATTGCCGCCGCCGATCACCGCGACCTTCTTGCCGCGATAGAAGAACCCGTCGCAGGTGGCGCAGGCGCTGACACCCTTGCCGCCCAGCTCCTGTTCGCCCGGAACGCCCAGCCATTTGGCCTGCGCGCCGGTCGCAATTACCAGCGTCTCGCCGATATATTCGTCACCGCTGTCGCCGATCGCCCGGAACGGCGGGCCGTTGTCGAGATCGACCGCAACGATCGTGTCCCACATCATGCGCGTGCCGACATGTTCGGCCTGCGCCTTCATCTCCTCCATCAACCACGGGCCCTGCACCACGTCGCGAAACCCGGGGTAGTTCTCGACATCGGTGGTGATGGTGAGCTGGCCGCCGGGCTGCAGCCCCTGCACCACGATCGGCGCCAGCATCGCGCGCGCGGCATAGATCGCGGCGGAATAGCCCGCAGGGCCGGAGCCGATGATGAGCATCTTGGTGTGATGGATGGCCATGAAGATTTGTCTCTTGTCCTGTGCAGAGCCGCGATATGGGAGCGGCAGCGGCGATTGTCACGCCACCAGCCGGGCCCGCAGCCGCGCTTTTCTTGCCTCGTCCACACCTAATCTTTGCGCCAGATAGGCGTCTATCGAACCATGATCGCGCGCAACCTCGGCAAGAAAGGTCTCGATATATTCGGGCGTCACGCCCATCAGATAGTGCAGAGCCTCGGCCCCGATGGCACCGTAATGCGCTTCCATGCGCGGCAGCGACTGGCGTTCCAGGACATGGCGGGTGGGCGCATCATTGGTGCGCAGAAACTCGGCGATGATATCGTCGCGGTGGACGCCGAGCACATGGAGCAGCAGGCTCGCCGCGATCCCGGTGCGATCCTTGCCCGCGAAGCAGTTCACCAGCGATGCGCCCTCGCACGCGTCGATCGCGGCGAAAAAGCGGGTGAACATCGCGATCATCGCCGGGTTGACCGGCATCCGGGTGTAGACCGCGATCATCCGTTCGCGCGCGCGCGCGGCAGTCATTTCGATCCGCCCGCCGCCGCCCTCGTGCGGGGGCGAATTGCTGGTTTCCCCATCGTGCGCGATCACTTCTGCGGCAAAATCGGCATGCCGGCGGCAGGGAAAGCCGGTGCGCTCGCTCACTCCGCGCAGGTCGATCACGGTGCGGATATCGAGGCGCATCAACAGCGCAAGGTCGGCATCGCTCGCCTCGGTATGCTGGCCCGAACGCAGCAACAGGCCGCGCCGTACCCGCCCTGCGCCCGGCACCGCGTAGCCGCCATAATCGCGCAGGTTGTGGATGCCCTCGGTCACAAGGAAGGGCCCGGCATCGGGTGGGCCGGAACGATCGCCGGCTGCATTATCGCGAATCATCGCTGCGACACTGGCAGCGGGCCATGACAGCGGCAAGGCAGGCCGGACTAGGGGATTTCGCGCAGGGCCCCGACAAGCTCGCCTGAAGCCAAGATGGTTAATGCCCCGCAGCAATGTTGCACCACCAAGGCTGAGCCCCGATGGCCCGCATCCTGATTGCCGATGACGATGAACTGATCGCCGAGTTGGCGAGCGAGGTGCTGATCGATGCCGGGCACGCCTGCGGCTGGGTAACAAGCGCCGAGGCGGCGTGGGACTGCGTCCGCCGCAAGCGTCCCGATGTGCTGCTGCTCGACCAGGCGATGCCGGGCGAGACCGGGCTTACCCTGCTGCGCCGGTTGCGCGGGTCGCCGCTGCTTTACGATCTGCCGGTAATCATGTTCACCGGGATGCGCGGCGAGGCTGATGAAACCCAGGCCATCTATGCCGGGGCGCAGGATTTCATCCGCAAGCCGTTCGACCCTGCCATGCTGGTGCGGCGGGTGGCGCGGCTGGTCCGGCTGCGCGCCGACCGCCCGCGCCATGTCGACCTGGCGAGCGCGCTCGGCACCGGCCCTGCCATCCCGGCCAAGCCCGCCCCGGCGCGGCGGCGGATGCTCTAGCCGGCTGCAGCGCGCTGCTGCCGATCGAGCAGACCGCGCCCGATGACCTGCGCCTGAATCTCGGCTGCGCCCTCGAAGATGTTGAGGATGCGGGCATCGCACAGCACCCGGCTGATCGGATATTCCATCGCATAGCCATTGCCGCCATGGATCTGCACCGCGTTGTCGGCCGCGCTCCAGGCGGTGCGCGCGGCGAGGAGCTTGGCCATCCCCGCCTCGATATCGCAGCGCATCCCGCGATCCTTGGCGCGCGCGGCGAAATAGGTGAGCTCGCGCGCCACCACGATTTCGGCGACCATCAGCGCAAGCTTGTCGGCGACCCGCGGAAAGGCGGCGAGCGGCTGCCCGAACTGGCTACGCCCCGCGGCATATTCGCACGCGAGTTCGAAGGCGTTCCAGGCCACCCCGACGGCGCGCGCCGCGGTCTGGATGCGCGCGCCTTCGAACGTGCGCATCAGCTGTTTGAAGCCCTGCCCCTCAGCGCCGCCAAGCAGGCCATCGGCGGCGACCGCAAAGCCATCGAGCCCCAGCGCATATTCCTTCATGCCGCGGTAGCCGAGTACGGCGATCTCACTGCCCGCAATCCCGGGATCGGGGAACGGCGTAGCATCGGTGCCCCGGGATTTTTCGGCGAGCAGCATCGACAGGCCCGCATAGCCCGGCTGCGCGGGATCGGTGCGCACCAGCATGGTCATGAGATCGGCGCGGGCGGCGTGGGTGATCCAGGTCTTGGCCCCGGTCACCCGCCAGCTGCCGTCGGCCTGCGGCTGGGCGCGGGTGCGCACGGCGGCAAGATCGCTGCCGGTATCGGGCTCGGTGAATACCGCCGTGGGCAGGCACGTTCCGTCGGCAATCAGCGGCAGCCAGCGCGCCTTTTGTTCGGGAGTGCCGTTGGCCGCGATCAGCTCCCCTGCAATTTCCGAGCGGGTGCCGAGCGATCCGGCGCAGATCCACCCGCGCGACAATTCCTCCGACACCACCGCCATCGCCAGCTTGCCAAGCCCGAGCCCGCCATATGCTTCAGGGATGCAAACGCCGAATACGCCGAGCGCCGCCATTTCGGCGATCACTCCATCGGGGATGAGCGCATCGGCCAGATGCCAGTGGTGTGCGTGCGGCGTGATCGCATCGGCGGTGAAGGCACGAAACTGCGCGCGCACCAGATCGAGCGTGTCGTCTCCCAATCCGTCATCGGGCCGCGCGCCGCTGCGCAGCAGTGCGGCCAGCGCGGCGCGGGTTTCGCAGGTGTTGCCCGCATGCAGCAGCCGCTTGGCGGCCGGATCGGCTGCGAGCGCGCGCGCATCGGCTTCGGTCCCAAGCCCCGCCGGTCGGACGATCTCGCTCGCGCTCATCGGCAAGCCGGATGCGATCTGCGCCAGATATTCGCCGAAAGCGATCCGCAAGACCAGCTGTTCGGCAGGACCGAAAGCGCCCGCTTCCTGCGCCCGCACCGCCCAGTCCGCCGTGGCTTCGAGCGCGGCGATGGTCGATGCAGTCCAGGCAAGGCCATGGACGGCATGCTGTTCGGCTTGCAGCAGCGCCGGGTCCGGCAGGCCTGCGGCGGTGACGCGGCGCGCCGTTTCGCGCCGCACCGCCTCGCCATAGTGGCGCACAGCTTCGATCGCCCGGCGCGCCGTGATAATCCACTCGTCCATACCTCCGGCGGTAGCAGAGCCGCTCAGCATGCGCGAACCCGTAAAAGCGGCGAAATGTCTCTCGCACGCGCCATCTCGCCGACCTTTGCAAGATTGTTGCTTGCAGGTGACACCTCGAGAACAAAACTGGCTTGAATGACCGACATTGAATGCTTTGGGTTTTGCCACGCACTGCGCATTGCGTAATAACTGTCACGGGGACGAGCATTCAGAGGGTGCAGCACCCCGAGTGGAAAATAGCAAATCGGATCGCTGGCCCCTGCCCGCGATCGCGAAGAGGTGGGACGAGGAAGTGGAGACAAGCTTGCCGGGACCTGATGGCCCCGATCGCCAATCTTCAAACCCACCAAATTGGCCCGGGTCGTGCGACAGCGTGACCCGCGTGCCTGATTTCATTCCCAAGCGAGGATCACACATGCGCATTCCGAACACCCGTCTTTCATCTTCATCGCTCGGCGCGCTGACAGCCGCACTGCTGGTCAGCGGCCTTGCCCCGGCGGCGGCGAACGCGCAGGACAGCGTCACCGATTCCGCCGCCGAGGAAGAGCCCGAGGGTGAACAGATCGTCGTTACCGGCTCGCGCATCGCGCGCGATCCGAACGCCGCCGCACCGCTGCCGATCAGCACGCTCAACACCGAAGATTTCCGCAATTTCGGCGGCACTGATGTGACCGCTGCGCTGCGTCAAATCCCGGCGCTGATTTCTTCGGGCACGGTTGCGGACTCGCTTGAGCGCGGTGCAGGCGGGGTCGGACAGGCGACCCTCAACCTGCGCCAATTGGGTGCCAACCGCACGCTGGTCGTGATCGATGGCTGGCGGCACGTGTCCGGCGTCGCCGGCTCGCAGACGGTTGACGTGGCGACCATTCCCAACGCCCTGATCGAGCGGGTCGAAGTGCTGACCGGGGGCGCTTCGGCGGTCTACGGCGCGGACGCGGTGACCGGGGTGGTCAACTACGTGCTCAAGCGTGACTACGAAGGGATCACGCTCGATGCCCAGATGGGCCTTTCGTCCAAAGGCGATGGTCGCAGCTACCGGATCGAAGGGTTGGTCGGACAGAACTTCGCCGAAGGGCGCGGCAATGTCACGCTTGCGGTCGGTTATGCCGAGGATGACGAAATCCTGTTCGGCGCGCGCGATTTCACCCGCGACAACGGGCGCGGCAACAACTCGACGACCTACGCGAACCCGCTGCGCCGCTTCCAGCAGGGGGACATCAACCCGGCGACCATGCCCAACTTCGCCAGCCGCTTCCGGCTTGGCGGCCCGGGGCCGAGCAACACGCGCTACCCCTATGGCCCGCTGATCCCGACCGCGGCGCAGGTGGCAACGCTGTTCCCCGGGGGCATTACCGCAGCCGAACAGGCGCTGGTCGATCGTGCCGCCAATTCGGCCGCTTTCGTCATCGGTTCGGACCCGCGCTTCGCGATCTCGTCCAACGCGGGTCTCGTATTCCGCAACGATTTCGATTTCTTCAGCGCTGACGTAAACAACAACGGTATCCCCGATTGTAACGAGAGCTTCATCGGTCGCACCGGGTTCGGCGGTGGCGGGTGCTATGTCACCACGGCCAATGGCGGGGTGCGGGTGTTCGAGGATGGCATCGTTGCAACCGGTTCGAACCAGTTCGGCGGCGACGGCGCGGTCGAACGCACCAGCCAGACCTCGCTAATCCCGGGCTCGGAACGGTTCTACGCCAATCTGCGCACCAGCTACGAGTTTTCCCCGGCAGCGCGGGTCTGGGTGGACGCCAAATATGTCCGCAACGACGCGACCAGCCGCAACAATTACAACACTTTCTACGACAGCCTTTTCATCGCGCCGGACAACCCCTTCATCCCCGCAGTGCTACAGGACGATGCCGACGAGGCTGGCGGCCTGCGCATCAGCCGCGACTTCCTCGATCTGGGGCCGGGCATCTCGACCGCCGAGCGCGAGACCTATCGCATCGTCGGCGGGATCGATGGCGACATCACCCCTAACCTGCGCTACGAGATCGTCGGCAATTACGGTCGCACCGATAACGTCACCACGTTCAGCAACTCGGTGCAATATGACCGGCTGTTTGCCGCCATCGACGTGGTCACCGACCCTGCGACCGGGCAGCCGGTTTGCCGTTCGACGCTCGATCCCACCGCTGACCCGCATCCGGGGTCACAGTTCTTCCCGGTGATCGCGCCGGGGTTCTTCACCTTCCGCCCCGGCGATGGCCAGTGCGTCCCGGTGAGCCTGTTTAACGGGATCAATTCGGTCAGCCAGGCCGGGGTCGATTTCATCACCACCCCGACCACCAACCGCTTCCGGCTCGAACAGACGGTCATCACCGGCCTGATCAACGGTGACACGGGCGGCTTCTTCAACCTGCCGGGCGGCGCGGTGAGCTTCGTCGTCGGCGCTGAATACCGCGAGGAAAAGTCGCGCTCGCGCTTCAACGACCTCCTGCTGGGCCTGCTGCCCGAAGGTTCGCCTGCCGGTCCGGCCGGGACCTTCATCGGTGACATTTCGCCCAACCAGTCGTTGCTGTTCGATGCCGCCTCGCGCCAGTTCAACGCGGGCGGCGAGTTCGACGTGGTCGAAGTGTTCGGCGAAATTGCGCTTCCGCTGCTGGCCGACACGCCGTTCTTCCACGAATTGTCGTTTGGCGCGGCCGGGCGCTATGCCGACTATTCGACCGTTGGCGGCGCCTTCACCTGGAACGTCAACGGGGTGTGGGCACCCATCCCCGACATCCGCTTCCGCGGCACCTACGCACAGGCCATCCGCGCACCAAACATTTCGGAACTGTTCGACCCGCAGCAAGGCGCGACCTTCCGGCCGAACGATCCGTGCAGCCAGTCGAACATCGATCGTCTGATTGACGCCAACGATCCCTCGGCGCAAAACCGTCTGGCCAACTGCCGGGCCGACGGGATCCCCGAAGGCTACGAAGACCCGCTGACCGCGCGCTTCTCGGGCACCTCGGGCGGCAATCCCAATCTTGAGGAAGAGACCGCGACCACCTTCACCGTGGGTGCGGTGGTCCAGCCGCGCTTCATTCCGGGGTTGACACTGTCGGCGGACTACTACTCGATCGAGATCGAGGATGCGATTCAGGCCGTTACCGCGCAGGACATCGTCGATACCTGCTATGACCTGACGACCTTCCCGAACGATTTCTGCAATCTGTTCACCCGCAACCGGACAACCGGGTCGCCGACCTTCCTCGGCCTCAACTTCCTGCAACAGACCCAGATCAACTTCGCCCGTCTGGAAACCAGCGGCGTCGACTTCCAGGTCAATTACGGGTTCAGCCTCGGCAAGAACAACTTTAGCCTGCAAGTCGGCGGCAACTGGACCGAGAAGCTCGACCGCTTCTTCGATCCGGTCGATACCACGCTGGTGAACCCGGGTCTGCGCGAACTTGGCGCACCGGAGTGGTCAGGCTTTGGTTCGGCGAGCTGGAACCGCGGGGCGCTGACGCTCAACTACGGGGTGCAGTATATCGATTCGACCGCGGTCGCCTCGGTCATCCAGATCGAACGGATCGAGACCGAATTCGGCCCGGAAGGCTTTGCGCCCGAATACTGGATCCACAACATCGCGTTCAATCTCGATGCGACCGACCAGATCACGCTTTACGGCGGGGTCAACAACCTGACCGACGAAGAACCTTACCTGTCGAGTTCGGCCTACCCGGTCTCGGGTATCGGGCGTTCGTTCTTCCTGGGGATCACCGGCCGCTTCTGATCGCGGCGATGCGACACAAAGGCGGGCGGAGCAGCAAGAGGGCTGCTCCGCCCGTTTTGCATCGTGGCAGGCGCGTTGAAAGTCGCGGGATATGGCAGCGCAAGTGGGTATGTAACTGTCGGACGCTTCACCGCTTAAATCATTCAATTTCAGTCTTACCTCCTAAAAAACTCCCGCAATGACACAATGTGTTGAAGGGTAACGCCGGTCCGGCCCAGCGCCGCCTTGACGAAAGCGGGCTGGCTGCCTTTGGCGCGGTTTTACAGGAAACAAGCGATCGGCCAGTCGCCCATCGCGGGTTTTCTCGACAAGCAAACGACCCTATCGATTTCATCGATTCCGAGCACCTCAAACTGCACTTGTGCAAAAAGTCGCATGATATATTCAAGTCGGCACGGGGTGGGTGTTTCGACAATGCAGCAATCTGAGCCGATTGGCGCGATCCGCCGCACAGAAAATTCCTGCATCACCTCGCTGTTCGGTCGATTTGAGATCAGCACGTCGGATGGTCGCGACATGGCAATCTCCAACCGCCGTGCCGGGACGCTGCTGGCAATGTTGTGCCTCACCAATGGCGAGGTGCTCAATCGGGATTTCGTGAGCAAGTTGCTTTGGCCGGGGCGGTTTGAAGCCCACGCAAGGGCCAGCTTGCGCCAGTGCTTGCTCGATCTTGGCAAACTGTTTGCCCCATTTGGGCAGGATATACTGGAAGTGACCCGTTCCAGCATCGGGCTTCGCTCCGGCTCGGTCACGACCGATCTTGGTCTGCTCGAACAGGCGCTGGCGCGCGGTGACCATGCCAGTGCCACAGCGCAGCTCACCGCGATTGGAAACAAGCCGATCCTCGATCAGATGGACTTGGGTGACGGGTTCAACCACTGGCTCGACCGCCATCGCGCCGAGGCCGAAGCGCGGCTGCGGGCTGCCGTTGAAGGTTGTCTGGCAAAACTGCTTCGCGATGGCGATGCCGCGGGCCACACCGCGCTCATGCAAGCGTCCTGCCTGCGCTATCCGTCGGTCGCCGCGACCTCGACGGCCACCGACGGACTTGGCAGGGTCCGGTTGGCGGTATTGCCGTTCCAGCAGGTCGGCGCGCGCGAAGATCAAGCATATTTTGCTGACGGCATGGTCGATGAACTGATCACGGTCATGGGGCAGGTGCCGCAACTGCTCGTATCGGGCCGGACTTCGTCGTTCCACTTCCGGGATAGCGACTTGCCGGCGGCGCGGATTGCCAGTGAACTCGGCGTCTCGCACCTTGTCGAAGGATCGGTGCAGCGTCAGGGCGAAAGGGTCCGCATTCATACCCATCTCGTCGCCGGCGACACAGGGATCGAGCTGTGGGGCGGTCGGTTCGATGGCACGCTCGACGATGTCTTTGCGTTTCAGGAACAGGTCGCGCAAGCGATCACCGCGGCGATCGGCGAAGCGCTTGGTATCGCCATCGAGCGGCCGCTGGTGCGGGGGGTGACGCACAGCAAGGAAGCCTACGACCTCTACCTCCAAGCGCGCGCCCTATCGTTCCGGCTGTTCGGAGATGGCATGCTGGACAAGGCGATCGAGCTGCTGGAGGTCGCGGTTGGGCTCGACCCGCAATTCGCCGAGGCCTGGCTGCTGATGGCGGAAGTGCACCAGCTCATCGCCATCTACACCGCCTGCCTCGATCGCCCGGCTGAATCGGCGCGGATGGCACAGCGCGTCGAACAGGCGCTTGCGATCAAACCCGGTCTGGGCCAAGCCTATTCACTGCTGGGCCTGCACCAGTTGAGCCAGAACGACTTTGTCGGCGCGCTGGACCTGGCCTTCAGGGGTTACGCGATGGAGCCGAACAACCCGCAGGTCGCGATGCGGCTGGGTTCCTACCTGATGTTCTGCGGCCGCACCGATGACGGCATGCGATACATCGAGGAAGCGATCGCGCAGGATCCGATCGACGGTCGCAAATACATGCTGCGCTGTGCCGGTCGGCTGAACCGCGGCGACGTTGCCGGCGCAATCGCCGATGGCCAGCGCGCGGTCGACCTGGGCTTTCCATCGGTCTACCTCGCCGTTGCGACCGCTGCGTCCGGCCAGCACGAACGGGCGGTCGAGCAATACCAGCTGACCCGCCTGCTGCTTAACAAGAGCATCTTTCCGCCTGCCGGAACCGCGCCGATGACACCCGAGGTCATGGATGCCTATTGGCTGCTAGCGGCCAAGGGGGTGTGCGGCGGCCTGGCCACCGACCGCGAAACCTATTGCCGCACGCTCGATTACCTCCACATCACGATGCACGACAACGGGGATTACGCGATCACCCTGCCAGCGGTCTTCATGGGCTATGCCGACATGCTGTTCAAGACGCTGGGGCAGCGCATCACGCCAGGCAACATGGGCTGCCTGATGTCGATCTGGGCCGACATCGATCCGATCCGCGGGATCTGGCAGCACCCCGAATTCATCCCCTTTGCCCAGCGCATCGGCATGGCCGAAGCGTGGGACAAATATGGCTGGCCGGACCTGCTGTCACCGCCCAGCAACACCCTCCCCGGCCGCGTTTAACGCAGTATTGACGGTTTATTGACGGTCGGGCGGATTGACGCCTGACGCTACGGCACGGCACTATCAGCGCCGGAGAACGCAGACATTTTGAACATTTTCGGCCGGACCCGAAATTGCTCGGTTCCGGCGACGGTCGGGCTTTGCCTGCACCGGGGGGGACAGCATGGCAGGGACGCTTCACACGGACCAGACGATCAGCCACTCGGCCATGCGCAAGGCCTTCTGGCGGATCATTCCGCTCATCCTCGTCGCCTACCTGTTCGCCTATATGGACCGGGTCAACGTCAGCTTCGCGGCGGCCGACATGAACGCCGACCTCGGGTTCAGCGCGACGGTCTACGGGCTGGGCGGCGGGTTGTTCTTCCTCGGCTATGCCTTGTTCGAGATTCCCTCCAACCTCATGCTGGTGCGGTTCGGCGCGCGCCAGTGGATCGCGCGGATCATGATCACCTGGGGGCTGCTGTCGGCCGGCATGATGTTCGTGCAGACCGCCGAGCAGTTTTACATCCTGCGCTTTCTGCTCGGCGTGGCCGAGGCCGGGTTCTATCCCGGCGTCATCTACTATTTCGCCAGCTGGTTCCCGCCGTGCCATCGCAGCCGCGCGGTCAGCCGTTTCTATGTCGCGGTGCCGCTGGCAACGGTCGTGATGGGAGCAATGTCGGGCTGGCTGCTTGCTCTTGACGGCAACGGCGGACTGCATGGCTGGCAGTGGCTGTTTCTTGTTCAGGGGCTGCCCACGGTGCTGTTCGGGCTGGTGGTGCTGCGCTATCTGCCCGACAGCCCTGCAGCCGTCCATTGGCTCAGCCAGACCGAAAAGGACTGGATCCAGACTGAACTCGCCCGGGAACAGGCGCGCATCGGCGCACCGGCCAGCCACGACATTCTCGCCGCATTTCGCAACCCCCGCGTCTTGCTGCTGGGCTATTTCGGCTTCCTTCTCATCGGGGTGGTCACGGCGATCAACCTGAACGCACCGCTGATCCTGCAAGAGGCGACCACGCTGGATGCCAAACGGATCGGCTATGTGGTCGCCCTCGGCGGGCTGCTGGGGGCTGCCGCGATCATCTTTGGCGGCAATCATGCCGACCGCCACGGCGACCGTTGGGGCAATGCGTTCCTGTGCTGCATCGTGCTGGCCGGCGCTATCCTGGTGATTGCTCTGGCACCATCGCCGATCTTGGTCGTGATCGCCTATCTTGTCTTCGCGGCCGTCTGTTTCGCCATTCCGATGCTGACCTCATCGGGCTGGTCCGAGGTGCTGCATGTGCGCGAACTCGCGGTCGGCGCGGCGGCGATCAACACGATCTGCCAGATCGGCGCATTCGTTGCGCCCTTTGGCTGGGGCATCGCCAAAGACGCGACCGGCAGTTTCCAGCCTGCGCTGGTCACCTTGGCGGCGCTCGCGGTGCTGATGGCTCCGCCGCTGCTGCTGCTGCGCGCTTCTGTGCGCAGGCGCCCGCTGCTCGCGGCAACCGCAAGCTGAGCTTTTTTTGAGGAAGGCACCTCGTGGTGAGGGGCGATGCAAGGGGAGTGACGAAAATGAAATTGATGAAATCACTGATCATCGGGGCAAGCATGATGGCAGCGACGCTGGCAAACCCGGTAATGGCGCAGGAAGCGAGCTATACCCCCGGCACCGTCTGGGAAGTCGGTCGCATCGACGTGCTCCCGGGCCAGTTCGACAACTACATGGATTGGCTTGCCGGGCAGTGGAAGCAGATCCACGAGCTCGCCAAGGCCGAGGGCATGGTGGTCGACTACCACGTGCTCGTCAACACCCACCCGCGCGATGGCGAGCCCGATGTGATCCTGATCGTCGAGTACAAGGACTATGTGACGACCGCACAGCGCGAAGCCTTCGCCAAGAAGGTGAGCGCAATGATCAAGCAGGACGCTCGCCAGGCCCGCACTGCCAGTGCCGAACGCGGCAAGATGCGCGAGCAGCTTGGCTCGGTCCAGTACCAGGAAATGAACCTGAAGTAAGCGACCCGCTTCAGACCTATGGCAGGCGGGGCACAGTCCCGCGCCGCCTGCCACCTTTTCCCACGCCCTTCCGCGGAGCGAGGCGATGCAAGCCATCGACGTCATAGCCAGCGATTTTGCCGCCATGCTGCGCGCGGGCGAGTTCGCGGCTGCAGCCGACCGCTACTGGGCACCGGGCATTGCCAGCATCGACCCGCCCGCGTTCGGCGACGCACCTGCAAGCGTCTCGGGCAAGCGCGCCGCGCTGGCCAAATGCGCCGCCCGGTTCGCGGGCCAGCGAATCGACGATCTGGCGATCGACGGCCCGTTCATCACCGGCAACCAGTTCGCGCTGTTCGTCGACATGGTGCTGGTCGATCTCGCCAGCGGTACCCGCCGCCCGTTTTCCGAAATCGCGCTGTTCACCGTCCGCGACGGCAAGATCGCAGAAGAAAGGTATTTCTATGACTAAGGCTGCCCTCACGCTGGCCCAAATGCCGCCTGCGCCGCGCCCGCTGGTATTGAGCGAGCATCCTACGCTGCGCATGGCGACGCTGTTCCTGCTGTACATCGCGCAAGGCCTGCCGATCGGCCTGTTCAATTTCGTGCTGCCGGCCTGGCTGGCGCAGAACGGGGCGTCGGCAGCGGCGGTCGGCGCAGTGCTGGCGATGGCCAATCTGCCATGGACCTTCAAGCTCGCCTATGGCGTGGTGATGGACCGCTGGGCGTTTCTCGCCATGGGGCGGCGGCGGCAGTGGATCATGTTAGGCCAGATCGCCATGATCGGCACGCTGGTGGTGATGGCGTGGATGAACCCCGCCGTGCAGGATATCGCGCTGCTCACCGCGTTCGCCTTCGCGCTCGGCATGGGATCGGCGGTGCAGGATGTCGCGGTCGATGGCCTTGCCGCCGATATCCTCCCCGAACAGGAAATCGAGCGCGTCAATGGCGTCATGTTCGCCGGCCAGATGGGGGGCATTGCCATCGGCACCGGGCTTGGCGGCAGTTTGATCGCCTATCAGGGGCTCCCGACCGCCGCGCTGGTGCTCGCGGCCATCCTCGTGGGCATCCTCGTGCTGGTCATTGCGGTGCGTGAGCGCGCGGGCGAGCGGCAATTGCCCTGGACCGCGGGCGAAGCGACCCAGCGCAATCTCGACATCCATCTTGGCGCGTTGTGGCCGATCATCCGGATAGTCTTCACCGCCATGACACAGCGCCAGATCCTGCTGCTGAGCATCGCCTTTCTGGTCGTCGCGATGGGGCCCGGCATTCTGAACGGGATAAAGCCCATGTTCGCCGCCGATGTGCTGGGCTGGAAGGATGACGCCTTCACAAGCTGGGCGAGCCAGGCGCAGCTGCTGGCAGGATTGCCCGCCGCGCTGCTATTCGGCTTCGTTGCCGCACGATGGGGTGCGCGCCGGGCCTTCGTCGTCTGCGCAGCGCTTACCGGGGTCGGTGCACTGGCGATGCTGGCGCTGCAATCGTTCTGGGCCAATCCCGCCATATTCATCGCCTTCATTTTCGCCACCGAGATCCTGCGCGCGCTTCGCCTTGTCGCAGGCTGATCGCTGGCGATGCGGCTGTGCACCCCGGGGATCGCCGCGACGCAATTCGCAGTGTTTATGGCGATCTTCAATCTCGGCGGCGTCATCGGCGGCCTTACGCTCGGCTGGCTCGACGGGATCGGCGGAATGCCAGCGATGCTGGCCGCCGCGGCGCTGTGCGGCTTTGTGGGTGCGGGACTGGCCTTCGCCGCAAGGGTGGAGCGGTGAGCCTCTTTCCCACCCAGTCAAGGATAGCTTTGTGTTGACGATCATCCTCATTCTGATCGCGCTTGGAGCGCTGGCCAATGGATTTGTGCTGCTCCGGCAGGCGGTCGACCAGCACGCACCGCCCCGTGCGGAGGCGGTCGTGCTGGGCGCGGTGACGAACTTTTTCGACACGCTCGGCATTGGCAGCTTCGCGCCGACTACTGCTTGGTTCAAGTTCCGGCGGTTGGTGCCGGACCAGCTGATCCCGCCGACGATGATTGCGGGCTTCACGCCGCCAAGCATGGTGCAGGCCCTGATGTTCCTTGCCTTGCTGGGAAGCGAGGTCGATGCTGTCCTGCTGATCGGGACGATGATCGCGCTGACGCTGGGCGGATTGATCGGAGCGCGGCTGGTCTATCGCGCCACGATCTGGATGGTGCAGCTTGCGGTCGGGTTCGCCCTGATCCTTGCCGCTGCGTTCTACACCCTGTCCAACCTTGGCCTGATGCCGATCGGCGGGACCGCCGCAAGCCTGCCCGCAGGGCTCACCGCGATCGCGATCGCGGCAAGTTTCGGGTTCGGCATCCTGCTCAATTTCGGGATCGGCAATTATGCCCCGACGCTCGCTTTGCTCAGCCTGATGAGGCTCGATCCGCGTTACTGTTTTCCGATCATGGCCAGCAGCAACGCGCTTGCGGGCATCTTCGTTGCGACCCGCCACCTCCAGGCCGCCAAGATCGACATGCGGATCGTTCTGGGCATCGCCCTGGGCGGCATTCCGGCGGTGTTGGTCGCGGCGCTGCTGGTGAAGTCGTTGCCGCTCGATGTGCTCCGCTGGATCGTGACGGTGGTGGTGCTATACACGGCCGTGATGATGCTGCGCTCGGCGATAGGCGAACGGCGTAAGCTGCGGGCCGGGCAAGCGGCAGGGGACCCGCAAGCGGTGGTGACCGGGATTCGGTAACTCAAGCGCGCAGCTGGCGCTGATAGCCCGACACGTCGCGCAGCAGGTCGGCCACCGCTTCTGCCGGCACCGGTCGCGAGAACAGATAGCCCTGAATATTCTGGCAGCCCTCGCGCTCCAACACCTCGAATTGGGCGATATCCTCCACCCCCTCGGCCAGTGTCTCCATTCCCAGCGCCGCTGCCAGCGTGGTGATCGCGCGGATCACCGCGTGGCCGTTGCCGCTGGTCCCCAGATCCTCGACGAAACTCTTGTCGATCTTGACCTTGTCGAACGGGAAGGAGCGCAGATAGCTGAGCGAGGAATAGCCCGTTCCGAAGTCATCCAGCGCGATCTTGACCCCGAGATTTCGCAAGGAGTGCAGCGTCGCCAGAGTCTGTTCGACATCGGCAATGAAGATGCTTTCGGTGATCTCCAGCTCCAGCCGGTGCGGCGCAAGCCCGCTGGCGGAAAGGGCCGAGAGCACCGTGCTGGCAATCCCTGTCGCGGCAAACTGCCTCGGACTGACATTGACCGCGACCGAGACATTGGCGGGCCAACCGCTGGCCTGATGGCACGCTTCGCGTAGCACCCATTCGCCGATCGGCACGATCAGGCCGGTTTCCTCAGCCAGCGGAATGAACTCCGCGGGGCCGACCCGCCCGCGGACCGGATGGTTCCAGCGGATCAGCGCCTCAAACCCGGTCAGGCGTTTTTCAGCAAGCGAATAGAGCGGCTGGAAATTGAGCACGAACCCGCCGTCCCTGATCGTAGTGCGCAGGTCCAGCTCGAGCTGGCGGCGCTGGCGGGCGGCTTCGTCCAAAGCCGGTTCGAAGAAGTGGTAGTTCGCCTTGCCTTCGCGCTTGGCGCGGTAGAGCGCAAGATCGGCGTTCTTCATCAACGTAATGCCGTCCTCGCCATCGCCCGGCGCGAGCGCAATGCCGATGCTGGCGCTCGAACTGGCAGCCTGACCATTGATAGTCAGCGGTCGGTTAAAGCATGCCTGTAAGCGATCGGCGATATTGCCGAGGCTCGCCTTCTCATCGATCCCGTCGATCAGCACCGCGAATTCATCGCCCCCCAGCCGTGCGATCAGCGCGTCGGGTTGCTCCTTCTTCAGGTGGTCGGCCACCATCCGCAGCAAGGCGTCTCCGGCCGGATGGCCGAGCGTGTCGTTGACCATCTTGAAATCGTCGAGATCGATATAGGCGACCAGCACCTGCTCGCCCGCCCGGCGGCGCGATAGCACATTGGCGAGCTGTTCGGTGAACAGCTTGCGGTTGGGCAGGCCGGTGAGGCCGTCGTGCAGGCCGACATGGATGATCTGCCGCTCACGCTCCTCGATCGCGGCGACCATCTGGTTAAAGCTTTCCGCCAGCCGTCCGATTTCGTCCCCGGTCTCGACCGCCAGGCTGACTTCGCGGCCCTCCCCGATCAGACGGGCTGCCTCGTCAAGCTGCTGGAGCGGTTCGGTGACCGAGCGCGCAACCTTCCAGCTTAGGCCCAGCACAAGCACGATGCCCCCGGCGGCCAGCGCGGTCAGCCACCACTTAAGGCTGGCATAAGTGGCCAATGATGCCGCCAGGCCATGGCGCAGCACCAGCCGGGGAGCGATGCCGTCCTGCAGCACGGGAAGATCGAAAACGTGATAGAGGTAACGTTCGCCCTCGATGTCGCGCTCGAACACGGCATTTGCGCCCGCGTTGCGCAACCATCCAGGCTGAGTGCCGCCTTCGGCCACCTGCGCTTCGAGAGCGATCGGAGCCAGCTCTACCAGCCGGTCCAACTCGGCACGGTCGAGCGGCTGGGCAATCACCAGCCAGCCGATCAGATCGGGCGCTTCGATCGGCGCGGCCGCGGCGAGCGCGAGGACGCCGGTCTCGGACGCGATGATCCCGCGCGTGTCGCCCGCGTCAAGCCGCGCCCACAGGGTCTCGGGCGCTGGCACGCCGCGCGCATCGGCGGCGAGCACTTCGCCTTCCAGCGTCAGCACGAAGGCCATGTCGCTGCGCACCCGCTCTTCAAGGCTGGTGAGCGCGCTGGCGATGGTCGGCGCATCGCCCGTCGCCACGGCCTCGCGGAAGCCGAAGTCATGCCCCAGCACGTCTGCCTGATCGCCCATCTGGCGCGCGCGGGCATCAAGAATTTCGTCGAAAACCCGGGCATTGGCCTCCAGATCGCGCGCCGCGCTCGCCTCTCCGAAACGCGACAGGCCCTCGGCGGCGAGCGAGACTACCCCCCCCAGAACCAGCGCGAACAGCCCTGCGTAAAGCACCGCAATGCGCGTGCTGAGCGTGCCAAAACGCAGGGCAAGGAGCCTGGCAAAGGGACGGAGCGCCGGGCTCATCGCATAGCCACCTTGAGCTTGTGATTCTGCGCTTCGCCGGTGACGGTGATGCTGGAGGCGGTTTCATTGCCGGGCGTGCGCAGGTTCGGGTGCCACACCGTCAGCCGCGCCGCCCCGTTCGCCATCCCGCTCAAGGTGATGTAGCCGTTGTGATCGGTCTTGCCCGCGAATGGCGTGTCGGTGACGCGGATGTAGCCGCGCATCTGATCGTGGATGTTGCACCCGAGCTTGACACTGCCCACCACCGCGAAGGTGTGGGTGCGGGTCTGGTCGCGGCCATAAAGCTCGATCTCGAAGCGCGCGGGCTTGGAGAAGGAGTAGATCGAGTGGCGCACATTGTCGAGGTTGGGGAAGGCGACCGTGCTGCCCCGGGCGACGATCAGCGTTCCGGGGGTGAATTGCAGGTTTCTCTGCGCCATGCCCATTTTCCAGGGGAAGCGGATGGGGCCTGCGGGTGACCTGGCGCTGCGGAGTTCGACCACGGCATCGCGCACCGGCAGGCCATCGCCATCGACCACCTGAATGCGCAAGGCGGCTGGCGTAGCCGCAGCAGCGATCGCAGGCACGCCGCCTGCGGCCCAGACGAAGGACGCAGCGGCAAAGGTCACGAAAAGGGCAAAGACGAAGGCGCGGCGCATGGCAAGATGCAGTCACTAGCGCAAACCCGTTAAGAAACGATCCCCACACGGTTTAGGTGCGGTTTACCTTGTCGCGCTATTGCCCGACGCTATGACCCTCGCCGCCTTCAGCTTTATCGCGATCGCGGGTGCTGCTGTGCAGATCGCTGCATCTCCGGCGCCGCCACGGAATGCCTTGGCCCCGGTGCCCGAAGCCCCGCCGTTGTTGGCGCAGGGCGAGGCCGGGCCGAACCCCGGCCGCGATCCTGCGTCGGAGCCGCCGCCGGAAGTCGAACCCCAGCCCGATCCGGACGAGCCGCCGCGCATCGCCGGGTTCGATGTCTTGGCCGGCGGCAAGCTGTTGCTCACCAACGGGGTGACCACGGTCGAGGGTTCCTCGGGCGGCGGCCTTGCCCGCTGGGCGACCATCGGCGGACGGCAGATGGCTGGCGGGATCGGTTTGTCCGGCCACGCCACGGCCATCGAATTGCCGGACTATGGCTGGCGGTCCTATGGCGTCATGCTGGGGATCGGCGACCGGGTGGAGCTGAGCTATGCCCGCGCCGATTTCGACACCCGCGATATCGGCGCGCTGCTGGGGATCGGACAGGGCTACACCTTCAACCTCGACACCTTCGGCGCCAAGCTGCGCATGACCGGCGATCTTGTCTATGGCCAAACCTGGCTGCCGCAGATCGCGGTCGGGATCGAGCACAAGCGCAGCCGCGACGGCGCGCTGGTGCGCGCGCTCGGGGCTGCGGATGCAAGCGGAACCGATTACACGCTCTCGGCGACCAAGCTGCTGCTTGCCCGCAGCCTGCTGGTCAACGCGACACTGCGCTATACCGCGGCGAACGAGCTTGGCCTGCTTGGCTTCGGATCGGCCGCAGGCGCGGGCTACAGACTGCAATTCGAAGGCTCGCTCGGCTACCAGCTGTCGCGCCGCGCGGTGGTGGGCGCCGAGTACCGCACCAAGCCCGACAACCTCGGGCTCGGCGATGACGACTGGCTGGATGTCTTTGCCGCCTATTCGCTGACCGACAATCTGACGCTGACCGCGGCCTATGTCGACCTCGGCTCGATCGCTACCATCCCCGGCCAGCGCGGCGGATTTCTGTCTGCACAGGTCGCGTTCTGATTTTGGAGACTTCCCATGTTGCTGACCCTCACCGCCTCTGCCGTCCTGATGCTGCTGCAACAGGCTCCTGCCGAGGGTACCGACTGGGACGCCGAGTTCGGGGTCGAAGTAAAGCAGCGCGACCCGGTGACGGGCGAGCTTCCGGTCGATCCCTATGAACAGTCCAATGCCAATGCCGGAGCCCGGCCCTATGACAGCGCAAGGCTGGTCGACGATTTCGGAGGACGCGAGGGGATCGCCCGGATCGCCGCGCGCACGGTCGAACTGTCCGAGGCCGATCCGCGCATCGCCGCGATCTTCGCCAGCCACGACACGGTGCGGCTGAAGCGCACGCTGGGGGAACAGTTCTGCTATCTGCTCGGTGCGGGCTGCGACTACACGGGGCGCGACATGCGCACCGCCCATGCCGAAATGGGCGTGACCAAGGCCGACATGAACGCGCTGGTCGAGAACCTCCAGGTCGCGATGCGCGAGGCCGGCGTACCCTTTGCCGCACAAAACCGCCTGCTCGCCAAACTCGCCCCCATGTCTCGCGAGGTGGTGATGCGCTGACAGCGCCCTCGACCGCGATTGACTCGGAACCTCAAGAACAGCTTTCAAGCGTTGGTCTGAGCCCCTGATTATTGCCAGTCAGAGGTTGAGAGGTACCGTTTCATGACGGTTGTTTCTTGGGGAGTCCGCCACACCATCAGAATGAGGGGTCCCTTTTAGGAGCCAATCAACTCGCTAACGGGGTCCCTTTTGCACGCCGGTCCACAGCATGCGGGTATCGCTCCTTTTCGATACTCCGCGGAAATACCCCCAAAATACCCCTACACCAAATCTGGCTGCATGTGGATGGACACGGGCGCATGCGGACGCGAAGCACCCGCAACCCTTTACGTTTTCAACGCTTTTCGGATAAATTTGGAAGCATCTGGAAGCTTGCCGAAACGGCCTATGGTAGCGGAGGAGGGACTCGAACCCCCGACACGCGGATTATGATTCCGCTGCTCTAACCACCTGAGCTACTCCGCCCCACGGGGCCGTCGGCCGCCATTCAGCCGGATTCGCGCCGACGCGGTGCGCCGGGCGAGGCGCGCAATTAGGGTGCAGGCGACCATCGGTCAAGTGTGGAAGCGACGCGGGTTCAAGGCCGCATCCGGCCGCGCCAGGCGCAGGTCTTGATCTGCTGCCACGGCCCGCCGCAATAGCGCCACAGCTCGATCGCCGGGAAGATGAAGCGTCCCTTCGCGATCCATGGCGCCAGAACCGGGGCAAGCGCTGCCTGCAGCGCGCGGGCCTCTTCCTTGGCCACCTTGTTCTGGATGGTGATATGCAGCCGCGGCTCGTGGAGATCCTGCGCGGTCAGGCTACCGTGGAAATGTTCGGCGATGATCGCGCGCAGGGCCAAGAGCTGCGGCGCCTCCAGCGCGATCGCGGTGCCCTTGCCAAGGTCCATCGCACCCTTCGCCGCGCCCTCCGGCGGGGCGAATTCAGCTGCGATGCGCGGGAGGAAATCACGCAATTCCTCCAGCAGCGACGGGGCAAAGGCGTGGAACAGTGTCACATGGGCGTGAAGGCGGTTTTTCTCGACCGGAAAATGGGCGCGCCGCAAGCCTTCTGCCCATGCCGCGATATCGCGCGGCAGCGCCGCGGTGAGGATGAACGGCTGCGCCATGCCGCGTCGCTGCACTCGCCTACATCTCGCCGCGCTCGCGGCGCATCGCATACCACCGGGCGACATTGGCATTGTGCTGTTCGAGCGTGTCGGCAAACACATGCCCGCCGGTTCCATCGGCAACCATGAACAGGGCGCTGGTCTTTTCCGGGTTGAGCACCGCGGCGATGCTTGCTCTTCCCGGGTTGGTGATCGGACCTTCGGGAAGACCGATCCGGGTGTAGGTGTTGTACCCGTTGACCGCTGCAATTTCCGACTGCCGGATGCGGCGGCCCAAAGGCTTCCCCTTGGTGATCGGATAGATGATCGTCGGATCGGCCTGCAGCAGCATCCCGGCCTTGACCCGGTTCGAATAGAGCCCCGCCACCATCCGGCGTTCTTGGGGCTTGCCGGTCTCCTTCTCGACGATCGAGGCGAGGATCAGCGCATCGCGCATGGTATCGACCGCGATCCCGGGTGCGCGTTTGGCCCATTCTTCCGCAAGCGCCCGGTCCATCGCCGCCTGCATCGCTTCGACGAGCTTCTGGCGCGACTGGCCGCGCTCGAAAGCATAGGTATCGGGCAGGATCGATCCTTCGGGCGGCACGGGAATGTCACCGCTAAGCAGTTCCTCGGCCATCAGCCTTTCCCAAACGAGGATCGAGGGCATGCCTTCGGGGATGGTGACGAAGCGCCGGATCACGTCGCCCGACTGGAACGCGGCGAGGATGTCGCGCTGGCTCATCCCTTCGGCAAGCAGGAACTCGCCCGCCTGGATCGGCGCATCCGAACCGAACAGCCGCGCCTGCAGCATGAAGCCGGAGGCCGAGGTGATCAGGCCATCGGCCTCGAGCTTTTCGGCGACCGCCGCCACCGATGCGCCTGCCGGGATTGTGAAGTTCGTATCCTTCGTGACCGTGGCTGCGCCGAGCGCGCTCCACGCCAGCACAAGCGCGGCCATCGCCAGCGCGACAAGGCCCAACAGTACCAGCCGCGCGCGCGTCACCCGATCAATCCAGTTTTTGCATGATCAAGGAGGCATTGGTGCCGCCAAAGCCGAAGCTGTTGTTAAGCACCGCGCGCACCTGCCGTTTTTTCGCCACCAGCGGGACAAGATCGATCCCTTCGGTGCCATCATCGGGATCGTGGAGGTTCAAGGTGGGCGGCACGATCTGGTCGCGCATCGCCAGGATGCAGAAGATCGCCTCGACCGCGCCCGCGCCGCCCAAAAGATGGCCGATCGCGCTCTTGGTCGAAGACATCGAAGCGCCGCCAAGGTCGTCACCCAGCACCCGCTTGATCGCAGCGAGCTCAATCGTGTCGGCCATGGTCGAAGTGCCGTGGGCGTTGATGTAATCGATGTCGCCCGGACCCAGCCCGGCCTTCCTCAGCGCCATGCGCATGGCGAGCTCTGCGCCCTTGCCTTCAGGGTGCGGGGCGGTGACGTGGTAGGCATCGCCCGACAGGCCATAGCCGGTGACTTCGGCGTAGATGCGCGCCCCGCGCGCCTTGGCGCGTTCGTATTCCTCGAGCACAATCACGCCAGCGCCCTCACCCATAACGAAACCGTCGCGGCCGCGGTCATAGGGGCGGCTGGCCTCGGTGGGGCGGTCATTCATGCTCATATTGAGCGCGCGCGCCTGGGCAAAACCGGCAATGCCGAGCGGGTTGACGGTGCTTTCCGCCCCGCCCGCCAGCATCACATCGGCGTCATCGGCGGCGATCATGCGCGCGGCATCGCCGATCGAATGCGCCCCGGTGGAGCACGCCGTCACCACCGCGTGGTTGGGGCCCATAAAGCCGTATTTGATCTGCACCTGCCCGGTGATGAGGTTGATCAGCCGCCCGTGGACGAAGTGCGGCGAAACCCGCGAGGGGCCGCGTTCGTGGAGGTTGACGCTTTCGATCTCGATCCCCGGCAACCCGCCGATCCCCGAGCCGATCGAACAGCCAGTGCGCTCCTTCTCGGCTTGCGTCATGTCGGTAAGGCCGGCGTCTTCGAGCGCCTGCCCGGCTGCATCGATCCCATAGACGATGAACGGGTCGACCTGGCGCTGCACCTTGTGATCCACGCGTCGGTCGGGGTCGAAGCCCCACGGGTGATCCTTGGGCTTGACCTCGCAGGCGATGGTACATTTCTGGTTCGAGGTGTCGAAACGGGTGATTGGCCCCGCCCCGCTCTCCCCGGCAATCAGGTTTGCCCACGAGGTTTCGACATCGCCGCCAAGCGGCGTGACGAGGCCCAGACCGGTTACTGCCACACGGCGCATTGTTTTCTCCCAAACGCACAACAGGCCCAACCCGGCCGGGCTGAGCCTGTCGAAGACCCGTGCTCTCTGCCGGAACCATGCCGGGCCGAAAGGCTGCCCTTCGACCAGCGCAGGGCGGACGGGCGAGGGGGCTGATTAGCCCTTGTGTTCCTCGATATACTTGGTGGCATCGCCGACCGTGGTGATCTTTTCGGCCGCATCATCGGGGATTTCGACGCCGAACTCCTCCTCAAAGGCCATCACCAGCTCGACGATATCGAGACTGTCCGCGCCAAGATCGTCGATGAAGCTCGCATCCTGGGTGACCTTGTCGCCCTCGACGCCCAGATGTTCGACGACGATCTTCGCCACCCGGTCGGCAGTATCACTCATGGTATTCCCTCTGTGAAATGGGGTTAGATAAGTCGCATCCGCCCTAATGAACGGCGCGGGGGAGCGCAAGTGGGCTTGAGGCCTAGGGGATTGCGTCGCCGTAATGGATCGAAAGCTGCCGCTCGGCACGTCCGCGCGAGGCGATGCGGGCGAGGCCTTCCTGTGCCTCGGGCTTGCCGGGCTTGAGCCTGAGCAGGTCGTCATAGAGCCGCTCGGCGACTGCCAACTCACCTGCGCCTTCGTGGCACAGGCCGATGTTGAACAGGATCGTGACGTCCTGCGGATTGGTGGGCTCCAGCGCCGCGAAGGCGCGGCATGCCCCTTCGACATCGGTCTTGGTAAGGCGCAGCGCGGCGCGGAAGGCAGCATGGTCGGCCGGCACCATGCCCGCCCGGCTTTCGAGCACGCGGATGTCCTCGCGGCGATAGGTTGGAGCAAGATCATCGCGCACTGCGGAGGCGAACTGGGCGGCCAGATCCCCGACCAATTGATCGACCGGCGGGGCGCCCTCGTCGTCCTTGCAGAAGCGGCGGCTGGCAGTAAGCGCGTCGCCCTTTGCATAGAGCAGGTCGCCCTCGCGCGAGACCAGCCGCACCTCAGGACGCAGCGTGACTTCGCGGGCGCGGCACGGAACCGCAACCTTGCGCTTTTCGATGCACTTGCCGCGATCGTCGCGCGTCGCGCATTCCTCGACTTCCTTGGTGCCGCTGTCGACATCGCGCCATTCGACTTCGGCGATACCGCGCATCACCGCGTCGGCGCCGCCGCGATAGGCGGCGGGATCGAATTCCCGATCATAGGTATAGGAAGTGCCGCGGGGCGGTTCGGAGAAGGTCATCTCGAACCATGGGCGTCCGTCGATCACCGCGGCGCGCAGCGCGGAATCGATGGCGAAGGCGAGCCGCTCCCCGCCGCGTCCGGCAAAGCCCGAAAGCGCGATCGAGCGCGCGCGCGATGGCGCATCGGTGCCGGCGGCATAAAGCCCCTCGACGGGGAGCGTCTCGGCCTGCGCGCCTGTGCAGCCGAGCGCCGCCGCCGTCACACTGATTGTCAGCCAGACCCTCATCTCCCCCGCCCCCTGCTGCGAGTCCCTTCGCTGGCTCATGTTTCGCAAGCTTTGCGCGGGCCGACAATCGGCAAATGCACGCCTGCGGGCGTGCAATCAGCCAGCAGGCTTTGCCGTCGGCTCGACCACGCGCAGGTGCAATTCGCGCAATTGCCGGGGTTCGGCCGGACTGGGTGCACCCATCAGCAGGTCCTCGGCGCGCTGGTTCATCGGAAACAGCGAGATTTCACGCAGGTTCACCGCGCCGCACAGCAGCATCACGATGCGGTCAACTCCGGCGGCCATCCCGCCGTGCGGCGGCGCGCCATACTGGAAAGCGCGATACATCCCGCCGAAGCGTTGCTCGACATCGGCCTGCGTGAGCCCGGTGATCTCGAACGCCTTGACCATGGTTTCGGGCTTGTGGTTGCGGATCGAGCCGCTCGCGATCTCGTAGCCATTGCAGACCAGATCGTACTGGAAGGCCTTGATGGTGAGCGGGTCCTGCCCGTTCAGCGCGTCGATCCCGCCCTGCGGCATGGAGAAAGGGTTATGCGAGAAATCGACCTTCTTCTCGTCCTCGTTCCATTCGTAGAACGGGAAATCGACGATCCAGCAAAGCGCGAAGCGGCGCTCGTCGATGAGGCCAAGCTCCTCGCCCACCCGGATACGCGCGGCTCCTGCCAGCTTGGCAGCATCGGCAGCCTTGCCCGCAGCGAAGAACAGCCCGTCGTTCTCGCCAAGGCCAAGCTCGGCATAAAGCTCGGCCATGCGCTCGGGCCCATGGTTCTTGGCGATCGGGCCGCCGAATTCCCCGGCTTTTCTGGTGACATAGCCGAGGCCCGCATAGCCTTCCTTGCGCGCCCAGTCGTTCATGTCGTCGAAGAATTTGCGGCTCTTCTCATGCGTGGCGGGCGCTGGGATCGCGCGCACGACACCGCCCGAGCCGAGGATCTTCTCGAACAGGCCGAACCCGCTCTGCGTGAAGTGCGAGGAGACGTCCGAGATTATCAGCGGATTGCGCAGATCGGGCTTGTCCGAGCCATATTTCAGCATCGCCTGGTCATAGGGGATGCGCGGGAACTGACCCGCCGGGGTCACAACCTTGTTGCCCGCGAAGGCCGCGAAGGTTCCCTGAATGACGGGCTCCATCGTCTCCCACACCTCTTCCTGCGTGACGAAACTCATTTCGAGGTCGAGCTGGTAGAACTCGCCCGGCAACCGGTCGGCGCGCGGGTCCTCGTCGCGGAAGCACGGGGCGATCTGGAAATAGCGGTCGAAGCCTGCGACCATCAGCAGCTGCTTGTATTGCTGCGGGGCCTGCGGGAGCGCGTAGAACTTGCCTGCGTAAATGCGGGAGGGCACGAGGAAGTCGCGCGCGCCCTCGGGGCTCGACGCGGTGAGAATGGGCGTCGAGAACTCGTTGAACCCGGCTGCATTCATCCGCGCGCGCATATCGGCGATCACCGCCACGCGGGTCATGATGTTCTTGTGCAGGGTCTCGCGCCTGAGGTCGAGGAAACGGTATTTGAGGCGGATGTCCTCGGGGTAGGGCTGCTCATCGGCGACCGGCATCGGCAATTCGTCTGCCGCGCTCTGGACCGTCACGGCGCGGGCAAAAACCTCGATCGCGCCGGTGGCAAGCCCGGCATTGACCGTCTCGGCGACGCGCGCCTTGACCTCGCCCTCGATGGTCACGACGCTTTCGACGCGCAGGCCCTCCAGCACCGGCAGCGCCGCGCTGTCGCTGTCGGCGACGATCTGGGTGATCCCGTAATGATCGCGCAGATCGATGAACAGCACGCCGCCGTGATCGCGCTTGCGATGGATCCAGCCCGACAGGCGAACGGTCTCGCCGACATCGGCCAAAGAAAGCTGTGCGCAAGTATGCGTGCGGTAGGGGTGCATCTAAACTCTTGTCCTTATCGCGGGTATGACGCTAGGGCGCGCCCGTCCGGCATTGCCCCGGTGGCAGCAATGATGCCGTCGCGGGGTCTTTCGTCGGGGCGCTAACAGGACAAGCCTTGCGCTTTGTCAAGCGGCGCGAGGGCAAACTGGGATCAATCCCGAGGGCGGCACTCCGCCCGCGACAAGCGAAGATGACATGAAAATCCACGAGCTGATTACCACGACCGAGGCCCTTGCCGACCTGTGTGCGCGCCTCGCCCAATCCGACTTCGTCGCGGTCGACACCGAATTCATGCGCGAGAACACCTATTGGCCCGAATTGTGCCTGGTGCAGATCGCCAATAGCGAAGAAGCCGCCGCGATCGATCCGATGGCCGAAGGGCTCGATCTCGCCCCGCTGCTCGACCTGCTGACCGCCAACGAAGAGGTGCTCAAGGTCTTCCACGCCGGCGGGCAGGATGTCGAAATCATCGTCAATCTCACCGGCAAGACCCCGCATCCGATCTTCGACACCCAGATCGCGATGATGGCGATCAGCCAGTCCGAACAGATCGGCTATGCCAATCTGGTTGAGACCTGGATCGGCCTCACCATTGACAAGGGCGCACGCTTCACCGACTGGAGCCGCCGTCCGCTGACCGACCGGCAGATCGAGTATGCGATCGGCGATGTCACCCATCTCGCCGCGATCTTCCCGCGCATTCTCAAGAAACTGATCAGGACCGGGCGTGGCGCCTGGCTCAATGCCGAGATGGAAAAGCTCGCCGATCCTTCCAATTACCTTACCGACCCGGGCCTTGCGTGGAAGCGCATCCGCCAGCCGGGGCGCAATCCGCAAGTGCTCGGCCGGATGAAGGCGCTTGCCGCCTGGCGCGAAAGCGAAGCCCAGCACAAGAACATCCCGCGCGGGCGGATCATGCGCGACGAGACGCTGGCCGATATCGCCAGCCACCCGCCCAGGGCGCAGGCTGATCTCGCCAAGGTGCGCGGGCTGTCGGCGGCGTGGAAGGACAATGACATCGGCAAGCGGCTGATGAAAGTGCTGTCCGAGGCCGAGCCGCTGCCCAAGGACGAGATGCCCGACAAGGCCGGGCGCGGCGCCCCGCTGGGCAAGGAAGGCGCGCTGGTGGCCGACCTCTTGAAGCTGCTGCTCAAAATCCGCGCGCGCGAGATCGACGTCGCCCCGCGCCTGCTGACCCGGGCCGAGGAGATGGAATCGCTCGCCGCAGGCATGCGCAACCTGCCGGTGCTCGAAGGCTGGCGTTACGAGGTGTTCGGCAAGGATGCGCTCGATCTGGTCGAAGGCAAGCTCGCCTTCGCGGTCGAACGTGGGCGGTTGAAGATGACCCATATCGACGATGCGGCTGCGCCTGCCCCCGACGCGCTGGCTGCGGAATAGACCACGGCCACGTCCGCCCGGCAATGTCCACCTACCTTCCCACCATCAAGCAGTTGCAATATCTCGTGAGCTTGCACGAACACGGGCACTTCGGGCGTGCCGCCGATGCAAGCTTCGTTTCGCAGTCGACGCTTTCGGCCGGTATCCGCGAGCTGGAATCCTTGCTCGGCGTGACCCTCGTGGAACGCTCGCGCCGGGTGGTGCGGTTTACATCGCTCGGCGAACAGGTGGTCGCCAAGGCCAATCGGCTGCTGCGCGAAGCCGAAGAGCTCGCCGATCTGGTGCAGGCGTCGGGCAAGCCGCTTTCGGGTGAATTACGGATGAGCGTGATCCCCACCATCGCCCCCTTCCTGCTGCCCCGGGTGCTGCCGCGCCTGAAACGCGAACGCCCCGAATTGAAGCTGATGCTGCGGGAAGAAACAAGCCAGGATGCGCTCGAATCGCTTGGCCACGGCCGGGTCGATTGCGTGCTGCTGGCTCTGCCCTTCGACACCGGCGATGCGGCGATCGCCCATATTGCCGACGATCGCCTGTTCGTGGCCTTTCCCAAGGGCGATCCGCGCGATCCGCCGGCCAGCGTCAAGCCCGACATGATCGACCAGGGACGGCTGTTGCTGCTCGAGGATGGCCATTGCCTGCGCGATCATGCGCTGGCGGCCTGCTCGCGAGCCGAACTGCGATCAAGCGCAGCGATGATCGGCACGAGTTTGCACACGCTGGTTCAACTGGTCGACAATGATCTGGGCCTAACCATGCTGCCCGAAATGGCGCTGTCAGCGGGCATCCTGAACGGCACCGAAGTGGTCGCGCGCCCGGTAGACAGTCCTACCGCCAGGCGCGAAATCGTGCTCGCATGGCGCAAGAATTCGCCGAGGGAGCCCGATTTTCGCCTGCTTGCGGAGGAGCTTCGGGCCGGTTAGCCGACCCGCCGCCGGTTGAGATCGCCGCGTTTGCCGCTGCGCGTGCCCCATTCGGCGCACACAGCGGCATCGCGGCAGAACCTGCCGTTACTTCCTTTGCCAGAGCGACTGGCCTTCCTTGTAAGTTTCGAGCACCACCACCTTGTCGATCTTGGTGGGGTCCATCGTCACCGGATTGTCCGAGAGCACCACCATGTCGGCGAGCTTGCCGACCTTGAAGCTGCCCTTGGTCTCCTGTTCGCCGAACTGCTCGGCACCCCAGATGGTGATCATCTGCATGGCCTCGTAAGGGCTCACCCGCTCATCGGAGCCGATCAGGTCGCCCGAACGCGAGGTGCGGTTGACCGTGGCCCACACCACCAGCATCAGATTGGGCAGCGCCACCGGTGCATCGGTATGGCTCGTAACGTGCATCCCGGCATCGATCGCCGAACGCATCGGCGAAATCTGCATCGCTTGTTCCTGGCCGACGATCTGCTTGTACCAGTCACCCCAATAGAAGGTATGCATCGGGAACAGCGACAGGAAGATGCCAAGCCGCTTCAGCTCGGGGATCTGGTCGGCACGCAGGAATTGGCCATGGATCAGGATCGCCTGACGGGGCTTAATGCCGTGCTTGGCCGAAGCCCGATCGACCACCTCGATCATCTGATCCACCGCAGCGTCGCCATTGGCATGCAGCTTGACCGGCCAGCCCTTGGCATAGGCTTCCTCGACATACCCGGCGACCGTGTCGGTGCTGAGGATCGCGGGGTAGCCGAGATAGCCGTCCTTTTGCCCATCCGGCGGGATCAGGTAGGGCTTGGTGCGCCAGGCGGTGCGGCCCTGCGGCGAACCGTCGAGCGTGATCTTGAGCCCGCCAAGGCGGTAGCGGTCCTTGTGGGTGACCGAAAAATTGGGGACCTATATACGTGTGTGACCCTAACTCACTTCACGAAAGATCAGAAGCGGCGTGACTGCATAGGCTCCCATCGGACGGCCCAACGCCGTCCTGATTAACGGCGACATGGTTGCCATGAGCTGACCGATTGCACTGTTCATTACGCCCGGCGGCAGTGCCGCCCCCAGTTCAGCCATACGGGTTTGATGTTCTTGCGCTCCGAAGTCAGGCTTCGCGCTTAGAACGCCCAACATCGCCCAGTCGCCCGGCAATGAGGCCCCGTGCGTTAGCAGGATTTCGGAGGACGGCGTGACCATGAACTCGTCCCGCAAATTCGCCCAGACTGTCTCAAATTCCGTCATTATCGTCGCATGCACTGTGTGTGGCAGGATCGTCATCAGTTCCATGGTAATGTCCTCATCGCTCGGAGGACGGGGTGTCTTCTGTTGGCGCGCTTGGGAACGACGCTCTTGGCGATTGCCTGCAACCTCTGGCGAGTTTTGATGCGCTCCTGCTCGGATCGCTTGCTGGACAGTCTTGAGTTCCCAAGCATGTTTGAAGACCGCAAGGTCTAAGATTGAGAGCCAGCCACGGACCAGAACGAATTGGCCGAGGTTGGCATTCTCCAATTGCGGCATAATCATGCCGCGCTCGGTTAGGATATCAAGGAACGCGACCGCATTCGTCCAGAAGGGATCGTAGGAGCGCTCAAATGTCTCCGAACCGCCTTCGCCAGGAGCGCGCTCTACGGCAACTTTCGCTCCGGCCAGCAGAGGCACGTCACCACCTAGCTCTACTGACCAACCACGTCGGGCATTTCGGCTAGCGGACTCACCTTGATTGATCGCCGTGAGTAAGCCGTTGTTGTCGAATTGAGAGAGAAACGAGCCGATCCGCCGACTGTCGTGATAGAGGAAGTCAAAGACGGAATCTGGCCCGGCTTCGCCTTGCACCTCTTGTGATGCTGTCACGTCGTTCTTCGACATAGCGGCTGACTTCCTCCTCTTTCAGCTTTGCGGCTTCAATCGCCTCCTCCACTTCCTGTGGGTCAGTCTGGATAAGCCGAGAAAGAGCTTCGTCAAAGCCGAAGTTTGAAAGTTCCACGGGCGTGCTCCTTTTTTTGGTCACGCGATCAATGCCTTATAGGTGACCGGGTTGCGATCAGCACAAACGAGCAAGTCGTTCAGGCGAGCGCCATCCTTAATGTCACGACGATTGAAGCGCCACGTCATCTCATCGAGATAGCGGCAAAGGTGCTTGGGGCTGACGACATGGTGAATGCCGATGATTTGCCGCTTGAGGAGCGCCCACACGCTCTCGATGCCATTGGTGTGGATGCAGTAGTCGCGGACGTATTCCCCAGCGCTATGGTTCACACGATGATGATAGTAGCGGCTTGAGAGGCCAACGTAAGATGCATGCTCGTCCGTCATAACGGTGGAGCCGGGTGCCACATGTGCATCGATCAGGCCTTGAACGGTCTTGGCGCGCTGATCGGCAGTATGGATCGTGCGAAGATCGCCGTCACGGTCGAGCATGCCAAAAACCACTGCCTTGCCTTTCCCAACTTGAGTGCCGCCCTTCCTGTCGCGGGCGTGCTTGTTCCTCTCTTTGCCGCCCACGAAAGTTTCGTCTGCCTCAATGACGCCGTCGAGCGGGGCATTAAACGACTCAGTCGTTGCCGCAGCGCGAAGCCGATGAAGCATGAACCAAGCGGTCTTCTGCGTCACGTCGATATCGCGGGCCAGTGTTGTGCTTGCGATACCCTTTTTGTGTGAGGTGATCAGCCAAACCGCCATGAGCCACTTCTGCAAAGGAATCTTCGTGTCTTGGAAGATCGTGCCGACCTTGATCGAGAACCGCTTGCGGCAATCGCCGCACTTGTGGGTCCGTTTATCGGAGAAGTGGTAAACCTTTGTGCTGCCACAGAGTGGGCAAAACGCACCATCCTTCCACCGGATGGCGGTGAAGTGATCGACCGCTGCCTGTTCGTCGGGAATGACCTTCATTAGGTCAAACAGGCTCTTAAATTCGGTGGCGTTGCTCATGGGATTCTAAATACCACTGACCCGATTTTGGGTCAAGCATGTATATAGGTCCCAAAAATTGCGATCGAGTTCAGCCTTGTTCGAATAGTCCATCCAGCCGATGAAATCGATGTCGAGAAGCCCGCGGCTAGCAGCCGCTTCCATATCGGCGCTCATTGTGCCGAACATGCGTCCTTCGTTGATCGTGGTGTAGCCATAGCTTTTGGCCATTTCCATGCCGCGGGTCAGGAACGCATCCTTGCCCTCCTGCGTCAGCGGGGCCAGGAACTTGAACATATAGGGTATCGCGGCCAGTTCTTCGAGTACCCCGTTGGGCGTTTTGCCGTCAGGTTCGCGGCGGATGATCCCGCCTTCGGGATCGGCCGAGCTTACATCATAGCCGATCATCTCGAGGCCGAGCGTATTCACGGCGGCAAAGTGACCCGAAATATGCGTCGCCATCACCGGAACCGTGGTTGACACCTTGTCGAGATCCTCGCGGGTCGGGTGCCGACCGAGCACGGCATCGTCATAGCCGATGCCGAAAATCCAGCCGGTCTTGGCGACATCGGGCCCAGCGCCGAAGGTCTTGAGCTTGGCCACGAGGTCATCGATGGTGTTGACCTCGCCATCGGGCGGGGCAAGCAGATTGGCACCCACGGCCTGCGTGCCGAACTGCTGGCCGTGTGCGTGCCCGTCGATGAACCCGGGCATCAGGGTCTTTCCGGCCAGATCGCGCATGACGGTGTCGTCAGTCTTCATCTTCAGCGCCTCAGCCTCAGCGCCGACGAACACAATCTTGCCATCATCGATCACGATGGCTTCCACCATTGTTGGCGTGTCGCCTTCCATGGTCACGATCGGGCCGCCATGGACAATCAGATCCGCACCCGGGCTGCCGCTCATCGCGGCACAGCCAGTCACTGCCAGCCCTGCTGTGGTAGCAAACAACAATGGGCGCATGTCTTCCCCCTCTTTCCGATAGACCACGCCTGACATAGCGCGGCCGCTGTGACGACATTGTCGCGCGCACGACATTCTATGCCGCGTCATCGTCCTTTGTTGGGGGCAACCGCTCAATCGCGCGACGCGCGCTCCAGCCAGCTGCGCAGGGCGTGCGGATCCGAGACCGAGATCCCGCCGTAACACAGCTCCAGAAGGGCCTCTCTTTCGAGAGCTTTCAGGGTTTTGCTGACTGAGCTGCGCGATGCGTTGCTCCTCTCTGCCAGCTCGGCCTGCAACAGCGGCAGGAATACCGGGCCAGTCATTGCTTCGCAGAGGCGAAAAAGCACCGCCGCGACCCGCAATGGGAGATCAGCAATCAAGAGCTCGCTGATGATGTCCGAGGTGTATCTCACCTGCAGATTGGTAAGCTCGGCCAGATGCCGATCGAAGTCGGGCGCAGCATTCCGGATCTTTGCAAGTTCGTTCGGCCCCAGTGCGATCACCTCGCAAGGCTCCATGGCATCACAGGTCAGCTGCCACGCCTGACCGTCGATCAGCGGCCCGCCGCCGAACCACGTCCCCGGTCCGATCATCGTCGCGAGCACCGGACGTTGCTGGAGATGGCTGATATAACAGCCGATATAGTCTGAAAGGATAGCGTACAGGCGCACATCATCGTCACCCTCCCACGCGAGCGTTTCGCGCGCGGGGACGCTGAAAACCCGGCGAAAACGCTCGACCGCGGCACGCGTCGCCAGCGGCTGCCGCGAAAGCCAGCCACGCTGATGCAGCGGGGCAAACATTCTATCGTCCCGTTTGACGGCATTCATCGGAGTGGTGATCATGGTGTCGAGATGGCGATCCCTTGTCGGCGTTCCCGGCTTTGGGGCCGATAACCCATCCCTGGGATCACGGGCAACCACGGGAAAAAGCGACACGCGCGGCCAAGCGAGGCTCAATCCATGTGCTTCAGGCCGACCCGCAGATAATCCCAGCCGGTGATGCAGGTCAGCACCGCAGCCGCCCACAAGGATGCAAGGCCGATCAGGTGCACCCAGCTCTGCGCGAGGCTGGCGCAGGGCGCACCCACGGACTGGCACGGCGGCCCGTGGATCGCACCGCCCAGGATCAGCGCGCCCAGCGAAACGAGCTGAAACGCGGTTTTCCATTTGGCCAGTTTCGAGACCGGGACCGAAACCTGGATGCCTCCCAGAAATTCGCGCAGGCCCGAAACTGCGATCTCGCGGATCAGGATCACCAGCCCAGCGATCACGTGCACGTCGCCCGCATAAGGCCCGCGTAGGTATCCTTGCGCGGTCAGCACCAGAATGACCGCTGCAACCATGATCTTGTCGGCGATCGGATCGAGGAAGATGCCGAGTTTGGACACCGTCCCCTGCGCCCGGGCGAGATAGCCATCGAGAAAATCGGTGAGCGCGATCACGCAATAGAGCACAAAGCCGACGATGTATCCCAGTCGCCACTCCGGCCACCACAGGAAGAAAGCCAGCAAGGGCACCGCAAAAATGCGCGACAGGGTAAGGATATTGGGCAGGCTCGACATGGCTGTGCGCCGCTCTAGCGCGCGATTAACCGGCGCAAAACCCCTTCGCCCTATGTTCTGCGCGAAAGCCTGCCCTGCCGCGGGCACTTGTGAATGCGAGGCCTGCCGCTATGTCGCAGGTAACTGACAGGGAAGCACCGGCGAAATCCTCGCATGACCACCTCGACCAACCTCATGCGCCAGCGGCGCTTCCTGCCGCTGTTCCTGACCCAGCTGCTCAACGCACTCAACGACAATCTCTACAAGAACGCAATGGTGCTGTTCGTGGTCTATCAGGTGTATGATTCGCCTGAGGCCGAAACGTTCATCAGCGGCGTGGCGACCGCCATTTTCGTGCTGCCCTTCGTGCTGTTTTCGGCCACCGCAGGCCAGCTTGCCGACATGCGCGACAAGGCGAAGATCATCCGCTGGATCAAGCTGGCGGAAATCGTGATCATGTCGGTCGGGGCCACCGGTCTGGTAATGGCAGCGCGCGGCATCGAGGTGGAAACGCTCGCCATCCCGCTGCTGTTCGCGGCCCTGTTTGCAATGGGGGTGCATTCGACCTTCTTCGGCCCGATCAAATACGCCATCCTGCCCCAGCACCTCAACAAGGACGAGGTGCTGGCAGGCACTGGTCTGGTCGAGGCAGGGACCTATGTGGCGATCCTGATGGGGATGATGCTGGGCGGGGCGATGCCGATCATGGCGAGCACGATTGCGGTGATCGTGATCGCGCTGGTCGGCTTTGCGGTGTGCCGCCTGGTCCCCCCCGCACCGCCTGAGACGGCCGACACTCAAGTCGACTGGAACCCGCTGCGCGCCTCGCGCTCGCTCGTCAGCTTCGCCATGCGCAACCTTGAGCTGCGCTATTCGGTGCTCGCAATCAGCTTTTTCTGGACCATCGCGGCGGTGCTGTCGGTGCAGTTCATTCCGCTCGCCAAGAACGTGCTGCTCGCCGACAAGCAGGTCGCAGCGGTGATGCTGGTAGCGTTTTCGGCCGGGATCGCACTCGGATCGGTATCGATCAACGCGCTGCTAAGGGGCGAGATTTCGGCGCGCTATTCGGCCACCTCGGTGCTGGTGCTGGCGGTGCTGCTGATCGCTTTCTACGCGCTGTGCCGCAGCTGGAACCTGACCCCGGCGGGCGAGCTCTTCACCGTCGCCGAGTTCCTGGCCCAGCCGCTGGCGCTGGTGCTGATTGCCAACCTGTTGCTGATTGCGGTGGCGGGCGGAATGTTCGTGGTGCCGCTCTATGCCTTCCTCACCACCCGCGTCGACAAGAGCGAGGCGTCGCGATCGGTTGCGGCCAACAATTTCATTTCGTCGATCTTCATGGTGATCGGAGCCGCGATCGCCGGAGGGCTTGGGTTTCTGGGCATCCCGCTGCAAGAACAGCTGCTAGCGAGCCTGATCCTGTGCTTTGTTTGTGCCAGCCTGGCGCGCAAGCTTCACGCCGCCGAGGCGCTGCGCGAACCTGCCTTGCGCTAGAGAATGAAGGCCAAAACCGCAGCAGTTGTGGCGACATAAGTACTCGCCGCGCCGCGCACGTCGGCCAGCGTCAGCCTCCACAGGTCTTCCGCCGGGATCGGGATCAGATCGCCGCGCACCCGCGGGGGCAGGATTGCGCGAAACGGGTGGCGGGCGCTTTCATCGGTAAGGACGAGGCTGCGACGCATGGGCGACTCTCCGAAACACAAGCCTCCGATTTAAGGCTTTCTTAACCTTTGGGAACCACCCCCGCCCAAACTGTCGCAATCCGGGACACAAAGGCACCGCGACCTTAATCCCTTCACCCGATTTGCGCCTGCCATAGCCCGCATGTAGAGCCCGGTTCGCATAGACGGGAGAGCCATGCATGTCCGATTCCCCGCGCAGCGCAGCCGCGCTGCTGGTCGATTGCCTTGCCCGGCAGGGCTGCGACCGGATCTTCACCGTCCCCGGCGAAAGTTTTCTGGCGGTCCTCGATGCCTTGCCCGAGGTTCCCGAGATTGAGGTGGTGACCTGCCGCCAGGAAGGCGGGGCGGCGTTCATGGCCTGCGCCGACGGCGCGCTGACACAGCGGCCCGGGGTCGCCTTCGTGACCCGCGGCCCTGGCGCGACCAATGCCAGCATCGGCGTGCATGTCGCCCACCAGGATTCGCAGCCGATGATCCTGTTCGTGGGCGATGTCGCCCGCACCATGCAGGGCCGCGAGGGATTTCAGGAGATCGACTTTCCCGCGTTCTTCGCGCCAATCTGCAAATGGGCGGCGCGCATCGACGATTCCGCCCGCATCCCCGAATATGTGAGCCGCGCCTACGCGACCGCAATCAGCGGGCGGCCCGGGCCGGTGGTGCTGGCGCTGCCCGAGGACATGCTGGTCGAACTCGTCCCCGCCACGCTTGCCCCGCGACCCTTCGTCGCCCGACCTGCCCAGGCCGCCTGCCCGGATGCGATGCAGGCGCTGTTCGATCTCGTGGCCGATGCGGCGAGCCCTGTGGCGATCATCGGCGGGGCGGGCTGGAACGCCAAGGCGCGTGCCTATTTCCAGCAATTTGCCGAACGGCTCGGTCTGCCGGTGGCGACCGCGTTCCGGCGTCAGGATGCGATTGCGCCCGATAGCCCGGTCCATGCCGGAAACCTCGGTTATGGCCCCAACCCCAGGCTGGTCGAGCGGGTGCGGCAGGCCGATCTCGTCCTTGCGGTCGGCGCACGGCTGGGCGAGGCAACCACCGATGGCTATAAACTGCCCACGCCCGATCATCCCGACAAGGTGCTAATCCATGTCCACCCCGACCCCGAAGAACTGGGACGGGTCTATCGCACCGATCTTGCCTTGTGCTGTGCGGTCGATGACTTTGCCGAATGCGCAGCGCTGTGGGAGGACGAGGGCATCATCGCCTTCGACGCCGGGGCCGTAGCACATCGCGAATGGCTCGAATGGTCCACCCCTGCCCCGTCCGAAGCGGCGGTCGATCTTCCCGCCTGCGTTGCGGCGATGCGCGCGCTGCTGCCCGCCGATACCATCATCGCCAACGGTGCCGGAAACTTCGCGGGTTGGTGGCACCGCTACTGGCGCTATGCCGCATATCCGGGCCAGCTTGCCCCGACCTGCGGAGCCATGGGATACGGCGTTCCCGCCGCAATCGCTGCTGCGCTGCGGCACCCCGATCGCACCGTGGTGGCGGTCGCGGGCGACGGCGATTTCCTGATGAACGGGCAGGAACTGGCGACAGCGGCGCAATTCGGGGCCAACATCCTCGTTATCGTCGTTGATAACGGCGCTTACGGGACGATTCGCATGCATCAGGAGCGCGAATATCCAGCCCGGGTTTCGGCGACCACCCTGGTCAATCCCGATTTCGCCGCGCTTGCGGCAGCCTACGGTGCGTGGAGCAGGACCGCTGAAACCAACGAAGCGTTCGACGACGCGTTGAAGGAAGCGGCGCCACGCACCGGGGTGCGGCTAATCCATCTCCTCACCGATCTGGAGCATATCGCTGCGAGCGGGACGACGATTACCGCCCTGCGTGCGCGGTCACAGGGTTAGGCAGGGCCGCCAAGACAAAAGGGCCACCTTGCCAGCGTGCAAGATGGCCCCGATCGCCATCAGCCGCGATCAGATGTCGTCGCCGAGCGCGCCCTTGATCTTGCCCTTGAGCTGATCGGCCTTGCCCTCGAACTCCTGCGCGCGGCCCTCGGCACGGGTCTGCGGATCGTTCGATTGCTGCTTGAGCTTGCCGACGCCTTCCTTGACGTTGCCCTTGATCTTGTCAGTCAGTTCACCCACGATAACCTCCTGTCGCTGCGCCGACACGATTATCGGCGTGCGGGCCGTTGAAGGGTCTCGGGGCGGCAAAAGTTCCGGATCCGCTCGGCGAGATGTGCAAACTGGGCGGCGAACAGTGTCGGCCGTCTCACCCGCGCGCCAGATCGCAGATCACCTCCCATTCCTCCGCCGTCACCGGGCATACCGACAGGCGCGACTGGCGAAGCAGCTGCATCTCGGCGAGACGCGGCTGCGTCTTGATCTCGCTCAGTGCCACCGCGCGCGCGAGCTTCGCCGTCGGCTTGATCCTGACCGCCGCCCACTTGCCGGTCGCATCGGTCGGATCGGCAATTCCGGCCACACTGATGGTGCAGATGCCGACGATTTCGAGCCCTTCGCGCGAGTGATAGAAAAACGCCTCGTCGCCCACCTGCATCGCCGCAAGATTGTTGCGCGCCTGGTAGTTGCGCACCCCGTCCCACGTGCCCTCGCCCTCGGCCACGAGATCGTCCCAGCTGTATTTGAACGGTTCGGATTTCATCAGCCAATTGGCCATCGGGCGGTGCGCTCCTGTGCGGTCGGGCACCCCGGATAGCCTGGCCCGCACCCCCTCGCAAACCCCTCCTGCATTGATTGCGCCAAACCGCCCTTCTGCGCAATTAACCCGATATTTAGCGCAACCTGCAAGATACGGGGCGACGGGGTGCATCGGGCGGGGCTGCCTGCCACAATGCGTTCCGAGATCGTCCCGTTCGACAAGGCACCGAGTTTTGACGGAAAACGAGTCCGACAACCCGCTGGAGACGGCCGAGCGCGATATTATTGCGCTCGGTATTGCGGTTTCCGCGATCCTGCTGTTGGTCGCCACTGGCGGATCGGTGCTGCCCAAGGCGCTGGCCGCGTTGGTCGGGCACGGCAGCAAACCCGATCTGCTGCTTGTCAACGCGCTGTTGCTCAATGTCGCGTTGATCATCTTCGGGTGGCGGCGCTACCGCGAGCTGATGCACGAGATCGCCGAACGAAGGCGCGCCGAGGAATGCGCCCGGCTGCTGGCGGCGACCGATCCGCTCACCCAATGCCTTAACCGGCGCAGCATGCTCGAGGCGACCGAAGCCCTGCGCGCGCGCGCGGCAAGCCGCGGCGAGGCGGTGGCCTATTGCATGATCGATCTCGATAACTTTAAGCAGATCAACGATATGCATGGCCACGGCAGCGGCGATGCGGTGCTGGTGATGATGAGCCAGCGGGTCAAATCCTTGCTCCCGCGCGATGCCCGCCTGGCGCGGCTCGGAGGGGACGAATTCGCCTTCGTCATGGCCTATCCGGCCGGGCACGAAGAACGGGTCGATGATCTGGTGATTCGCCTTTTCGCGCGGATTGCCGAACCCTTCGCCCTGCCCGAACTGACAATCGAGCTGACCATGTCAATCGGGCTTGCTGCCGATCACCATCCCGATGGCAGCATGAGCGAAGTGATCGATGCCGCCGGGTTGATGCACCGCGCCGACATGGCGCTTTATCACGCCAAGAAACAGGGCAGAAACCGCTATTTCTGGTTCGAACCGGGCATGGAAAGCGAGCTCAAGTTCCGCAATCAGCTCGAAACCGGGATCAGGCGCGGGCTCATCGAAGGCCAGTTCGTGCCCTATTACGAACAGCAGATCGACCTTGAAACCGGCGAGCTGGTCGGGTTCGAGATGCTGGCCCGCTGGCAGTCTCCGCAACTGGGGCTGGTGAGCCCGGACATCTTCATCCCGATCGCCGAGGAAATCGGCCTGATCAACGAAGTTTCCGAAACCCTGATGGATCAGGCCTTTGCCGACGCGCGCGACTGGCATGACGATCTGACCTTGTCGATCAACATCTCGCCGATCCAGCTGCGCGATCCGTGGTTTGCGCAGCGCCTGCTGAAAAAGCTGATCGCCGCAGGCTTCCCGCCCCGGCGGCTGGAAATCGAGATCACCGAAAGCTGTCTGCACGAAAATATCGGGCTGGTGCGCTCAATGATCACGTCATTGCGCAACCAGGGCGTCAGGATCAGCCTCGACGATTTCGGCACCGGCTATTCGAGCTTCGAGCAGCTGCGCACCTTGCCGTTCGACCGTATCAAGATCGACCGCAGCTTCATCGCCGAGCTGCGCGCGCCCGAGGGACGCTCGCGGCTGGTCGAAGCGATCGTCTCTATCGGCCGCGGGCTCGACATGCCGCTGACCGCCGAGGGGGTCGAGGACGAGGAAATCCTTGCCGCGCTCAAGCAGCTCGGACGGTTGAAGGCGCAGGGCTATGTCTACGGCATGCCCGAAAATGCCCAAGCCGTGCGTGCGCGGCTTCAGGCTGCCGGAAAGCTCGCGCCTGTCGCCGAACAATCCGCGCCGGCAGATGATGCACGCGAGAAGGACATGCCGTTGCCCCGCCTCGCGGGCAACTGAACTCCCTCAAACGACCGGCAATCACCGCGGGACTGGACGTTGCCCCGCGCGGTGCATAGATGCGCGCAGGTGGAACAACGGATCGCCTTCATCAAGATGCACGGGCTCGGCAACGACTTCGTCGTTCTCGATGGCCGGTGCGAGCATGTTCCGCCGCTGACCCCGGCGACCATCCGCGCGCTCGCCGACCGCCACACCGGGATCGGCTGCGACCAGCTGGTGCTGCTCGAACCAAGCGCAACCCACGCCTTCCGAATGCGGATTTTCAACGCCGACGGCGGCGAAGTCGAAGCCTGCGGCAATGCGGCACGGGCGGTCGCGCTGCTGCATGGGGCGGCGGTGACGATCGCAACCGGCGGCGGGCCGATTGCGCTCACCCCTGGCGCCTCGGGCGCTGAAATCGACATGGGTGCACCCCGGTTCGAATGGCAGGCGATCCCGCTCGCCTACGCGATGGATACTGCCGCCATGCCGGTCGGTTGGGAGGTGCTGGAGGCCCCGATGGCCGTCAATGTCGGCAACCCCCACGCGGTGTTCTTCGTCGAGGATGCCGCGGCGGTTGATCTCGAAACACTCGGCCCGGTGATCGAACACGATCCCGTGTTTCCCGAACGGGTCAACGTCAATGTCGCAAGCCTTGCCGGGCCCGATCACCTCACCTTGCGCGTATGGGAACGCGGCGCAGGCTTGACCCGGGCCTGCGGGACCGGGGCCTGCGCCAGCGCGGTCGCGGCGATCCGGCGCGGACTGGTGGCAAGCCCGGTCACCGTCACCCTTCCCGGCGGCGACCTGACGATCGCCTGGGAGCCGGGCGGCACCATCCGCATGCGCGGGCCTGCGGCTGAAAGTTTTCGCGGTAGTTTCGTCTGGGACGATTACGGTTGAACGCCCCCAAGATCATCAGCCTCGGCTGCCGCATGAACATTGCCGAGAGCGAGCGGATGCGCGCGCTGCTGGCGGGCGAGGACAACCTCGTGGTCGTCAATTCCTGCGCTGTGACCGGCGAGGCGCTGCGCCAGACCCGGCAGGCGATCCGGCGCGCGCGCCGCGATCATCCGGCGGCACGGCTGGTGGTGACCGGCTGCGCGGCGGAGATTGACCGGGCCGCGATCGGCGCGATGGACGAAGTTGACGCGCTGGTCGCAAACACCGCGAAGCTCGACCCGCGGGCCTGGAACATCGCCGCCGATGCCGCTCCGGTCGCACCGGCCCGCACGCGCGCCTTCGTGGCGGTTCAGAACGGCTGCGACCATGCCTGCACCTTCTGCGTCATCCCTCAGGGCCGAGGACCAAGCCGTTCGCTGCCGGTTGCTGAGGTGCTCCGGGAGGTGGAGGCGCACGTCGATGCCGGAGCGATGGAGGTTGTGCTCACCGGCGTCGACCTCACCTCATGGGGCCATGACCTGCCGGGAGAACCGCGCCTTGGCGCATTGGTTGAAGCGATTCTTGCGGCTTTCCCCGCTCTCCCCCGCCTGCGCCTGTCCTCGGTCGACGGGATCGAGATTGACCCCGCGCTGTTCGAGCTGCTGGCGCAGGAGCCGCGGGTGATGCCGCATCTGCATCTTTCGATGCAGCATGGCGCGGACCTGATCCTCAAGCGGATGAAGCGCCGCCATTTGCGCGCCGATGCGGTCGAACTGGTCGCGCGGCTGAAGGCGCTGCGACCCGAACTCGCCGTGGGTGCCGATCTGATCGCCGGCTTCCCGACCGAGAGCGATGCGCAGCATGCCGAGAACCTGGCGATCATCGACCAACTGGCGATCGTCCATGCGCATATCTTTCCCTACTCCCCCCGCCCCGGAACGCCGGCTGTGCGGATGCCGCAGGTGCCGCCGCTGGTGGTCAAGGCACGCGCCGCCCAATTGCGGGCACGCGCCGCCGCCCGGCGGGCGCAGTGGCTTCAAAGCCTTGTGGGCGAAACCCTCCCTGTCCTCGCCGAACGCGACGGCACCGGCTATGCCCCGAACTATGCCCGCATCGCCCTGCCCCGTGCCACCACGCCCGGCACAATCGTCGACATCACCGTCTCCGGAGTTACGCAAGGTCTGCTCGCATGAGTGAGCCAAGCTGGACCCAGCGCCTGTTCGGCGGTTTCGCCAAGACGTCCGAGCGCCTGTCGGGCAACCTTGCCGGGTTGGGCACAGTCGCCAGGCTCGACGAGGCGACGCTCGACGAGGTCGAGGACGCGCTGATCATGTCCGACCTTGGCCCGGCCGCGGCGGGGCGCATCCGTGCGCGGCTGGCGGACAAGCGCTTCGGGCTCGAAATCACCACCCGCGAACTGCGCGAGGCGGTGGCCGAGGAAATCGCCGCGATCCTGCGCCCGGTGGCCCGGCCGCTCGCCATCACCGCCTTTCCGCGCCCGCAGGTGATCCTGGTGATCGGGGTCAACGGCAGCGGCAAGACCACCACCATCGCCAAACTCGCGCATCTGTTCATGGAGGATGATTACGGCGTGCTGCTGGCCGCAGGCGATACCTTCCGCGCCGCTGCGATCGGCCAGCAGCACGCCGTAATCA